>Ga0073928_10010252_pt1 | contig 11205 bp, 6 predicted proteins | sample PaiPotPPA55metaG_FD_76969 | JGI IMG/M metagenome (GOLD analysis project Ga0073928, IMG submission 76969) | Iron sulfur acid spring bacterial and archeal communities from Banff, Canada, to study Microbial Dark Matter (Phase II) - Paint Pots PPA... ...
AACGCCTGGATCGGCATCCCCGCGGGCGAGCGGCTGTGGCTCCGAACCGGTGCATGGGCCACGGTGCCGCTCACTTATGTGGAGAACTGCGCAGATGCGATCGTCATGGCCGCCGAATCGAAGGCGGCCGCGGGGCAGACGCTGAACGTCGTCGACGACGAGTTGCCGACGCAGCGGCGGTTCGCGCGAATGGTCTTCCAACGGCTGTCGCCCTCGCCGATCGTTGTCCCGGTTTCGTATTCCCTCCTGCGGCTGATTGCCGGAGTGACCAGGCAGGTCAACAAGAGGTTTCTGGGCGGCCGCGCGAAGGTCCCCGGCCTGTTCGTTCCGGCGCGGCTCCAAGCCCGCGCCAAGCCGCTTCGGTATACGAATCAAAGGATCAAGCAGGTCCTGGGATGGAAGCCGCGGTATTCACTGGCCGAAGGCCTGGAACGCAGCCTGCCTCGTGAATCCGGTTCAGCGGTAGATGCGCCGGCGCCTCGGAAGGCGTCGCCAATTGAGGTCTCGACGTCATGATGCCGCGCATCGCATACATGACTGGCGAATACCCGCGTGCCACTGACACGTTCATTCAGCGCGAGATTGCCGCCCTGCGGCAGCAGGGAATCCATGTCGAGACATTCTCCGTACGCCAACCGGCGTCTGGCGAATCCGTCGGCGCGGAGCAGCAGGGGGAGCGCGCGGCTACGTACTACCTGCTGCCCCCCTGCCCGGTGCAGCTTTTGAAAGCTCACGCCGGGCTGCTGTTCAGGTCAGCGGGCCGGTATCTGAGTACCCTTCGACTGGCGATGCGGGTGCGGCCGCCAGGGATGAGGGCATTGCTCCGGCAGCTCGCCTATTTTGCCGAGGCCGCTCTGGTCGCGCGACGAATGCGCCAGCATCGGCTGCTCCACCTGCATAACCACTTTTCCGATTCCAGTTGTTCGGTGGCGATGCTCGCATCGTTGATGGGCGGGCTTTCCTTCAGCTTCACGATCCATGGCCCGGGGGAGTTCTTCGAGCCGATGCGCTGGCGGCTGGACGAGAAGATCCGCCGGGCGCTGTTCGTCTGCTGCATCAGCAACTTCTGCCGCAGCCAGGGGATGATCTTCGGCCCGCAGGAAAAGTGGGAGCGCATGCACATCGTGCACTGCGGCGTCGACCCGGAGCAGTTCGAGCCGAAGCGCCACCACGGCAGCGGTAGCCGCGTGCTGTTCGTCGGCCGGCTCGCGGCCCCAAAGGGCCTGCCGATCCTGCTGGAATCCATCGCCCGGCTGCGCGAGGATCACCCGAACGTGCAGCTCACGATCGCGGGTGACGGCCCCGATCGCCAACAACTCGAATCGATGGCCCGGCGGCTGGGGATCGAATCCCACGTCCGCTTTCTCGGCTATCAGAGCCAGTCTCAGGTACGAGAGTTGCTCGGGCGGTCCGACGTCTTCGGGATGGCCAGCTTCGCCGAAGGTGTTCCGGTCGTGCTGATGGAGGCAATGGCCGGAGGAGTTCCAGTGGTCGCAACCCGAATTGCCGGCATCCCCGAGCTTGTGGACGATGGCGGATGCGGGTTCCTAGTCCCCCCGGGCGACGGGCAAGCGCTGGCGGACCGCATCGGCCAGCTACTGGATGACGCCGAGTTGCGGAACGCCATCGCCGCGGCGGGACGCCTGAAAGTGGAACAGGAATTCAATCTGACGATGGAGTCGCGCCGGCTCTGCCAGATTCTGACGGCCGCATTAGAGGGTCTCGTGCTTCCGGTTCGGCCGGAACTAACGCCCCCTCCGGCCGAGACTGCTGCATCCCCGACACCGGTGGCCGCGGGGACGTAATTGCTTACGGATTACCCGAGGCCTTCACCGCTGGCTTGCCCTCGCTTGGTCGCTGTTGGCTACCCCCGCGTCAGGCTGTTGGAAGCCTGGCGCCCCGTCCGTTAACAAGGGGCGGACAGGAGGTCCGGATAAAATCCTCCCTTCATTGCTACGCCGCGATTTCTCATAGTTTAACTCATTATGGACAATGACTTACAATTGAACGCCCCCGGCGGCTGTTCCCGACAAACGCCCGATAACGCTATGTCGATTCGTCCTGTGCCGGGAGTGCGGATTATTTGTATTGCATCTTTGGTCGGCGGGGGTCATATTTCACCGGTCATGTAGTGGGTTGCTTTCGAAGGGGCCGAACGATCCAGTGGCGAAGCCACGGTCGGCCGCCGAGTTAGAATCGATCATGCTTCGAGCCGCAATAGCGGATTTGCCCGCGCTGATTCCCCTCCGGCGCTAGTCTTGAGGGAATAAGGCGGCAGTCTGGCCGTGGGTCGGCCGGAGTGGGATGTATGTACCTGCGTTATCGAGAACCCCTGTGGGACTCCGCTGAGGTGGTGGACGCTCCGCCAAGCCGGGATGTGATCGGCGGGTGCAAGCGGCCCGAGCCGTCCCGTACCCCCGCTCGCGCGGTCGCGGCGGCGGCTCGCCTGCCGATCGTCGAGCTCAACAATGTGAAGCTGCACGCGGTGGGCGAACAACAGGTTATCTCCTACATCCTGGACCAGATGAATGCCGGCCGCGGGGGCGTGGTGGTCACTCCCAACCTGGACCATCTTCGCCGCTATTGCCGAGACCTCAGCTTCGGCGCGCTGATCGCCGAGGCGGATTTGGTCGTGGCCGACGGCATGCCGCTGGTCTGGGCCAGCCGGCTGCAAGGCACTCCATTGCCAGAGCGCGTGCCAGGGTCCAACCTGATCTCCAGCTTGTCGGCAGCGGCGGGCGCGCAGGGGCGATCGGTCTTTCTCCTGGGTGGAGACGTCGGAACGGCTGAGGGCGCGGCACGCACCCTGAAACAGAAATACCCCGGCGTGCGTATCGCCGGCACCCATTTCCCCCCTTTCGGGTTCCAGAATAGTCCCAAGGAGATGGGCGCCATCATCCAGGTATTATCCGAGGCCAGGCCTGACATCGTTTACGTGGCCCTCGGGTCGCCCAAGCAGGAAAAGCTGATCGCCCGGCTTCGCCCGATCCTGCCCGGCGCTTGGTGGATCGGGGTCGGCAACAGCTTCAGCTTCCTGGCCGGGCACGTGAAGCGTGCCCCCATCTGGATGCAGCGGATCGGAATGGAGTGGCTGCACCGGTTGATGCAGGAGCCTCGGCGACTGTTTAAGCGCTACTTGATTGTAGGGGTCCCATTTGCAGCATCGCTGCTGGGCCGCTCGGCCCTGCATGGAATTCCCAACCGCCTTCGCCGGCTCCGTCGCGGGGGACAGACGGTGGCAATCGAGTCCCTTCCATCGCAGCCGCCGCGCGGGGCTGCTGAAAGGTTGGTAGCGGAGGAGGAAGCGTTTACCGCCCGTCTGGCGATCGTCCCCGCGCCAAAGCCGATCGAAGCCCCGACCATCGTTCCGATTTCGACGGACGTGCGACAACACGGGCTGTCGCGGCTGCGGGCCCTGGTCTTGCTGGGCGGGTCGGTCCGCGCTAGTGCCCTGGCGGCCTCAGTCCGCCGCTCGGTCCTCGACCTGCCCATCGACGAGAACGGGACGGTGCTGAACCACTGGCTCCGTCACGCCGACGAGATCGCCCGTTGGGCCGCGCTGGACCGGCTTCCGGTCCGAGTCATGGTCAATCAGACCGCCCCCGAGCCGCGCAGCGCCGAGGTCCACCACTACGGCAGTTTCCGCGTCGAGCGCGACCTGTCCGACTATCGCGGGACCGGAGGCGTCCTCCGCGATGTGGCGGCCGACTACGACGACGATGATTTGATCCTCGTGGCCAACGCCGCCCAGGTCCTGCTGGACCCGCTGCCCACTTTGGCGTCCGCGCTGCATCGCAAAGGTGGCGACGTGGCGGTGGTATCACACGAGGATGGCACCCCAAGTGGGATCATGCTGCTGACGTGCAAAGGACTGCGGCTGATTTCGCCGCACGGGTTCGTGGACATGAAGGAGCAAGCCCTGCCGCTGATCGCATCCAGGTACGACGTGCGGGTAATGCACCGCCGCCGGCCGACAGGGCTGCCGATCCGATCGCTCTCTGACTACATTCAGGCACTGCGGCTGCATCACCTGCACAAGAGCGGCCGCCCGGCGCCCCACGACCCGCTGGCCGAAGACTGGAGTCCGACATTTTCGCTGGTCGAACAGGACGCCACCGTCGATGCCTCGGCGCGGGTGCACGACGCGGTGGTGCTGCGCGGGGCCCGAGTCGATGCCGGCGCGGTGGTCGTCCGGTCGGTGGTCTGTCCCGGGGCGGTGGTGGTGCGCGACCGCACCGCCGTGGACCAACTGGTGGTCAGCGCCGCGGCAGGCAGTCGGCCGCGGCATGCGCCGGAGGCCATATTGGCAGAAGTGAGTTGAGTAACACGGCGATGACTCAGACGTACACGATGCCGATTCCACTCCTCGGCGCGGCGGCAGGGCCGTTGCGGGCAGGGACCGCGCGGCGTCATCGTCGGCTCGTCCGCACCGACCGGTGGACCCTCTGGCACGTCGCAGCGGCCGCCGCCATGGGCGCGCTGGCGGTTCTTGCCACACTGGATGCCTGGTCGGACATCTTTCTGATGGCACGGAAGAATGAGGAGTACAGCCACATCTTCCTGGTACCGCTGGTCGCCGCCGCAATGATCTTCGTCCGCCGCGCCCGCTTCCGCTACTGCAAGCCAACCGGCACGGCCATCGGCTTTCTGATCGTCGCGCTAGGCTGGGCCGTCCACCTCTTCGGGTTTTACCACAACTACGAGTCGCTCTGGCACGGAGGCGCCGTGCTCGTGTTGATCGGGTGCGTGCTTTCGGTTTTCGGCAAGCACGCGCTGTTCCGTTTCTTCCCGGCCGTCGCGGTGCTCATCTTTCTGGTCCCGGTGCCCGGCATGATCCGCCTGCGGATCGCGGCGCCGCTGGAAACGTGGACGGCGCACATCTCCGAGGTTCTCCTGAACGCCGCCGGCATGGCCGTCATGCGCCAGGGGAACGTGCTGACGATTGGCGGGCACGCGGTCAACATCGTCGAAGCGTGCAATGGGCTGCGAATGGTGTTCGCCCTTATTCTCGTCTCCTACTTCTTCGGTTTCGCGCTGCCGTTGCGGAACTCGGTGCGGTTCATGGTCCTGCTGGCCAGTCCGTTCGCCGCGATCCTGTGCAACGTCGTGCGCATCTTGCCGACGGTCTGGCTCTATGGGCAGTCGGCAGCCGCGGGAGACGTATTCCATAATTACAGCGGCTGGTTGATGCTGCCGATCTCGTTTCTCATACTTTTGGGGATCATCGCTGCGCTTCGCTGGGCGATGCTTCCGGTGATGCGCTACACCCTGGCATCCTAGGTCGGGTAAATTTCCCGTGGCGAAGTCAAGAATCTCCATTCTCGTTTCACCGCTGCTATGCCTCACGGTACTTGGGGGCATCGTTGCCGAGGACCGCACGCACCTGAGGCCGGGCGACATCGCGCCGTATCATGCCCGCGCCAAGGAGGCGATCGAGGCATGGCCGAAGACGATTAAGACCAGTGAGGGAGAATGGACCACCAGCAAGGACGACCGGCTCCCGCAGTCAGCCGAGCAGTTGCTACACCCCAACTGCGAGTTGGACCGGCTGTACACCAGCCGCGCCATCCGGGTGAACAGCCTGCCCGCGCAGGCAAGTCTCTTGGTCGTTCAGTGCAAGGATTCGCGCGACATGGTCGGGCACTACCCCCCGATCTGCTACCCCGCCGCCGGCCGGCCCAACGTCGCCAAGTCTGCATTTAAGCTGATGATCAATGGCAAACCGCTCGGCGGGACAGAATACCAGTTCCTGTTTCGCAAGCCCGTCGGTGAAGATCGCCAATGCGTTTACAACTTCTTTGTCGTGCCCGGCAAGGGAATCGTGGCGGACATGGACGGCGTGCAGGAAGCAGGCAAGGACTACCAGCGCCGCTATTACGGCGCCGCGCAGTTCCAGGTAGTGATGGACGCGGATTATGCTCAGGAACTTAGAGAAAAGATCTTCAAGGCGATCATCGGGGCGAACCTCCGCGCGATAGAGGTCCTCAACACGGTAGAGATCCAATGAGTCAGGAAATCCAACTCGTTCCGCAGCACCTGCCGTTGCAGCCGGCGTTGGCGAGCCCGCCACCGGCGCCAGTCCCGGCCACCCTGCCCGACACGACGCCGCTGCAACGGGTCCACGGGGCGTTGCGGGGACGGTACGCGCTGGCGGCGGTGCTGGCCGCCATCGGCGCCGCCTGCGGAGTCGCCGCCGGTCTCGTCCTCCCCAAGCCGTCGTTCAAGAGCGTGGGAATAATCAAAATCGATTTGAACGTCCCCACGTTGGACGACATCGATCGCGTGAAGCCGCTGTACGCGCAAAACCTGGCCGACGCGATCGTGAGGCTGCACGCCGAACGTACCATCCGGACGGCGATGCAGGCCAAAGAGTGGCGGCGTCTGCGGTCCTACCCGGGAGAGCTTCCGCCCGACGCCCAGGTCATCGAATTCTCGAACCACTTAGACGTCCGCCAGATCCCCAGCACGCCGGACCAGATTCAGATCACTTATGACGACAGCAGTCCCGACGCCAAGGACGTCGCCCAGACCGCGGTCAAGTCCATCATCGCCGCCTACCGGGACATTTGGGCCGCATCCGATATCGCGGATCTGAGCCACAAATATGAGAGCATCAGCGCAAAGAAGGCCGTGCTGGAGAACTACGTCGATGCGACGCAGAAGGAGATCAACAAGATCGCTCCTCAAGCCGGCGGCGACCCGGTGCTCGACAACTCGGCCATCATGGTGTGGCAGCAGGAATTGTCGCGGCTAAAACAGGAACTCGATTCAGCCCAGCAGTTGCTGAATCTGGCCGAGCGAGAACGGCAGATGCGGCAAGCGGGGGTGGACGCCGCACACAATTTCACCCCCGACGAGATCGCCCAGGTCGACCTGCAGATGCGGTCCCGCCTCGATCACCGGAGCGTCGCCCTGGTCGAATTTCAACAGGTCGCGTCGGCGCTGAAACCGGGCCATCGGACGTATCAGGAAAAGAAGGGTACTCTCGATCTGTGGGACAAACAGATTCAGGAAGCCGCCGACCACTTCAACGAGAACTACTTCATTCAAACCAGGTCGGACGGCTCCGGCGCGATGGCCGTGCCCAAGGACCTCTCCACGCTCCGGGGGATCGTCAAGAACCTGACCGACAAATACGAACAGCAGTCGGCCGAGATCAACAGGACGCGCGCCAATCACGCCACCTTCATGCTGTTGACCGACGAGAACCAGCGGAAAAGAGCGGAGATCGACAAGCTGCAACAGACGCTGGACGGCCTTCAATTCCAGAAGGACATGGGGGGCCAGTTCACGGCCGTCGAAGAAGGTACCGTTCCCACGCGGTCCGCCGACCGTCGTCCGGTCTTCGCGGCGCTCGGGTTCTTGGGCGGGGGCGCGCTGCCGGTGGCGATGCTCGTGCTGATCGGTCTGGCCAACCCGCGGTACCGGTTCTCCGACGAGACCAGCACCGAGGTCACGGGCCTGAACCTGCTGGGGATTCTCCCTGATCTGCCCGACCGGCTCAGCGACCCGGAGCAAGCCTCGATTGCGGCCCACTGCGTGCACCAGATCCGCACCATGCTTCAAATCAGCGGCGGCGAAGAAGAGCGGCGGGTTTTCGCCATCACCAGCGCGGCGCCGGGGGATGGGAAGACCAGCCTCACGCTGGCTCTGGGTCTCTCCTATGCTGCCTGCGGCACCCGCACGCTGCTGATTGATTGCGACCTGGTCGGCGCGGGGCTGACCGCGCGGATGAACGTCAATGCTGCCGAGGGGGTGCTGGAGGCGATCGCCAACCGCTCGCTGCCGGAATACGTCCGCAGCACTGACGTGGCGGACGTGTCGATCCTGCCGGTCGGCTCGGCGCAGACCCTGCATGCAAGCACGCTGTCGCCGGCCGCATTGCGGCGTCTTATCGACGAGGCCAAGAGGCAGTTCGACACGATCCTGATCGACACGGGCCCGATCCTCGGAAGCATCGAGGCGTCGCTGGTGTGCGCCGCCGCCGATGCCGTCGTCCTCACCGTCGCCCGCGGGCAACAACGTCCGCTGGCGGAGAAGGCGATCGGACACCTGATGAGCATCGGCGCCAAGCTGGCAGGCGTTGTTTTCAACCGCGCCCAGGACACCGACTTCGATCGGTCGATCAGCGGCCTCTCGTCGCTGCGGTCGGCGTCCTCCGGGACCGGGCATAACGGAAATGAAGGTCCCCGCTATGGCACGCTCGGTCGGGCCGTGCACTCGAGCAGCAGGTCGGAGCTGAATGAGGGTTGACTCGCTCATTCCCAAAGCGATGGCCGCCGCGGAAGCTGCGCCTGAGGCGACCGCCTTGGCGACCGCGGAGCCGGCCGCGTGGGCATCGGCTGCCGCCGGGCTTTCGCCTGTGCCGTTGCGGCTGCCCGTGCAGCAGCGCGGGACTCAGGCCACGACTGCCGCGCCGCGCACCATCTGGGGCCTGGACCCGCTGCAACTCCATACCCGGTACTGGGCGGCGCACGGCGTGCAGGTCGTACGTCTCGGAGAGCCTTCCGAGATCGTACGTCACGCCGAGCTATTCCTTCTCACAGACGCCGGCTCCCTCACGCTTTTCGCCCTTACCCCTCTGATGGACGCCTTGAACTGGATCAAGCCGCAGGTCTTGTTCGTCCGTCTCCAAGACGCCCACGACCGCGGGTACCGCGAGAACGTCGTCACTGACGATTCCGAGCGCTTCGTGCGCTTCGAGCGCCGGTACGACGCTTCCAGCCATCTCGCCCGTGTCGCGCTGACGCCGGACCGCGAGATCGCGCAGCTCTGGCAGTCGGCGCCGGACCCGCTGACGGGTTGGAGACGGCTAAGGCGGTTCATCCGCCGCCACGACCGCGCCACCCAGAACATCCAGGGCGCCGTCTACGATGGCAATTCCAGCCGCGAGGTCGCGTATTTCGTGCATGACCTGCTTCAAGTTTGGAAGCGGCCGGACACGACGGTACTACGGGCCCACAAGGCCGGCGGCGAGGTCTGGAAAGACAAGCAGGCGGCGGTCGACCCGCTGGCGAAATTCATCGGCCCGGTCTGGGTCGGCGCGGGCCGCTCCGTGGACGCGGGCGCCACGGTAATCGGGCCGGCGGTAATCTGGGACCACCCCGATCACCGCCCCCCGCTGGAGGAGATCCAGTGGCTGGACATCGAGCCCTCCGCGCCGCCTCCGATGCCCAAGCCACGCGGCCCTTCATTGCTCGACCGCATCGCCAAGCGGGCATTCGACTTCGCATTCGCCGCGCTGGCCGTTTTGCTCACGCTGCCGCTCTACCCGTTTATCATGGTGGCCATCTGGATCGAAGACGGACGCCCCTTTTTCTTCATTCACAAGCGGGAAACGTTAGGGGGGCGCGAGTTCCCGTGCGTGAAGTTTCGGTCGATGCGGCACGATGCTGAGCGGATGAAGGCCGAGCTGGCATCACACAATCAGGCCGACGGCCCGCAGTTCTACATCGAACATGATCCGCGGCTGACGCGTATCGGCCGCTTCCTGCGCCGCTACAACCTCGATGAGCTGCCGCAGTTCTTCAATGTGCTGGCCGGGCACATGTCGGTGGTCGGGCCCAGGCCCAGCCCGCACGCCGAGAACCAATACTGCCCCCCCTGGCGGGAGGCCCGGCTGAGCGTGCGGCCCGGCATTACCGGGCTCTGGCAGGTCAAACGTACCCGCCGCACCGGCGCCGACTTCCAGGAATGGATCAAGTACGACATCGAATACGTCGAAAAACGCACGTTCTGGTTCGATCTGGCCATTGTCGCTAAGACTCTTGCCGTCATGCTCGGAAAGTTCAGCCGCGCTTAACTTTTCCGGCCATACGTGCGATAATTCCACTCCAGCGACTTCACCTCGCGTAACGCCGATGTAAATTAGAGTGACGGACTGGAGCAGTCCGCCGGGTTTTTCAAGGCTGTATTACAAACCCCTTAGAATGGAACGCACCCGAATCGGGTGCCGCTCAGGCATGAACCTTCGACCGAAGACCATCCGCCGGCTGTTGATTCTACTGGCCGTGTTTGTCGTCATATCTGGCGGCATTGGCGCGTGGGTGCTGATCAAGCTGCACACCCGCGCGGCGCGTGTTGCCGACCTGGGCCGCCAGGCCATGGAGGCGTACCAGGCCCACAAATACCCCCAGGCCGTCGAGCTGTTCAGATCGTATCTTGCCCTCGACCATGAGGCCCAGGACCACGACCCCGAGGCCCTCTATTGCTACGGCGACGCCCGTCAGAGCGTGCCAATGGAGAACGGGGGGCATGTGCTCGAGGCGATTCGCGTGTTCGAGCACTACTTGCAGGTCGCCCCGACCGACCCCTCCCACGACGTGCGGCACCGGCTGCTGAAACTCTACGGACAGGCGCAATACAACCGCGAGGCCCGCACGCTCGCGGGACGGCTGTTGGAGAGGGACCCGCGTGACGCGGACGCGCTTCAGGCACAAGTACAGGCGATGGAGAACGACCGCAGCTACCAGGAGGCGCTGGGGGCCTGCCGAAAGCTCACCCAACTCATCCCTCTGGACTTCAGGTGGCAGTGGGAAGAACTGAACCTGATGGAGAAGTTGGACCAGTCCGGCGACGACATCGTCAGTCACGCCGCCCGCCTTCTGCAAGACCACCCCGACGACCCACGGTTTCAGGCGTTACTCGGGGTCGCGTACGCGAAGGCGAAGAAGGCGGAGGAGGCGCGGAAGACTTTGGCCGCCGCCGCCGCCCTTCCGCCCGCCGATGCCGACTCCTCCCTGCGGATCCTGGAGTTGCTGTACCGCAACGGCATGTATCGGGAGTACGACGGTTTGCTGACTCGCGCCGCCACCGCATTCAAGGATCCGGCGCTGCGGCGGCAGGAAGTGCTGCGATTGTTCGAGCATTCACAATGGGGGCCGCTCGTCGACCGGACCGCGGACCTGGACCCGAAGTCCGATCAATCGGACAGCGAGTTGCTGGGCTTCCGCGCACTGGCCTTGTATGAAAACGGCCGGGCCGATCAGGCCGAGCCACTGGTCAAGGCATTGGCCGGTCGGGCCGACGTCGGTTCGCAAGCCTGGAGCACCGCCTTGCGTGTCAAGTATGCCGCCCGCCCCATCGAACCCGCCGCGGCCATGCAGAAGTATCGGGAGTCGATCGCCCACGATCCGGGAAACCCGGTGTTTCACTTCCTCCTGGCCGAGTCCCATGTGGCAACTGGCGAAACGGACCAGGCGATAC
>Ga0073928_10010254_pt1 | contig 11204 bp, 7 predicted proteins | sample PaiPotPPA55metaG_FD_76969 | JGI IMG/M metagenome (GOLD analysis project Ga0073928, IMG submission 76969) | Iron sulfur acid spring bacterial and archeal communities from Banff, Canada, to study Microbial Dark Matter (Phase II) - Paint Pots PPA... ...
GCAGAGCGAGTTGGACGACGTCGATCGGTTTGCAATCGACAAATATGGTGCAGTTCAAGATGCTTACATGCAAAAGCAAATTGAGCGCGAAAGGGCGGTGACAGAAGGCAGCAAATAGCGCTCGGTCTGATCCGCACACGCGCCTATGCGTGCGCTCCTATCGTCTATCGACCGCCTCGCACTCAATTCCGAGCAGGAGCGGCCGCCTACGATGCTGTTAACAGCGATCACGACGTATCAGCGCTTACGATTGTGGCTATGTCACTCCAGTCCGCGCGTTGTCAAGCGCCCAAACACGGGGGCAGGAGAGTCGTCGCACCGGTTTCACGCCGTCTTGACTCGAGCTTCCCTCATTGCGCCAATCTCCTCCCAAACTGGCCGACGACGACTGTTTTGAGGCGTGCGCCTCGGATATCGACGGCCGACCCGCGAAAACCGCAACGAGCCTGGATGCCGCATCTATTCATAACGCCCCCGGATCAACCCCGAAGCGCGGCGAGCGCCGGAATTTGCCGCACGTTGAGATGGCGGCGGCCGGCAAGCACTTCGGAGACGACGCCCTGGTTGCCGATCTCGATCACCTCCCCGATTGACACTGGTGTTGGATTCCTGCGAGATAATTTCTCCGGCAAGGCCTTTTAGCGTCGTACACTAATAGCGAAGCCGCACTCGTGAACCGGTTGCTGTGCCGCGATTGAGGAGAATAGGGTGACGAACTGGAGCGAAGAAACGGTCAACGTGTCAGAGACCGAGTTGGGTCTGATCAAGGGCGGTAGCGGCAAACCTCTGCTTATTTTCCATGATGAACTTGGTTATCCGGGATGGATGGCATGGAATGCGGCGCTCGCTGAAAGCCGCACCCTATTGATTCCGTTGCAGCCCGGCTTCGGAAAGACCCCGCGGCTGGATTGGATTCGCACTTATCGCGATCTTGCCGGCTTTTACTCGCAGATGGTCAGGGAGATGCGCCTAGAGCCCGTGGACGTTATCGGGTTCTCAGCCGGTGGCTTTATTGCTGCCGAGATGGCCGCGGCCGATCCGAAAATCTTCGCTCATATGGTCTTGGTCGCCCCAATGGGCATAAAGCCCAGCGAGGGTGAGATACTGGATTTTTTTGCGCTGACCATCCGGCATCATCTTCGGGCGACCATTGCCGAACCCGACAACGCGCCTGAGTTCGCGCACATTTACGGTGGCGAGATGACGCCGACGCAGTTCGAGGCGTTTGAAGATGCGCGGGCTGAAACCGCGCGTATCGGATGGGAGCCGTTCATGCACAACCCGAGTCTGCCATATTTGGTGCGCGGACTGGCCACGCCGACATTGCTAGTATGGGGTGCGCGTGATTCGGTGGTTCCACGCGGTTGTATTGACGAATACTGCAAGGCGATTCCTGGCGCACAGCTAGTCGAAATAGCTGGTGTTGGGCATCGTCCAGAAATCGAGGATGCACTATCGTTTGAGCGTGCAGTCGAGAAATTTCTGGCGGCCTGAACCATCCTCGGAATGCTGCACAGGTGAGCCAAGTTAGACACAGGGCAAAAGCAGGGTTTGCTGGTGGCGGATAGAGCCTCGACAGCCCTCAAGGGGCCAGGCTCTGCGGCGGCCGCGCCAGACCGGTGAAAAAATGAAGATAGGGTATTTCACTGAACGTCCGTATCGGTGGCTTCCGGAAGAAGAGATTCTGAAGAACCACTCCTTTTTCGCAGTATCCAATCGGTTCTTCGATCCGGAAAAAGCGGCCGACGACTACAATTACTATATCGATGAGAATTGTTATGCAGAGGACCTGGGCTTCGACCTGGTCGCCCTGAATGAGCATCATGGGAACCCCTTCTGTATGGGTAGCGTGATGAACGTCGAGGCGGCAGTGCTGGCGAGCCGGACGAAACGGGTGAAAATTGTATTGATCGGGAATCCGCTCCCGGTCATCAAGCATCCGCTGCGCATGGCCGAGGAGTTGGCCGAGATCGACCTGATCTCGCGCGGGCGGCTGGTGACCGGCTGGGTGCGTGGCGCCGGCAGCGAGCAATTCTTCAACAACGCCAATCCGGCGTACAACCGTGAGATGTTTAATGAGGCTCACGATTTTATCGTGCAGGCCTGGACCCGCCCCGGACCATGGCGTTATGAGGGCAAGCATTTTCACTATCGTCACGTAAACCCATGGGCGTTGCCCTATCAGAAGCCGCATCCACCGATGTGGATTCCCGGCGTGATCAGCGCTGAGACCGTTAAATGGTGCGCGGAGCATCGCTATCCATATATCGGGCTAGGCACGCTGCTCGCCCCAACCTGCGACCTCTGGGATTATTACGCCGATGAGGCAGCGCGCCACGGATATCAGGCCGGTCCTGAGAACTTTGGTTATCTGATTCCCACAGTCGTCGCTGAGACGCAGGAGAAAGCTGACGCTATCGCGAATAATTTCGTCTTCGGTGGTGGGCAAAACGCGTTTTCCCGTCCGGAATTCACGATGCCTCCCGGCTACAATTCGAAGAGCGCCATCCGGATGCTCGCCAAACAGCCAACCGGCAGTTGGCTTGGCGTCAGCGGCGAAAAGCTCGGGCAGCATATGGAGAGTGACGAGCCCGAAAAGGTTGACTATAACGATGTGCGCCGGAAGCTGATCGCCGGACTGGACAAAGTAAAGCGCAATTACCAGGTGATCGCCGGCACACCCGACAGCGTCCTCGCCAAAGTCAAAACAATCCTGCGCATATTGAGGCCGGGCGTATTTATCATGTTCAGTGTGCAGGGCCCGGTCGGCAACGAGGAGCGGCGAAACAGTATGCGGCTGTTCGCACAGGGGGTTATGCCAGGACTACACGAGTATGCGCGCGAGATCGATCTGCCCGATCCGTTCGAGCGTACGCCTGGTTCGGTCGAACTGACAAACGGCACACGCCAGACCGTCGTCGATCGCGCGCCGTTGCAGGAACTTGGCCTGCGATAGCTTAGGGGCATTAAGTGGAACCGGCAGTTAATCCCTGATCGCGTGCTTGACCACCCTGCTGAGATTTAGACCCCTGGGTTAACCTCTTGCAGGGGAGCAAATAGGAATACGAGCAAAAGCCCGAGAGCGGCCAAAGATTTAAGCAGAGGAGCTGACGCAATGCGTACCTGGCAAATTGGCAACGTTCGGATTACGCGGTTGCAGGAACAGGAACCCGTCTGGAACGGCACGATGATCCTGCCCGACGCTACGCCCGAGAACGTCAAACAGGAGGGCGACTGGCTTAACCCTTTCACCGACGACAACGGCCGATTCAAGCTGAGCATCCATTCGCTGCTGGTTGAATCGGAAGGGCGGCGCATCCTCGTCGATACATGCGTTGGCAACGACAAAAACCGTCCAGGATTTAAAGACTGGAGCAACCTCCACTTGCCGTTCCTCGAAGAATTCGAGAAAGCCGGTTTTGCGCGTGACTCGATCGATACAGTGATCTGCACTCATCTTCATCTCGACCATGTTGGTTGGAATACCACCCTTGAAAACGGCCGCTGGGTACCGACGTTTCCCAAAGCGCGCTACCTGATGGGGCAGCGGGAATGGGATTACTGGTCAAAATATGACGAGAGTCCCGATTTCAAACTGCCGATCGATGACTCCGTGCGCCCGGTAATCGATGCACGGTTGGCGGAACTAGTCGAACCGAATCTCCGGATAACCGGCGAGGTATGGCTGGAGCCGACACCCGGGCATACGCCAGGCCACATTAGCGTGCGGATTTCGTCAGCCGGCGAAAACGCGGTCATCACCGGCGATATGATGCATCACCCGATTCAGGTGGCTCATCCTGACTGGGTGGTGGGCTTCGACACTGATCCGAAGCTCGCGGTGGAAACGCGCAGACAATTCGTCCAGCGGTACTCCGACCAGCCGGTGCAGGTACTCGGCACCCATTTCGCCGGTCCCACCTCCGGGCATATCGTGCGCCGCAATGGAGGGTTCCGCTTCGAAGCGTAGCCGCTCCCGCGCGGTCGTTTGCGGCGGACTCCCTCTACGGGAGCGTGCTACTCTGGCATACAGCGTTGGCGGGCTTGCCTCGGGAGGCCGATAATGAGCAACTTGATCGCAAAGGGTGAAAGATCGAGTTCAAGTTGATTAGTCGAAGGAGTCGCAGTAATGGCTTTGCAAATTAATGATGTTGCCCCGGATTTCGAGGCGGAGACCACCGAGGGCCGGATCCGCTTTCATGAATGGATTGGTGATTCGTGGTGCGTGCTGTTCTCCCATCCCAAGGACTTCACACCGGTTTGCACCACGGAACTTGGTTATATGGCCAGGCTCAAGCCGGAGTTCGACAAGCGCAACACCAAGATTATCGGCCTGAGCATCGATCCGGTGCAGGATCACTCTCGATGGGCCAACGACATCCGGGAAACCCAGGGCTACGCCCCCAACTATCCGGTAATCGGTGATCCTGACCTTAAGATTGCGAAGCTATATGGGATGCTCCCCGCCAGCGCTTCGGGTGACGCTTCCAAGCGCACGTCGGCCGACAATCAGACAGTACGCAATGTCTTTGTCATTGGACCCGACAAGAAAATCAAGTTACTGATCGTTTACCCTATGACCACTGGACGCAACTTCGACGAAGTTCTGCGGGTTATCGACTCGCTGCAACTCACGACCAAGCACCGGGTGGCGACGCCGGTGAACTGGCAGCCCGGCCAGGATGTGATCATCGCGGGTTCGGTCTCCGATGATGAAGCCCGCAAGATCTACCCAGAGGGATGGAAGGCGCCGAGACCGTACCTCCGTCTCGTGCCGCAACCGAAGTAGCGGTTAAACCGCCGGGTGGCTCTTGCGCGTGTGCGCAAGAGCCTTCGCCACAGTCGCCGGGCGCTGACGCTTACCCTAGCGAGGGGGGTGCGCTGATGCTTTTTCACGAACTCAACCGCGCCGGCTGTAAGACCTACCTGGCCGCTTGCGAAGAGACCAGTCGCGCTGTCCTAGTCGATCCGTTGAAGGATCACGTCGACCGCTATCTCGCGGTCCTCGCCTACTATCGACTCACTCTCGACCTGATCATTGATACACATACTCATGCCGACCACCGCAGTGGTGTATGGGACCTGCGGGAGCTGACCGGCGCGAAAGTCGTAATGCATCGGCGCGCCCCGGCGCCTTATATTGATATTCATATTGATGACGCTGGGCAGCTTGAGCTTGGGACGCTGCATCTGACCTTCATGCATACGCCCGGGCACACTCCCGACAGCACGTGCATTCGCATCGGGGAACGGCTGTTTACGGGCGATACGCTTTTGATTGGCGGCACCGGCCGGACCGATTTTCCTGGCGGCGACCCCGGTGCCCAATATGATGCGATTACGCAAAAGCTGTTCGCATTGCCCGATTCGATACTCGTCTTCCCCGCCCATGATTACCGCGGCAACCTATGCTCAACGATCGGCGACGAGAGACGGTCCAATGCGCGAATCGGCGGCCGTTCGCGTGATGCTTACATCACCTTGATGAACAATCTTGGAATGCCGCTGCCAACGAAGATTCAGGAGGCACTACAAGCCAACGAGTCCGCAATTGACGATGATTCGGTGAAATTTCCCTCGTTCGCACAGCTCAATGAAGTGCGTCAGCTCGAACCGGTTGAAGTAGACAGCCGGCTCCATTCGGCAGAGCCGCCCGTGTTGCTCGACGTCCGCGAGGCCGACGAATTCAGCGGAGAGCTGGGCCATATCCCGGGAAGTATCCTAGTGCCGTTGCGCCATCTGCCGGAACGGGCCAGGGAACTGGAGAAATACCGCGACCGTGAGATTATTGCCATTTGCCGGGCCGGCGTCCGCAGTACTACCGCGGCAGCGATACTGGGAGGCCTTGGTTTCGAGCACGTATGCAATCTCAAGGGGGGAATGCTCGACTGGAACGACGCTAGACTCCCGGTCGAGCGCTAGTCGCCACTTTTGCCAAAATGCTGCGTCTGCCCTCTGGGGCACAGCGGTTTGAGCCAAGCACCTGGTATAGAGCGTTTAGTCGCGGTCTCTGTCATTAGCCTGAATCGGCCTGTACCGGGTTCGATTTCGACCCTATCTGTCGTCTAGAACCTAAAACTAGGCGAAACGTCGCCCCAATTGTGACGTAAGATAGTATCGAGGCTGCACCCGCACCCTCTCCGGGGTTAGTCTTATGTGAGTGCCTTCGAACGGATTGAGCTACGTGAAAAATAAAGGGCTGGTTTCGATTTTAGCCCTGGTCGCGGTCGCCATAGTAGTCACTATTTTTGCACTGCGGTCGGAGCGAGCGCGTGGAGCGGTGTCTTCAACCATTAACGCGCCTACCCGCCGAATGGCGATTCCGGTCGTCGCGACACAGGCGAAACTTGGCGACCTGCAGCGCTATCTGTCTGCAATCGGGACTGTTACATCGATCGCCACCGTGACCGTGCAAAGTCGTGTGGCTGGGCAGATCATGGCGGTCAATTTTCGTGAAGGCCAAATCGTCAAAGAAGGTCAGTTACTGGTCCAGATCGACCCGCGTCCGTACCAAGTGCAACTTGAACAGGCGCGTGGCCAGCTCGCGCATGACACCGCGATGTTGAGCAATGACACTGTTAACCTGGAACGGGACCGCATTCTGTATGGGCAAAGCGTGATTGCCAGGCAGACCCTGGATACCCAGGAAGCCGCGGTGCGGCAGGACCGAGGCACGCTACTGACCGACAAAGCCAACGTCGACAATGCCAAACTACAGTTGGTTTACAGCCGAATCACGGCCCCGATAGGCGGCCGAATCGGACTGCGGCTAGTTGATCCCGGCAATATCATTCAAGCCAATTCCACCCAGGGCATCGCCGTAATCACTCAGCTCCAGCCCATCACTGTAGTTTTCAGCATTCCAGAAGATAATCTCGAATTGGTACTCGCTGCGATGAGGGCCGGCACAGTCCCCGCCGAGGCGTATGACCGTTCTTTTCATAGTCAGCTCGCGAGCGGTTCGCTGCTGACGATGGATAATCAAATCGACACGACCACCGGTACAGTGAAGCTTAAAGCCGACTTTTCCAACCAGGAACAGACGCTATTTCCCAACCAGTTCGTCAACGTGCGCATGCTCGCGCAGACCTTGCACGACCAGGTGTTGATACCGTTGGCCGCGGTTCAGCGTAGTTCACTTGGCACTTTCGTGTACGTGGTCAAGCCCGACCAGACCGTCGAACTGCAAAAAATCCAGGAGGGCCACACGGAAGGTGAGACTGCTGCAGTTCAATCCGGTTTAGCTGCAGGCGAAACCGTTGTTACTGACGGCGTCGATCGTCTGCAGCAGGGCAGCCTGGTAACCGTCCAGCCTCAGGCATCGCGACCTCCGCTGGCGGTGAACGCCGCCCAGTGAATGACTGGATCAAACGCAAAGCGGACAACCTCTACCTATGCATCCCGTAATCAGGGCCTGAGATTAAGGGCGTCGATACGCGGGTTGGTCATGACTCAATGAACCTATCGCGTATTTTTATTCTCCGGCCGGTCGCGACGTCGCTTCTGATGGGTGCGATCCTGTTGGCTGGAATAGTCGCTTACCGCCTATTACCGGTTTCCGCCTTGCCTGAGGTGGACTACCCGACTATTCAGGTGCTCACTTTCTATCCTGGGGCGAGCCCGGATGTGATGGCCTCGTCGGTCACGGCTCCGATGGAGCGTCAGTTCGGGCAAGTGCCCGGGCTCCAGCAGATGACCTCGAACAGCTCGTACGGCAGTTCGGTCATAATTCTGCAGTTTGCGCTCAATCTGAATATCGACGTCGCGGAACAGGAAGTTCAGGCGGCAATTAATGCGGCGTCGACCTACTTGCCAGCAGACCTGCCGAACCCACCCGTCTATAGCAAAACGAACCCAGCCGACGCGCCGATTATGTCGCTCGCACTAACTTCCGATGTTTTGGCGCTGGAAACCGTCGAGGACCTGGCCGACACCCGGCTGGCACAAAAGATGTCGCAGGTTTCGGGGGTGGGCCTGGTCAGTGTCGGTGGCGGACAAAAGCCGGCATTAAGGATTCAGGCCAATCCGACTGCACTTGCGGCCTACGGAATGAGTCTCGACGATCTCCGGAACGTGGTAGCTGCGAACAATGTCAATCAGGCCAAAGGCAGTTTCGACGGACCATCCCAAGCTTACACCATCGATGACAACGACCAGCTTCTTGCCAGTGATGACTATCGCTCGTTGATCATTGCCTACCATAATGGGGCGCCGGTGAAGCTGACCGACGTTGCGCGCGTCATCAATGGTGCGGAAAACGAGCAGGTGTCGGCGTGGATGAACACAACGTCGGCTGTGATTCTCAACGTGCGGCGGCAGCCTGGCGCCAACATTATTACCGTCGTTGACCGAATCAAGACGCTGCTTCCACAGTTGCAGAGCGCGCTGCCAGCGTCAGTTCACGTTACAGTGCTGACCGATCGCACGACCACAATTCGCGCCTCGGTAAAGGATGTTCAGTTCGAACTCCTGTTGACCGTGGCGTTGGTGGTTATGGTGATTTTCCTGTTCCTGCGAAGCCTCTCCGCCACGATAATTCCCAGCGTTGCGGTGCCACTTTCGTTGGTCGGGACCTTCGGGGTGATGTATCTGCTCGGGTACAGCCTCGACAATCTTTCCCTGATGGCGCTGACCATCTCGACTGGTTTTGTAGTCGATGATGCGATCGTAATGATCGAGAACATCAGCCGTTTCATCGAAGAGGGCGACCCGCCGCTCCAGGCAGCATTAAAAGGTTCTCAGCAGATTGGCTTCACAATCGTGTCGCTGACCGTATCGCTCATTGCGGTATTGATTCCGCTGCTGTTCATGAGCGATATCGTTGGGAGGCTGTTCCGCGAATTCGCGATAACCCTCGCCACCACGATTATTATTTCTGCGTTCGTGTCGCTGACCTTGACCCCAATGATGTCGGCGCGGTTGCTGCGCTATCGGCCGCCGGAACAGCAGGGCCGCTTGTATGCCGTCTCCGAGCGCATGTTCAAGCGGGCGATCGAACGCTATGGCAGTTCGCTGCAATGGGTCTTGCGTCATCAGGGGGCTACGCTGGTCGTTGCCATCGCCACGCTGGTGCTGACGATCCTGCTCTACATCTTCGTACCTAAAGGCTTCTTTCCAGTGCAGGACACAGGCGTTATTCAAGCCATTTCGGAGGCACCGCAGGCGGTCTCATTTCCGGCGATGGTGGAACTCCAGCAGGCTGCAGCACGCATCATTTTGCAGGATCCCGCAGTTGACAGCCTTTCTTCCTTCGTCGGGATCGACGGCACCAATGTATCGCTCAACAGCGGCCGTTTTCTGATCAATCTCAAGCCGCTCGCACAGCGAATCGGCGGACAACGCGTAGTCGATCGTCTGCACGCAAGACTGGCGGGGCTGAACGGCATGACAGTGTATTTGCAGCCAGTCCAGGATTTGACCGTCGAGGATCGCACCAGCCGGACGCAGTACCAGTACACGCTGGAAGACGCGAACAGCTCCGAGTTGAATCAATGGGCGCCAAGGCTGGTAGATAAGTTACGGGAGTTACCGCAACTCGCCAACGTCGTCAGCGACCAGCAGAATGCTGGACTGCAAGCTCTGCTGGTCATCGATCGGACGACTGCGTCACGGCTCGGCATCACACCGGCTCAGATTGACAGCGCGCTCTATGATGCATATGGCCAGCGCCAGATAAGTACAATCTTCACTCAACTGAATCAGTATCACACCGTGCTTGAAGTCGATCCGCACTTTCAGATGAGCCCGGAAGATCTGGACGATATTTACATTCCGTACGGCACCGGTTCTTCTGGGATACCCGCTAGCGGGGTAGCTTCCGCCGCTAGCAATGGTAGTGCGGCCGCCTCTGGCCCCGCGGGGCCAGCCAATCCCGCCAGCCGCGGTGAAGTTCCGTTCAGCGCGATTGCCCATTTGGAGCGGCGCGCAACGCCATTGGTGGTGAGCCGCCAGGGCCAATTTCCGGTCGTGACGATTTCATTCGACGTGGCACCAGGATACGCATTGGGCGACGCGGTGCACGCGATCGATAGTACACGGAGTCAGCTTCACCTGCCCCTGAGTATACAACCGGCTTTCCAGGGGACCGCCGCGGCGTTTGAGGCATCGCTGACTAATGAACCGCTGTTGATTCTTGCAGCGTTGATCACCGTTTACATCGTGCTGGGCGTGCTGTACGAGAGCTACATTCATCCGATCACGATTCTCTCGACACTGCCGTCGGCCGGGGTCGGCGCGATTCTCGCCTTGCTCCTTTTCCACGATCCGCTGAACGTAATCGCGCTTATCGGCATCATACTGCTGATCGGCATCGTCAAGAAAAACGCGATCATGATGATCGACTTCGCGCTGGACGCCCAGCGCGAGGGTGGCAAATCCGCCGAAGACGCCATTTACCAGGCATGCCTGCTACGGTTCAGGCCGATAATGATGACTACCATGGCAGCTCTGCTGGGTGGGTTACCGCTGGCGTTCGGTGGCGGGATGGGCGGCGAATTGCGCGAACCGCTCGGCATCGCTATCGTTGGCGGCTTGCTGGTTAGCCAGATGCTCACTCTCTACACGACCCCAGTGATCTTTCTTGCCTTCGAACGTTCGGCTACGCGGCTAAAAGGACGCAACGGCGTGGCGCTGCGCGGTGATTCTACGGATGCTGCCGCATCATGATCTTCTCAGAGACGTTCATTCGTAATTCGGTTGGCACCACGCTTTTGACCGCAGCAATCGCGCTGGCGGGCGTGGTCGCCTTTCGCCTCTTGCCAGTCTCCCCTCTGCCGCAGGTAGATTTTCCGACGATCCAAGTCAGCGCGGCACTACCTGGCGCGAGTCCGCAGGTGATGGCCTCGGCGGTGGCGGCGCCACTCGAACGGCAGTTCGGCCATATTGCCGGTCTGACCGAGATGACTTCAACCAGCGGCTTGGGGACTACTAGCGTCACGTTGCAGTTCGATCTTAACCGCAACATCGATGCCGCGGCGCGCGATGTGGAAGCGGCGATCAACGCCGCCCGCGGGCAGCTACCGTCGAACCTGCCGAGCAATCCCACCTACAGAAAAGTTAATCCCGCTGACGCGCCGATCACGATTATCGCGCTGACGTCGGATTCTGTCGATCGCGGCCAGATGTACGATGCGGCATCCTCCATCCTGGCGCAGAAGCTCTCGCAGATCCAAGGCGTCGGGCAAGTGGTGGTAGGCGGCGGCGCA
>Ga0073928_10010257_pt1 | contig 11203 bp, 17 predicted proteins | sample PaiPotPPA55metaG_FD_76969 | JGI IMG/M metagenome (GOLD analysis project Ga0073928, IMG submission 76969) | Iron sulfur acid spring bacterial and archeal communities from Banff, Canada, to study Microbial Dark Matter (Phase II) - Paint Pots PPA... ...
CAACCTATTTACACAAACAGCTTGCCCCTTTCGGTTTTTCCGCTTAACTGCCTAGATGCTGTCGTATAGTCTGTCGAGCTTCGTTGGTGCTGTCTCCCCCAAATCCGGCCGAGAGTACGTCCCATTTCAAACCCACACGACTGGCAATTTTATACGGCATCACGCTGGGTGATGGTGTGAAGTAAATGCCTGCGGAATTGTGCCTTTTCGCGTGCCCAGCGCCTGAAGAACGTGCATAATTGCAAGTCGGCGATTAGCCGCGACACCGCTTCGCGCACGCCAAGCCCATTGTCCGGAGTCGGCATTGAATCCCCACTCGGTGGCAGTACGGTGCTTTACTCCCACCCCCAATACTCAGGACAGACTCAGACTTGACCGTGGTCGCTTCGCGTTGCCATTCCTTCGGATTACACTCGGACGCATCGGAAAACTCAGTCAGCCGGCTTCGTACCCACCCGTCCCAGCATTCGCTCGAGGAATTTAGTGCCTTGTCTCTTGTACGTGTCCGATCCCGCCAAGAGAAAGGCTTCACATATACGGGCAACACTCTGACCTTCACGCGCTGCAATCGCTTCAACGTCTTTCTTCAAATGCGAGCTTACTCTGAACGTAAGGCGAGTGTCTTTCTTCATCCGCGCAATCTTAGCACTTGGATATTTGTGAAATCGGCCAAAATTGGTTGACTTCCGAGATTCTTTGTGTCATCCTTTTATAATCCTATTGTCATCCATATGGATGACAATACCACATGGATCCCGGGAGGCACTCTAGTGAGATCAATACGCAGCTTAGTCAAAGAGAACTCATCAGCCGCCAAGAGCCAATGGGCCACACACATCAACAAATCGTGCATGCGAACCCTGAGGTTGTTGACAATCAGCTACAGATTCTCCGTTGCCTGTGGGGACCTGCTTTTACTCGAAAATGGGTGGTACGAAACCCATGCCGGTCTGCTTCGACTAGCTCGTCGACGTCGATGCGTAGGAATGCATGTCGAGCCAGCGACAGAGTTTTCAGAACCTTCTGCAGCCCGATGGGCGTTCAAAGCCACTGTGTACAAATCTGCCAGGTGCAAGGGGTTTGTCGGTTATGGCGACGCTGATTCCTCCAATGTTTCCTTCCGTGTCCAGGGTGCCGAAATGCGCGTGGCTGAAACTCGCGCCGTGAACCGTGCCTTAAGGAAAGCCTACGGAATCGGCATCTGCTCGGTCGAAGAAATCGGCTCGTTCAAGGGCCAAACCGAACCAACCGGCGAATCAAGAAAAACGCCGCCTACAAACGGAAATGGTTACGGCGGTCGCACGGTCCGCGATCATCTCTGCCAAATAATTCGTCAGCATCAGCTCGATCCCACTCTGGTCAAGGCCTACGCTGTGGATTTCATTGGCACCAAGGCACTGCGCGATGCCACGCGGGAAAAAGTCGAAGCTTTTGTCGCGCATTTGGCCGACCGGGCCGAGAAAGACCGCAACGCCCTAAACTGCCAGCTCAACAGCTACCTCGGGCAGAACGAAGGGGTAGCATGAGACGCCAGATCGCAGGCCTCCATGCGGCTGATCGCTGTGCGGCAGACCAAATACCCGATGGGCTCTTCCTCGTTCGAGTACGGCGAGTCCAGTTCCGCCGTCAAGCACAGAAACCTTATTACACCGTCGCTCTAGACATTCTGGAGCCCAGCCGATTTTCCGGCCATGTCATTTCCAGCCGACTTTATTGCAACCCCAAAGCCCTGTGGAAATTCAACTGGTTCCTCCGCGACTTTGGCTACGATGTCGAACTGCTAGGTCGCGATGAAGTCGATGAAACGCAACTGATCGGGCTGACCGGTGTCGTGAAGATCAGTCACGTCGTTATCAACGGATCTTCCCTGCTGCGGTTGGACGGCTTTGCCACCGCTGGTCGCTGGGAAGAACTTTCGCCCGCCAATCTCGATGGTTCGCAGGTGGCTTGATGACTTATAGCTACACGCAAGTCAGCCAATATTTGACCTGCCCTCGCCGCTATCGGCATCGCTATCTCGACGGCTGGAAAGAGAAGGACACTCGTGCCGCGATGCTCTTTGGGCGGGCCTTCGAGCAAGCGTTGGGCGCCTACTTTCGCCGTGAAGATCCCGGGGACATCCTTTTTCGCGAATGGTCGGCTTGCAAAGATCAGAATCTGCACTTTTCGAACCACGAGACCTGGGATCGCATGCTCGAGCAAGGGATCATGCTCCTCACCCGCTTTTGCCAGGACGACCGCGTGCGGATTTACCAGCCGCGACGTAACTTGCAGGTCAAGTTCACACGATCGTTAAATAGGAACGAATTCGTCGCCTACATTGATGGCCTCGGGAAACTTGATGGCACACGGTGCCTGCTGGAATGGAAGACATCCTCCAGCCGATATCCGGAAGAACCTAAGGGACTGTTGGCGCTCGATCCACAACTGGTCTGCTACTCCTGGATGACTGGAATTTCTGAAGTCGCGCAGGTGGTCTTCGTTCGCAAACGCCTGGTCGAAGTGCAGTACCTACGGACCACAATCACTGATGAGCAACGCGCGGAATTTGGCCAGCTCGTGGAAGACACGATCCGTCGTGTCGAGTCCGCGCAGTTTCTGCCCCACAGCGGCATCCGCTTTCCCCAGAATCCCTGCAGCACTTGCCCGTACTTAGGCCTCTGCCTGGGCAAGCAAGAATTGGTCGATGCCGCGCTAGTGCGGCGGCCAGGAGCTGAAAACCTTGGTTGGCTTGACGAGCTTACTTACTAGGAATCTGCCTATGTTGCCTAAGCTCAATCGCCGGCGAGCTCTGTTCGTGCTCACGAAGATCGACGAGATTCTGGCTTGGGAAAAGCAGAAGGAGGCGGAGCGGGATACCCGGTTCGTTGAACTCGGACGTTACTTATGCGAAGTGCGGGCGGGACAGTACTGGAGAGTGGAAAACGTGAAGTCTTTCGACGAGTTCCTGGGGAGACGGTTTTCGGAGTCGCGCAGGAAGGCGTACTACCTGATGTCGATCCATGAGCACCTGCCACCGCAGGCAAGACGGGAGTTACAAGAAGTGGGGTGGACGAAGGGATTGGAGCTGGCGAAGATTGCGAGAAGGGATCGGCAGCACTTCGATTGTGCAACCTGGTTGCACAAAGCACGCGAAATGCCTAAAGAAGAATTTAAACAGGAAGTCGAGAAGGAACTGACCGGGCAGGAAATGGAGCCGTGGGAGATTATCTATTTCAAGATGTACAAAAGCCAGATGCCGGTCGTCGAGCAAGCGATCGAAACGGCGGCACTGATGCTAGGCAGCGACAAATCCCGCGGCTACTGTCTGGAGATGATCTGCGCTGACTTTTTGGCGGGGGCGAATCTGGAGAATGAAAATCCTGAGGTCCTCTTGCAGTCGGCGTTGCGGTTTTTCAAATTCCTCCCCGGCGAAGAGAAACAGACTTTTCTGCATCACGTGATCCAGAAAGCGTCATGACTCGAGTCCGACCGAAACGTACACTGCTGAGGCTCGATTCAGAATTGTACGAACAGCTCCGCAATCAAGTGCTCCGTCGCGATGGCTGGAGATGCCAATCGTGCGGCACAATGTCCAATCTTGAGGTCCACCACAAAGAATTCCGCAGCCATTCCGGCGAGGATTCGGAGCAGAACCTGATTACGCTTTGCTCCGCATGCCACGCCACCGTGCATCGCAGTTGAGGCGTAGGGCGAGACGTCTGCGGCGACGAAAGATTGGAAAAAATCAGAGAGTTTCGATGAAATTAAGGAGTTTGTTGCGATTAGTGAGATCAAGCAGCAGCGTGCTGACTCGGTCTAGGCCGACCTCCGTGCTTCCAGTCGCACTGATGTTCGGGCTTGGCCCTTGGGCCGTTTCTTTGCTGGACTCATTCTGCGTAGTTGTTACGTCCGAATCGGCAATCCCAAGCTAACTTTCCAACTTCCGCGTGGGGGCGTGTGCACAGACTACACCGGTTCAGACGCTTTGATCTTGCGCCTTGCGCCGTGGCGAATGGTAAGCACCCACACGGTTTGCAGCTCCTCATCGACTTCATAGATGACCCGATAAACGTTCGGCTTCTTGCCGTAAAGCAGGTGCCGCCGCTTTCGTTTCCCCCTTCGTGCTTCCGGGGCAACAGGGCAGCGTTGGGGAAACGAAGCGATCGCATATACCGCCTCCCAACCCGTTGTACCACCGAGCAGCAGCATGCGACTCCGTGGCGTTCTTTTCCTTATAAAGGATTTCAAGGTCGCGAGCCGCGCGAGCGGCAAACTCAACGAGGTATGTCATGTTTGCGACGAATCTCGTCAAATACCTCTCTCGCCGGGCGAGTGCGTCTGTGGGCAACGTCATCAAGCCCCTGGCGGATGCCTTCCTCTGCGTCGGCACTGGCCGCAACGTCAAGCAGACGCTGATAGGCCTCGGCGTCCTGCACGATAGCCGCTGCCTTCCCCTTCACCGTGAGAACCACCGGGCGCTTGCTCTTCTTCAGCTGTTTCATGAAGTCGCCGGATCGGCGGCGGAAGGTCGTCAGCGATTGAATATCCTTGGTGATGTCAAGCATGGGGCCTGCTCCTGTTAAAAGCACCTTATTAGGTGCCTATCAGAATACTCTGTCCGTGTAAAATGGACAAGGCCTCGTCTGGACTGTTGCGGTTCCCAGCGTGCATTAAGATCCACTGGCAGAACCTCGTCTTCATGGATGACAATGGCAGCAGGTCAGCCCCACGGTCGTTAGATCCGCTTCTGAATTGGCTAGGGTCATTACACATGCAACCTCATCGGCAATTGAGTGAAGAGGAAGCAAAAATAATTGCCAGTCGCCGAGAAAGATTGAGCTCGAACCCCGTCCCTGACCTTCGCTGGGTTCGCGTTACTTGCTCCATGCCATATCGTTGTTTTGCGTGGGATGGAACGTCCCCTAGCCCTACAAATCACCAACAAAACTGTACAAAGCCGCGCCGATAGCGGTACCAAGCGTGTTCGTTATTATGTCAGTGATACCGGAATCTCGCGTCGGGAGAAATGTTTGTAATACCTCAATTACAAGACTAACCAGTCCGCCCAGAACGATAGTGACTAGTACAGCCCGATCAAGGCGTCGCACCGCAGAAAAGTACGCACAGAAAAACAACCCAAGGGGAATGAAGCCGCCAATGTTGATGAAGACGTTCTTGACATAACTCCAGCTGGGGTCGAACTCATCCCAAGGCGATCTTAAGAACGGAGCATGCAGAACAAAATAATGTTCGGGAATGTGAAAGTCTGTCCCTGAGTTCATCTGCTCATGAACAACGGTGCCAGTACCCTCGTTAAACAAGTAGAGCGCGGCCGGAGCTTCAGCTTTAATCTCAGTTTGTCGGTTTGCCATCCAGCGATCATAGTGTTGCGAGACCTGGGCTGCATTGAGGTCTCGATTGTAAATCGCTAACCCTTTTACCTGGCCTTGCCAGCCGTTGTCCACGAGAGGATAGTTACCGACGACAATTTGGCCAGCCAAGTCTTTGCTCGATAGCCCGAACTGCCGAGACGTTCGCACCAGTACTCCATTCATGTACACCGTAGTCCCTTGGGAGTTCGCGGTGATCGTTACAAACAGTTGCGTATTCTTACGAAAAACATGTTCGATGTAGAACTTATTCTTTGTGCGGTTTTGCGCGTCAACATTGATATGCCGCAATAATAGGTCGTCAATAGATTGGTGGACCGAGAATGCGACGTTGCGATTTTCCGGATTGTAAAGTGCAAGTATTGTGCCGCCGATATCGCTAAAATCTGGTTTCATCCAGATCTCGATACTGCAGGATGTCCCATCTTTCAAACCAACGAGACTGGATGAATCGGCACTGAGTATTAGTCCGTGAACGCCAAAATGAAGTCCAGCGCCATCACTTAGCCACCTCACCTGATTCTTGGGCGCATGGAACGGCCACAGTCCCGCGATCAAGATAATGATTAGGACAAGCGCACAGGGTAGTCCCAGCGCCTTCTTCTGCATGTCCACTGTTGGTGAGATGTTACCTTCTCCGCCTCAGTCTTGACACTCGAGTCGCTCCTGTTCGCGGAATCCTTGTTGCACTGGAATCTGTTGGGTTTTCAACTGAATGGGTTTCGGGTACGACTCTAGGTGACCCAATGGTCGCCAGTACTAAATGCAACATGCCGCGTTGTTGGCATAAACACAGCATTATCGTTCTCAATTACATGCGGCATGAGGCGAGTGTCCCGGTCTTGAACGTACGCTTGCGTGTGGCGGGAGTTTTTTGTCTGAGGTATTGGAAGCCCGGGGACCCGGGCTCTACGCTGGACGCATTTGAACGACGGCACGGGAATGCATGCATCCGCCTCACTTCGCCGGTGGGTTTGGCGAAGCGTTAATCGAGGTTGTGTTCTAAACCGAGTGTGTCGGACTTCTGACGTGCCTCATGTCTTCTGCCATCTTTGCCAAGTCGGCCTTTGCGATTTTCCCGCTGGGCGTCATGGGCAGGTTGGATACCAACACGATGTGCGACGGCCGCTTGTACGGGGCAAGGTGTTTGGCAGCGTGTTCAGCCAGAGCAGCTTCCGTCAGCTGCGCGCCGGGTGAAGGTTGAACGAAGGCCAGAATCTCCTCATCTCCTTCGATCGTTCTGCCGACGACCGCGGACTGCGCCACTGCGGGATGGGCATTAAGCACGCCCTCGACTTCAGCGGGATAGACATTGAACCCGAAGCGGATAATGAGATCTTTCGTGCGCCCAACAATGAAGAGATTCCCGTCCTCGAAGCGGGCGAGATCGCGGGTGTTAAACCATCCTTCTGCATCAATCGCCGCCGCTGTTTCGTCGGGCGCGCGATAGTAGCCTTTCATGATGTTGGGCCCACGTACCCATAACTCACCCACTTCCCCCGCGGGCACGGCTTGACGGTCAGGTCCGATTATTTTGGATTCCACTCCCGGAAACATCGGGCCAACCGAATTGTCGGTGCGTGGTGGCTGGTCCGGCCTTACCTGCGCCACGTTGGGAGAACATTCTGTTATGCCATAACCGTGATGGAGGGGCAGGCCGAACAGGCGTTCGACGGCTGACTTGGTGGCAGGGGGCAGTGGGGCTCCTGAACACGAAATGATTCGAAGCGCGGGAAACTCGAACGACTGTAGTTTTCTCATATTCGCGTATTGCAGGAACAGAGAAAACATGGAGGGTACACCTAACATGATGGTTATTCGCTGTTTCTCGAGAGTCGCCTTTGCAACTACGGGATCGAATCGAGGCTCAAGATAGATGGTCGCTCCGCTAAGCAAAGTTCCCAGAAAAACTATCGAGAGACCGACGATATGGGACAACGGAAGAATGCCATAAACACGGTCTTCGGAGTTTAAGGATCGGATCTTTGCAGCGCCTCCGGCCGAGAACAGAAGATTATTGTGGGTCAACATCACGCCTTTGGGAAGGCCAGTCGTACCCGACGTATAGATCAAGGCGGCGACGCGACTTCCAATGTCAGCATCGATCGACTCCGGCTTGGCGTTCTCATTCAGAGGGCCGAGACGTATCTGTCCTACATCCGGCACGTCTTCTAGCGATGCTCCATGCCGATTCGCATGTTCGGCGGCGTTGAGAGAGACACTCTTCGTGAAGATGACGCGGCGGGCGCCGCAGTGATCACGGATCGCATCAAGTTCGTGCGCCGACAAACGTGGGTTCACGGGCACCGGCCACGCGTCCAGACTGGCGACTGCCAGCAGGACAGCCGCAAATTCCCGGCAGTTTTCACCGACGATCATCAGTCGATCACCGGCTCGCACTCCAGCGTCGCGAAGCCAATCCCCAGTCTGCGAGATGATTCCCACCAGTTCGCGATACGACCAGCTGCCGTTGGGGTCAGCAATGGCTTTCTGATCGGGCGAACGGTCTGCCCAGGGTTTTACGACATCGGAGATGCGCATGGGGGCTGAAATGTTCGTGGACGGCGGGTGTGGTGTTTCTACAGAATTCGGTCTGTCATTTACGCCGCAGCTTGCTTTCAATGAAGGAAACAGTAGATCTCATCGAGGCAAAGTTGTCGGTCACTTCTTCATCTTCTACGGTAATTTCGAAGCGCTCCTGAACGAACACGATGAGTTCGATTACGCCCTGGGAGTCGATCACATTGCCCAGCAATGGCGTGTCATCGTTGAGGGGTTCGCCTGATCCGAAGAGAAATTTCTCTGTGAGGAAGTTACGAACTTCTTGTTCGATCTCTGTCGCTTGCATTTGCATGTTTTCTAGTGCCTCCAAGGTACATGATTAAGTGATATTTTATTCAACTTCACGTCGGGCTTTGACTCTATCGTCTCGTTTGATGTGTAGCTTCAACCCTTCTACAAACTCTTCGTATTGATGTTCCGGGGTTAGTGGAACCGTTGCTACTCCCAAGGCTTCGGCCGAGGTAGGGCCCCAAAAAGTATGCGGCGGAACATTGCGCGTCACTACCGTACCCGCCCGGATCACGGCCCCTTCGCCGATTCTCACATTGGGCAGGATCACACAGTGCGGCCCAATAAAGACGTCCTTTTCAATTACAACTTTTCCGTTGCTTGTGGATTTTCTGGGTCCAGAATAAAAGTGAGCGATTATCGACGTTCTGAGGCCGATGGTGCAGTTGTCTCCGATCGTTACTTCCTCCGGATGTATTTCATCAATGTACACAAGCTGGCCAATCCAGACGTTTCTTCCGATCACAACTCCGCGCAACCGCTGCAGCCACGGTCGCAAACTGAATCCTCCCGGTGTCAGAAAAGCTATTCGACCCACAAGCCTACTGAGCAGAGAGGGTAAAATCAACGGCTCCTACCTTTCGTTTTAGGACTTGGAACGATGAAACGTTGATTCACTTTCTGTCTACCGTACCGCCGATCGTTTTCGCTCGACAATTGCGAAGGGAGCTGTCATCGCTGAAAACCCCGGCATGTCCGACTTCTTCGCAATCAAGTAGCCAAGCCAGTTGCGATAAATGGCCGTCGCAGACGAGTGCCATGTCTTCTCCAGTGTGCTGGACAGGGCAGCTTCGGGGAATCCTTCCATGAGTTCTTCCCGTCGGTCGGACAGCGCAACATCGCGAAACTCGGCCACAAGCTGCGCGGATACCTCATCGAAATAGCCCGTCGGCTTGGAGGGATAGCTCTCTCGCTCCAGTTTGAGAAATCTCTTTATGTCCCTCCGGTATTCCTTAAGCAGGGTCTGGGCCCCATACTCCGGGTGACCTTGGAAATGCACAAACAGACTACGTTTTTTCTTCTTTACGAAGGAGTCTACTCCGCCCTCAGCTGATTGCGTAAGCACAAGGTAGCCGCATGCAATCAGTGCATCGGCCCGAACCTCATTCCATCGGGAATGCGGGAAACGCAACCGTCCCCCAGTACCATCGCTCAGTTGGTGGCATGCAGTCTTGGCAAATTCAAAGACACCGAATTGCTTGTCACTCAGGCGGCAGCGTTCAATACCATCGCTATGCAGCACGCCTGCGTGTGCCGCCAAGCATGACAACACCGTCGAAACCGTGTTACTCTCCGCCCAATCGAGAACTTCTGTAAGCAGGGCCCAGTAAGGTTCATTGCGCAGATCGGGTTGGCGGGGTTCAGTGCCGGTCATGATGAGCCCGTCAACCGGGCTGTTCCACAGCTCATCAATACTGGAATAAAAGCTGTTCAGCCGGCGTTGCCCGCGATCGGTTCGGGGAACCCCAGTCAACGAATAAAGTTTGATGAATACCGGCACGTCGCCGGATGCGATATCCAGAAGCTCAAAGAACTGCAATTCTGTGTCTTCAAGCGCGGCATCGGGCATGTTGTTAATGAGAGCGAGGTTGAGCGATCCCGGATGTCGTTCCTTCGCAATTTGCGGGCGCAAGTTTCTTTTTTCTGCCCACCCGCTGGGAACTCTTCCATCTTCGATAATCAGCGGCATACGAAACCTCCCGCGTCTATTTCGCTAAACATCAGTTCACCGCCTGTCCCAATGCCTGCGAAAGATCCTCGAGAATGTCATCGATGTGCTCAATGCCAACGCTGAGGCGGATCATCTCTGGCGTCACCCCCACCTTAGCTTGCTCCTCGGGGGTCAACTGCCGATGCGTGGTTGAAGCTGGATGACACGACAGCGACTTGGCATCTCCCAAGTTCACCATGCGCTTGAACAAGCGGAAAGCGTTGAAGCACTTTCGTCCACCCTCATAGCCGCCCTTCACGCCAAAAGTAAGCAGCGAGCAAAAGTTGTTGCCGAGGTATCGATGCGCCATCGGGTAGAGCGGATTATCAGGAAAACCGACATAGTTCACCCAATCAACCGCGGGATGCGCGCGCAGAAACTCTGCTACCTTGCGCGCGTTTTGCACGTGACGCTCCACACGCAAAGCCAGAGTCTGAATTCCCTGCAAGAATAGAAACCCGTTAAACGGAGACAACGTGGCTCCGGTATTTCTTTGGCAGACTGTGCGGCAACGCGCGACAAACGCGGCGTCTCCGTAGTGGTCCACATACACCACGCCGTGATAAGCAATCTCCGGCTTATTGAACATGTAAAACTTTTCCGGATACTGCCGCCAGGGAAACTTTCCACTATCGACAATCATGCCGCCAATGCTGGTACCGCCGCCGCCGATGAATTTCGTCATCGAATGCACCACCACGTCGGCGCCGTACTCAATGGGACGCAGTAAAATTGGTGTCGCCACCGTGTTATCGATCACCAGAGGGACACCGTGTTTGTGCGCTACTCGCGCCAGTCCTTCGATGTCCGCCACATTTCCCGCGGGATTACCAACGCTCTCGCAGTACACGGCGCGTGTATTCTCGTCGATCAACTTTTCCACATCTTCAGGGCGATCACTGGCGGCAAACCGTGAACAGATTCCGCGCTTTGGAAATATATGAGCCAGCAGCGTATAAGTGGCGCCGTACAGTTGCGGAGTGGAAACGATGTTATTCCCCGCTTCGGCAATGTTGATGAGGGCATACTCGATCGCCGCCATACCGGAACTGACGCTTAGCCCGTCGACACCGCCTTCGAGCGCAGCCATGCGCTTTTCCAGCACCGTATTCGTCGGATTTCCAATCCGCGTGTAGATGTTTCCCTGCACTTCCAGATTGAAAAGAGCAGCACCATGTTCCGCGCTGTCGAACTCGAAGGCAACGGTCTGATAAATCGGCACGGCCACGGCCTTGGTCGTGGGATCGCCGTCGTAGCCTGCGTGAATCGC
>Ga0073928_10010258_pt1 | contig 11202 bp, 8 predicted proteins | sample PaiPotPPA55metaG_FD_76969 | JGI IMG/M metagenome (GOLD analysis project Ga0073928, IMG submission 76969) | Iron sulfur acid spring bacterial and archeal communities from Banff, Canada, to study Microbial Dark Matter (Phase II) - Paint Pots PPA... ...
CATTCAGGAAATCGTCTGGATGATTGACGCGGAGACCAAGAAGGCCCTCTACGTGAACGCGGCTTACGAGACGATTACCGGCCGTTCGTGCCAGAGTCTGCTCGAAAATCCGTCTTCGTACGAAGATCTCATCCATCCTGAAGATCGAGTTCATGTGCTTACAAAGCTTGGAGAGGCAACGCAGACGGGACACTTCGATGAAAGATTTCGGATCGTGCGTGCGGATGGGGAAGTGCGATGGGTGACGGTGCATGGTTTCCCGGCACGGGATGACGCCGGCAGAATCTACCGTCTTGTCGGAACGGCTCAGGAAATCACGGCGCTCAAGGAAGCAGAGGAAAAGATTGCCAAGCACCTGGCGTCAGCCGAGTCCGCTAGGGCAGAATCCGATGCTCTATGCAAGGCCACTCTTGCGCTGACCGCAGATCTGCGGATGGACTTCGTCCTGGACACATTGCTTGAGTCGTTGTTGGAACTAGTCCCAGGTGAGTGTGCACGCGTGCTGCTCTTGGAGGGCGACTCACAGCTTCTTGTGGCACGAGAAAAACTCCGTCACCCGGTTCCCGAAAAAGCAGAGGATTATCCGCTGACCCTTGATGCAGCAGACTCCCCGTTCCTCTTGCGCATATTAACGACCCAGAATAGCGTCTTGCTTGCCGACACCAAAGATGAAAAAGAATGGCCCGGCTTCAAGGGCCATGCCAATATCCGATCGTGGCTTTGCGTGCCATTGGTTGCGTCCCAGCAAACCTTGGGGCTTCTTTCAGTAGGCCATACTGATCCAAACGCGTTCACTCAAGACCATGTTCGGCGCACGCAGTTATTGGCGATCCCAGCGGCTGCAGCCATCCAAAATTCCCGCCTCTTCGAGCGTGCTGAGATCTATGGGTCCGAACTTCAACGGCGTCTGACCGATCTTCGCCAAACAGAGAAAGCACTCGAACACTCCGAAGAGGGACGCAGGGTATCTGAGGACAAGTTTCAAAAGGTTTTCCGTTCCAGCCCGATTCCGTTTTCCATTACGACAGTCAAGGAAGGTCGATTCGTAGATGTGAATGCCGCATTCGAGCGGCGATATGGCTACTCCCGTGCCGAAGTGATCGGCCGTACAGCTGGCGAACTTGGGATTTGGGAAGACCCCAAGGATCGCGCATTGATGATCGCGCAACTCCAACAACGCGGACCCATTCGGAACGCAATCACCCGGCTTCGCACGAAGTCAGGCGAGCTCAAGACCACCGCATATTCCGCCGACAAGATTCAATTCGACGGTCAATCCTGCATTCTTGCCGTTTCAGAAGATCTTCCGGACAACGACAAATCCTTGAATAACTGACCGTTCCGAGAGCGCTGTGGCCCTTAGCCACGAACGTTTGGTCCAGCCCGTTCTTGTTGCTGTCCCGAATCCGGGCCACCAAACAGAAAAACATTCATTCCTGTGCAGAAATCCATCAGAATATTCACTGTCCTCGTGAGACGAAACGCGAGGTGTCAACCTCCTGGGGCTTTGAGCAATGTTCCCCAACCTCGATATCCGTCACCTGCTTGCAGTCGTTGCCTTGGCCGAAGAGCTTAACTTCAGACGGGCAGCGGACAGATTGCATATAACCCAACCTGCGCTCAGCAAACAGATTACCGACCTCGAAAAAGAGCATCGATTTCACCTGTTCACTCGCGACAAGCGACGAATTGTGGAACTAACAGATGCAGGGCGTGTCTTCGTCGAAGAGGCCCGCTCTGCGCTCTCGCATACGGAGCGGGCCGTGCATCTCGCTCGTGCCGCACACGAGGGGTCCGATAGCATCTTGACGATCGGGCACTCACCCTATGCCAATCACGACTGGGTTTCCGCGATGCTTGCGATCCGGCTTCCTTTGTATCCGAGGCTCGGAATTCGACTAAAGACTCAGTTTGCAATGGAGTCGGTCCATAGTGTCCTTGCAGGCGAAGTGAACCTCGCCCTGGTGACGGCGCCCCCGCAGGATGCCCAGATCACGGCTGTGCCATTTGCTCCGGGTCCGCTCTACGCTGCACTTCCGGAGAATCACCCCGCTGCTCACAAAGAACGCTTGGTTCTCCAGGATCTGGCAAAGGACGAGTGGATTCTGTTTGCGGAGCGGGTTCATCCACTCTTGCATGAGGCGATTATGGATACAGCCCGACGAGAGTCCATCGCTCCCAAACATGCTCACGATGTCTTTGCGCCACAAGAGGCAGTGGACCTAGTATCTGACCACGTGGGCATCGCCATTCTTACGCAACCTATGGCGCGAGGGATTCATACTGACGGTGTGGTCGTAAAGCCGCTTTCTGACGCATCGTTGGTCTTCAAAACTTGCGTGATCATGAGAGCTGATAATGGCTCCCGGCTCGTAAATGAATACGTTCGAATGTTCCTCCGCAAATACGCGCCCCAGCTGCAGCAGCCAAAGCAAATGGAATTGTCTCAGTCGGCTTGAATTGATTCGCAAAGCAAAGTGCACACGAATCACCGTTTGCCTAAGTTGGCAATCTGAAATCCTCTCGTTCACCCTCAGTCGAGCGCTTTCCGCTCTCCAAAAATGCTTGTTGACACCGGTGGTATGATGGTGCGGCTGTCATACCACTTTCGACCCGGGGAAACCGAATGAGACCACCATGCTGTGGGCTTTGTTCCAAAATCGTCGTAGGAATTGCCGTCGCGGCCCTTTTCATTACTCCAATATCTGGTCAAGCAAACCTTGGACGGATTCTCGGAACTATCCACGACAGCGGTGGTGCCGCTATCTCTGGCGCGACCGTGGTCATCACCGACATTCAAAGAGGTACCTCTAGAACTTTAACAACGAGCGAGGCAGGAGAATTTGTAGCTCCGAGCTTGCTAGCGGGTACCTATGGGGTTAGCGCCGAAGCCCAAGGGTTCAAGACCGTAAAGCGCGAAGGAATATTGCTAGAGGTTGGAAAAGACGTTCGTATTGACTTTGACCTCCTACCCGGTTCCACCTCTGAAACGGTCACCGTGACGGGAGAAGTGCCGATGGTCGACAGTACAGATTCCACCCTGGGAGGAACTTTAAGCAACGAAACCATTAATGACTTGCCCTTAAACGGCCGCAATTACGAGAACCTTCTAACGCTGAGGCCCGGAGTCATGATTTATCCAGGCGGAGGGTTGTGGAGCCAAAGCACGAACGGAATGCGACCCGAGGACAACTTCTTCATGGTCGACGGCCTCGACAACAACGAACCTTATCAAGGAATTAGTGTTATCAACGGAGCTGGTGCGACCGGAGATGCGGCTACGATCCTTCCCATCGACGCGATTCAAGAATTTAACACGGAGGTTAATCCTCGTGCGGAATTTGGTTGGAAGCCGGGTGCGATCGTCAACGTTGGACTGAAATCGGGAACGAATGCTCTCCACGGCACCGCCTACGCTTTCGGTCGGAAGGATTCTTGGGACGCTCGCAATTATTTCAATTCGGGCCCGCAGACGCCCTTGAGTCTGGAGCAGTTCGGGGCGACCGCCGGTGGACATATCAAGACGGACAAAGCTTTTTGGTTTGCTGGGTTTGAAGGTCAGAAATTCACTGTTGGGAATACTTTTACTGTGCCCATTCCTCAGGCGCTTCCGCAGGCGATACCGGATCCAGTGAACAGCCTTCCGGACGCAATATCCGGGGCTGTCGCGGCGGGCGTGGCTCCAAGTGCCGTCAGCTTAGCATTGGCCGGATGTGTACTCGGCCCCCCAATAAAGTGTACTGGCGGACCATTAATCCCCGTAAACACTTCGAGTAGTACAAACCTTAATTTTGGTTTTCCGAGTACGGTTTCGTCTAACAATGGAGTGGTCAAGCTGGACTATCACCTCAATGATCAACATAGTGCTAGCGGTTCTTACTTCATCGGCAGTAACTCCGCGTTATCCGAAAGCTCTGCCGCGGTAAGTTCTGCCTTTCTGCAAGTTCTAGCCACCAGAGCGCAAGCGCTAATTGCGAACTGGACGTGGACGCCGAATACTCGCTGGGTCAACGAAGCCAGGTTCGGCTTTACACGGCTCACGCAGCCCATTACCGTTGCCGACGCGTCCATATTGGCGAACGGACAAGGCTACCCGATCAACACTGGTGTCACTGGGCCTCCGGCAGGCGGAATGCCGACCGTCACCATACAGGGGTTTTCGGTCCCGTTCGGTGACAGTCCCCTCTTTCCCCAGTTTCTCGGTCCCGATCAACTTTTTGATTTTGTCGACAATGTTTCCTACCAGCGCGGCAAACACGCTTTCAAGTTTGGCGGCGAGATACGAAAAGCCCTAGTCACTAACGGTACTTATCGCACAGGTCGAGGTACGATCAAATTCAATGGGGGTGGGGTAGCCTTCCCCACCTCTACTTCCTTGGAAGATTTTGTCGCGGGTGCCCCGACACAAGCACAACTTCTCGTCGGGAATCCTATAAGACGTGTGAACTGGTGGGCATACGCAGGCTTTTTCCAGGACGATTGGCGTATCACTCCAAAGCTAACTCTGAATCTTGGATTGCGTTACGAGTATTCCCAGCCCCCACAGGAGGCCCATAATCAACTCGGCAGTTTCGATCCAAACAAGGGGCTTGTGCAAGTGGGGAAACAGATTAGTTCCATTTATCATGGCGACCACACAAATTTCTCGCCACGGTTCGGTTTTGCCTGGGACGCCACGGGCAAAGGAACGACAGTGATTCGGGGGGGCGCCAACATTATCTACGACCAGCCAGCCGCAAGGCTATTTCTTGGTCAGCTTTTCTTTTTCAACGCAAGCACTCCCGGTGTGGGAGTCGTACCCACAGGGGCGCAAATCTTTGTAGGTGGCGCCCAGCAGCCAAGCCCCGGCAACATTTCAACGGGCACCCTTACGCTACCTAGCACCGCTCTTAATTGGAACGGCACCGTGTTTCCAGGCGGTGGCGCCATCCAGTGCGGAGACGGGATCGGAACCGACCCGGGTCCATGTGACACTTTTGCCGTATCCCCAAATTTCCAAACCCCGTTAGTAGGTAACTGGAGCATCGGCATTCAACACGCCTTCACACCCGACACTTCTTTGGAAGTCGCCTACGTAGGCAATCACGGCTCCAACTTGGTGAGCATTCAGGACATTAATCAACCAAACCCTGCACTTGGTCTACCTACTGAGCAGCAAGAACGCCCCTTTAATTCTAAATTCCCCTATCTTGGCGTCATCAATTCTCTAGGGAATAAATACGCGTCGAATTACAACGGGCTACAGACAACATTCACCAAGCGAATGTCACACGGTCTGTCCTTTCTTTTAGGTTACTCCTACGCCCACTCCCTCGATAACGCGTCGTTCGGCATAAATATTCTGAGTCCGCAGGACAGCCACGCCCTAGGTCGTGAATACGCCTCGAGCGACTTCGACATTAAGCATCGTTTCACTCTGACGACGACTTACAACCTTCCATCAAAAAAGTCGTTCGCACAATCGCTTGAAGGATGGCAAATCAATTCCATCGCGACGCTGCAGAGCGGGCAACCATGGACCGTTATAGATGCGAACGATGATTTCAGCGGGACCGGAGAGTTTATGGACCGCTGGAACTTTTTTGGTCCCCCTTCAAACTTCAAATCCAATCAAAATCCAATTCCTTTCTTCCAAGGTGCGAGCAATCCAACTTGTTTAGCACAGGCGACCGCTCTCGGTGCAGCTACGGTGGCATCGCTTATGCAAGCCGGGTGCTACGCAAAAGGTAATTCGATCATGATTCCGCCGGCTGCGGGGACTTTTGGTACGATGGGGCGCAATCTATTCCGAGATTCAGGTTTTATGAACTGGGATGTGTCCGTCGTAAAAAGCTGGAAGTTTAAGGAAACTCTTACTGCGCAGTTCAGAGCAGAGTTTTTCAATATCCTGAATCATCCGAACTTCGCGAATCCCTACGGGGGGGAGAATGGCTTTTTACAGAATGACCCTTCGAATCCCAGTACCTTCGGTTGCGGCTGCGCCACACCCGATGTCGCTAGCGCGAACTCTGTTCTTGGATCGGGTGGTAACCGAGCTGTACAGCTAGGACTAAAAATTGTCTTTTAGAAGCGATGAAGAAGAGGTTCTGATTAGAAAACTGCTGATTGGGATGAGCTCTAGCCCGCGCTTTGCCAAGACACAGGATTGCTCCAGCAAGCAGCGCTGTACTGACAGCAGATTTAGGGGAGAACCATGATAGCGATCGCACTGAATGCAATTATGTTAGCGTGCATGTTCTTAGGGCTTTTTGCCGTAAGGGTAGAGAATGTCGCCCCGGATGATTTGGCCAGCGTTACTCAGGCCGATCGAACTTTAGTTGAAGCCATTTCTACTAGGGACACGACGAAGGCGAATGCGTTGTTGGACGAACAAATGACTTGGATTGACCGCCAGGGGAAGCGGCGAGGAAAAATCGAAGTTATTCATGACTTTGCAACTCTCGTGACCGGCCAAGAAGTCGACGTAGAGGTGCATAACTATGGGACTGTCGTAGTTATTACGGGTGTGCGTCAGGGTGCGACGAAGACAGAGGCCGTTTTTTTGCGTGTTTGGGCGAAGGGCTCAACCGGTTGGCGGGTATTTGCCTACCATGAGACGCCAGTTCCATCAAACCTTCATTCCTTGACGCTCGAACCTGCTTCCGCGACCGGCGTAGAAGGAGACTCGAAATGCGAGAATCCATGCAAGTCGATACCATACAAACCGAAAACGCAAGACCAGAAGGACATCATTTCCGCGTGGCTGAGAATGGAGGTGGCGGCCATCGTCACCAACGACGCGGATCAGTGGGCCTCAACGGTGTTGGACGGCATCTCCTTTTTTGATATTTCGAGTCCACAACCAAAGCGCATTGCGATGAAACCCTTCCGGATGGCACAAATTAACGATAACAAGAAAACTAATGCAGTAATGCCTGTAGAACCAGTAGAGTCGGTTGACATCTGGACGTTTGGCGATGCCGGAGTGATGGTGATGCTACAGCCAGTTGGCGGCAGGCCAATATATTGGACCCGAGTATGGGTCAAACGAGACGGTCGCTTTCAGATGGTGGCAAGTTACTGGACGCAGATCGCACCGCCGACCGTTCCATAGCGAGACCGCGGCGCGTGAGCTTGAACCCCAGAATGTTGGAGTAGCTGACATAATTTGGGTCACAGATGAAGGAGGGTTCGTGTACCCCTTTTACGCGCCGAACTTCGAACCTGGCAACGTGAGGACAATCGATCCAGATTGCTTCTCGGTAGGGCATTCATGATCGGCCAAATCAGCAGCAACCACAAGCCTGGCCGCGCATTGCTTCCCATCCTTCCCGCAAGATGAAGGGAACAATCACAAGGGCGGCAATCGGATCGGCCCACCTAAGATGCCAAATCGCGTTGATTCCAAGGCCAACCAGAGCGACCACGGCAAGATAGGCGCACAGGGCGGACTCAGCGGCATCCGCTCTGAGTGCCGAGCTCGCCGTGATTGCTGATAGCTTCAGCTTTTCCTTAGCAAGCCAAGGCATGATTCCTGTGGCGGCGACCAAAACGGCGATGCCCACATACGTGGTTTTGGGTTCACTGTACCCCAGAAGTGTCACTGCGGACACCGAGGCCACATAAGCCGCAACGATGAACAGCAGTATCGCTGCGATCCGCCCCGCTTGTTTTTCTGATTCTTCCCGCGCGGCATGAGCACGGAACCGCCATAACACAACTATCGCGGAGAAGAGTTCGATAGCACTATCACCGCCAAACCCAAGCAGTGCAGGGCTTCGGGCGAGCCATGCGGCTGCCAGGGATACCGCTGCTTCCACTGACATCCAAACTATCGTGACTATTTGAATCCGCCGGATCCGCCGGATAGTCTCTTCCCCTGGAATTTGCAGGACTGACACCATTGATTAGGATTATCCCACGCGCGGGTAAACCAAAACTCCTGCACTTGGATTGCCCGATTCGGCGGCCGCTAAAGCGACAAATTGTTCGTTAGTAACTTCCCAATAAATGTGCTTGACCCTGTAGCGTGGTACGGGGTTTAGACTAAGTTCATCGAGTTAGGAAGGCGATATGAGTTCACTGACCATCGGACATCTCGCGAAGGAATCCGGGGTGAATCTGGAAACTGTCCGCTACTACGAACGGCGTGGCCTGCTGCCCAAAGCTCCGCGGAGCGCATCCGGCTATCGCCTGTTCCCGACTGAAGCGAAGCAGCGGCTGATGTTTATTCAGCGGGCGAAGGAATTGGGCTTCTCTCTTAAAGAGATCGGGGAATTGTTATCGCTGCGAGTATCGCCAACCACGACGAGTGCAGGAATACGGGCGAAAGCAAAGTCGAAGATCGCCGATATTCGAAGCAAAATCAGAAGTCTTGAATCCATGGAAAAGACACTTCTGAAGCTAACGAAATCCTGCACGGGCTGTGGCCCGATAACGCAATGTCCCATTCTTGAAAGCCTAGACGGGGAGGGCGTATGAGTCGCTGGAAGCAAGGCTTGCTGGCACTACCCGGTGTTGGCGTTTCGCTACTTCCGAAACTAGTCTGTCCGTTCTGCTGGCCCGCCTACGCCGGTTTGCTTAGTTCGGTGGGCCTTGGCTTTCTCCTATCGGCTGCCTACCTGCTCCCTCTGACCGCTGGGTTCTTAGTGATCGCATTGGGAGCGATGGCATTCAAAGCGCGCAGCCGTCATGGCTATGGCCCGTTTCTGCTGGGACTACTTGCAGCTGCTGCCGTCCTTTTAGGGAAATTTAGATGGGAATCAAGTCCGACCATGTATGGTGCAGTCGGACTGTTGGTTATTGCCTCGCTGTGGAATGCTTGGCCGACTCGCGGAATATCCAGCCAAGCAGACATTTGCGATCACTGCGCATCGGAAGGAATTGATTGAAGTCAAACTCAAATTCTTAGGAGAACATAATGAACACAAAGAAGAAAATAGAAGTCTTCAGTGCAGGCTGCTCAACCTGCAACGAAACCATTGAACTGGTCAATCGGCTTGCTGGTTCTTCGCACGAAGTCATAGTCCACGACATGCAAAAGTCAGAGACAGCCACCAGAGCGAAAAACTATGGCGTTCGGAGCGTACCCGCCGTTGTGATCGACGGCAAACTCGCTTCGTGTTGTGCGGGGCGTGGACCTGAAGAGCACGTATTGGTTGCTGCTCTTAGGTAAGCCTCTTGTTTGAAATCAACGAAAAGAAATGACCCAGCTTTCGGAACTGAAAGCTGGGTCTCTTCGTGAGTCACTTTGCCGTCTTTTTCGCAGCGGCAACCGACTCGACCATCACCATCTCCTCCATTACGCTGCCCTTTACCGTTGCCCTCTCACCAGCGAGCTTATCCAGTTCGGCCTCATGCCCCTCCAACGTGTAAACCTTTTCCCCAACAACCAGCGCGTACTTCGTGCCTTTCTTCACGCACTCTCGGGTGCATTCAGCCGCGCCCTTGTCCTTCTCCATGTGGTGAGCGCCACACATGGCGTCGCTGACGGTTCCGGTCAGCGTTGTTGGCGCTGACGAAGCCTCAGCTGGCTTGCTCGTCCCGGGTGTGCTCGCCGGCATTTGCATTTGAGTCGCCATGAGCATCGTGGAAAATGTGAGAAACGCAACGGTATTTACGACTGTTCGTCCTGTCTTCATCAGTATTCCCCTTTTTTGGTTTAGTTGAAGTTGTACTGCTCCTGTCACAATCAATTACTCCGCTGGGTCCGGCCGTAACGTGCCACGCCGCAGTGCCCGTTCCTTCATCAACACGAAGAACACCGGAACCAGAATCAGTACGTGAATCGTGGACGTAATCATTCCCCCCACCATGGGAGCGGCAATCGGCTTCATCACGTCAGAGCCAATACCGCTCGCCCAGAGGATCGGAATAAGGCTGGCGAGAACGGCGCAGACCGTCATCAACTTTGGCCGGAGCCGATGCACAGCACCCTCAACGGCGGCCTCCTCAATATCGGCCTCTGTAAGCGGGCGACCTGACGCAATGCGCTTGTCGAGCGACTCGTGCAAATACACAACCATCACGACGCCCGTCTCCACCGCGATGCCGAACAGCGCGATATAGCCGACCCAGACGGCGACGCTGAAGTTGTAGCCCAGCAGCCACTGCAAGATCAGCCCGCCGGTCATGGCGTAGAACGTAGGGAAAATCAGGACCATGGCCTCCGTTAGGTTGTGGAAAACCATGTACAGGAGCAGGAAGATCACGAAAAACACCACGGGCAAAATGATCTTCATACGTTCCTTCGCCCGAAGCTGGAACTCATATTCGCCCGACCACTGATAGGTGTATCCCGCGGGCAAGTACAACTTCTGCCGAAGCATGTTGCTCGCCTGGTCTACGAAACCGCCATAGTCGGTGGTGTTGAGATCCATATAGACATATCCCGTGAGCTGGCCATCTTCATCCCGGATCATCGCCGGGCCCCGCGAAAACGAAATCTTGGCTACTTCGGAAATCGGTATCTGCGCCCCAGAAGGTGTCGCAATCAACACGCGACTCAGCTCTCCGATGTTGTCGCGAAAATCGCGCTGGTAACGGACATTGATCGGATAGCGGCTGCGGCCCTCGACGTTTTCGGCAACGTTCATGCCCCCAATGCCCGATTCCACGGCCTGTTGTACGTCGGCAATCGTCAAACCGTATTTCGCTGCTTCTGGACGATTGACCTCCACATTGATGTAGAAGCCCTGGGAGACGCGCTCGGCAAAAATCGAGCGCACCTGCGGCAGCCCCGAGAGAATCTGCTGCACTTGTGCCCCGAGTTGCTGAATTTGCTCCAGATTCGTGCCCTGAAGTTTCATTCCCACGGGCGTCTTAATCCCAGTGAGAGCCATGTCGAGGCGGTTTTGCACTGGCATCGTCCAAGTGTTCGTCAGGCCCGGAAACTGGAGCTTCTCGTCCATTTCGCGAATGAGCTTTTCGTAGGTCATCCCCGGCCGCCACTTTTCGCGCGGCTTGAGCATCACGGTCGTGTCGTACATATCGAGCGGAGCATTGTCGGTAGCACTGTCGGATCGTCCGACCGCACCGAAGACGGTCTCAACTTCTGGAAAAGATCGGAGAATCCGGTCTTGTTCCTGCAAGAGCTGCGAGGCTTGCGTGATCGAAATGCCGGGAAGTGCCGTGGGCATGTAGAGCGACGAGCCTTCAAACAAGGGCGGCATAAATTGACTACCGATTCTGAACATCAAAGGAAACGTTAGTACGAGGAATGCC
>Ga0073928_10010259_pt1 | contig 11201 bp, 8 predicted proteins | sample PaiPotPPA55metaG_FD_76969 | JGI IMG/M metagenome (GOLD analysis project Ga0073928, IMG submission 76969) | Iron sulfur acid spring bacterial and archeal communities from Banff, Canada, to study Microbial Dark Matter (Phase II) - Paint Pots PPA... ...
CAAGACGGTCGTCGCCTGGCTGGAGCGACGCCAGGGTCTGCCGTAATAGATGAACTTTTCGCGTTTCATTGAAAAACCGGCTCATCCGGCTGATGCGTAGGTAGGTCTACCAGCGGCCCGAGCGCCGGACCGTTATTCATCTTTCGGATTGATCCGCTCCGCCGCCTCGATTTGGGCCGACGAGGGCGCCCGCCAGACCTGCAACTGCCCTTGTTCGCTGAGCGTGCCGATCGCATCGCCGTCGGCGGAGAAGGCCGTCGGGCGCAATACCGAGCCTTCTCCCTCCAGCGTGAGTAGCTCCTGTCGGCTATCGATATCCCACAGCTTGACGGCCTCCTTGGCGTTGCTGGCCACCGCGAGGCGCTTGCCGTCGGGCGAGAACGAGACGGAATGGGCGCCCAGCATAAATCCGTGCAGCGTGGCCAGCTCCCGGCAGGTCGGAAACTCAAGAAGCCGGGTGAATCCCAGATTACTGCAGATCGCCACCAACCGCCCGTCCGGTGAAAACGCCGCTCCCTGCGACTCGCGAATCCCCAGCCGCGGGTCACTGTCGGTGCCGTTGCTTAGATCATGCAGAGCGCTTGCGCCTTCGTAAAATCCGAGCGTGAGACACCAGCGGTCATCGGCGGTGAAGGCAGTGGCCTCCTGACCCGCCGCGCACCGCCACGCACGAACCTCCTTCCACGTCTTCAAGTCCCACTCGTGTAACGTGGAATCGCTTTGGCTGTATAGGATCAGCCCGTCGCCGCGCCGGACGAACGCCACCGCCTCCTGCAGCCTGGGCGATCGAACCTCGTGCAGCAGGGTTCCGCTTGCCAGGTCCCATATCTGCACGCTGCCTGAAGGCAGCGGGGCTGCAATCAGCCGGCAGTCCGGCGAAATCGCCGTCCCAGACAGTCCCGCGCGGAGCTGGATCAACGGCTGCGCTTCGCGCAGGTCGGGGCCGTACCAGCGGGCCACGCGGCCGCTTGCTTCAAGGGCGACAACCGACTTGCCGTCGGGCGTAAATCGCCAGTTGCTGATCTCAGCCGGTATCGTGATGCGGCCACGGTCGTGCAACGACGCCTTCGTATCCCACAGGTACACCGATCCGTCCTTGCAGCCGCTGACCAGCGTGCGGTTATCGGGCAGAAGTGCAAGCCGCCACACCTCCCGCCGGTGCCCGCGGAGGACGCGCGAGGGGGGCGAATCGAATCCCTTGCTGATGTCCCAGACGCGGATCGTCTGGTCTGCGCTGGACGAAGCCAGCGTCTTGCCATCGGGCCAGAACACCATCGAGCTGACCCACCCGCGGTGGCCTTCTAAACGACCGATCGGTTTCCCCGAAGCCGCGTCCCAGATGCCAATGGACGGTTCCCGGAAGCCCGCACTCGAAGCGAGCACCTTGCCATCCGGTGAGAACGCCAGCGCCGCGACGTGGTTGTCTGGCCCCTTCACGTGCCATCGCTCCTTGCCGCTGACCAGATCGAACACGCGGATCACGCCACCGGGCGCGCCTTGTGCCGCGAGCATCATGTTGCCGGCTACCGCATAGGCAGGTCCCGCGGGGCTGACTTCCGCCGCCCCGCAGTAGCACGAGCCCAGCTTCTTTCCGTCGGGAATGTGGAACAGGACGATCCGCGGTGGAGCTGAGACGATCAGAGTCTGCCCGTCGGCGGAAAAGGCCGGCTTGGGCCACTCCGCATCCAGCGGGAGCCGCACCACTGTCTGCCGAGTTGCGGCGTCCCAGAGGACAATCTCGAACTGCCGCTTGGCCGACGCGGCCCCGCTGTCGATGCTATAGGCCAGCAGCGAGTTCACAGGCGAGAACGCGGCGTGGACAAGTCCGACTCCGGCGGGCGGCGTGGCGATCAGTTGCCCCGTCCGCACATCCCAGATGGAAAGTCCCCCGCCGAAGAATTCGCCGACCGCCGCCAGCGCCCCGTCATGAGACGCCGCGATTGACCAAACTTCGTTGGGCCGCTGGCAGAGCACGGACTTCGCATCGCTGCGGGACAACCGCCAGAGGTAGCGCCACTCCCATCCCCGTAGATCTCGCTCGCCCGCTTGGGGGCGCTGCCGATCGAGCAGGTCCTGCGCGCGGCCGAGGTCGTTGACGGCCAACGCCTGCTGCACAAGGTTCATGTCGGAGGCGTACGCCCTCTGGCGGGCCGCCCATTCCTGCGCCTGTGCATCCGCCTGGGCGCGCTGTGCCTCCTGGCGCAAATGACGTTGATCACGCTCGGCATTGGTGGCGCGGACGCGGGCCTGGGATTCGCCCACAAACAGCCACGTCGACGTGGCCAGCCCGATTAGCAGCGCCAGCACAACGGCCGAGGCGCCCACAAACGCCGGCTTGTGACGGCGGACGAGCTTGCGAAGCCGGTACATCGTGGTGGACGGGCGCGCGAACACCGGCTCGTCTTCAAGGTGCCGCCGAAGGTCCATGGCCAGCCCGTTGGCCGTTTCATACCGGCGGCCGCGCTCCTTCTCCATCGCTTTCATCACGATCCAATCCAGGTCGCCCATGACCTGCCGCTGGAGCGTCCGGGCGTCGGTCCGGTGAGACCGGGCGATCTGCTGCGAGTCGGTATCGGCGCGGCGCGTCAACCGCAGGCTTGGCTTCTGCGGCTCCGTGTCGCGGATCATCCGCGCCATCCGCTCGGGCCCCGCCCGGCGCAGATCACCCGGATCGAACGGCAGCGATCCGGTCAGCAGCTCGTACAGGATCACGCCCAGTGAGTAGACGTCGGTCCGCGTGTCCACGTCCAGGCCGCTGGTGATCGCCTGCTCGGGAGACATGTATTCCGGCGTGCCGACCATCGTGCCGGTCTGCGTGAAAAGCGTGTGCTGGGTGAGGGACTGGTTGGTCGCCTTGGCGATCCCGAAGTCGATCACCTTCGGCACCGGCCGGCCTTCGCACAGACCGACGAGAATGTTTGACGGCTTGAGGTCGCGGTGGATGATCCCCTTCTGATGGGCGTGCTGCACCGCCTGGCAGACCGGGATGAACAATTCGAGCCGCTCGCGGGTCGTCAGCGTCTCGCGGTCGCAGTAGTCGGTGAGCGGCACGCCCGGCACATACTCCATGGCAAAGTAGGGCCGGCCCCGCTCAGTAGTCCCCGCCTCGAACACTTTCGCCACATTCGGGTGGGAGAGCATCGCCAGCGCTTGCCGCTCGGCCTCGAACCGCGCCACGACCTCCCTGGTGTCCATGCCGAGCTTGATCACTTTGACGGCAACGACGCGCTTGACCGGCTGCCGCTGCTCGGCGCGGTACACCAGCCCCATGCCCCCTTCACCAATGCGTTCCACGATGCGGTAAACGCCGATGAACTTGGGGTCCTGGTGTGCGGCATCAGATACGGAGGCGTCCGGCTGCGATTCGGCGGGGCGGGTCGCGTCAAGCGGGCCGTCAAGGGCGGCACGCCGGGCCGATTCCACCATCCGCAGCTTGGACAGCTCCTCCGCCAACTCCGGCATCAGCTCGGGATTGGTGGCGATCAGTAATTCGTCGGGCAACGATTCGCCTCGAAGCCGCCCGCACAGGCACGCGTCCACGATGGCGCGAATCGCATCGCTTCGCTGGGTGGAAGACGGTGTCGCTTGATCATTTTCCACAGTGCCCTCGCTGCCTGTCCATGGCTCGTGGCAACCCAAGCGGCGGCCTATCTTTTCGCCAGCCACAGTGACGACCGCCGCAGCGTTGCGCGAAGTCCGTCTTTGGCCCGGTGGAGCAGCCCGCGAACCGCGGCGGGCGAGCGGCCCATGTTCGAGGCCGTTTCATCCAGCGTCCGCTGTTCGATGAAGTGCAGGCGTACCACCTCGCGCTGATCTTGCGGGAGCGCCGCCACGCCCACCTGGACGGCGGCAACGGCCTCGTGGCGGCCCGCCACTTTGCTGGGCGTCTCGTCCTTGCCGGCGAGCACTTCAAGAAGAGTGCCGCCGACGCTTTCCCTGGAAGCTGCCGCCCCACTCACGGGCTGCCTGCCGCCGCCTCGCTTTTTACTGTCCATGGCCCGGCTCAGGGCGTGCATCCGATGGTCGGCAATCGTCAGCAGCCACCCGCAAAACGACTGCTGCGACCTGGCCTGGCAGTTCCCGATGTCGCGAATGGCCTGGACGAACGTTTCCTGTAGCACGTCCTCCACCGAGCAAGCGGACTTGAGGGGCTCGCGCAGGGACTTTGCGATGTGGGCGGCGAGCAGGCTGTGGTGCCGCAGCAGCAGCCGTTCCAACGCGACGATATCGCCGCCGACAGCCTGTCTGATCGGATCCTCACTTCCCTCGCTGACACACATAAGTCCCTTTCGGAACCTGGCAGAAGAAATGCCGCCAATCTATCCGGGCCCACTTTAACTGACAAATCCTCGTCACCCGCGCGCGCCTCGGCCCCGCTTGGGTCCATTAAGTTCATGTACGGGACGGATCGAGCCCGAAGGTTCTCCTTGGCGGGCTGTCTCAACCGTTCGGATGGATTCAGGGGACGGTGTCGGTACACGTCTCCGGCGCGATATCACGTCTTCGAGATGGGAGCTGATCTATGAGGTGCAAACTACTCACAGGCGCGTGTCTGTTCATCGCTCTCGCCCTAGCCGGCACGAGAACCGGCGCCGCTGCTCTCCCCGACCTCTTGGTAGACAGCCACGGCAATGACAGCGTGCTCCGTTACGACGGGACCGGCAGATTCAAGAGCGAGTTTATTCGCAGTGGCAGCGGCGGCCTGTCCGGGCCCGGCACCAATCCCACGTTCGGTCCCGACGGCAACCTCTACGTCGCAAGCCGCAACAGCGACAAAGTCTTGCGCTACAACGGTTCGACGGGGGCATTCATCGACGTGTTCGCTTCCGGCCACGGACTGAGCGGTGCGGGGCAAGCGTTCTTTGGTCCGGACGGCAGCCTTTACGTGAACGGCGTTGACAGCAGCAGCATTCTCCGATTCGATGGCCGCACCGGCGCGTTCCTCAACACGTTCGTGCCGTCCGGCAGCGGCGGCCTCAATCATGCCTCGGGCGCGGCCTTCGGCCCGGATGGCAACCTTTACGTCGGCAGTTTCGCCACAAACCAAGTCATCCGCTACAACGGTGCCACCGGCGCGTTCATGAACGTGTTTGTCCGGCCCGGGAACGGGCTTTCGGCGCCGGCCTCGCCGGAGTTCGGCCCTGACGGCAACCTCTACGTCGCCAGCTTCGGCACCAATGCGATCATGCGGTACGACGGGGCCACCGGCGTGTTCCTTAGCACGTTCGCCAAAGGCGGGAGCCTCGACTCTCCCATCACATTCATCTGGGGTCCGGACAGCGAGATGTACGTGAGCAGCACAAACAACAATCGGGTGCTGCGCTACGACGGGACGACGGGCGTGTTTATCGACACGTTCGTCCCGGCCGGAAGCGGCGGGTTGAGCCTGCCGTGGGGACTCGTCTTTGTTCCCGAACCCGCCTCCGTTGCCGTGTTTTCCCTCTGTGCGCTGCTCGCGGTGCGCCGCCCGGTGAGACGAGGCGAGTCTTAATATGGAATGCGAAGTCGCGGCAAATCGTGGCGGCACGCTCCCACGCGGCTGCCATTGGCGCGACGGACAGCGTTCTTGCCAGATGGGCCGGGACCATCAGAGTCCCGCCGCAGAGCGTCTATCCCTGGACTCCAACTGTTCAGCAAGTCATTGAGTTCAACGAGGACCTGATGAATCCGGGCCTGCCTAATCACCTGGAATTCACGGCGGGCGCGGTCGCGCCGGGCAATTGGGACGGCCTGAGCGTCACGCGTCATAAACTCTGCCACATGCCGGGGTTTACGCAGTATTTTTATTGGCAGGGTCACACCGACAAATGGTCGAGCCACGTCTCCGGGACCACGTTCGATCCTGGCGGTCCTCTTTCCAATCGCGGCGGCGATGATTCGTCGCCGACAGCCTGCCTGATCGGATCCTCACTGCCGTTGCTGGCACACATAAGTCCCTTTCGGAACCTGGAAGAAGAAGTGCCGCCAATGTATCCGGGCTCACTTTAACTGACAAATCCTTGTCACCCGCGCGCGCCTCGGCCCCGCTTGGGTCCATTAGTTCATGTACGCCGCGTTTCCAAGAGCGTGCCGACGAAGTTTAACGGCCCTCTGCACACAGAGGAAGGTGGCTCATGCCCTATGGAACTCACCTGCATAGATACAAAACTCGCGGGGGCTGGGTAGTCCAGTTCGTCGCGGAGGAAATGGCTATTCCACGAGAAGGAGATACCGATGCGTTCAGTTTGCAAACTTATGTTGGCGGCGGCACTCGCAGTTGGTGCGGCAGGGTTCGCTCATACCTCTCTGGCCGATGTTCTGGTGCAAGTTCCCGACCGAACCACTCTGGCCGGCAATGACACCGTGGACTGGGGCCAGTTTGGTCCCGGACTCACGGCTGTGCCAAACCCCAGTACGGCCATCTCCGCGGGCGGCTTGTCGATGACGGTCAGTCAGCAGAACAACGCAGAATTTCTACGGGTGGATGAAGGCACCACGGCCCAAAATTGGAACGGTACTTTCGCGCCCGGTGAGCACTTGATTTGGACGCACTCGCTACAATTCAACGTCCCAGGCAACGGCCCAATAAAAGTCGACTTCGCGGCCCCGGTATCGGCGGTGGGAACCAGGATTCAGAATGACCAGTTTGGCTCGTTTGACGGCACCATGCAGGTGACGGCGTTCAGTCCCGGCGGCGCCAATCTTGGAAGTGTTTTCGTCGCCAGCGTTAACACAGGGGGTAGTACCAATACCGCTCCGTTCATCGGCGTGCGCGATCTCAGCGGCGCCAACATCGCTTCCATTACCCTCAGCAGCGCCACCGGCAGGCCAGACGTTCCCACGAACAACAACGATTTCGCGATCGATGCACTGTCGCTGGACACCACCGCGGGGCAAAACGTCGGGGCAACCCCGGTTCCGGCCAGCGTCTGGGGCGGGTTGGCCTTGTTGATCGGGCTGGCCGGGTGGCGCAGGTTCGCCCGCCGCTCCACGGATTCAATCGGCTAGAACGTTTGTCCTTTGCGACAATGCGAATTCGCAGCATCTTCATCCCGCTGGCGTTTTGCCTGCTGCCGCTCAGCCAGGCCAGAGCGCTGAACATCATTCCCACCTTCGTCGATTCCTCCGATCAGGCTTGGACGGACAGCCAGAAGTCAGTCATTCTTGAGGCGATCGGAGATTGGGAAAACCGCATCCTCGATAACCAGACGATCAATGTGTCGTTTGACCTGACACACGCCGCTGCTATAGGCGCGACGGACAGTGTTCTTGCCAGGTGGGCCGGGACCATCAAGGTCTTGCCGCGGAGCGTCTATCCCTGGACCCCAACCGTTCAGCAGGTCATTGAGTTCAACGAGGACCTGATGAACCCGAGTCTGCCAAATCACCTGGAGTTCACGGCGGGCGTGGTCGCGCCGGGCGATTGGGACGGCCTGAGCGTCACGCGTCACGAGCTCTGTCACATGCTGGGGTTTACGCAGTATTTTTACTGGCAGGGTCACGCCGACAAATGGTCGAGCCACGTCTCCGGGACCACGTTCGATCCCGGCGGGCTGAGCGTCCAAATGGACAACGCGATCGACGTGAGTCACGTGGCTGACAGTGGACCGACGGCCGGTGACTTGATGACTCCCACTATGCCCAACGGCGTCCGCAAGCAGATCGGCGCCACGGATTTGAAGATGCTGGAGGTCGCGTATCACTACGCGATGATCCCCGGCGATTTGAACCGCGACGGAAAGGTGGACTTCAGTGACTTGGCGGGGATGGCCCGTAGTTACGGACAGAGCAACGCTACCTGGGACAGCGGTGACTTCGACAACGACGGCACGGTCGGTTTCGATGATCTAGTTGCGCTTGTGCGAAATTACGGGCAGACGCTGGATCCAAATGGTTTCGGGCAGTCCGCCGATGCGGCTTCGCAGCCGACCGCCGCCCAACGGGCTCAGCTCTCTTCCATATTCCGAGGCGAGGTCGAGGCGGCCATTGCCGAGATTCCTGAGCCCCTGGAAGTATCGGTCCTCTTTCCGATCGCGGCGGCGATAGTTCGCCGCCGGACTCCAATTCGTTGACGTTATTTTTGCGGCATAGCGCCGTCAGGGCCGTCGTTGCGGCAAGCGCTGGGCGGTCGTGCACGAACAACAGCCCCCGTCAAAATTAAGTGAAGAACGTCCCAATCCCGCGGCTCATTCTCCCTTTTACTTCCGCCGATAGGCGCTCTAGGCTAGAGACCGTGACGGATTACCGTCCCATCATCGCGATTACCATGGGAGACCCGGCGGGCATCGGGGCCGAGGTGATCGTCAAGGCGCTGGCCGACCCCATACTGCGCCACCGCGCGCGCTACATCATTTACGGCCTGAATGAGATGCTCTCGTACGCGGCGGACCTGGCCGAGTTCGACGTGTTCTGGTGGCGTGACCAGTACAACGGCCGCCTCCGCGGCTATCCGCATGACGTCGTCGTAGTCGACTATGACCAGTATTCCATGCTCGGCACCGTCCTGCGCGCCCCCAGCAAGATGGGGGGCGAAGCATCGATGCGGTTCTGCATGGATGCGATCGAGGCCGCCAACCGCAAATTGGTCGACGCGGTCGTCACCGCCCCAATCGCGAAGGAGAGTTGGAAGCTGGCCGGCTATCACTATCCCGGGCACACCGAATTGTTCGCCCAGCGGACCGGCGCCAGACGCTACGCGATGATGTTCACGGGCGGCCCGCTGAAGGTGGTGCTGGCGACCGTGCACATGCCGCTGATGGGGCTGTGGGGCCGGCTGAATATTGGGGCGGTATTCCAGCCGATCGAGTTGTTGCAGCAGGCGATGGTCGAGTGGTTCGACACGCCCAAGCCGCGGATCGCGGTATGCGGGCTGAACCCGCACGCCAGCGAGAACGGGCAATTCGGCGACGAGGAGGAGCGGATCATCACGCCCGCCATCACGATGGCCCGCGAGCAGGGGATCGACGCGAGCGGCCCCTATCCCCCGGACACCATCTTTCTGGCCGCCCGCGATGGCAAGTATGACGCCGTCGTCGCCATGTATCACGACCAGGGCCTGATTCCGGTGAAGCTGCTGGCTTTCGACCAGGCGGTAAACCTGACGATCGGCCTGCCGATCATCCGCACCAGCCCCGACCATGGGACGGCGTTCGACATCGTCGGGCGAAATCGAGCGAACCCCGGTTCGATGCGTGCGGCGATCGAACTGGCCATCGATCTGGCAGTGAAGCGCCAGCGCCGGCAGCAGGAATCCACGCGGACCATTCCCGAACGGAAGTGAAATGGGGCCCCATCGACCCTCACCTCGCCGACTTGGCTTTGCTCTTCCCCCGAGCGCTTCGGCGCGCCGCTTTGATCTTTAGCGCCTTTTCAATAATGCTGCGCAACATGGCGCCCGCTTCGCCACCCTCCGCGGGGCGGTGAGATTTCCAGACTTCGGGCTTGTCTTTGGCGAGGATGTCCGCGAAGTCGCCGAAGCTCTTGACGCTCTTATCGAGCTTAGTCACGTCCACGTTTGCGGCCCACTCATCGCGGTGCTTGATGAGGAGCCACGAGCGGGATTGACCGTTGGCGCCGATGGGACTGGAACGGGTGCGGACCAGGACCCACGAGCCTTTGAGTTTCACGCCGTGAAGGATGAACTTGAGCTCGCCTTTGTCGAGAGCGGCATCGACGTCTTCGACCTGCGGCTCCCAGGTGCCGCGGTCCCACAGCATCACGATCCCGGCGCCGTACCCTTCCGGAATAACGCCCTCGAAGTCCCCGTACTCGAGCGGATGGTCTTCCACGCGCATCGCCAGGCGCTTGTCTTTGGGATTAAGCGACGGGCCCTTGGGCACGGCCCAGGACAGCAGCACCCCATTGTGCTCGAGACGGAAATCGTAATGGAGGTGGCTGGCCAGGTGCTTCTGGACGCAGAAGTAACGCCGGCCGGGCTTGCCCCCGCTTTTCCGCCGGGCAGGTTTGGCCCTGCTGCCATCGGGCTCCGGCGTCTTTGTGAAGTTGCGCTTGGTCCGATATTCCTCGAGAGAAGAAGCAGTAGTCTTTGGTCGCGACATAGAGGACCCGGTCGGTAACGCCATCCTATGCACCGCCGCAGCCTTGCGCAACGGTAAAATGGGGCCTCCGTTGACATCACCCGCTCGTCTCCATTACTTTCCCACCCCGCCGGGTGAGCCGTTTAACACGGACGTGAGGATGCAAACCAAGCCAGTTGTTTCCCGGGCCAAGGCGTACCTGAAGGTCCGGCAGAAGAACGTCCGCGACGCGATGAAAGAGCTGAAGCTCGACTCGCTTCTGCTGACCCACCCGCCGGACTTGGCCTACCTGACCAATTTCACCGGCGACGACTCGGTAGGGCTGATCACCGAAAAGGACTTCTACCTCGTCACTGACTTCCGATACCAGGAGCAGGCCGAGCAGGAAGCCGGGTGGATGAAGATCTCCGTCCGCGAAGGAAAGATGACCGAGGCGCTGGCGAAGGTCATTCCCGAGGCGAAGGTGCGCCGCGTCGGGTTTGAAGCCAATTACACGACCTTCGGCCAGGTGGACGCGGTCGACCGGGCGATGAAGGAGGCCAAAGACGGGAAGGAGATCGAGCTGGTCCCCTTGCAGGACGTGATGATCAACATCCGCAAGGTAAAGGACGACAACGAGGTCGACCTGATCCGTAAATCCGTGGGCCTTGCCGAGGAGGCATTCGAGGCCATCCATTCGGAGATTAAAGTCGGGCAGACGGAGAACTACCTGGCCGGGCTGCTGGTGCTGGAATTGCGGTCGCGCGGGGCAAGCAACAGCAGCTTTCCGGTGATCGTGGCCAGTGGCGCCAGCAGCTCGCTGCCGCATTACCGCCCGTCCGAGGCGCTGGTCCAGCGCGATCAGCCGCTGCTGATCGACTGGGGCGCCATATACAAGGGGTACTGCAGCGATCTGACGCGAACGATGATCATCGGCCGCGTGAGTCCCCGCATCAAACAGATCTATAAGCTCGTGCGCGAAGCGCAGCAGGCGGCGATCCAGTTTCTTCGTCCCGGCGTCACGACCATGCAAGCCGACCGCGTCGCCCGGGACGTGATCGAACGGGCCGGATTCGGCAAGGAGTTCGGGCACGGCCTCGGTCACGGCATCGGAAGGGAGATCCACGAGCTTCCCACCCTGAGGAAGTCCGGCGGTGACGAGGAGCTGCGACCGGGGATGATCGTCACCGTCGAACCGGGGATCTA
>Ga0073928_10010260_pt1 | contig 11200 bp, 13 predicted proteins | sample PaiPotPPA55metaG_FD_76969 | JGI IMG/M metagenome (GOLD analysis project Ga0073928, IMG submission 76969) | Iron sulfur acid spring bacterial and archeal communities from Banff, Canada, to study Microbial Dark Matter (Phase II) - Paint Pots PPA... ...
TCCGGTTGCGAACGGCGAGCGAGCAACTGCCGGCTGGGGTTATGGTTTCCGGGCTCGTCGGCAAGTCGGTGAAACCGACTTGCCGACGCCCCGGAATGACAGCGTAGTTTGTGACGCAGTACCATTAACCCGGCCAACTAAACGTCCGAAGGTTGTGACAGCGGCCATGATGCGCAGAGCCCAAGCGAGCGGTCCCGGCAGGCAGGTGAGCAGCTATGAAGCCGCCTCCGCGGCAGGAATTTCGCTGTGGCGGCGCATTGCCGACGAGCTCGAGCAATCGATCGGCAATGGCGGGTTCGAGCCGGGCAGCAGGATGCCGGGGGAAATCGAGATGGCCGCGCGTTTCGGCGTCAACCGCCACACGGTGCGCCGCGCCATCGCGGCGCTCGCGCAACGCGGCCTGGTACGGGCCGAGCGCGGCAGCGGCACGTTCGTCGAGCCAAAGCGTATCTCCTACCCGATCCGGCAGCGGACGCGATTCTCCGAGATCGTGGGCGGGGCCGGACGCGCTGCCGGCGGTCGTCTCATTGCCGGCGTGGTCGAGGCTGCCGATCCCGAGATCGCCGCGAGGCTGAAACTCAAAGCCGGCACATCGGTCGTACGGCTCGAGATCATTCGCCAGGCGGACCGCGTTCCCATATCCGCAGTTACGTCCTGGCTTGCAGCGGCGCGGTTTCCCGGTGCCGCGCGTGCTTATGGCAGCTCCCAGTCAATGACGCGCATGCTCGCGCATTTCGGGGTCCGCGATTATGTGCGCAAGAGCACTCACATCTCTGCCGCCATTGCCGACGCCGCGGATGCAGCCAGGCTCAAGCTTACCCTGGGCCGCCCGATCCTGGTGGTAGAGAGCGTGGATGTCGATGGGGACGGCTGTCCCGTGCTTACGACGCGATCACGCTTCGCCGCCGACCGGCTGGAATTTGTCATCGAGAGCTGACGGCAGTCGCCGAATTTGATGGCGGACCATATGGATCTTCGCATCGCAGGCGGCCGTGTTCTGCTCGAGGGGGGGCTGGAAGATACCCCCGTCGATATCAGCACTGCAGACGGCATCATCGCCGGGATCGGCTGCGAGCATCCCACGCGCCGCACGCTTGATGCGACCGGCCTTCTCGTCCTTCCCGGCATCATCGATATCCACGGGGACGCTTTCGAGCGCCAGATCATGCCGCGTCCCGGCGTGGCCGTTTCGCTCGACATTGCGTTGATCGAAAGCGATCGCCAGGCGATCGCGAACGGCATCACCACCGTTTTCCACGGCGTCACCTGGTCGTGGGAGCCGGGGCTGCGTGGGGCGGAGAATGCGCGCGGCATTTTGGCCGCGATGGAAGCCCTGCGTCCGCGCCTTGCGGCGGATACGAGATTTCACCTCCGGCATGAGACTTATAATCTCGACGCGGAGATCGAGGTGGCAGGCTGGTTGGCGGCGCGCCGGATCGATGCGGTCGCGTTCAATGATCATCTGCCGACGGCTGACAATGCAGCGAAAAGGCCGGACAAGATCGGCCAGATGGCGGAGCGGTCCGGCTTGCCGCGCGAGGACTTCCTCAAGCTGGTGGAGCGCTTGCGCGGCCGGCGCGATGAGGTGCCGCACTCGATTACCCGGATTGCCGGGCATGCCAAGGCCCACGATGTCGCCCTGCTTTCCCATGACGATGAAAGCCCACAGCAGCGGCGCTGGTTCCGGACGCTGGGCTGCCGGGTGAGCGAGTTCCCCATGAACCTCGAGACCGCGCGCGAGGCCGCGGCCGCCAGCGATGACATTGTCCTTGGCGCTCCCAATGTCATGCGGGGCGGAAGCCATATCGGGTGGGTGAATGCGAGCGACATGATCTCGCACGGCCTGTGCTCCATTCTCGCCTCCGACTATTACTATCCAGCGCCGCTGATCGCAGCGTTCCGCCTGGCTCGCTCCGGCGTTGCGCCGCTCGATCGCGCCTGGTCGCTGGTATCCGGCTCGCCCGCGCGTGCGGTCGGGTTGCGGGATCGCGGTTGCATCAAGCAGGGGCTGCGGGCGGACCTCGTGCTGGTCGACCCGGCGCCAGACAGCCCGCCCCGCGTCATCGCCGCCCTGGTCGCGGGCCGCATTGTGCATCTGGCGCAGGCGGAGCGGATAATTGCGCCTGATCCAAGATCCGAAAATTTGCGCTCGATGACTCCTGCTCGAGCAGGGCCAGGCGATCGACCTCGATAGTCGCAGATCCGCACAGCCGATCGAAACTCGTTCGCAGCAAGCCAACGGCGGAGTCGCGTGCATCGGCGGCAATGCGACCGGTCAGGGTCATGTGAAAGCGGAAATCCGCAAAGACATACGGATATCCCCACCGATCGAGATTCTCGATCTGAGCCTGGCTCAAGCCGGTTGCGATCCGGCGTGCGCGCTCCTGCGGCGACATCGGCGCGCGGAAGCAGTCGAACGCCCTGGTGCAGTCTGCTGCCAACGCGTCGAGAGCCGGTACCGGCTGCTTCGGCACGACGGCCGCAAAGCCGCTGACGATCCCAATGACCGGGACGATCATCGGGACGACAGGTCTCGAGACCGCGAAGTTTCGCAGCGCATCGATCAGCTGCATCTCGGTGCATGCCGCAGAGAGATGGAACGGCGCCTTGAGCGTGGCGTGAAAGCCATAACGCCGGGGCTCTTCGACCATGCTGCGCCAATCTCGATCGCCCCGGATGAGCTCGTCCGGCTGGATCAGTGTCTCGCCGGTGTAACAGTCATAGCCCAGAACCGAGCTGCCGAACTGATAGAGGGTGGATGCCGCAGCCGGTACGAAATAGATCGCGTAACGCGATCCCTCGTTCATGCAGCGTCTCCTGCTCGGGGCCAGCCGGTCGAGAATGCGGTCACAAGCGCCAATTTTTGCTGCAATAGCAACCTGACATCGAGCCGGCATTGCGGGTCGGCTCATGGCGGGTTCTGCCAGGACGGGCGCAGGACCCATGCATGCGTGATTGTTAAGGACTGTTGCAGAAATGTCGAATTTGCTTAAAGCCTTATTTACCTCCGGGCGGTTAACTCGATCTCCTGTAATGCGTATCAGTGTGTGTACCGATGGCCTGCATTGCCCAGGGGTTGCGCTCAGGTTTGGCGTGCGCCGCCGCATCGGCACTCGCTCTTGCCGTTGCCGGCTGCAGCGGGGAATCGACACGCTTCAACGACAATCCATTTTCCACCGGTCCTGAGGCGACAGGCTCGGTTCAGACGCCGCAGACCGCGCCAGCGCGCCGGGTCGAGAGCCGGCCGCTTCCGCAAGCCGGACAGGCTGCCTCCTATTCCGGTACCACCGGCGTAGCCGCGGGTGGCAAGGGAATGGCTTCCTACGTTCCCAATCAAGGTTATGCGCCGTCGGGCGCTGCTGCCGCGCAGGAGATAACCGGCGCCGTTGCCAAACCCGCTCCGAGCGGCCATTGGACCTGGGAAGGCGGCACCCCGATCAGCGTCAGTGCCGGCGACACCCTTGACACCATAGCGCATCGCTATGGCGTGCCGGCTTCTGCGATCATGCAGGCGAACAATCTGACGGCGCCGGCGAGCCTCTATGCCGGCCAGCAGCTGGTCATTCCGCGCTACGCCCAGGGCAGCCGCGCGCCGATGCAGGCGAGCCGCGCACCGGTCGCATCTGCGCCGAAAACGGCACCGGCGGCAGTCACTCCCGCCGGCAACGGCGCGGTGCATGTGGTGGCGCCCGGGGACACCTTGAGCCGGATCTCGCGGCATTATCACAAGCCGGTCGGCGAGATCGTCAAGGCCAACAACATTACCTTCACCACCCGTCTCAACGTCGGCGACCGCCTCATCATTCCCGGGGTCAAGTCTTCAGCTGCCAATCGCAACCATGTGTCCGTGGCCGAGACGCCGCCCGCGTCCGCGACGCCGCAGACGATCGAGCCGCCGCAGAGCGCGAGCGTCATCACGCCTGCGAGCGCAGTCACGGGCGGCACCGATGCGGGCCGGCCGGCCGACGAGACGTCCTCGCTGCCCAAGTTCCGCTGGCCTGCGAACGGTCGGGTGATCAGTGCCTTCGGGCCGATGACCAACGGACAGCAGAACGACGGAATTAACATTGCCGTTCCGGAGAATACGCCGGTCAAGGCGGCCGAGGACGGGACGGTGGCCTATGCCGGCAACGAGCTCAAGGGCTACGGCAACCTCATCCTGGTGCGGCATCCCAACGGTTATGTCACCGCTTATGCTCACGCCAAGGAGCTTCTGGTCAAGCGCGGCGACCAGGTCAAGCGCGGGCAGATGATCGCGCGCTCGGGACAGTCGGGCAACGTGAACGCTCCGCAGCTGCATTTCGAGATCCGCAAGGGGTCGTCTCCGGTCGATCCGACCAGGTTCCTCAGCGGCGCGTAGCGCTAGTTCCGCTCATATCTATCCACCGTCATCCGAGGGCTTTGTCCCGCGCATGACGGTCGTCTTTCGTGCACAGCCAAGGCGTGGATGGCCGGGACAAGCCAGGACAAGTCCGGCTATCACGGCGCATGATTCAAAGCGATCAAAACACGCGCTAGCGCTAAGTTTTGCGCTCTGGTTGTCCTACGCAGGGGCGACGCTTGGGCCCCCTGGAGCGAGCGTAAGGCATTAAAAACCCAACAATGATGGGTTATCCTTATGGTGACCGTGCATCGCGATGTGGAGACACATTCATGCAAGAGGAAGATGATCTTACTGCCATGCTTGCGGAGTCGAGGCGTCGTGGTGAACGCGCGCTCCACAACGAGCCGCGCGCCCGCGCGGCGCGTTACGAACGCAGGACCGGGCGTGTGCACGTCGATCTGACAAACGGGTGCAGTTTCGCCTTTCCGGCACGGAAGGCGCAGGGACTCGAACGAGCGAGCGACGAAGATTTGGCCCACATTGAGATCCTCGGGCTTGGTTTCGGCCTGCACTGGGACCGGCTTGACGTTGATCTCAGCGTTCCTGGCCTGCTCGCCGGGCTGTTCGGTACCAGGGCGTACATGGATCGCCAGCGTGCCTCACGCGCGGGCACCGCGACGTCGTCTGCAAAGGCGGCGGCTGCTCGGCGTAATGGCGCGAAAGGCGGCCGGCCGCGCAAGGCATCAGCCGGCAGAAGGACATAGATTCCACCGGTGCCGGCTGAAGCGCATGCGGGCCATTGCTGCGGGCGTCCTCGGCGGCTTTCCGACCATCGAGAAGCGCCCTGGAGCGGGCTCGAGCTCGCCAAGGCTCTCGCTCGCGCCCCAGAATGACGACGCGAGGCTGCAGTTTGAAAGCCCATTATCGGTGTCGGGACGGTGCCATTGGCTTCCCCGGCCTGTAAATCCCTGTAAAGGGGGCGGGGAAACGGCCAAAACCTGCAAAAAAGTGAGTGCCAGCAAGGACATATGCCGAAATGGCAGGGTCCGGAACAGGGAAGAACAGGGAAATAACAGGGAAATAACAGGGAAATGACCAGCGATTCATGACTTGAACGTCGCGATCACCACTCCCAGCGAAAGATGATGGAGTCGTCGTTCTCATCGGCGCGTCCCGGCTCGACCAGACAGCAGACGGACGATTGGCCAAACAAAAAGCCCAGCGCGGGAGTCCGGGCCGGGCTTCTCTCGCAGCTTTGTGAGATTAGCGACTCGTAGCAGAGTTTTGTTACAATGTCAATATCTCAAGCAAATTTTCTCAAGCAAAATTTGTGTCGGGAGCGCACGAGGTGTCCGGGGTTACTGCAGGCGTACTGCGTCCTGAGTTTACCGGTCTGGCCCGCTCCGCTCGCGGCGTCTCATTGTTCATGTTCAAACATTGTTTTCACTATGTTTTTCCGATTGGCTTCGTTTGCGGGAATTATCACCTTGACTCAGCAGCCGTTCTGATCTATATTGAAGATCAGAGAGGTAACTGGTCATGGTTGTGAAGCGCTCGATTTTCTCCTTCGTCGCAACCGCCGCGACCATTCATCCCGGTAAGGGCGAAGAACAGCCTTCAATCTGGTTTGAGACAATTCAGGGGCCAGTCCGCGTAGAGATGCCAACAAAGTTGGCATGTGAACTGGCAGACAAAATTCTCGCTGAATTTCGTCCGTCCCATGCAAAAAAGAGTCAATAGCCTTCAGATTGGTGAGTGCCATGTCCAATGAACTTTCCAACCCCGTTTTCCAGGATGCAGGCAAGGCCCGTCAGTGGTTAGAGCACCATCTCTGGCCGGACGGTCCCGTCTGTGGATATTGCGGAACGGTCGATAACGCTACGCCGATCGAAACTCGTCCCGGCTACTACCAGTGTAACGCCAAGAAGTGCCGGAGCCAGTTCACCGTCATGGTCGGAACGGTGTTCGAGCGCTCGCATATCCCGCTCAACAAGTGGTTGCTGTGCGCATTCCTGATGTGCGCCTCGAAAAAAGGCATGTCCGCACACCAGATGCACCGCATGCTGGGGATCAGCTACAAGTCCACTTGGTTCATGATGCACCGCATGCGCGAAGCTATGCGCCCTGCATTCCCGCCGGTCATGGGCGGAACCGGCAAGACGGTGGAAATGGACGAAGCCTACATTGGCGGGCTTGAGAAGAATAAGCACGCAAACAAGCGTCGTGGCCTTGGGGGCGGTGGCGTGGGCAAAGAGCCTGTGCTTACGCTGGTGGAGCGCGGCGGCGCTGCCCACTCTCACCATACCCCCGACGTGACCGCGAAGAACGTAGGCGCGATCCTGGAAGCGCAGCTCCTTCGCAACACTAAGTTCTACACCGACGACGCAAAGGTTTATCGCACCGTCAAGCCGCGTCATCGTCCGACCGATACCGTCAACCACAGCGCCCGCGAGTACGTACGTGGCGACGTGCACACGAACACGGTGGAGGGTTACTTTTCAATCCTCAAGCGCGGGATCACCGGCACCTATCATCACGTCAGCCAGCAACACTTGAAGCGCTACCTTGCCGAGTTCGATTTCCGCTACAGCGAGCGCTCCAGGCTTGGCGTCAACGACAAGGAGCGCGCCAGCCGTGCCTTGAAAGGCATCGTTGGCAAGCGTTTGACCTATCGACGGCCTGACAAGTCACAAACCGAAGCCAGCTCGAATTAGGCTTCAGGCGAAGCGCTTCCTGAAATGGCGCAAAAAGCAGAAGCGCAAGCCAGTTCGCGTTCGCTACTGGCAATCGCGGAAGCCTGTATAATGACAAGCAGAATTGAACTGATTCGCAAGAAGCCGCCGGCTGGACCCCGACGGCTTCCATCTTGCGAATTTGCCCCGCGTGGTTGTGAGCGCTCGCGGGACAGGGTTCGTTGTGTCCAGAATTAAATCCGACTCGTTGGCCCAGGTCAAGCAGCTCACGCCTTAGTTCAGAGGAATGAGCGACCATGCGCACCAACCTAAGATTTATTGAACCGAAAAGTGGTATTTCGTCGTTGACTGCGGAAATTGCGGCAATCCTATCCCGTTTGCCGAGGCACCCTCTCCAGAGGATGATCCAACGCCGAAGTACCGGACGATAAGCGAACTTCGTTGCCCCTATTGTCAGTTTGTGGGTGAATATGCGCCGGCCCTAATGTCTCGCCGTCAGGGACCAGAAAAACGGAAATCGGAACCTCACGCCGCTCCCCATTCGTCGTCCAATACACAAACTTTCCGTCTATCATCGCCACCTCTAAGGGAAGGAAAAAAGATGGATAAGTGTCCAGTCTGTAAATCAGATGCAGAAGAACTTGATGCCGGTCTATTCGACGGATACGCGATCAAGTGTCCTACACATGGAGAAATAGAGTTTTCAGACAGCGTGCGAGTTGAGCGCTGGGACAATGCGCGCGAAGCGTGGGAAAGAGCCCTTACAAAGGCCAGAGCACGCACTATCAAGAGCGCACAGCATGAAACTGTTGCCGGAAAGCGCCCGCGTATTCTGACTTACGATTTTTAAAAACGAAGGCTCAACGCCTCTCTTTGTTTGGCTTAGTTTTGCGTTTTGCCGCACCCGCCTTGCGGGAGGTCTTGCCAATCCGATGCTGCGGACCTGCCTTCGCAATGTCGCGAATGAAACGTTCGAAACGCTGCCATGCGTCGGGATAAAGGTCAGGTTTGTATTCTGAGTTCTTGGGTTTTGCCATGTCAGTTCTGGAAATGACCGATGAGGAGCGAACGGCATATTTTAAGGCACTCTCCGAAAAAGCGGAAGGATATATGCTCGCGCTTGGTAGGTTTGTCTCCATATTTTCCAAAGTCGAAGCAACCCTACAAACATCCCTATGGAAACTTGCAGGAGTACCAGAGCCTACAGCCCAAGCCGTCTTTAGCGGTTTGCGAGTAGACGCATGTATCCAATTCATTGGCAGAATAGCAGACGCGCAGAAATGGGAAAAGCGCAGAAAAGACGAACTCAGATACGTTTTTTCACAGCTTGGAATGATAAATAAACTGCGAAATAACATTCTTCATTACGGAGCAACAATGGAAAGGCACGAAGACGTTTGGGTAGTAAGCAATAAGACCTTCGTTCACATCCCAGAAAAAATTCAGGAAATCCGAATCACGCCTACATTGCTCAATAATGCCACGGCTGATCTAGTTAAGATTGAGTCTCATTTGATTGTGATGACTTGGGGCGATGAGATGAGCGAAATCCCTCGCGCTGCTTTCGCGGAAATTCTAAAGACCGCATGGCTCTATAAACCTCCTCCACGAGATCAGCCGTCCCGTAAGACCCGAACACCGCGTCAAAAGCGATCTCACCGGCAAGCCGCATCTCGGGAGTAACCACAATTTCGGGCCCAGCGTTGGGGGTGGATTCCGCCCCATCGCGCGCCGAAGTTGTAAACGAGGCACCCTGCTGAGTCAAGGTGATAATTCCCTCGTTTGCGCAAAATGTCGAAAATGGTTGCGCAATCCAAGGAAGGCACCCGCCGGTAGAGGGCGGCCGCAATCGCGCTGAACCGCTTCGTCCGTCCTCACATTCGCTTGAAAGTACAACTGATAGGAGAGTGAGGCGACGCTCCCATTGCAAACAACAATGAGTTTGCAATGATTCTTCTCGCCTGAGTTGAAGCGTTGCATTGCCTGACCCCGCAAGCACCTAGCCCCGGCTTGCACTGCCCCGCGCTGGCCACAGAGGATCGCCACCATAACAATCACCTCGCGGCGGCAACAACAAAGACCGACGCAGTCATCCGCGCCGGCGGTTGAACACAGTCCTGAAGGATACGACTCTATACCTGAGTCCCGCTTCATCTACAAGCAAAATGTTTCGAGAACGCCAGTTCAAGGCGTCGATATTCGGGAGGAGATTCGTAAGGGCTGGCGCATTATGCCGGTCCTAGTTTTGAGTCGAACCGATCCTGTTCAGGCGGCGAAGACACGGTCGAAGCCCACGTGAAGTTCATGTATTTGCCAACCCCGATCCGATGCGTGCAAAGGACCTCCGCAACGCCGAGATGCGCAAGTCCCTCCGGTCCTTTTTTCAGCTCAGGATGCCCAAGTAGGGTCCGAATCGAAGAGAGCGTTGCCGGCTCTTTCCAAACAGGCCAATAGAAAAAGAATTCATTGCGCAGGAAATCGCCGCCTATCACCTTCAATCTGACGCGATCGCCGCGTCGTACAGGGGTCACGGTCAAGGCGGCGAGGCCAAGTGCTGCTAGTCGGTTGGCGCCGTGCTGGGTGGTTGACAACGACCCTCTCCGCGTCATGCGCGGGCTTGACCCGCGCATCCATCTTCTTGCGAAAAGATGGATTGCCGGGTCAAGCCCGGCAGCTGATATACTGGCGGCCGCTCGGCCAGCGCGTCGATGAGAGCGGCGAGGTCGTCATTCGACCATCGGTCCCGATCGCCCTTACGCCACCAGGTCGCGATCAAGGCACGCAGGATTCGCCATGGCTCTGGAGGCCAAGCGACAGCAGCCGCAACCGGCCGCCCGCAAGATCGCTCTTCGCCAGAAACACGCCATGGAGCAGCGCATTAACATCGATTGCCAGCAGCACCCGAGCGAGTTCACGCAAGTCCACGCGCCCTTCAGCGAGCGCGGCTAGACGTTGAGGTACATTAGTCTCGTTCGGTTTTGACCGCTCCGATGTTCATTTCGTCACCTCATGCTATATTGATAGCATGTCCCAGACCGCCAAAGACGTTCTGCGCAGAATCGAGAGTTGGCCGCAGGAAGACCAGGAGGAACTGGCTGAGCTCGCCCGCGAGATCGAGGCGCGCCGCAGCGGCATTTACGTTCTGGATGACCAAGAAGAGGCTGCAATTCGTGAAGGCCTTACCGAGCTGGACCGCGGAGAGTGGGTCGACGAAGAGGAGATGAAAGCGTTCTGGAAGCGCTGCGGCATTAAATGAGGATTCGGTACAGCCGACGCGCGGTCAAAGACCTCACTTCCATTCGAGAGTAGAGACACACTCGCGGAAATGATGGCCCGGATATCGCTTCGTTCATCCGGGTTACGCTTCTATGCCGCCTCGCGCCTGAAAGGCTCGATTTTGCGCAGCGCTTTGGCGATGGCGCGCTCGGCCGTCAGCACGTCGTAACGGGTCTGGAGATTGAGCCAGAACTGAGCGGACGTGCCGAAGAATTTGGCGAGCCGCAACGCCGTATCGGCACTGATGCCGAGCTCCTCGCGCGCAATCCGTTCGATCCGGGTACGGGGCACGTCGCATGCTTTCGCAACGGCGTATGGCGTCAACCCGAGCGGCTCGAGAAACTCCTCGCGCAACATCTCGCCGGGATGCATCGGCGGGAGCGTCTTCACGATCTTCATGAGATCATCCCTTTGGTGATATCGGCCGGGAAGCCCTTGGGGCACTTACCATTGAAGACCGCCTCGGTGGTCTTGTCCTTGAAGCTGCGGATGATGGTGAAAACACCTCTCTCGGGCAGAGTGGCGCTATAGTATCGTTAGCCGATACTAGAAGCAAGAACCAAGACCGGGCCGCGGCGCGGATATACGAACCGCCCCGGCGTTGCGCCTAGCCGTAGCCCGCATGAGCGTTAGCGACATGCGGGGATGTGCCGGGAGCCGGCCCGGATATCGCTGCGCTCATCAGGGCTACGCCCCTTCGATCAGGCCAGCCAACGTAGGGCGAGGCATGCCTCGCCCCTACGAGCGCACGACATCCCGCCGACCGAAACCACCGGCCCGGCGCGCAAATCGCCGCGATCAGCGGTTGAGATGGAAACGAGATGCGGCTCTCTGTCCTCTCGGGTGCGTAGCATATGCCCTTCCCGGTGCCTTCACTGCCCGAGCTCGCCGCCGCCCCGCCCACACA
>Ga0073928_10010262_pt1 | contig 11200 bp, 7 predicted proteins | sample PaiPotPPA55metaG_FD_76969 | JGI IMG/M metagenome (GOLD analysis project Ga0073928, IMG submission 76969) | Iron sulfur acid spring bacterial and archeal communities from Banff, Canada, to study Microbial Dark Matter (Phase II) - Paint Pots PPA... ...
GTCACCCTGCCTGCTTGAGCTAACTCGTCAGGGGCCAAGGTACTCCGCTCGTCGAAGTGCTCGGTAATACGTTCGCGAAGGTGTGACCGAACTCGCCACAGCCGTGCCTTTACAGCCTCCTGGCTTAGGTTTAGCAATTGTGCGGTCTCTTTGATTGAGAGTCCCTCGACGTCACGGAGTACAAACACCGTTCGCAAGATCGGACGACTTGCTTTTAAGGTTCTGACGAGAATGTCACGCAATTCAGATGCCCAGCAGAGTTGTTCCGGATTCGGGGCTCGATCTGGGACGTCCACAGGGAGCACATCTCCGTCCGCCTGAAGATCCTCATCCAATGGAACCTCTTTTTGAGCGCGCTGTTTTCGGAGCTTCATAAGCGACTGGTTTACAGTAATGCGAGTCAGCCAGGTTGAGAATTGTGAATCTTCTCGGAATTCGGCCAGATTCTGGAACGCTTTCAAGAACGCTTCTTGGACCGCGTCTTCGGAATCCTCCCGGTTATGTGTGACGGTTTGAGAGATACGGAGAAGTCTGCGGTCGTATCGCTTTACGAGTTGCTCGAATGCTGCAAGATCCCCTCTCTTGCTAGCGTGGACAAGGTCCAAGTCGTCGCTTGCCACCTTTCTCACCGCGAATTGTGCCGAGTTTGCAGTCATATTCGTCCAGAGCGTCTTGAAGAAGTACCGGGTTTGCGGCGGCAACTGATTTCGGCCACGAGCGGAGGGCCGTCTCCTTCCGCTCCATCTAGAGGTTAGAACTCGCTGCGCCACGACTTTACCGGTCATGTTCGGGTGGATCGTGCAGGAGTAGGGATACCTCCCCGTCTTGGTAAACGTATAGGAGAATGCTTCATCCGTATCCAGCACTTGGACTTGAACACACCCTCTGTGCTGACCGAGGTGTGGAATGTCATCCTTATTTCTTCATGTAACTGTCGCTCCGACGGGTACCGTGATCGTCTGTGGTCCAAAAATGAAGTTGTCGATTTTCATTTCTGCGGTTGCCGCAGAAGGCCGGTCATTCGCGGTCACGTTCGGCGATCCCGCGACTAGCAGTACGATCGCAATGATTACCGCAGCTGTGAAACTTGCAACCCAAATGCGTTTCATTGTTCTGTTTCCTTTGTAGTTCCGATTTCTTCCTTGGTTTTCAATTGCTGAGGACCCGCTCTTTGGCGGTCCGCGCAAGAGTTGAGTTAACGACCTCGGTGCTACCCAGTGGCGAATCGATGACTGCGAGGCTGCGGCCGCTGACCAGGTAGTTCACATCGGTGACTCCCAACACCCGCTGCAACTGGTCGGCTGGCACTTTCATCGGTCCCGCTGAAGGAGCTGCCCCCGAAGGAGCTGCCCCCGGGGCGGGCTGCGGAAAAGCGGTCGACATCGCGGCGTGAAACGAGACCTTACTTTCGATTTTCTGCATGATCTGGTGAATGTGGCCGTTTAGCACTGTCACGGAACCGAAGCGCTTGACGTAAGACAATGCTTGTTCGCTGTTGTCGGTTCCCCAGCCCCAATCGGGGTAGATGGTCCACAATGGAATGTGTGCAAAAGCACAATCGGAGTGCTGGCAGAGCGACCCTTGAGATCATCCTCGAACCACTCCAGCTGTTCGTGACCGAGCGACCCCATGCCTCCAGCTTTCAAATTGGCAACGTTCACGAGACCAACGAAATGCACACCTTTGTGATCAAAGCTGCACCATCCGCTGCCCCTTGTACCTATCCCATAGCGCTGGACATATTGCTCGCGGTTGTCGGTCAGCATGTCGTGCTCGCCTGGCACGAAGTAGGTCTGTTTCGCGGACGCTCCCTTTAGCATTTGGTCGAGTGTATCGAACTCACTCGGTTTCGAAGGCTGGCTTAGATCACCAGTGTGAATGATGAAATCCGGCTTGTGGGGCGTCGCGTTGATCTTGTTGATCGCCATATGCAAAGTAGCCGTGTCATCCGGGCTGCCGGCTTGTTGAAGCCGATGTGGCTGTCGCTGATCTGCACGAATGTAAAGTCCGCGCCTTGCTCGCACGTCGATCAGCGGTCTTAGCGAATGCTCGCGACACCGGAATGCCACCGCTCATCGTACAGACCAGGCCTGTTCCTGCCCATGCCATGCACTTCAGAAATCCACGACGATCAATTCCGTCGTTGTTGAAGTTCCGGAACTTTCTGATCGATGAGATCCTGCATCTTGTCTGCCATGTGGCCTCCGGTTTTGTAATGCTCAGAGTTGATAACTCGCGCGCGTCGCTTTTATTCCCGACCATCTGTCAGGTCGGTTTGTGAAGGACTTGCGCCCTGAGTGTCACGCACGACTAGTACTTTCCCATTTGTCACATAAGCACACGGTTCAAAGCGTTGCCATGTGCCGCGCTCTTGTCCCTGGCCAGCGACGAAGATCTTCGCGTGGCAATTTGTACACTCTGTAACCTTTGACAGACGAAGTTATCTCATTTATCGCGCGGTGCCCTAACCAATGGCAAAGGCATAAGTGCCTGACTTGCATTATTGGTTAAGTACACTGCGACTAAAACTGTGGGAGCCAATGTAATGGGTAAAGCACTTCGCATGCTATTAATGGCCGGACTAGCAATAGGTCTGGCTTCGCCGACACTCAGCACCGCACAAAATGCAGACAAACACAGTGCAGGCGCTGTGTTTGTTATGAGCAACGCCGTCGATAAGAATGAAGTGATCGCATACCGTCGTGCTTCCGACGGCACGCTGGAGGAAGCCGGCAGATTCAACACCGGCGGCCGAGGAAGCGGTGGCAATAACGATCCCTTGGAATCTCAAGGATCGTTAAGACTAAGCGAAGATCATTCGCTGCTGTTCGCAGTGAATGCCGGCAGTGGCAGTGTTTCCCTGTTCAGTGTTCACGGTTCCCAACTATCGCTGGTGGACAAAGTGATCTCCGGAGGCAGCGAACCGAATGCAGTAGCTCAGCACGGAAATCTGGTGTACGTGGTCAATGTAGGCGGCAGCAGCAATGTCGTTGGTTTCAGATTGGACAATGGCAAGCTTAAGCAAATTCCCAACTCAACCCGCTTTCTTTCCACCAATAATTCGGGTGCGGGAGGGTTAGCGTTTAGTCCGGACGGCAGGTTTCTAGTTGTGATAGAGCGATTGACGAACGACATTGACGTCTTCAGTGTCCAAAGCGATAACACTCTATCTCCAATCGTGGTGAACTCGAGTGCAGGCCCTGGCGCATTCTCGGTGAGTTTCGCTCCGAACGGAGCGGCTCTGGTCTCCGAGACCGGTCCTTCTGGAGTGACCAACGGCTCGGCCATCTCGTCCTATGAAATCGCAGCCAATGGCACCCTGTCTCCCATCAGCAGCAGCGTTCCTACGTTGGGAGCCGCGAACTGCTGGAATGTGGTCGCCCCTGACGGCAGCTTCGTATACACCTCCAATGCCGGCTCGTCCACCATTTCGGGGTTTGCCATCGCGAACACTGGGGTATTAACTGCGTTGCCGGGAACGGTAGTCGGCACGAATCCCGAGGGATCCGTCAATCTCGATATCGCGGTCAGTTCTGATGGCAGGTTCATTTACACCTTGAACTCCGTAGCTGGGGCCATCGGCGTCTTTTCAGTCCAAAAGGACGGAACGCTACTTAATGTTGGGTTCGCCAGCGGCGTCTCTCCGCTCAGCGGCTTCAACGGAATAGCGGCGTTCTAACTTCCACAATGTCTCCAGTGAGTTGCGGTGTCGCCATCGCAACTCACAGATTTTTGTCTAAAGTTGAAATGCGCTTTCGAGGTTGTCGAATTTTAACGGATACAAACACTTTTATCTTACGGAGAGTGAAATGGCTGGCGCTAAGTTGATCGTAATCTATCCTCGTTCCCAGAGACATCGAACCCTTCGAGCACGCGTGCCAGAACGAACATGTGCCCATGGCCGTCGAAAGTTGGCCAACAAGACGAAGATTGTGGCGAGCAAAATGGTTGGTTCGCCACAAGGGACACCACCTTTTAATCGCATTACAGAGATCCATTTCCCAACCATGGAGGCTCTGCAAGCGTGCGGTGCATCGGACGGCCGCAAACAAACGATCGCCAGTACAGTGGCGATTTCTTCCGGAGGTGCGCCGATTTTCCTAATCGCTGAAGAGAAGATCTTTGTGTTCCGCGTAGAGTGAGCAAGCAGCTTGCAGTTGACAGTCTCCGGGAGAATGGACAATTTTGGTCATGTTACGCGGGTCATGTTCGCCGGGGGCGACATCCCCCGAGCATACGCGTCTTCAGGATTCAATTTCCAAGTCCAAGAGCTCCAGCAGGAGGTGGTCTTCGGTTGCGGTGAAAGCCTTTGTCGACGGCCACTTCTCTCATTGGCCAGTTTTTGCGTTGCTCCCGCGAAGGGTAGAGTACCGGTTCCAGCGCAGAATGATACCCCCGCCACGGAATGCGACAGAATGGCTTTTAAGAGCGTCTAACAAAACCCTCTTCGAGAAGTACCGAGATTCCTCCCCGCCCTGGGAAGCGTTTTGTGCGAGCTGATTATTGGTTATTCACTTGGACACAAACGAAATTCGCGGCGTCGTTCGTGTCTCCAGAGCCTTTGTGCTTGGCAATCTGCGGATAGGGGCAAAGCGGGCGTGTCATCTTGACACCCTGCGAGGGATCCAAGTCATTCACGTATTTTGTTGCGATGATCGGGCCTGGTGCAACACCATTTTCCACCCACTGTACTAGAGCACTGGAGATGTTATGCTGCGGATCCGTTGGCGTAGGGGCATCTGCTGGTCCCCCTAGGCTGACGAGATCGACCTGACCGAAGAAGTTAGGGCCAGGACCGAGGAAGGCGTGGTGCATGCCGGGAGCCAAATACACACGAACAAAGCCTCCCGTCTCCTGCAACCCCATGTTTGCAACTAGGCTGTCGTAGTAGTTGATTGTACTAAGGGCTGGGATGCCTGGATCGCTCCAGCCGTGATAGATGATGAGCTTGCCACCGCGGGCTCTGAATCGTCGCAGATTCGGATCCGTGGCATTGACCGCTCGTCCAGTTTTCTCGTCGGCCATTTGAGCCGCGTGCTCGGGACTTACCGATCGGAAGTTCCATGCCGGATTTTCAACCACCATGTCACGGAAGTAGTTCAGGGCCAAGATAGTGATGCCGCCTTGGCCACGAGCCGGACCGATGATCCAGCCTGCCCAACCGTCTTCTCCTTCCTCGCCTCCCGGCATGTAACCGGGGAAAAGCTGCTCTCCTTTAGAGTTTCGCAATCCGGCATAAATCTTTTTAAGCTGAGACACTTGCGCCGAGGTCAGGCAACCATCGGACTCGGCTCCCTGGCAACGCAGCGCCGAGGGATCGAAATGGCACTGCCTCGGGTCGTTGAGGATACCGTCGCTAATGCCGTCAAGCGCGTCACAAGCGCTCAGCACAGCAGCACTGATCGCAGGTATCTTGCTGGCAGGAATGTAAGCAGCCGGGCTCGGGTACGTATTGTATAGCGCAGCGGTTAACAAATTCGTTCCCGAGATTGGTGCCGCTCCAGCGAGGATGCCATCATAGTCTTCCGGAAACCGCTGGGCTTCGATCAGCGCCTCGCGGCCGCCATTGGAGCTGCCTTCGAAATACGACCACTGTGGAGCCTGACCGTAGAAAGATCGAATGATAGCCTTGGCCTTCACCGTCATCTCGTGGATGGCTCTGTAACCGAAGTCGGCGACCTTTTCAGGGTGCTTCAGTGCCCATGCTGGGTCCGTATCTCCCCCACGATGGCCAGTATCCGTGGAGGCTGCAGAGTAGCCGCGGCGAATCGCCTCCGCCATATCCCCGAATTCGATCTGCCCAGCAAAACCGTAGTTGCCAACTCCGCGGAATTTCCCGTTCCATCCTTTAGTTGGCATCCAGACCGCGAAGTGAATTTCTGAGTCCTCGGTCGGCGCGATTACGCCTTCCACCCGGCAGAAAGCTGGCAGGCTCTGGATCAGGTTCGCACCAGAGAGAGTAAAGGTCCCTGCAGGAGCTCCCTGCGCCAGGGCGATTGTGGTGTTTGGCAGCTTGAGCTCAGCCAAATTCTCACAGGGCGTGGCCGGTCTCGCGGTAAACCCCCCGATCCAGCCCTTGGGGTTTAGAGGCGGTGCTCCCTTCGGGGATTCGATTTGCGTGCGGGCAGCGCTCCCCAGAACGCGATCGCGGAGGCCGAGCACATTGAAGGCGAGCAAGGTAGCGGTTGCCACCATTAGCAGGACGATTACAGCGGCGCTGACCTCAATCCTGTGCCGCCGAACAAACTTCGAAACTCGGTAGGCGAGCGTGCTTGGGCGAGCCTTCACCGGCAGGTGTTGCAGGTGGCGTTCGATGTCTTGCGAAAGTTCTTCCACCGAGCCATACCGCCGCTGCGGCTCTTTTTGCAGTGCCTTCAACGCAATGTTGTCCAGATCCCCTCGTAGCCGACGACGCAGCTTGTCCGGCTGCCCCTCCCGCGTCTGACTCACCAACTCGGGAGTCTTCGTAATAGGCGTGCCGTCCGAAGACGTATCGGTTTCCACACGGCTTATGGCCTTACTCGGTGTCTCAGGCTCCTGCTCGCAAATCGCCCGCTCGATTTCCGCCGGAGTGTGCTGCGTCAGCCGGTAAGGTCGATGGCCGCTCAACAGCTCGTAGAGCACCACACCCAACGAATAAATATCCGTCGCGGGCGTGACCGCATTGCCACGCATCTGCTCAGGGCTGGCATAAGCCGGAGTCATACACCGTGTGCCGGTTTGAGTCACCAGCAAACCCTGGGCAGAAGGCTCGGGATTCAGAACTTTTGCGATTCCAAAATCCAACAGCTTCGGCGTACCATCGGCGACGACCAGAATGTTGCTCGGCTTTAGGTCGCGATGAACCACCAGTTTGTGGTGGGCATACTGCACGGCGTCGCACACTTTGCCGAACAAATGCAGGCGGTCGTCGACCGAGAGCTTTTGCCGGTCACAATACTCGTCGATCGGGCTGCCTTCCACATAGTCCATCACCAGGAAGGGCAAGCCTTCGGGCGTGCTGCCACCATCGAGCAGCTTGACAATGTTGGGATGGTCCAAACCAGCCAGGGTTTGACGCTCGTTGCGGAAACGGTTTAAGAGGTCATGGCTGTCCAAGCCCGGCTGTACCAGTTTGACCGCCACCAGCTTGCGGTATTCGTCATCGGCCCGCGACGCCAGATAAACAGCGGTCATACCGCCTTGTCCAATGCGCCGCACGAGTTTGTAAGCCCCGAGCTGGCGCCCGACCATGGGATCGTTTGCTTCGGCGCTTGTGGCCGTTGCCAGAAGCTCAGCCGACTGCGGACGTGGGCGCGACGCTTCTTCTGACTGATTTCCCACAGGAGTGCTTCGTGCCGAAATACTGGGATTCAGAACGGGATCGTCCAGAAATTTGCCGGCTTCCTGGTAGTTAGTGAGGAGCTTTTCAACCTGTTGTCGCAGACTCTCCTCGCGACAGTTTTCGGCCAGAAACGATGTCCGTTGAGAAGAGTCCAACTCCAGAGCGGCCTCAAACAGCTCCTTTGCCCGGTCCCAGTTGTCCGGAGTCATCTGCATGGTGTGCGCGGAGAAACAGCTTCTCCCAATTAGTTAACGCGACGTTTACGCAAAAAAACGGACATAGGCTCGGTGAACACCGGGTCCGGCTTCGAGGATTCCAAGGTGGGGCGCCTCAAGCAGTCCGCTCCCCCTTTGTTCGAGGTTCGGCCTCCGCATCGCGTTCCTTCAGGTCTCCATAAAGCCAAGCCTTCGCCACATTCAATTCACGCATCACTGTCTTGCTCGATAGACCGACCACTTCGGCAATTTCCTCAACCGTCAATCCGCCAAAATAGTGCAGTTCGACGATTCGCGCTTGGCGCGCATCGAGCTTCTCCAATCGTGACAGAGATTCGTGTACAGACAGCACTTCTTCGGTACGCTCCGGCGAAACCAGCAAGACATCATCCAAGGACACCTTCTGCTGCTTGCCTCCCCGCCTGATTCTCTGTTGTCCGCGTGCGTAATCGACCAGGATACGACGCATCACTTGCGAAGCCACGCCAAAGAACTGCGCCCGGTTTTGCCATTTTGCACTTCTCTGCGCCGCGAGCTTCACATACGCTTCGTGCACCAGGGCGGTCGCTTGCAGGGTATGGTCGGGGCGCTCTTGCCGGAGGCGACGAACTGCCAGACGACGCAGCTCTTCGTAAACCAGTGGGACAAGTTGAGCAGCAGCCTCTTGATCACCTGCTGCCAACTTGTTGAGCAAAGATGTTACATCTGCAGGCGCGGGTTCCATTCAGCCTCCCGAACCTTTACCCAAGGCCCAAATCAATGAAATTCTACTCTGCCTCTCATTTATTCGGGACAATTCTTACGCCGGAATGTCCCTTTTTCATCGGAAACATCGCGTTAATCAATCAGAAGGATGAGGAAACCGACGACCGGCAGATTCGGAGGAGGAAGTTATGGCCAGGAGGATTTGCCCCTTCACGATGTCTTTTGCTCACATGATCGCAATGGCGTTGCTGTTTGTTCCTTTCATTGCGCTCACCGGGGTTGCCAGCGCGCAGAACCCTGTGCCACTGATTAGCCAACCTCTTGTGCCCGACGCCGTTAAGCCGGGCAGTGCCGGGTTCACGCTCACAGTCAATGGCACGGGCTTCGTCTGGGATTCCGTCGTGAAGTGGAGCGGGAGCGCACGGGCGACCACGTTTGTAAGCAAGTCCCAGCTGAAGGCGACTATCCTTTTCTCCGATGTCGCCAAACCGGGTACAGCTTCGGTAACTGTGATCAATCCCAGCCCGGGCGGTGGTACTTCGAATGTAGCCTTCTTCGATATTGCTATCGCTACCTCCGCGATCGTACTGGACACGTCCGGTTTTGGTGCCGGAGCGAGTCCCTCCTCGGTGGCAGTAGGAGATTTCAACGGGGACGGCAAGCTGGATATGGCCGTAGCAAACTTTGGCAGCGCCAGCATCAGCATATTATTGGGTAATGGCGACGGGACGTTTAAACCCCCCGTTTACTACGGCTTGGGTCCCGGCTCTCATCATCCAACCTCGGTGGCGGTGGGGGATTTCAACGGGGACAACAGGCTGGACTTGGCTGTAGCAAACGGCGGCAGCAACGACGTAAGTGTGTTCTTGGGGAATGGGGACGGAACCTTTCGGTCGGCCGTCAGCTACGTTACGAACTCAGACCTTCAGTCGGTCGTGCCCTCCTCGGTCGCGGTAGGAGATTTCAAACGCGACGGCCACCTGGATCTGGCAGTCGCGAACCCTGGCGGCCTGAGCGTTCTTTTGGGCAACGGCGACGGGACGTTTAAGCCTTTCGTGAACTACGCCGCCGGGTCCACTCCTTACTGGGTCGCCGTGGGGGACTTCAACGGCGACGGCAAGCTGGACTTGGCCGTGGCGAACGAAGGCAGCAACGATCTCAGCGTGCTCTTAGGCAAGGGTGATGGGACCTTTGAGGCTGCAGTCAATTACGCAACCGGCTCCCAGCCGGCCTCTGTAGCAGTGGGAGACTTCAATGGCGACGGCAAGCTGGACGTGGCCGTGGCGAACATGAGCAGCAATAACGTCAGTGTCCTCTTAGGCAACGGTGACGGAACGTTCAGGCCTGCCATCAACTACGCTGCTGGATCAGGATCCAGGACAGTGGCGGTGGGGGACTTCAACGGCGACGGCAAGCTGGACTTGGTTGTTGCAAATAATGGCGGGACCGGTAGCGTGAGCCTGCTTTTGGGCAATGGCAACGGTACCTTCCATACTGCCGTGGACTACACCGCCGGAGTACAGCCCGAGTGGGTGGCGGTGGGGGACTTCAACGGGGATGGCAGACCAGACATAGCCGTTGCCGACATTGGCAGTTCCAGTTCGAAGGTTTTCGTCCTGAATACCACTGCGATTTTCGGCGACGAGCTTGTTGGCAACGCCAGTCCGGTACACCCGGTTTCGCTGACTAACTACGGGGCTACCCCGCTCACTATCGCTGGTATCACGATCACCGGGGCGAACTCCAGCGACTTTGCCCAGACTAACAGTTGTGGACGCGAGGTGGCACCAGGAACAAGCTGCGCGATTGATGTGACTTTCACACCTTCACGAATCGGGACACGCACTGCAATCCTGTCGATCACCGACAATGCGCCGGGTGGCTCGCAGAATGTGACCCTGAACGGCGCTGGCACAGTAGTGGAGCTTGCTCCAAGTAGTCTGTCTTTTACCTGTTCCAGTTCGTGCCCGCCTCCTGCGCAGGCGGTAACGTTAACGAATACAGGCACCGCGAGTCTAAGTCTCGGCATCAGCATCACGGGTTCTACTACTTTTTCCCAGACGAACACCTGCGGTAGTAGCGTGATGGCAAAAGGATCGTGCACCATCACTGTGACCTTCAACTCGTCGTCGCGCGGCACTTTTAACGGCGCACTAGCCGTGAGGGACAATGGCGGCGGCAGCCCACAGCAAGTGCCCTTGTCAGGCACCCGAAGCAAGCCGAGAGGCGCGGGCGCCTTAGCGGTGCGGTCGGCTATGGTCGAGCACAGTGCTGCGGCCGTACCCAGCTCAACAGGGCACAGCCATATCGGGACCCGGATAATAGACCTAGTTGATTCCAGCCGTGACAATCCATTTCTGACCGATCGGAACAAACGAGAACTGTTAGTGCGGTTCTGGTATCCCGCGTCTATCACTCAGGGCTGCGTGCCAGCCGAATACACCTCGCCGGCGGTTTGGAGCTATTTTTCTCAGCTGACGGAATTCCTGCTGCCTGAAATTAAGACAAACAGTTGCCAGGACGCTCCCATCACGGATGACGCGCATCCGGTGGTCGTATTCACCCACGGTTATACGGGTACGTTCACCGATTACACATTCCTGTTCGAGGATCTCGCCAGCCGTGGTTACGTGGTTGCCTCCGTGGATCACACATACGAAGCAACGGCCGTCGAATTCCCCGATGGCCGGCTGGTGAAGTCGGTTTTTGGCAGCCATCTCGCTGAGAGCACCTGGCGCCGCGATGAGCAAGGCTTGTCTTTTGCCGTGTCCGTGCGGTCAAAGGACTTGAAATTCGTAGTGGATGAACTGGCACGCCTGAACATCGAGGCCGGTGGCCCGTTCGCCGGCAAGTTGGATCTGACCAAAGTCGCCGTTGCAGGACATTCGCTGGGCGGGTTAGCTGCATTGCTCGGCCTCAAACAAGATGCACGCTTCAAGGCCGCCGTCCTGCTCGA
>Ga0073928_10010263_pt1 | contig 11199 bp, 5 predicted proteins | sample PaiPotPPA55metaG_FD_76969 | JGI IMG/M metagenome (GOLD analysis project Ga0073928, IMG submission 76969) | Iron sulfur acid spring bacterial and archeal communities from Banff, Canada, to study Microbial Dark Matter (Phase II) - Paint Pots PPA... ...
CGGCCGGTCATCATTGTGCTCATGGCCAAAAGAGCATAGAACCAGTTGCGGAACTGGCCCGGGAACGATTCCGTGATGAAGTCGGCGGGGAACCAACTCTCCCAGTAGCTGCGGTCGTGGTTGTATCCGAGAGTTGAATACGGCACGATTCCCGCATCGAGCCAGGGATTGCCGACATCGGGAATGCGCGCGGCCCGGCCGCCGCACTTGGGGCAGCGCGTCTTGACGAGATCGATCCAGGGGCGGTGAGGCGAATGGCCATGGAAGCGATCCCAGCCGTCGATCGCCTTCGACTTTAGCTCGTCCCGGCTGCCGATGACTTCGAAGCCCGCACACTCTTCGCAAACCCAGATCGGCAGGGCCAGTCCCCAGAAGCGTTTCTTGGAGATCATCCAGTCGCCCATGTTCCGGAGCCAGTCCAGCTCACGGTCGAGCCCAAAGTCGGGAATCCAGCGGATGTCGCGGCAGATCCGCATGATCTCATCGCGCCACGACATGTTGATGAACCACTCGTCCACGAGGCGGAAGAGCAGCTCGGTCTTGCAGCGCCAGCAATGGGGATAGCTGTGCGGGTAGCGCTCGATCGCGAAGAGGACGCCTCGGTTATCGAGGTCTTCCAGAATCCAGTCGGCCGTGGCCGGGTCCACGGCTGAGCGGCCTTCGAGCGGCCCGAAGCCCGAGACGAAGGTGCCGTTTTCATCGAGGGGCGCGATGGAGACGAGATGTTCAATCTTACCGAGCGCGAAGTCCTCCTTGCCGCACCCGGGGGCGATATGGACGATACCGGTGCCTTCCGCCTCGCCGACCTGTTCCCAGGCGATGACGCGGTGCACCTCCCGGCTGGACTGGCCGCTGCTCCAGCCTTGCTTGGCCGATACCTCCGCGATGTCTGTCGGGTAGCCGCCTGGATGGTTCTGGGCGGACAGGTCATCGTACGGGCCGTCATAAGTCCAGCCGACCATGTCGCGGCCGGGAACTTCGCCCAGTACTTGAAAGCTGCCCTTTTCCTTGAAGAGCTGTTCCAGCGTTTTGAGCTTGGGAACGCCTTCGACCCATTGCTTGCGCTTGAACTCTTCCTCCAGGCGATGAGCCGTAAAGGCGCCCTTCGCCAGGTAATAGACCTGGCCGCGCGACTCGATCTTGAGGTAGGTCAGTTGCGGATTGACGGCCGCCGCGACATTACTGGACAGCGTCCAGGGCGTGGTGGTCCAAATCAAGAGGTTTTCGCCGGGACGACCGCGGAGCGGAAAGCGGACAAAGACAGCGCGGTGGGCGATGGTCTCGTAGCCCTCATGCATCTCCATCTGGCTGATGCCGACCCCGCAGCGCGGACACCAGGGCATTGAATCGAAGCCTCGATAGACCAGGCCGCGATCATGGCATTTCTTGAGAAAGGTCCAGATCGTGTAGTTGTTTTCATCCGACATCGTGAAGTAGCTTCGCCGCTGGTCCGGCGGCTTGTGCCAGTCTTCGTCGCGGTCCCAGTTCATCCATTGACCGAGGCGCTCGGACTGTTCGGTTTGCCGGCGTGCGAAGCGATCCACGCGTTCCTTGCAGAGGGCCACGAAGCGATCGATGCTGGCGAAGGGATCGCCCGGGACCAGGTCTTCGATGTCGCGTTTGGATTTGAGACCAAGCTCCTTTTCGACCTCGACTTCAACCCAGAGGCCCTGGCAGTCGAAACCGTTCTGGTAGCGCTGCTCGTGGCGGGTCATCGCGAAATAGCGCTGGTAGACGTCCTTGTAGGTGCGCCCCCAGGCGTGATGCACGCCCATGGGGTTGTTTGCGGTGATGGGGCCGTCCAGAAAGCTCCAGCGCGGCTTGCCCTCGTTCTTCTTGACAAGCTTGTCGAAGATTTCGTGCCTGGACCAAAAGTCCTGCATGGCCCGTTCCTGGGCCGGGAAATCGACCTGCGTCTCAACTTTTTCGAATGGCATTTCGTTTTCTCGGAGGTATTTGCAAAGTATTTATCTTAGCAATGAATCGGTCAGCAACCGTCGCGCTATGGCAGTGTGACATGGGATGAAGATAATGGTTAGCATGGCGCGCCATCTATTTCACTGTGGAATCGACGTTCAACATCAAGTGGCGCGAGATTGTGGCGCTGCCGGGCGTGGACCACTACGGCATGCTCCAAAAGGGAGACAGGCTCGATCTGCATCGTCCAGACGGCACGGTCGTGCACACGGTTGTTGGCGGAGTTGAATATCCACCATCACTGATCTTCGTCGGTCCGCGTCCCGAGATTGTCAAGTGCGGCGTTCTATTGGGGCCTGAGTTGGCAGCAGCCGATGTACCGCAGGGCACCGAGGTCTGGGCGGAGTAAGGATCATGGCATCCGATGTGGAAAGAATGCAGGCGGCTTGCGCGGTTGCGGGTGAGAACGTTCCGCCTGGGGCTGCGGACGAGCAGTTAGAAGCGTTTGAGCAAAGACACGGCGTTGGGCTTCCCGCAGGGATGCGAGCGTTTTATACGTTCATGAACGGCGCGGTTTACGATCACGCAATGTTCGCTTTTTGGCCACTGGATGAGATTCGGCGGACTACCGTTGACAACGAATCAAATTGGTTCATTTTCGCGGACCATTCGGTGTCGGTATTTGAATACGCCATTCAGCTAACGATCGACGGGTCTGCGCCCAACAATGTGTATTGCCCGGAGCTCGCGCGGAAAGTAGCAACTTCGTTCACCGACTTCCTCCGACGGTGTCGGGATGAATCGATGTCGTTGTTGTGATCCCCTCATTATCACAGGCGTGTCCGGCCTCCAGGCCATGACATCGAGAATGAACCGAGATCGAGGGCGTTGTGGTGGTGCTCTCACCCGAGCCAAGCTCGGGCCTACTACCGTTTCGCGGAAACGGTCGTGAACGGTTGTTGGCAAGCCGATTGCGTGTCGAGCTATTGGCGGCACTGGGCTTTGGCTGTAGAGATACACGGATCTTCGGGCCAGATTTGGAATCCGTGTCCATGAACCTGATCGTCGCTCCCCTTGTTCGTTTCGACTGCGTCCGGTTAGCGCGGCGTTGGCAGACCTATGCCGCGCGAGTGCTTGTGCTGGTCTGTCTTCTGGGCTCGATGATTGCGGTGTGGTGGTTGGAGGAGCGTCGCGCCGCGTCGATTGCGTCCAACCAGTTCAACATGAGCGTGGTCATTACTTCGACGGGCTCGCTTCGTGTGACCAGCGGGATCAGGACGCCAAGGCCGATGTTGGCAATCTTCGATCCGGCCCACTTTGCCACTCAGATGTTTGTCGGGCTGACAACGGCTCAGTTGGTGCTGATGATTGTCGTCGTACCCGCCATCACGGCGGGAGCGGTGTGCGATGAAAAGAGACGTGGGACCCTTACGGAACTTCTGGCCAGCGGCGTTTCCGGACCCGCGATTATCCTGAGCAAGCTGGCTTCGAGAGTGTTATGGATCCTTATGCTACTGGGCTGCACCGTGCCGGCGCTCTACCTCTGCGCACTTTTGGGTGGCATCGAGCCCGATGCGATCCTGGCCGCCTCATTGATTACCCTGTGTGCCGCGATTTTTGCTTGCGCGCTAGCGCTGGCTCTCTCCGTGGAGGCGGCGCAAAGCCACGAAGCACTGGTGATGACCTACTTTATTCTGGCCCTGTTGTGGTTTGCTCCGCTGCTTCGCCTGAGCGGCCAGGGGTGGAGTCCCACATTTGCGTCCGGGTCACTTGAAGAGCGGCTCGTGCCGTGGAACCCTTTCCTGGCGGCATTCCTACCTTATCTGCGCTGGTCAGGCTTCATTCCGTGGTCCGAGCAGATCGGCTTCATGGGACGGGCCCTTGCGTTATCGGCAATGGCCGTGATCTGGGCCGCCGCCCGCATAAACAGGGTGGCAATGCGACAGGCGGAACGGCCAGTTCGCCGCAGGACTCGATGGCTCCGGTGGCGCGCACTTCTATTGCGGCCGATTTTGGAGATAAATCCCGTTATGTGGCGAGAATGGCAGCGCCGTTCCCATTCGACGACGGGTCGATTCATGGGATTCGTATATGCGGTCTTTGCGGTGGGGACCACCTGCTGTTTGGTGCTACACAAAGTCGGTGTGTTGTATCGGTTGTGGCCCGCCGGTGCCCGTGAGCTGGGCCCGCTGGCTCGGCCGCTATTGTGTTGCGTGCTCGGCGCCGGGCTTTTGCTATTGAGTATCCTGTCGGTGATGGGCTTGGCCGAAGACCGGGAAGGCGGCGGCTTTGAGATCCTTCTGACCACGCCCATGTCCACGCGCTCGATCGTCTGGGGGAAATGGTGGGGAGCGTGCCGCCTTGTGCCCTTCGTATTGCTGACCCCCGTTGCGTTGGTGATAGCCGGCAACTGGGAGTTCGGGTTGTTTCATCTCTTGTTTGCAACGCTGTTCGTCATGGCCGTGAGCATGGTTTACGTGACCGCCTTTGTGACGCTGGGGCTCGCCGTTGCGGTCTGGATTCCACAAACCGGGCGAGGCATGGCCATCAGCGTTGGGGTCCTGGTTTTCAGCTGGTTGGCGGGCTGGGCCATGGCCCAGTTCTTGCCGACCGAACTGATTGGAGGAGCGAGCTCACTTAGTGGATGGCCTTCCATCGTCGAAGCATTTGAACACCGTAGCTGGGCGGAGACGATGCTCGAAGTGTTGCCGTGGATGTTCGTTTATGGCACCGTCACCGCGGTCCTCTCCTTCTTGATTGATATGTCGATTTACTGGTGTGTAGGCCGGATGCGACCTGCATCGCCGGCCGAACAATGGGAGTGAGCCCTTCCATCCGATCAGCCGGACTCAAACGGTCGCAAGGGGACGGGCACCTTTTCCGTCGGGGGCGGGCGCTTGGTTGCTTCGAAGGGTGACGGTCGCGGGCAGTGCTTCGGAAAAAGTGTCAGTCCCCCGAGTTGAAGCTCAGGCCTGTTGCCGCCACCGAAACCGTCCTTAACGACCGCTGCGCAAAAAAGGACACCATCGGGCCGCTGGAAAAGAACAGGCGGCTGCCTATCCTATCCCGCATGGACAAGCGGGCTCGACTGGCGGTGTTCTTGAGCGGCGGAGGTACCACGCTTCAGAACCTGATTGACCGCATCGCCGATGGGCGGCTTCACGCCGAGATTGCAGTGGTCATTTCCAACAACCGCACTGCCCACGGACTGGTGCGGGGGGAGCGCGCCGGGATTCCGGTCACGGTGGTGGATCGCAAGGCGTACGGAACGCGAGAAGAGTTCAGCCAGGCAATGTTCAGCGCCTGCCGGGAGTACCGGGCGAACCTCGTGTGCCTGGCAGGCTTCATGCAGCTCATCGTCATTCCGGAAGATTTTGCGGGCCGGGTCCTCAACATTCATCCGGCACTGATCCCGGCCTTTTGCGGCAAGGGTTACTACGGGCACCACGTTCACGAGGCCGTGATCGCCTCCGGCGCCAAAGTCAGCGGCTGTACCGTACATTTCGCCGACAATCAGTACGATCACGGCCCGATCATTATCCAGAGGGCCGTGCCTGTCCTGGACGATGACACGCCCGAGACACTGGCGGAACGCGTTTTCAGAGAAGAATGTGAGGCGTATCCGGAAGCCATTCGGCTCGTTACCGGCGGGCATGTTCGGGTCGATGGCCGAAAAGTGATAAGGATTATCGCGGAGGACCAGGAGAACGCAGAGAAAACAAAGTAGCTTGGCTTGGCGAGCGCTGCCTCTGCGGTGAGTCTGTATATCGATTGAGCAACAAAGGAGTGCCCTGTGAGCGAGCATGGAGTTTCATTCGAGGTTCTCGACCAGATTGCATGGATCACGCTGGACCAGCCTGGAAGCAAGGTCAACACGCTCGGTCGAGCGGTGGTGGAGGAACTGGATCGGGTTCTGGCCGCCCTGGAGAAGAGAAATGACCTGGTGGGGCTGGTGCTCACGAGCGGAAAACAAGGCCATTTTGTCGCCGGCGCTGACCTGCGCGAGCTGGGGAGTCCAACGATTTCGCCAGAGCAGGTAAAGGCGCTTGTCGACCTGGGTCTTTCGATCCCTGGCCGGCTAGAGAAGCTGCCGTGCCCGACCGTCGCGGCGATCGAGGGCGCCTGCGTCGGCGGCGGCTTGGAGTTTGTGCTCGGCTGCGACTACCGCATGCTGTCGTTACATCCCAAGACCGAGCTGGGCGCGCCCGAGGTGAAGATCGGCCTGATTCCCGGCTGGGGAGGTACGCAGCGCCTGTCGAGAGTCATCGGTCCATCGCTGGCAGCGGAGATGACTTGTAGCGGCGATTCAATCAAGGCGGCGCGGGCCCGGGAGATCGGGCTGGCGGTTGATCTAGTGCCGGGCGAGCGATTGAGAAGCGAGGCCGAAGCGCTCGTGCGCTGGGCTCACAAGGACGAAGGTTGGAAAGAAGTCCGACGGCTTAAGCAGCAACCGGTAGGATTGACCGACGAACAGCATGCATTTACATTCGCCGCGGCCCGGGCACAGTTACAAGCCAAGAATCGGGCGAACTTGCCAGCGCCGATCGCTGCACTCGAGGCGATCGAGAAGGGATGCAACCTGCCGCTGGACGATGGCTTGCGCATTGAGTCCGAGCGGTTTATCCCGCTTGTCGGCAGTCCGATCTCGCGAAATCTGATCTCCGTATTCTTCGCGACTCAACGGCTGCAGAAAGACACCGGTGTTTCCAACCCGGCCGTGCGGCCACTCGATATCGGTCGTGTGGGTGTCTTGGGTGCCGGGCTCATGGGGTCGGGGATTGCGGGGGCGCATGTCCGCAAAGGCATACCGGCGACCATGCTGGACAGCGTTCCAGAAGCTGTCGACAAGGGCGTGGCCGCCATTGCGAAGGTCTGCCAGGGAGCCGTGGATGCCGGCCGCATGAAGCCCGCCGACATGCTTGCGGCGCTGGCCCGGCTCAGTGCCACCTTGCGGCTGGAGGCACTTGGCGACGCTGACCTGGTCGTGGAGGCAATCATCGAGAATGAAGCCAGCAAGGTCGAAATGTATCGGCGGCTTGGGGAGCTGCTCAAGCCCGAGGCGATCCTGGCCTCCAATACATCGACCATTTCCATCTCGCGAATGGGCAAGGCGGTAGGGCGCCCCGATCGCTTTGCGGGGATGCATTTTTTCAATCCCGTTGACCGGATGCCGCTCGTGGAGGTGATCCGGGGGGACCAGACCAGCGACGAGACGGTGGTGACCCTGGTGGCGCTGGCGAAGCGGATCGGCAAAACGCCTGTGGTGGTCAAGGATTGCCCCGGGTTTTTGGTGAACCGGATTCTGTTTCCGTACCTGAATGAGTCGCTGGTGCTTTTGGAGGAGGGCGCATCGCCTCGCGCCATCGATCAGGCGGCACTGGCCTTTGGCATGCCGATGGGACCGGTGACCTTAAACGATGTCGTGGGGCTGGACACATCGCTCTACGCTGGCAAGGTCATTCACGATGCATTTCCGGATCGCAGCCGGTCCAGTGAGCTTTTGGCCGAGCTGGTCAAACGAGGCCGGCTCGGGCAAAAGTCGGGTGCCGGCTTCTATCGGTACGAGAAAGGGCCCAAGGGGACGGATGACCCTGCGTTCGCCCAAATCCTGGCTCGCTATCAGAAGCAGACACGAACTTTCACGCCAGAGGAGCTGCAAGATCGGTTGTTTCTGCCGATGCTGACCGAGGCCAGCCGCGTTTTGGATGAAGGGATTGTTCGCGAGCCAGGCGATGTGGACATGGGGCTGATTCTCGGGGTTGGATTTCCGCCACATCGTGGAGGAATCTTGCGGTGGGCGGATTCGGTTGGCCTGAACCAGATCGTCGAGAAGCTTGAGAAATACTCGCCGTTAGGGAAGCGATTTGAACCGACGGACGCGATGCGGCGGTTGGCCAAATCAGGAAAAGGATTCTATTCGGGGCAGAGCTGAGTTCTTCTAAGTGAGCCCCCTCACCCCCGGCCCGTCTCCCATAGGGAGAGGGGAGTCAGGGACATCGAGCCCCACGGCACGCATGAGGGCCAGTGCATTACTGCGGGGCACGATACCCGGACGCAAGCGGTAGTCAAACGTCATGCGGCCATCTTGAAACTGGTCCTCGAAATGCACGTTGGCGGCATGGGGTGCGAGATGGTCGCCGATGTCGGTCAGCGCGAGGTCATGGGTCGTGATGAGGCCAATGGCGATGCTTTTGACGAGCCTGGAGACCACTGCCTGGGCGCCGAGGCGGCGATCGTGAGAATTGGTGCCTTGAAAGAGCTCGTCCAGCAAAAAAAGCAAGGGGAGCGGCCCGGCGGCCAGGCTCATGAGCTCGCGAACGCGGCGGATTTCCGCGTAGAAGCGGGAGTGGCCGGCTTGGAGCGAATCCTGAATTCGAAGCGTTGCGCCAACAGCCACGGGGCAGAGTCGCAGAGACCTGGCCCGCACGGGCGCACCCGCCAGTGCCAGGACGGTGTTGACCCCGACACTGCGAAGGAGCGTGCTCTTGCCTGACATGTTGGAGCCGGAGACCACGAGCAGTCGCAGATCCTGATCCAGCCGCAGGCTGTTTGAGACCGACCGAGAGCGCGGAATCAGAGGATGGGCCAGCTCATCGGCGACAAACATCATGCCCGAAGGCTCGATGGCGGGAAACGGATCGGTGGGATTCTCATAGCTGTAGGATGCCAGAGCCAGAAGGGCTTCAAACTCGCCGACCGCCTTGAGCCAGGGTCCGATCAGCCGGCCGGAGGCGGCCCGCCAGGACTCGAAAGCATAAGCGTGCCGCGCGGCCCAGAGCAGCGCCGCGGCCAGAGGTGCAAAGAGCTGGTTGTGCCTCCATTCGAGCCGATCCACCAGGCGGCTCAGCTCACCGATCCGCCTGGACGCCGAATGGTCTCCCGCGACTAGCATCTCACGGAGGCGAGCCAGGCGGCCTGACCGGCACTCTTCCCTCTCCAGCCGAGCCAGGACGGTTGCAAGAAGGGCGAGGTCGCGGGCCTTGCGCTCGATGGCACCGACAACTTTGTTGACTCTGGCGCGGAGCCAGATTGACAGGGCGATTTCGAGGGCTATTCCGCCCAAGAAAAGAAGGCGGCCGTATCCCGTGATAATCCACAGGACCAGGCCGGTCAGCACGATCATGGGGAGGTAGACCGCCGCGCTTGCGGCCCAGTCGGCTCGGAGAACGCGGGGAGCCGACCCCCAGCGGACCAGTCCCTCGGGGTCAGCCACGGAGCGCATGGTGGCCCCCAGCATGTCGAGATCTTCGACAAGGTCGAGTCGCGGGCGAAGCTCGAAAACTGCTTCTTGCCTTTCAAGGATCTCCTGGGGTGAAGTCGGCGCCAGGAGCCACTCGGCGAGCGTGTTTTCGCCGTCTCGCGTGCGAGCACGGCACAGGCGCTCAAAGAGCGATCCACGGCCGAAGAGATCCAGATCGGCGGCATAGGGGTGATCCGGGTCGCTAAAGCGAAGTCCCGCTTCGCCGGTGCCGGCCCAGGCATCGTCGAGCCGGCCAAGCCCGCGCTCATAGAGTTCGACGGCACGCCGGGCCCGCACCAGTGCCTGATTTACTCGATCGTGCCACAGAAGGAGAATCACGAAAAGAAGCACTGCCGGCGCCAGCCACCAGGCCGACAGTGACCGCTGATAGAAGACAAACCAGGCGACCACCGCTGCTAGGATGAATACGAGGACACGGGCATTACCAAGCAACGTTTCTCTGCGGGCGGCCCGCGCCACTGTTCGTTGCCGGCTCGCCAGCCGCCGGGAGTATTCCGCGCGAGGGTCGGTATCGGACGCGGACTCGGTTACAGCGACCAACAACGCCTGGCCCTTTCTCAGTTACGGGCGGTTTTCGGCTTCCGAAAGTCCCCTCACCACCGACCCCCCTCCCGGGTTCTCCCGGCGGGAGAGCGGAGCCAGGCGCTCGCCGAAAGCATGGTACCGATCGAAGGCTGGCACACAATGCGCCCCCTGACGCCCATTGTTTTCAAAGCGGATGTATCCAAGGAGGTGGTACCGGCTCAACTTTCCTGGTGGCTGCCCAGGAGGCGCAGTGGCTCATCGTCCATGATGGTGCCGGACAGGTCGTGGTGCAAAGGCGTGCGAATGGGGAGGCGCATGATAAATGTGGTGGTCTTGCCGGGAGTGCTCTGGACGGTAATCTCGCCGCCGTGCTCAAGGAAGATCTTGCGGGAGACCGCGAGACCGAGGCCGGTGCCCTTGGATCCCTTGGAGCTGACGAATGGCTTGAAGATGTCATCGACGCGCTCGGGCGGAATGCCTACACCGTTATCGATCACCAGGATTCGCACCCAGCCCTCCTCGGGATCGCGGCTGGAGGCGATGGCGATTTGCGGGTTGGGGCCGTCCTCCACGGCATCGAGCGCGTTGGAGACGATGTTGAGCATGGCCCGCTGGATACCATCAGGATCCATGAGGACCGGTGGCAGGGAGTCATCGAGGCGGATTTCGAGTTTGGCGCCCACATCCTTGACGCGGCCGCTCAGGGTCTCGAGGACTTCTTCGACAACCGTGTTGAGCTGGGCGCTCTCAAAGGCGGGCTCGCGATCCTTGGAGTAGCTAAGCATGTCCATGACCAGGTTGTAGATCTTGGCCTGGCTCTTGTCAAAGATCATCCAGCCTTTTTGGACCATGGGATCGTCTTTGTTATCGAGGCCCATTTTGAGAATGTCGCCGCCCGAGCGGAGGCCCTGGAGGATGTTCTTGATGTGGTGAGAGAGGGCGGCGATGGTCTGGCCGACCGCAACGAGCCGCTCCGCCTGGACCATGGCGTGGTAATAACGGGTCTCTTCTAGTGCCAGGGCGGCCTGGTGGCCGATGGCCACGGCCAGGGTGAGGTTTTCCTCGTTGAATTTTCCGCCCTGGTGGTTGGCGGTCTGCAACATATTGCGAGAGGAAGTTCGCGTATCCAGATAAAGCACGCCCAGGGTTTCGTGGCGGCCCTTCATGGGGACGCAGATGACCTCCTGGATGCCGTAGCGGACGATGCTCTGGCCGGCGCGGAAGCGCGAATCGCGAGCGGCATCGTTGATGAGCACGCCCTGCTCTTCTCGCAAGACATGTTCCATGATCGTCCGGCTGACGCTGATCTTTTCGGACGAGTTGACGCCTTCACGGTAATGGATGGCCTTGGGCTGGAAGACGGCGGTCTCCGGTTCGCGGAGCATGATGCAGCCGCGATCGGCCTCGATGGAGCGAAAGATCAGCTCCATGATGCGCTGGAGCAGTTCATCGACATCCATGATGTGGCTGATCGCCTGGGCCGTCTCGTACATGAC
>Ga0073928_10010265_pt1 | contig 11198 bp, 11 predicted proteins | sample PaiPotPPA55metaG_FD_76969 | JGI IMG/M metagenome (GOLD analysis project Ga0073928, IMG submission 76969) | Iron sulfur acid spring bacterial and archeal communities from Banff, Canada, to study Microbial Dark Matter (Phase II) - Paint Pots PPA... ...
CCTCGGCTCCACCGCAGGCCAGGTAGTGATGCCGCGCCATGGCGGCCCACATCCGCGTCAGCGCGTTCGCCCGACGTGCGTCGTCGGGCAGCATCCATTTCATGATGGGGTCGTCGTAGAAGGCCCGGCCGAGCGTGCGCGACAGCGCCCGCACATCCGCCTTTGCAGAGGGACGTACGTCGATATCAGCCGGCACTCAGCGGCCCTGGGTGATGTAGGCCTGCAGCTGCTCGTGCTGGGCTTCGAGTTCCTCCATCCGCGTCTTCACCACGTCGCCGATGCTGACGATCCCGGCCAGCCTGCCGTTCTCCATCACCGGGACATGACGGACGCGATTCGTCGTCATCAACGCGCTGAGGCTGTCGACGGAGTCGCTGGGCGTACACGTCGCCACCAGCGTCGTCATGATCTCTGACACCGGCCGCTGCAGGATGTCGGCGCCCAGTTCGTGCAGTTTGCGCACGACGTCGCGCTCCGAGACGATGCCGACCAGCCCGTCGGGCGACATCACCACCATGGCGCCGATGTTGTGCACCGTGAGTTCGGTGAGCAGTCCGGCGACCGACGTCTCCGGGGTGATGGTCGCCACCAACGCTCCCTTATTTCGCAATACGTCCGCGATCCGCATCGTGGCCTCCGCTCGTGTTCTATCTCACACCAGGCTAGATCCGGCGCGCGCGGCGCGAAAGGAAACCCTCAAGATCGGCCAAAGAGTGACGGAATACAGTTTCGCGGGGATTTCGTTAGAAAAGAGCATGACAAACGCCTCTGTGCCCGCGGTCACGCTGGGCGACGGATTAACGGTCAGCGCAATCGGTTTCGGCGCGATGGCGTTGACGCATGTCTATGGTGAGGCCGACGACACCGAGTCGCTGGCCACCCTGAATCGCTGCGTCGACCTCGGCGTGACGTTCATCGACACGGCAAACATCTACGGGGGCGGGTCCAACGAGACGCTGATCGCCAAACTGCTCGCCGACCGGCGCGATGAGGTCACGCTGGCAACCAAATTCGGCATCGTCGGCAACCCCGCCGACCGTGCTGGAGGCAAACTCGCCGCGCGCGGCGATGCCGCATACGTGCGTCAGAGCATCGATGAGAGCCTGCAGCGGCTGCAGACCGACGTCGTCGACCTCTACTACATGCACCGCCGCGACCGTGACGTAGCTATCGAGGAGACGGTGGGCGCCATGGCCGAATTGGTGGCCGCGGGGAAGGTCCGTCACCTCGGGCTTTCCGAGGTGACGGCCGACGAACTGCGGGCCGCGGTCGCCGTGCACCCGATCGCCGCCGTGCAGAGCGAGTGGTCGATCTGGAGCCGCGACGTCGAAGGCAAGGTGGTGCCAGCGGCGGCCGAACTCGGAGTTGGGTTCGTGCCGTATTCGCCGCTGGGTCGGGGCTTCCTGACGGGAACGATCCGGTCGGCCGCGGACCTGTCGGCGACGGACTTCCGTCGCCGGATGCCGCGGTACGCCGATGGCGCGCTCGACGCCAACCTCGCCGTGGTGGAGGTGGTGAAGTCGGTGGCCGAGCAGCAGGACGCGACGCCCGCGCAGGTGGCGCTGGCGTGGCTGCGCTACCGCGCCGACGCCCTACGCGTGGCATCAGTGCCGATCCCCGGCACCCGCCGGGCGGCGCGCGTCGAGGAGAACCTTGGCTCGCTGTCGGTGACGCTGACGGCCGAACAACTCGACGCGCTGGACGCCGCGGGCGCGGCGGTCTCAGGTAACCGGTTTGCGGACCTGAGCTGGGTGTCGGCCGGACGCGAGTAGTCAGTCCGGCCGCCGCCGGGAGACGCGAAGGGCGACGGCAGCGTCGTCGAACTGGGCGGCCTGAGAGCTGATTCTGGTGATCTCACTCGGTCGTTTCAGCAGCCCGCGGACGGCGATGACCGCGACCTGTTCGCCGACCCGGATCGCCTCCTCCGCCCTGTCGCCGTGATCGGTGTGCAGCCGGGTGCGCTTCTGGGCGCCCTCGTCGAAGTTCAGCAGCAGCCCCGCGGTGTCTTCGCGGTCGCAGTCGATGAACTTGCCCTCGGTGATCGCGGCGCCGATCAGATCGACGACCCAGTCCTTCAGCCGCTCGTAATCCGTCCAGAACTGGTGGAACTCGGTGCGCTGGTCGTGGGCGATGCGCTGGATCTCGTTGAAGTCGATCGGGGATAGCGCCAGCTGCATGGTGTCGAACCGCAGCAGCCGGTAGAGCTTGACCGCCGGCGAGCCGGAGCCTGCACCGACCTCGGCGATGAACTTCAGCGGCGCCCGGTTGACCAGCAGCGCCTCCTGCAACAGCTGTTCCTTGTTGCGGAACCAGTAGTACAGCGACGACTGCTGAAGACCCGACGCGCGCGCGATGTCGCTCATCGTCGTTTGGGCGTAGCCCTTTTCGGAGAACAGCTTCGTTGCCGCGTTGACGATGTCGGCCCTTGGTGACGTCGTCGGCGCGGTCGCGGCGTTGTTGCGGGGTCGTCCGATGGAATGGATCTTAGCCAAGCGGCGGCTTCTCATCGTGGGCTCGCTCGACGAGATCACGTGCGGCGGCGACCACGTCCTGCCATAGCTGTAGCCCCATCGACTTCGATGCCCGCGACGGGTATCCGGTGACCCCGTTGGTGGAGACCTGCTGGACCGCGTAGCGGAAGACGGCGCCCTCGGTGCGATCGGGATCGTCGGCGTCGCGCATCCTGTCGGTGTCGACGAGTTCGGGCCGCAGCACAAGCATCAGCGAGGTCTCCGCCGCGTTGGCATGCCAGTCGGCCGCATCCTCGGTCGCCCGCCGGGCAATGTCGGGTGTCAGATCCCACCACTGCACGACACCGATGCGCAGGTCGGGAAACTCCCGCCGGAACCGGTCGCAGGCGATCCACAGCGCCGCCGCGTTGCCGACATGACCGTTGACGAACAGCAGCCGTCGGAAACCTGAGTCCACGCACGCCTCGGCGACCAGGCCGGCCGTCGCGGCCGTCTCCTCACCCGAGAACCCGACCGTGCCTGCCAGCCGGGTGCCGTGAAAGAAGCTGGCGCCGAACGCGAGTGCCGGCAACACGACCGCCACCTCCCCTGCCGCGGCGTCGGCGAGCGCCGTCGCAATGATGGTGTCGGTGCCCACCGGCAGGTGCGGGCCGTGTTGTTCGGTCGCGCCGACCGGTATCAGCGCCACGCAGTCCGGGTCGGCGGCGAGGCGGTCGGTGAGCTGCGCCGACGTCAGCTCCTCCCATTTGTGCCCCACGGTCACCAAAACCTCAGGTAGCGTTCGGTCTCCCAGGCCGACACGTGTGCGGTGTAGCCCTCCCACTCGGCGCGCTTCTCGGCGACGAACGAGGAGAACATCTCGTCGCCGAACACCGACCGCACCAGCGGATCGGCCTCGAGTGCTTCGAGCGCCTCGCCTAGTGACCGCGGCAACCAGCCGATGCCACGCTCGACGAGGTCGGTCTCGGTGAGCCGATAGAGGTTGTCCCGGTTCGGGTCGCCGGGATCGAGTTGCTCACGGATCCCTTCCAGCCCTGCGGCCAGCATCAGCGCGCCACCCAGGTAGGGGTTGTTGGCGCTGTCGGCCGCCCGGCACTCAACCCGCCCGCCGCCCTTCGGGATGCGCAGCATGTTCGTGCGGTTGTTGTCGCCGTAGCAGGCGAACACCGGGGCCCAGGTCAGGCCCGACATACTGCCCTGCTTGACCAGCCGCTTGTAGCTGTTGACCGTCGGCGCGATGACCGCGCAGATGGCGTGCGCGTGCCGCAACACCCCGGCGATGAACTGGTAGCCGAGCGTGGTGAGCCCGCAGCCGCGCGGATCTTCCACGGCGGCAAACAGGTTGGTCCCGGACTCGTCGGCCAGCGACATGTTGTAGTGGGCGCCGCTGCCGGTGCGATCGGCGAATGGTTTGGGCATCCAGGAGGCGAACAGGCCATGCTTGCGGGCGATCTCGCCGACCATCATCCGGAAGAACACCAACCGGTCCGCCATCGACACCACGTTCGTGTAGGCGAAATCCGTCTCGAACTGGCCGGTGCCGTCCTCATGATCGAACGAGTAGACGTCCCAGCCGAGTTCGTTCATCGCCGAGACGATCTCGTCGATGACCGGATAGTTGTGCAGCATCGTCCGCAGGTCGTAGCAGGGCTTGTCGAGGTTGTCGTCGGGGCTGGCGGGTGCGGGCTTGTCGGTGTCGGTGAGCAGGAAGAATTCGGTCTCGATGCCCATGTTGAAGGTGTATCCGAGCGCGGCGGCGTCGGCGGTGACGCGCTTGAGGATCTGCCTGCTGCACGCCGCGAACGGGGTGTCGCCGATCCACAGATCGCCAGGGAACCAGGCGACTTCGCGGTTGAACGGCATCACGATCGAGTGGTCAAGGTCGGGATGTGGCGCGACCTCGTCATCGTTCACGTCTTGGGGCACACCATCGAGCGCGGCCCCGGTGAACATCTCCGAGCCCAACGCCGCCTGAACCAGATGGCCCAGTGGCACCATCTTGGACTTGGGCTTGCCGTGCATGTCCACGAAGCTGATCGCGGCGTACTTGACGCCCTTGGCCGCCAGCCCATCGGCAAGATCGCGGGCCGTCGACGCGGCGGTGGTGTTCTGGCCGTTCAGTGTTGTTGTCATCTGCTGTGTCATCCTGTCGACGCGAGAGTGGAAGCGGGGTTGAGGATTCCGAGTTCCCGCCCGAGGTAGCGGTAGAACTCCCAGAGCGGCCGCTCGAGGTGGGAGAGCCGGCCGGTGCTGGTCACGCCCGAGGAGACCGCGCGCTGCACCGCGGTGCAGGCGTCGATGTCTTCGCGGTGGATGTCACAGATCGTCTTGACCAGTTGGCTGCGGCGTTCCTCGACCCCCGGCGCGGCCAGCGCGGCCGGGGACATGCAGATGTCGAGCCGCAGCTCGATCTTGCCCGCCCCGATCGGAAGTGTCTTGAGCCAGTACATATATGCCGGGCCCATCGCGATCTGCAACAGCGGGTAGCCGATGAAGATCAGCGACTTGTGGTGGTGTTCGGGGCTGAGCGTCTCGGCGCCAGGGGCAAGAAACGGCGGCTCCGCGGGGTAGCCGGGAGCCTGCTGCGACCACATCGTGGTGAAGTAGTCGCCGACCTCACCGGTGTAGCTCATGGCCGCCGGGAATTGGTCCTCGAGCGAACCGCGGTGCGGACCCATGTGGTGGTAACACTCCATGAAGTTGTCCACCATGATCTTCCAGTCCCAGTCACACACCCCCCAGTCCGTCTGCTCGACGGTCTGGTAGTTCTGAAGGTCGTAGACGTCGACGATCGGATCGAGTGCCGCGTATTGGCTCGCCAGGGACTCCGCCTGGCCGTCAAAGTTCACCATGACGAAGCCCTTCCACACGTCGTGGCGGAACGTCTTGAGCGGATAGTCATTCCGGTCGAAACCAGGCGAGTGCTTCATCTCCGGCGCACCGGCGAGGTGGCCGTCGAGGCCGAACGACCACAGGTGATACGGGCACTGCAACACGTTGGCCTCCCCCGCGCCGCTGCACACCTCCATCCAGCGGTGCGTGCAGTTGCGCGACAGCACCCGGATCTGGAAGTGCCGGTCGCGAGTGACGACCAGCGGGGTGCCGAGGATGTCGATGCTGTAGTAGCTGCCTGGCGCGGACACCTGCTCGACGCGGCACAGCGGGATCCAGCCGTGCTTGAACACCCGGTCGACCTCGGCGGCGTAGAGCTCGTCGCTGCCGTAGGCCTGGGGCGGCAGCGTGATCGCTTTGTCGGGCGACTCGACGGCGCAGGTGGTGGTGAGGCGGGAATAGTCGAAAGACATGCCGCAGACGCTATGGGCGCCGTGTTGCGTCTCGGTTTCCTCGTCGTAAATGCCCTATTGAAATTCGGCATTCTCGGGCCGCCGCGTACTGCGCTGTTTACCTGTGCCTTTCTCCATTTATATCGATGGAGTATTGAAACAGGTAGGAATGACGTCATGATCGAGGTGACGCTGCTCGGCACCGGTAGTCCGATTCCCGACGCCAGCAGGGCGGGTCCGGCCACCCTGGTGCGGGCGGGCAGTCAGACGTTTCTGGTCGACTGCGGGCGCGGCGTGCAGCAGCGCATGACGGCCATCGGCGTCGGCGCCAACGCGTTGACCGCGCTGCTGTTAACGCACCTGCACAGCGACCACATCGCCGATCTGGGTGACCTCATCATCACCCGGTGGGTGACGACGTTCGATCCCAACCCGGCGCCGCTGACGATCATCGGCCCGCCCGGCACGGCCGAGGTGGTCGACGCCACGCTGGCGGCGTTCCGCTTCGACATCGGCTATCGGATTGCACATCACGCCGACCTCACCGCGCCTCCATCCGTCGAGGTGGAGGAACACGTCGAGGGGCTGGTGTGGAATCGCGACGGTGTGCGAATCACCGTCGCGCCCACCGATCATCGACCGGTGCAGCCGACTATCGCCTTTCGCGTCAGCTACGACGGGTCGTCGGTGGTGCTGGCAGGTGACACGGTGCCGTGCGCCAGCCTTGATGAGTTGGCCGAAGGGGCCGGTGCGTTGGTTCACACCGCGATTCGCAAGGACCTGATCGAGAAGATGCCGATGCAGCGGATCCGCGACATCTGCGATTACCATTCGTCGGTCGAACAGGCCGCAGCCACCGCGGCGCGTGCCGGTGTCGGCATCCTGATCCTCACCCACTACGTGCCGGGCATCGCACCGGGCCAGGAGGACGATTGGCGTGCGCTGGCCGCCACGCAGTTCGGCCAGCAGATAGAACTCGGCGACGACTTGCACCGCGTCGAGGTTCACCCCGGTGTGTGTGCAAATCCGGCCGGCTCACACTGACTTTCGTCGGCGCAGCGGCAGCAGCGCACCGGCCACGATCAGCCAGATCAGTCCGGTGAACCGGGCGACGGGCAACAGCGGCGCCAGCGCGGTCCAGATCAACACCAGCGTGGTCAGTTCGGCGAGGCCCGCGATGACCAGGCCGGTCCACGCCACCGGTTTCGGCAGCAACCCGACGATCAGGCCAGGCACCGCGATGCCCGCGATCAACAGGCCGAGCGTGACCACGTGCCAGGGGCCGCCGGTCAGAAACGTGAGGTAATACAGCGCGCGGACCACCGCCGCGTCGGAGGTGACCTCAGGGCGCGACAGCGTCCATGCCGTCAAGCTCGCCAACGCCAGCCCGGCCGACGCGAGCAGGCCCCCGGCCAATGCGATCGTCGCCCCGGGCGCGGTGATGCCGAGTTGACGCAGACGCGCACTTGCGGTGGCCGCATAGATCGCCAGCGGTATCGACGAGCCGAACGTCCCGACCGCGATGGCGACCACCGCGGCGTGGTGACCGGCGACGTAGCTCTGTATCGCGCTCGCCGAGCCATAGGGAAGCGGCATGACACCGGCGATCCCGACCCCGATCACGAGTCCGGCGAGCAGCAACACCAGGGAAACCACCGCAAGCAGCGCCAGCGGAGGGCCGCCCTGCGATGGTCGCGCAACCCGAGTATTCGTATCAACTGATGAATCGTTCATGTTCTGAACGATATGCCCGATCGACGGCATGGACAAGACCTTTCGATGATTATCGAGACAAATCGTTCACAACTGATACGATTTATCTCGTGTCAGCAGGCTCGACAGACGGAGGCGGGGTGGCGTTCCTGCTGTCCCAACTCGGCCACCGGTCCGCCTCGGTGTTCGCCGACCTGGTGGCATCGATCGACCTCACCCCACCCCACGCCGGGATCCTGCGCGCGATCGCGGCCGAACCCGGCCGCAGCCAGCAGGCGCTCAGCGGCCAGCTGGGCCTGTTACCGAGTCGGGTCGTCGCCTACGTCGACGAGTTGGAGGACCGCGGCTACGTCGAGCGCCGCCGCAACCCCAACGACCGTCGCTTGCATGCGCTCTACCTGACCGCGGCCGGCAAGAAGGTGATGGGCAAGATCGGCGAGCTTGGGCGTCAGCACGAGCGGCTGCTCACCGCGGGGCTGGATGCCGCGCAACGCGACACGCTGGGCCAACTGCTGAGGACCGTGGCCGAGCACCAGGGCCTGACGCCGCACGTTCACCCTGGCTACCGCATGCTCGGAGCCGTTAAGCCAGTCTTGTAATCTCGACGACCACGTCAAGGTCGGTCGACCCTTCCCCGGAGTAAATGCCTTTAAGCGGTGTGACGTCCGAGTAGTCACGGCCCACTCCGACGCTGATGTACTGCTCGTTGATATCGGCGTCGTTGGTTGGGTCGTAGTTCCACCAGCCGCCCGTCCATGCCTGCACCCAGGCGTGGCTCTGCCCGTCGATGGTGTCGCCGATGACGGCTTTGCGCTTCGGATGCAGATAGCCCGACACATAGTGCGCCGGAATTCCCATGCTGCGCAACAAGATCAGCGTCAGGTGCGCGAAGTCCTGGCAGACACCCTTACCTTCGCGATGCGCGTCCAACCCGGACGAGTGCACACCGGTGGTACCCGGCACGTATTCGAGTTCACTGTGCACCCAGTTCGCCGCGGCGGTGACCGCCTCCTGCGGATCGTGGTACTTGGCGATGCGCTCCCCCACCCGCCGAATCCTCTTGCTGTGCTGCGTGTATCTGGTTGGAGCGAGCACCTCGTCGAACCGGTCGATCACCGCCTCGGCACGCAGGTCGTCCCAGGTCACCTTGTGCTCGGGCATGTCGCCCCTGTCGGTCTCCACCACCGAGGACGAGGTGACCTCCAACTCGGTGTGCGGGGCGTGTAGATCGAACGCAGTCACCGCGGTGCCCCAGTAGTCGACGTAGCGGTATGACCGTGTGGCGGGCACGGTTTCGACGCGGTTGAGGATGACGTTTTGCCGAGAGTCCGACCGTGGCGTCAGCCGGGCCTCGTTGAACGATGCGGTCACCGGCGACTTGTACGCGTAGCCCGTCGAGTGCACGACCCGTAACCGCCACATTGTTAGACTTCGCCTTCCTCGATGACCAGCGAGGCGCTGTGACCGGCATCGTGCCACGCCACCCAAGGTGCAGAGTGAAAGTACTGCTGCGCCAACGCTTCTCCGACATCCCGACATGTCTCCTGCAGGCCGGCCAGCCGCTTTTCCAGCGATTCCAGCAGCACACCGGGGCGCAGGAATTCCAGTTCGCTGCGCGCCCGGCCGAGCAGGCGCTGGGCCTCCGCTGTTGCGCCGAGCCGGTTGTGCGGTCTTTTCATCAACTCGTCGAGGCTGTGCTCGGCCAACCGCAACGAGTAGAAGATCGACCGCGGGAAAAGCCGGTCCAACAACATGAATTCGACTACCCGGCCGGCGGACAGGGTGCCCCGGTAGGTGCGCAGGTAGGAGTCGTGGGCACCCGCCGAGCGCAGCAGGGTGACCCAAGCCGGTGAGGAGGCGCTGTCGCCGACGCGGGACAGCAACAGCCGCACCGTCATATCGACACGTTCGATGGCGCGGCCCAGCAGCATGAACCGGTAGCCGTCGTCGCGACTCAGCGTCGAGTCGGCCAGGCCGGCGAACATCGCTGCGCGGCCCTCGACGAAGGACAGGAACTCGTGTGGGCCAAGACGTTTGGCGGCGCGTTCGCGTTCCGCCAGCGCGTTGTAGGTGGTGTTGAGGCACTCCCAGATCTCGGTGGAGGTGACTTCGCGGGCGCCTCTGGCGTTTTCCCTCGCGCCCGAGACCGAATCGACGATCGAGCAGCCGCCGCCCTGGGTGTCGCGGCTGAACGCGACGAGGTCGGTCAACGACCACAGGTCCAGTGGGGTGGTTGGCGCTTCGATGCCCAGTACCCGCAGCAGCGTTCGCGACGCCTGGTCGGGGTCGACGCTGGAGTCCTCGAGCAGCTGATGCACCGTGACGTCGAGAATGCGGGCGGTGTCGTCGGCACGCTCCACGTAGCGGCCGATCCAGTACAGCGATTCGGCGTTGCGCGCCAACATCATTGCCTCCTTTTCGCGTCTATCCGCCCCTGCTGTTGCTGCTGTTGCTGCTGGCTCTCGGGCGAGGCGTTCACCGGCTGCAGCACCTGAGCCTGCTGCTGCTGTCGTTGTGACTGCCCGTCCGAACCGTTCTCGGCCTTTGGGCCCTTTGCGGTCTTGGGCAGCGAGCGCACCACCTCCGCGGCGGCGAGCTCCCGGTCGGCCACCGACGCGCGCGACGCGAGCACCCAGGTGTCCTTGGAGCCACCGCCCTGGCTGGAGTTGACCACCAACGACCCCTCGGGCAGCGCGACCCGGGTGAGACCGCCCGGCAGCACCCACACCTGGTCGCCGTCGTTGACGGCGAACGGACGCAGGTCGACATGGCGGGGCGCCAGCTTGTCGTCGATCTGGGTCGGCACAGTGGACAACTGCACGACCGGCTGGGCGATCCAGCCGCGTGGGTCGCTGCGGATCTTCCTAGTGATCGTGGCCAATTCCTTCTCGGAGGCGTCCGGGCCGAACACGATGCCGTAGCCGCCGGAGCCCTCGACCGGCTTGATGACCAGTTCGGCGATCCGATCGAGCACTTCGGTGCGTTCGTCGTCGAGCCAGCATCGGTAGGTGTCGACGTTGGCAAGCAGCGGCTTCTCCCCGAGGTAGTACTCGATGATGGTCGGCACATAGGTGTAAACCAGCTTGTCGTCGCCGACCCCGTTGCCCACCGCGCTGGAGATGACGACGTTGCCTGCCCGTGCGGCGTTGAGCAGGCCGGCCACCCCGAGCACCGAGTCCGGCCGGAACTGCATGGGGTCGAGGAAGGCGTCATCGATGCGGCGGTAGATGACGTCGACCTGTCGCTCGCCATCTGTGGTGCGCATGTAGACGGTGTTGTCGCGGCAGAACAGGTCGCGGCCCTCGACGAGCTCCACGCCCATCTGGCGGGCAAGCAGTGAGTGTTCGAAGTAGGCCGAGTTGTACACGCCGGGGGTGAGCACCACGACGGTCGGGTCGGCCACGTTGGAGGCCGCTGCGCTGCGCAGCGCCCGCAGCAGATGCGCCGAGTAGTCGCCGACCGCCCGTACCCGGTGGGTGGCGAACAGGTTGGGGAACACCCGCGCCATCGTGCGGCGGTTCTCCATCACGTAGGAGACGCCGGACGGCGAACGCAGGTTGTCCTCGAGCACCCGGAAGTTGCCCTGGGCATCGCGGACCAGGTCGATGCCCGCGACGTGGATGCGGACACCGTTGGGCGGGGCGATGCCGACGGCCTCGCGGTGGAAGTGCTCGCAGGAGGTGATGAGCCGGCGCGGGATGACGCCGTCGCGCAGGATCTCCTGCTCGCC
>Ga0073928_10010266_pt1 | contig 11198 bp, 8 predicted proteins | sample PaiPotPPA55metaG_FD_76969 | JGI IMG/M metagenome (GOLD analysis project Ga0073928, IMG submission 76969) | Iron sulfur acid spring bacterial and archeal communities from Banff, Canada, to study Microbial Dark Matter (Phase II) - Paint Pots PPA... ...
CCGGACGCTCCTACTCTCAGCGCCGCTCCTCCTCTCAGCGCGCCCGATGATGTAGCTGGGTCGGCTCTAATTGATTTACACGTGCGCTGGGTTTCTTCGCGCACTCTCCAGAGAGCGGCGGTACGCGGCGCCGAACTGGCCGGCCAAATGAAACCAGAAGACGCTGAAAAACAACTAGCCAGCGTTCCCGACGTTTATGAAGTTGCGGTTATTGGCACGGACATGCGGCCTTTTCGGTCGGCGGACGAAGACACGCTAAAGTTGAGTGCGGCCTTGATTGGCAAGAACTCCAAACAGAGAATCTCGCCATTGAAAGTCGAAATTAGTCGCACCGCGGACGGCAAGAAAGTCCAGGCTGTCACCTTCCGCTTTCCCAAGAAGGCCGGCAACGGCGAACCTGCTATCCCCGAAGACGAGAAAAGTGTCGATTTCAATTGCGATATAAGTGGTGCGAAAATTCGCGCTAACTTCGATATTTCGAAAATGCAGGATAATCAAGGACGCGACCTCTAAGGTGAACGTCCCAATTCGATTCCAATCTCTCCAGGAGCCTTCATGAACATTTCGTTGCGTTTCGCGCTATTCGCGGTTTTGTTCGGCCTGATGGCGACCGGTGCAGCAGCGCAGATGGGCTCGTTCTCAGCTCCTCACGTTATGGGATTTTGGAATCCCGTTGTCGGCCAAGGCGCAGCGTACTCAATGCAATCCGCAAAAGGCGATAAGACCGACATGCAAATTGCGATTGTCGGCAAAGAGCAGGTCGAGGGGAAAGACGCGTATTGGTACGAGACGGCTTTCAATCGCGGAAGCGGTCAAATGATCGTAAAGACTTTGATGGTCCTCGATGGAACAGACACTCACGTCTCGCGAATGATTATGCAGATGCCCGGTCGTCCGCCAATGGAAATGCCCGCGCAAATGATGCATCAGGATAAAACAACGCAGCCCACTGACGTTCGCAGCGACGCGGAAGACTTGGGCAGCGAGACGATCACCGTGCCGGCCGGCACTTTCACCTGCAAGCACTACCGCACGAGAAAAGGCGGCGGCGATGTCTGGGTGTCGGAAAAGATTTCTCCTTACGGTCTGGTGAAGTCCAAAACCAACGATTCGTCCATGGAATTAACCAAGGTCGTCACCGGCGCGAAAGACCAGATCACCGGTACGCCTCAGCCGTTCAACCCGCAAATGTTCATGCAGCAACAGCAATCGCCTAACCAGTAGACTGGCTGAATCACAGCAAGACTATTCGATCACAACGCTTTCCGATGCGGCCGGGAGGTCTATTCATTTTTATTTGTAAAGATTTGTAAGATTGAAACGAGGTCGAAGCTTTCGGAGAGACAAACGCAATGCGCTCCGCAGAAGAAAAATTCTATCGTGCGCGGATTACCCATCGCGATGAATTTTCCCCTGGTCTGTGGAAGATTCTTCTCGACACGGGCGGTGAATACAAATTTATTGCCGGGCAGTTTGCAACTCTCGGTGTGCAGACTGCGCAAAAGCTCGTTGAACGCGCCTACTCCATAGTTTCGTCCCCGTACCAGCAGGAAATGGAACTATTCATCGAGCTTGTTCCGGCAGGTGAGCTCACGCCGCTATTGCACGCGCTTCAGGTTGGCGATGAGGTTTCTCTGCGCAAGATCGCCAAAGGCCGCTTCACGCTGGATCTAAAAAGCGGCCACAAAAATCATTTGTTGCTTAGTACGGTTACTGGCGTGGCGCCATACATCTCCTACCTCCGTACACTCTATAAAGATTGGAGCGATAAGAGCTTTCCCGCGGATATTCATCTGTATCTCATCAATGCTGCGAGCCGCTCCTGGGAATTCGGCTATCACCACGAAATCGATCAGCTGGCATCGAAAGTGCCCTGGCTCACCTACATTCCCACCGTAAGCCGTCCGCATGAAGACACCGAATGGCGCGGTGAAACCGGCCGCGTGGAGGACATCATCCGCAAATACACCGACCTCTGGAAACTAACCGGCGCAGACACCACGGGCTACCTATGTGGTAATCCTCAAATGATTGAACACGGGAAGGGAATTATGCTCAGGCGCGGATTCCAGAAGCAATCGTTAAAGGAAGAAGTCTACTGGATTCCGCCGAAAACTCTCCGCCGCTGACAGGCGCGCAAGGGGCGTTGCAGCGTCCGCCAGCGGGGAGATTCCGTTGCGTCTCTCTTTAAATCGAGGGGCCCGCAGCGGCAAGCTGTTCAATCGTGCTGGAAATCGCGCGGATGGGCGTAGAGACGTGCACCGTATCATCATGATCTTCCACATCAACCACGATTGACCCGCCTTCTTTCGCCACGCGAACGTGTTCACCCGGTTCCCTCACTTCCACCAGCGTCACGTCATCGGTGTCGCGCAATTGCTGCAGCGCTACGCGAATCGTCGGCAGCCACGGTTTAATCTCGGCGGCGGCATGCGACAAATCCCTTCGTGGCGCGAAGTGCATGCCAATCGGGACCAGCATTGCCGGAGCGATAACGTACACGTGATGCACTTCCGGCGCCCGTTCCACAACTTTCACCTCGATCATTCCCTCGCTGCAAAGCAATCCAACGCCCGCCACCGCTGTTCCCACTATTCCTAAAGCAATTTTTCCGAACAGGACCACAAATCACCTCCACCGATTTTTTTTGGGTTAGTCCGGGCTTCCTTTGGAATCAACCCAAATCCGAATGTGTTCCGAGGCATCCTCCACGGTGACCAGCAAAGCATCGCCCGCATCACTGAGCGCGCGAATTGCCGCGGATATATCCAGCTCGTTGTCCTTCGCGGTGGAAAGCAACGCGTCCACAACCTTCATCGGAATCATGATATCAACCTTCTGCCCACCTTTTGCTAGGTCGCGTACATGAACCACCAAATTACCGTTCGACTTTGCCACCCGAACGTCCTGATCTTTTTCTTTCACCGTCACGAACTCATTGTCCGGAGCTGTGCGCACCGCATCCAACAGCGCGCGGATGTCCACATCATCCATATCCGCATGCCCGATCGACACATGCCCGTTGTGCATATTGTTTTTATTGATGGTCGGCAAAATCTTTTCCGCCATTGACAGCGGCACGTTGACATTCACGCTCTCGCCCTTCGATGCGTTCTCCACCTTCACGTGAAGGTATCGTTCGGTCGGCGTCGCCATTGCTGCCGGCGCGGTTACCACCAGCCCTGCCAACACACAAATCATCCCGAAACCGCAAAGTCGTTTTCTCATTTTGGGGAAGCCTCCCGTGCTCTTCCTGGTCATAGGTACGGAGCTGCTCCCACAAATGTTCCGTATTCATAAAAAAATAGAGGTGATCGTCATCCCCAGCGGAGTTCGAGGGATCTGCTCTTGGCTGAGATTGATGATTTGGGCGGGACTGGATCTATTGCGACGGTCTATTGCCGTTGAAGCTTGAAATAAACAGCGGCTAGCGGTGGCACGCGAATTTTCAACGAAAAGGGTCGTCCATTCCAAGGTACCGGTTCCGCAGCGACTCCACCTTCATTCCCGTTGCCGCTGCCTTCGTAATATTGCGAATCCGTATTGAGGATCTCGCGATAAAAACCTTCTTCCGGAACGCCCACGCGATAATTTTCGCGCACTACCGGCGTGAAATTGCACACCGCCGCTACGAAGTTGTTTTTATCGCGGGCGCGCCGCAAAAAAGAAAGAATACTCGCCGCGCTGTCGTCCGCGTCCACCCATTCAAATCCTGGCCACTCAAAATCCACTTCATGCAGCGCCGCTTCCGTCTTATGCAAGCGATTCAAATCCTCCACCAACCGCTGAACTCCGCGATGCGGCGGCGATTCTTCCAGCCGCCAATCGATCGAGGTAGTCTCCGACCATTCATTCCGCTGCGCCAGCTCGCCTCCCATGAACGAAAGCTTTTTCCCCGGATGCGCGTACATGTAGCCGTAAAGCAGCCGCAAGTTCGCAAATTTCTGCCAGTCATCTCCCGGCATTTTTTCGAGCAGCGAGCGCTTGCCGTGCACCACTTCATCGTGCGAGAGCGGCAGCACGAAATTCTCGTTGAACGCGTAAATCATCGAAAAGGTCAGCTCGTTGTGATGATGCTGTCGGTGAATCGGGTCCAGCGCAAAATAACGCAGCGTGTCGTTCATCCACCCCATGTTCCATTTCAAATCGAATCCCAGTCCGCCGTCATAGGTAGGACGCGACACCGCCGGCCACGACGTGGACTCCTCCGCAATCATCAGCGCGCCCGGATGCCGCTTGTGCAGCACTTCGTTCAGCCGCTTCAGAAAATCAATCGCTTCTAGATTCTCGCGCCCGCCGTACGGATTCGGTAACCACTCGCCGGGTTTGCGCGAGTAGTCCAGATAAAGCATGGAAGCCACCGCATCCACGCGCATTCCGTCGATGTGGTATTTGTCCATCCAGAAAAGCGCATTCGAAATCAGATAATTTTGCACCTCGTTGCGCCCGTAATTAAAAACCAGCGTGCCCCAGTCCGGATGTGCCCCGCGACGCGGGTCCGCGTGCTCGTAAAGGTGCGTGCCATCAAAAAAGCTCAGCCCATGCGCATCTCGCGGAAAGTGCGCAGGCGTCCAGTCCAGAAAAACGCCGATCCCTTCTTGATGGCAGCGATCTACGAAATACATAAAATCCGTCGGCGAACCATATCGCCGCGTCACCGCGTAATACCCGACCGTCTGATATCCCCAGGAACCATCGAACGGATGCTCCATGATCGGCAGCAGCTCGATGTGGGTATAGCCCAGCCGCTTTATGTAGGGAATCAACTCCTCCGCCAACTCGCGATAGGTGAGCCACCGGTCTGCTTCGGAAGTTTTGAGTCGCCACGAGCCCGCGTGCAGCTCGTAGACCGTCATCGGCGAATGCTGCCAGTCTCGCACCGCGCGTTCCGCCATCCAGGGCGCATCGTTCCATGCGTAAGTATCAATATTTACGACCACCGACGCGTTCTTCGGCCGCAACTCCGCCGCAAATCCATACGGATCGGATTTCAACCGCACAAAATTCCCGTAGCGCGAACGTATCTCGAATTTGTACAGCGCGCCTTCGTCCAGCCCGGGAATAAAAAGCTCCCACAGCCCGCTCACTCCGCGATTGCGCATGGTGTGCACGCGCCCGTCCCAAAAATTGAAATCGCCAACCACACTCACGCGCTGCGCGTTCGGCGCCCACACCGCGAAATGCACCCCTCGCACGCCGTTAATTTCCCGCACGTGCGCGCCCTGCTTTTCGTATTTCAGGTAATGTGTGCCTTCACCAGAAAGATACAAATCGTAGTCCGTAAGCAGCGGCGGGAACGCGTAAGGATCGTACCCCTCCCAGATATTTCCGTCCGCGAAACGAAATTGCAGTCGGTACGCCGTGGGTGAGGGCAGCTCAACCTCACTTAAAATAACACCCGCCGGCGCGGTCGGAGTTTTGCCTTCGCGCAAATGCACTCCACTTGAACTCGCCAGCGCTTCAAACACCCCGCCAGGATGGATTTCCGTCATTGCCTGCGCCGGATTCCCTCGCCACAATACACTTGCATCCATCGCACCAGGCCGGAGCGCGCGAACCACCAGCACAGGTTTCCCGCCGAGTTCAACCCAGTGCGGCCCCAAAACGAGCGACGCATCGGAACCCTCGCCTCGCACGATCCGTTCAATCTCATCGCGAAAACTCGTGCCAGCGATCGACGCTCCGCCTGGCTGCTTGTCTTTTTTCTCGATGCTGTCTGCTTGTTTGTGTTTTTCGTCCATGCAGTCGCGAGTCCGGCCCTCCGCCGCCCTTTTTTAAATCCACTGCTGAGTCCTACGCTATGGTGGTCACCATCTTACCGGAGCGCACCCCTCGCTCCAACCTCGCAGAAGAAGACGTCATCGACATTGCCCTGCTAACCAAATAGATCGCAGACTCGAAGACCGCGAAGTAGCAATCACCCGGAAACTTTCGGTAGCATGCCAGGTGGTCCAGCTCTGCAAGGAGGTTGCCCAATGAATCTTCCCGACGCGCCGATTGCCCACGAAGGCTTCTTCGTCACCCAATTCTTCACCGTGCGAGATCAGGAAAAATCGAAAGACTTCTACGTTCGGATTCTTGGCGGAAAAGTGATCAAGCCCGAAAATCCTTGTTACATCAAGCTGGCCAATTCCTGGATCATTCTCAATTCCGGCGGCGGGCCCACACCCGATAAGCCCGAGGTCATCCTCGAAACTCCTCCCGATCTCAACAGAGTGACCAGCTTCCTCAACCTGCGCGTCGCCGACATTTGGGCCTGCTACAAAAATTGGCGCGCCAAAGGCGCTGTTTTCCTCACCGAGCCGCTCGACAACCACGGCTGGGAATGGCGTTGCTACATGCGCGATCCCGACGGCTACATCATCGAAGTCGGCCAATACACTCCAGCATCGATCGAGCGCTTCACCCAGTACGCCACTTGAATGGCATCGTGGTTGGCAGCTTTCATCCGCTGGACTTGCGTCAAAATCCTAGGTACGCTACCCGCACCCGGGGCGCACAGCGGGGACAATCCAAAGAAGGAGTTCCGTCATGCGAAAATTCTCTCGTTACGTTTTCGTTCTGCTCGTGCTGTCGCTGGTCTCCGGTGCAGGCGCCGCCCGCGCACAAGACGCCGCGAAAAAAACAAAAACCCCCAGCGAAGCCGTGCTCGAAGCTTGGAACGACGTTGGCAACCGCCTCATCACCATGGCACAAGACTGGCCCGAAGACAAATACACCTATAAGCTCACTCCCAACGTCCGTTCTTTCCAGGAAGTTCTCTTGCACATCGCCGGCTCGAATTACGATTTCTTGAATCAGACAAGCGGCTCAAAAATGGGCGAAGCCTCAAACGATCCCGCCGTCACTAATTATAAGACCAAAGCCGCCACCGTCGACTATCTGAAGAAATCCATCACCGACGGTGCGGCCCTAATCCAAAAAGAAGGCGACGCAGGCGTCCTCAAGCATCTCGATTATTGGATCGGTTACGTGGAGCACATGGGCGAACACTACGGCTTGCTGGTCGCCTACTATCGCGCCACCGGTCAAATTCCGCCCGAGTCGCGCCCGAAAAAGTGACGACCCGACAGACGTAACTTTTTCAAAACAAACGACGGGGAAATTTCTAACCGGGGCCAGAATGCACATTAGAGAATTTGCAATTCCGCACTTTTCCGCCGCGAAAAATGCAACCTTCCTGTCCCTTGGTTTTCGAGTCCGCCGGTCTTGTGGTGGGTTACTAATTCGCATATCCTTCCGGCCAACCACATGATCCAGGCCGGCCATACCCAACGTTTGATACTCTTTCTCCTGGCCATCGCGCTTCTCACTATGACCGCTCAAACTCAAAACCGCACGCAAGGCCGCTCCATGGTTGTATCGCGAGGCGGAATCGTCGCCACCGAAAGTCCGCTGGCATCGCAGGCGGGCGCGATGATCCTGGGTCAGGGCGGCAATGCAGTCGACGCGGCGGTCGCGGCCAACGCCGTGGTCGGTGTCGTCGAACCCATGATGAACGGAATCGGCGGCGATCTTTTCGCCATCGTTTACGAAGCCAAGACCGGCAAGCTTTACGGACTCAACGCCAGCGGCTGGACGCCTGCCAAACTCTCCATCGACTTCCTGCAGGCCAAAGGTCGCGACGAAATGCCGCAGGAGGGAATTCATTCCGTTACCGTTCCCGGCGCTGTGGATGGCTGGTCCAAACTTCTCTCCCGTCTCGGAACGACGAAAATTTCGGAAGTCCTTGCTCCCGCCATTCATTACGCAAAAGACGGATTTCCCGTAGCTGAACTTGACGCTGAATATTGGAAGGCCGAGGAAGAAAAGTTAAGAGCCGATCCCGAGGCCGCTGCGACTTTTCTGATCGACGGCCATGCGCCGCGACTCGGCGAAATATTTCGCAATCCTGATCTGGCGCATTCGCTGGAACAAATCGCCGCCAATGGCCGCGACGGGTTTTACAAAGGCGAAATCGCCAATCGCATCGTAGCCACATCATCCAAACTCGGCGGAACAATGTCAGCCGAGGACCTGGCTGATTTCTCCAGCGAATGGGTCGAGCCTATCTCCACCACCTATCGCGATTGGACCGTTTACGAAATTCCGCCCAACGGGCAGGGAATCGCGGCGCTCGAAATGCTCAATATCATGGACACGTTTCCGTTCCGTCAGTTTCAGAAACCCGCCGACAGAACGCATGTGATGATCGAAGCAAAAAAACTGGCCTATGCCGACATGCATCGCTACGTCGCCGACCAAAAATTCTCGCGCGTGCCGGTCGCCGGATTGCTCTCGAAAGAATACGCAGCGCAGCGCGCCAAGTTGATCGATATGGCCAAGGCCAATTGCGACGTGGGCCCCGGCGAGCCTGAGTTTTCCGCCAAAGGCGACACCATGTATCTCAGCGTCGTCGATGGCGAAGGCAACATGGTCTCCCTGATCCAAAGCAATTACTCAGGGTTCGGTTCAGGAGTGGTTGCGGATGGAACCGGCTTCGCGCTCCAAAACCGCGGCGGGCTCTTCAGCCTCGATCGGCAATCGCCCAACGCGCTCGCCGGACACAAGCGGCCTCTGCACACCATCATTCCCGGATTCATGGCTCGCGGCCAGGAACGCATCGCCTTCGGAATCATGGGTGGATTCAACCAGTCGCAAGCCCACGCGCAATTCGTCTCGAATGTCGCCGACTTCGGCATGAACATTCAAGCCGCGCTGGAAGCGTCCAGGTTCACGAAATACACGTTCACCGGTTGCGACGTGATGATGGAAGATCGCTTTCCCGTTGACGTCCGCGCCGCCCTCACGCAGCGCGGCCACCAGATCGAACTTCTTGGCTCTTTCGCGCAGAAGGTAGGCGGTGGCCAAGCCGTGCGCCGCGACTTCTCCACCGGCATAAACTTCGGCGCCTCCGACCCCCGAAAGGACGGCGCAGCCATCCCCGAGCCCTCAAGACTCAAATGAATCGGTCGCGAAGTCTGTTTCCGACGCTGCGTCCAATGTCGTCTTGTCCGCGACTGGACCACGTTAATAGGCCGCCTCGAATGAGAGCTGCTCTCGAAGAGCTATTACCGTGTTGTCGGCGTTGCGTCCGCTGTCGAATCCTCGAGGTGCCTGCTCGACTCGAATGGTGCTCCCTGGTTCGTATCCTCTTCTTCAAAGCAGCCATTTGATCGTGAGCGTGCCCTAAGTGTCATAGAATGTGAGCTTTTGGTACTGACGTACCATTGTGAGTGACACCTTCGAACCGCTATACATGTATATCGGGTGAAATGGGCGCGCGAAGCGTTCTATTCCGAAACATGCCGAGCAGAATAAAACTAGTGCGCGCAGAGCAGCCCGCCGGCGTTCGAAACGCGCACGACGCGGATACGGAGCCTTCTCGTGGTCCGTCCAAGCCTGCGGACGGCGCGCAGGCTCGAAAAGCGACACCGTCCGGCAGCGGGAATCATTTCCCCGGCGTTAGCGCAAATTCCAAAGAAATAAATTCTCCGCTGTTATTTTCGAATAATCCACAACCGATGATGATTTACGATCCGGAGACTTTGCTCTTCCTGGATGTGAATGTAGCGGCGCTCCACCAATATGGATATACCCGCGAGGAAATCCTAAGCATGCGCCTCACCGATATTCGTCCGGCGGAGGAGATTCCGCGGGTGCTCGAGGCGGTGCGGAAGCGCAATGCGGAACTAACATTTCGAGGCCACTGGCGGCATCAGCGCAAGAACGGCGAGGTTTTTGACGTGGAAATCACCACGCATGGAATTTTCTTTGCCGGATGCGATGCGATTCTGATGGCCGCACCAGACGTTAGCGCGCGGCGCGCAGCGGAAGAAAAAATCGCGGAACATGACGCTTATATTCACGCGCTGACGGAAAACAATCCGCTGGCTACCGTCGCAGTAAATGCGGATGGGCGCGTGCAACTGTGCAACCCGGCATTTGAGCTTCTGTTCGGTTACAAGCAGTCTGAAATTGTGGGAACTGAGATCGATTTGTTGCTGGCTCCTGCACGCGAAGCGGGCGAAGCACTCGATCTGACCAAGCGCGCCACCAAAGGCGAAGTGGTCCGAGCCGAGGGGAAACGACGTCGCAGCGATGGTTCCATGGTGGACGTACAGATTGTAGGCGTGCCTTTGATGGCAAAGGGAAAACAGATCGGCAGCTTCGGTATGTACGAAGACATCACCGAGCGGCGAAGGGCGCAAGACGCTCAGCACCGTGCGGAAGAGCGGCTGCGGCTTCTGTTTGAGAATGCGGTGGAAGGAATCTTCCAGACTACTCCGCAAGGCCGCATTCTGAGCCTGAATCCTGCGCTCGCGCGAATGTGCGGATATGCGGACTGCGCGGAGATGATGCGCGAGGTTAAAAACGTCGATCAAGAGTTATACGCCGATCGCGATCTTCGGGAAGAATTCAAGCGCCGCATCGAAGAGCAAGGCGTGGTGGAACAGTTTGAATATCAGCTCCGGCGAAAAGATGGGGCGAAGATCTGGGTGTCGGAAAACGCGCGCGCGATCCGCAACGCGCGGGGCAAAATAGCGTGCTACGAAGGGACCGTCGAGGACATTACAAGCAAAAAGCGGGCGGAGCTGGAACGTCAGGTGAACTTCGAAATAATCCACGGCGTGAATGCGACCGACAATCTGGACGATTTGCTCCGGCTGATTCACATAGCACTCAAAAGAGTTCTCTATGCTGAAAATTGTTTCGTCGCGCTGTACGAGCCTTCCACCAAAATGTTTCATTTTCCGTTCTTCGCGGATCAGTTTGACCTGGCGCCCCCGCCGCAGCAAGTAGGAAGAAGCTGCACCGCTTATGTCTATCGCCACGCACACGCCATGCTGATTCCACAAAAAGCGTTCGACAAACTGGCAGCGCAAGGGGAAGTCGAGTTGGTTGGCACGCCGTCTCCGTCATGGTTGGGCGTGCCGCTTCGGACGCCGGCAGCAACGATCGGCGTTCTGGTAGTTCAACATTACGAGGACCAGAACGCATACACGGAGCGAGACTTGGAATTCCTCGCTTCGGTCGGCGGCCAGATCGCCATGGCTATCGAACGAAAGCGCTCTGAGGAAAAGGTGCGGGAAAGCGAAGCGCGCTTGCGCGTTTTGGTGGAGCAACTGCCTGCCGTTCTGTGGACGGTGGGAACGGATCTTCGGTTCACGTCGGCGCTGGGAGCAGGACTCACGCGGCTTGGGCTGAAACCAAATCAG
>Ga0073928_10010268_pt1 | contig 11197 bp, 10 predicted proteins | sample PaiPotPPA55metaG_FD_76969 | JGI IMG/M metagenome (GOLD analysis project Ga0073928, IMG submission 76969) | Iron sulfur acid spring bacterial and archeal communities from Banff, Canada, to study Microbial Dark Matter (Phase II) - Paint Pots PPA... ...
AAAACGCGGAAAATGCCCTCGTTCAGTTCGAGGATAGAGATGTCAAAGGTTCCGCCGCCGAGGTCGTAAACGGCGATTTTGGAGCGATCACGGAGTCGGTCTAAGCCGTAGGCCAGGGCGGCGGCGGTCGGCTCATTGATAATTCTTTCTATCGTGAACTCAGCCAGTTCCCCGGCCCGCTTCGTAGCTTGGCGTTGCAAGTCGTTGAAGTACGCGGGAACGGTAATCACTGCCCGATCTACCGAGCGCCCGAGGCTCGCTTCGGCATCGGCTTTGAGCTTCTTCAGAACAAGGCTGGAAACTTCTTCCGGGTTGAGCAGTCGATCGCCGATCTCCAAGAGCATGCGGCCGTTCTGGGATCTCACCGCAAAGGGAAAATCTTCCTTCTCCGACTCTCCGGGCCGGCGCCCAATAAGACGTTTCACAGAATACAAAGTCCGCTCCGGCATTAATGCGCGCATCCGATTTGCAGGAGCTCCGACGATGGGATCACCGCTTTCCGGAACGTAAACCACGGACGGAGTCAGTCGGGATCCCTCGCGATCGGCAATCAGGATAGGAAAACCCGAATCCATGACACCTATCAACGAGTTGGTTGTTCCGAGGTCTATCCCAACGATGTCAGTCATAAACTGGTAAAGATTCGCTCGAGACCATACAAATCGAACCCTAAGCGAGTTCTTCCAAGCGGATTTTTCTTTCTCGCACCTGACTCAGCCACTTCTGGACGAAGGTTAGACCCAGCGCGATTTGCGCGAGCGGATGGCGGGACTGAACAGTACTCTCAAACCAGCTCTTATCGAGTCGGACGACCTCAGTGAGAAGACCGGACTCTCGCTGCGAAAGCTCTTCTTCCACCTGGACCAATTTTTCGCGAAGTCCATCCAGCCTCTGGTATGCCAGAGCGCGGAGAATGGGCGAACTGCGGGCCGAGAGAGACCCTAATTCCTGGTCGGCGATTTGCAGCACTTCGACGATCGTCCCGAATAATTCTCCCAGATCAGGCTCTATTTGGCCCCCGCCAGCATCCCCGAACTCGAGCATTAAGAGATGTTGTATTCGTGTCGCGGGATTAACGATGGTCTGAAACGCCGCATTCACCGCAATCAACTCGCCCGATCGAGCCGGATCCGAATGGAGCGATTCACATTTGCGGAAATAAGCTTCCTTGACGGTTTCTTCAGTGATCGCGGGCCGCCGCTCGAGATCAAGGAGGGCGAAGTAATCAATCATGCAGAGAAACTTTCGCCGCAGGAACAATGCGCCACGGCGTTTGGATTCGTCACCTTAAATCCTCCCTTTTGAAGATCTTCGCTGTAGTCTAGCAATGACCCACTGACAAACAGCGCGCTTTTCGGATCAACAACGACGCGAACGTTATTAGATTCTACAAGAATGTCTCGGTTAGCAGGGCCATCGACAAGATCCATTTTATACTGCAACCCGGAACAACCGCCGCCAATCACCGCGACTCTGAGTGCGCCATGCGAGCGGCCCTGCCGTTGCAGCAATTGCGAAAGCTTCGCCGCAGCGCTTCCGGTAACCTTCACCAAGCGCTCATTCCCGATCTTATATTTTACTTCACTTACTGGCGTCACCCGCGAATATCGAATCTGCGCCGCTCAAAAGCAAACGCGGGCTAGCCCGCGAAAGTCACACAAATGCCCAACCCTGCAATCGGTTCGCAATCGATCGAAATAATTGGGCGCAGAGGGACGCACCGGGGTCAGGCAGCCCTTTGCTGCGTTCCTGAAGCCAGGAAGCCCGGCTGACGAGCGACTGTAACGGTGTGGTGGCCGCGACGGCTCGCTCTGCTGCCTCGGCAGCAAGGGCAAAGGCCTCCGCGCAGCTTTTCCCATCTTTGGCCGCTATAGCCAATGCATCGCACGCCGGGAAAATGGCATCCAAAATTGTTTTGTCACCAACCTGAGCTTTACCGCGCCGTTGAATTCCATTAGCAGCTGCACGGCACATTAGTACCGCATCCTCAAGTGTAAGAGTGGTCTTCAATGAAGCACTCTTTCCGGCTTGCAACCATGCCGTACCCATCAAAGCCCCCATCGTGGAAGCATTGGCGTTCATAAACGCTTTACCGGCGGCGGTGAAGAGACTTCCAATGTCGGAGGTTTGGGTTTGATCGCTTTTCTGGCAGACCTCTCGGACTGCCTCAAACCCCATTTTTACCGTCACTCCGAGATCGCCATCGCCAAGCGCGGCATCCAGAGCCTGGAACTCGCCCTCGGCAGCGATCATGTCCTCTGCCAGGTGTTTTAGCAGGTCGGTCAGTTTCGCTTGTGAAATCCCCTTGGCCGCAAGGTCGGGCATAAAATATTCTCCTTCTTAGCCGAGTCGCGATCTTGCTCAGACCTGTAGAAAAAATGGCGACGATGCCGGTGCGTCCAGGAGTGGTTTCAGTTCGCCGTCCAACTTGAGCAGCGTGATGGAGCATCCCGCCATCTCGAGCGAGGTTGCAAATTCGCCGATATAGGGTCGATAGATTTCTACCTGCAGTGACGATAGGATTTGATTCACCTTGCGATAGATGATGTAGAGCTCTTCGAGCGGCGTAGCCCCTAGCCCGTTGACCAATACCGACACTTGCTCCCCGGCCTGCAACCGAAGATCCGCAACCAACCGCCCCACGATGTCTGTGGCAATTTCATCGGCAGACAAGAGCTTTCCTTTTCGGATACCCGGTTCGCCGTGAATGCCGATCCCGATTTCCATCTCGTCGTCTGCCAACGAGAATGTTGGCTTACCCACTGTTGGCAACACGCTTGGAGTCAATCCGACGCCCATCGTACGGCAGTTGGCTACCACCTTCAGCGCTGCGTCTTTTACTTCATCGAGAGTTCCACCAGCTTCTGCTTTCGCGCCGGCAATTTTGTACGCGTAGAACAGCCCCGCGACACCGCGACGAGTGGCGCTGCGTTCTTGCGGTGCACTCGCGACGTCGTCCGCTACCAGGACAGTCTCAATGCGAATCCCATCCGCATCAACCTCTTCCGCGGCAGAATCGAAATTCAACACGTCGCCGGAATAATTCCCATAAAGGTAAAGGACGCCTTTGCCTGAGTGGACCCCACGGGTCGCGGCCACAATTTGATCCACGGTTGGACTGCTAAATACATTCCCGACGGCAACGCCACTTGCCAATCCCCGACCCACGTACCCAAGAAAGACCGGCAGGTGCCCACTCCCACCTCCTGTGACAATTCCAACTCTGCCAGCGACGGGCGCATCGGCTCGCACGAGCGCGCGATTGGTACCTCCAACGGACTTCAGCTGATCGGGATGCGCCAGGAGCAGCCCCTCCAGCATCTGGTCCACAAAGGCGATGGGTTCATTCATCAACTTTTTCATGGCTAGCCTCTCGACATTTTTTTGAGTGTTTGAGCGATCGAATCAGGGGGGATAAAGCGACGTAGACATTTAACGAGCAATCGTTTGCGGAGCAAGCGGCTTCGGCCCTAATTTTTCTTTATTGCGGCCCAGGACACAACGAGGCGGCATGCAAAGGGCTGATTTGTGTCGAAGCCTTCGAGCATATGGAAGTGTTGCAACTTTGCAGGTACCCCGTGATAGGCTGACCGGATGCTCGTCCTGGCCTCTTCGGTTTGCGGGCGCGACGGAAAAAAGCCAGACAGGAGCGTGGTGGAACCGAGCGGAAGAGGGGCTTTATTGTGCGGCTGTCAGCCTGCGCGGCGAGGAGTAACCCGCAGACGCTGGGTCTGCCGGTTTGCTTCGGCTACCAACGCTGCTCGATTCCGATTGTGCCGGAGACGCTGCACGAGAATTGGGACTCCGGCGCCGACCAAAACAAGGAGGCCGATCACACAGCGTTCCCAATAGGAAGGCACGCCGAGAAGGACAAGTGAGTTGTTGATCATCGTTACAAGAAAAACACCGACCAATGTGCCGAAAACGCTTCCTCGACCTCCGGTAATCCGCGTTCCGCCCAGGACAACGGCGGCGAGCACATTTAATTCAGATCCGACGAGATCAAAAGGGTTGGCGACGCGAGCCTGCGAGCTATGAACGATACCCGTGATTCCGGCAATGAGCCCGATCAAAACGTAGACAAAAAACTTCACCTTTACGACAGGAATCCCGAGGCGGATGCTCGCCAGTTCGCTACCGCCAATGGCGTAAATGGAACGCCCGAGCATCGTAAAGCGAACCAACAGCGCGATCAGGACAACTACGACAAAAAGGGCGATTGATGTGGCCGGTAAGCTGAAAAGACTGCCATCCGCCAAACGACCGCGATAAAGGTATGAGCGCGATAACTGAAGCATTGCGTCCGGGATGTCAGTGATATGTTTAGTGCCGAGAAATGTAAGCAGCAGACCACGAAACAGACTAAGTGTTCCCAGCGTGACGATTAGTGTCGGAAGGCGAAAAAAAGCGATCAGCGTCGCATTGAAGCCGCCGAGGATTGCCCCGATCGAGGCAGCGACGATGAAGATCAGCCAAAGCGGGGCGTGAGGATTGGTCAGCACAAATAGTTTGACGGTTCCGTACATGGAAAAAGCCGCAACGGCCGTGAAGGAAACATCGATACCGCCGGAAAGAAGCGCCGTATAAACACCAAGAGCAAACAATCCGGTTGTGATGCTGTTTCGGATTAGATCGAGCAAATTGGGCGCACTGAGAAACACCGGATTGATCAGCGTAACCCCGGCGCACAACAAAACCGTCGTCAGCAGAATAATGCCTTCGGACGAGCGCAGATAGCTTTTTATCCAGCTCAAGTATTACTCCAAGGTGATTTCCCGTGACAGGGCCTGCAGATCAAGTCCCTGGGCGGAATGCTGATGTGAAAGTTTCCCGCCGGTTATGACAAGTATCCGGTGACTGACGCTGAGTAATTCGGGCAGATCGTCCGACACGACGATGAGGCCGGTGCCTTTTTTCGCGAGTTCAGCAATCAGGAGGTGGATCTCGTGCTTGGAACCGACGTCGACACCGATTGTAGGGCCGTCGAGGATGAGCAGTTTCGGCTTTAGATCCAGGTAACGGGCGATGAGCACACGCTGCTGATTTCCGCCGGACAAGGTTTGAACCGGATCATGCCCGTCTTGTGTTTTGATGTCTAAGCGATTGATCCATTCGTCGCCGTCGCGTCGAAGCGCTTCTCTGTCCAGCAGCCCGAATGATAGGCGACGTTTAAGATTCGCGATGAGAAGGTTGTCGTAAATCTCTTGTTCGAGGAATAGTCCTTCGCTCAGCCGATCTTCTGGAATATAAGCGATCCCACGGCGCTGAGCGTCGCGAACGTTGCGCAACGAAATGATCTCACCTCCCAGTCGGATGGACCCGCCGGATGGCTTACTTTTGCCTGCTATAGTGAGAGCAAGTTCTCTTCTTCCGGAACCGAGTAGTCCCGTCAGCCCCACGATCTCACCCGGTTTTACCGTGAACGATACTTCGCAGAAAGCCGGCACACCCGATAACGATATGACTTCAAGAAGAGGAGCCGTTTCGGATGAGGGCTCGGGCGGCTGAAGTCGTTCGACCCGGATCTGCCGGCCGGAGATCGCCTCGCTTAGTTGAGCGGTGGTAAAATCAGAAATCGGACCGTGATTAACAACTTGGCCGTTCCTGATCACCGTTACCTCATCGCAGATTTCGTAAATTTCTTCGAGCTTGTGAGTGACGAGAATAAAGCTAACGCCTGTGGACCGAATCGAGTTGACGATTTGGAAAAGTGTTTTGACTTCCCGATTGGTCAGAGCTGAAGTCGGCTCATCCATTATAATGACCTTTGATCGGTTCTTCAGCGCGCGCGCAATGGCGACCAGTTGCTGGTTTGCCACGGGTAAATCTTCAATCAGCGCGTCGAGAGGGATCTGGACCTTCATGCGCGCCAGTATTCCGGCGGCTTCTCGATGCAGGAGCCTGAAATTCACCCATTTTCTGCGGCGAGAGACGCTATCAAGAAAGGTGATATTTTCGAATACCGAGAGATTCGGCAAAAGAGCAAAATCCTGGTAGATCACGCTGAGGCCAAAATTAATCCGGGCGAGGGGATTCAATCTGGTCACGTCGTGACCAGCCAGTTCGACTTTGCCAGAATCCGGCGCCAGAGTGCCGGCGACGATTTTGATGAGGGTCGATTTTCCAGACCCGTTGGCTCCCGCCAGGCAATGAATTGAGCCCGGGCGAACCGACAGGTTCACATTCTGCAAAACGGGGGTGCGAACGTAGGTCTTCGAAATATCCGCCGCGACTAAAGAGGCCACTTAATTGAAGATTACCCTCGAAGAAGCCTTAGAAATTAAACTTATCCATATTTTCTTTGGTGCAGTCAATCCAGCCGTTTCCAAAGATGATCTTGTTGTCCACCAGGCGAATTTTTTCGTAACCGGGCTCGCCAAGGTCCATACCATCGGTGATCTTCTGGCCGTTTAAGACCATCACGGCAATCTTATTCATGAGATAACCTGCGATCGAGGAATCCCAGAACGAGATCATTCGCACCGCTCCGGTCGGCAGGTATTTTTTTACCAGAGAAGGAACACCAGTCCCCACAACAACCACCTTATCCTCGAGGCCTGCCTCTTCGACGGCAAGACCTATTCCAGGTGCGTCTGTCGAAGCGCTGCCCTGGAATCCTTTGATCGTAGGGTGGGCGCGAAGCAGTTCTTTGGCCTTGGCGTAGGAAACTTGCTGATCGTCATTTGTCTCAATCTTGTCGACGACCAGCTTCATCTTTGGATACTTTTTCCGCTGAAGCGCGATCGCGCCATCTGCCCATTCGTTGTGAGTTTTTGAGGTCAAGCTACCGACGAAAACGGCATATTCACCTTCGTAATTCATCCTTTGGGCCAGATTCTCCATGAGATGCTCGCCGAACGCTGTGTTGTCGAATGCTTCCAGATCGTAGTTCGCGTTCTGGATATTGGAGGCTTCATGAGTAATAACCACGATATGGTTATCCATCGCCTTTTTGAGAACAGGCTCCATGGCGGGAGGCTGGAATGGAACGACGGTGATCGCATCCACTTTCTTTGCGATCAGATCTTCGACGATCTGGATCTGCTGAGCGGAGTCGGTGGTCGGAGGACCGAGTTGGACAGTTTTGTTACCGGTGTCCTGCCCGAACTTCTTCACACCGGTTTCCATGTAGTTAAACCAGTTGATTCCGCTGATCTTAACTACCGTCGCTAAATTGTAGACCTTTTTGTTTTCTGCCCAACTTGAATTGGTCAGGAAGGCGAGAGCGCAACTCGCAAGAATGATTGGCAAACAGATTGAATTTTTCATGTTTTGGGAGGTCGAATTTCGCGACAGTATCCGGAGATCGGGTCGCGAGCTTCTTCGTCTATCCGCTGACCCGGCCTGATGTCAAGCACGACAGCGCACCGCGCGGCGAAACCGCGACAAGTTGTCAGTGTCAGTTGTCAGAGGGGAAAAGAGATGCGGCCGAGTGAGTAGCTTGTGAGAAGTTCAGGTTAGAAGTTGCGTTGACGCGTTCTTTAGTTAGAAAGAGGGCACCCCTTTTGCGGCATTCATGAACATCGAAGCTCGCTATCTAATTCGTCTGGCAGCTTTTGCGGTCGTGATCTTTCTTCTCTTCTGCGCCTTAAGTCCGACCGGCTTTTTATCGACGGCGAACCTTAGTTCGATGGCTTATCAATTGCCGGAATTCGCGATGCTGGCGCTGGCGATTCATCCGACCATGTTGACCGGCGGAATCGATCTGAGCGTCGTTAGCGTTGCCAATTTGAGCGCGATCGTTGCCGCGCTGACGATGCGTAGTCTGCCTCCACAATTTATTTTGGCGGCGATGTTCATCGGTCTTTCAATTGGCGTCATCGCGGGTGCAATCAATGGACTTCTTGTCGCAAGTGGGCTCCCTGCGATATTGGCGACGTTGGGGACAATGCAATTGTTTGCTGGTATCGCGGTCGTGCTCGCCTATTCGACGGGGGACTCGGGGGCTTCCGTCACCGGTATTCCTGGGATCTACTCGAGTATCCTAAATGGGTCGGTTCTCGGGGTTCCAACCCCGTTGATAGCGTTTTTGCTGACCGGGGTTCTCATCTATGTCATCACGGCACGCACTCCATTAGGGAAGCAGATGCGCCTTTTTGGAACGAACTCGCGGGCTGCGGTATTTGCCGGGATTCCGACATTTCGGCTAGTCGTCGCGACATACACGCTGAGCGGATTCATTGCTTCCTGCGCAGGCCTTGTTATCCTGGCGAGAGCAAACAGCGCCAACGCCGACTACGGGATATCGTACCTCTTACTGAGCGTCCTCATTAACATCCTGGCCGGAGTGAATCCTAGTGGCGGATCGGGGACTGTATTCGGTTTGATTCTGGCGGTTTTATCGCTTCAGTTTATCTCGAGCGGTCTGAATATGTTGGCCGTCAATGTCTATGCTCGTGATTTGACCTATGGCGCCTTGCTTGTCACCGTGATGGTTGTAAACCGGCTCCAGGGCAGGATTCATTCAACGAGACCGAGGACCTGATCGCCCTCTATTTTGATCGATTTTCGTGGATGGCGCACGCCGCGGCAGTGACGTGATTGATTTGGCCGAACGACGATGCATCCAGAACCAGTTCCCGGGCCAGCGCCAGCGCATTCGATTCGCATAAAGCCCGGATCCCTTTGTCGCCGATGGATTCCAAGTCCTCTACATGGGCGAGTCCCAAGATCCGCCGAATCATTTTCGTTCCTGCGAAACGGAGAGAGTCTTCGAAGAGATTAGAAACGAACTTGTGACGCTCCGCGTCGATCGCGCGGCGCTCATCGGGTGTCTCAAAAAGAGTCCCGACAAAGGCATCGCCCAGTGGGTTTGTCCCCCAGAGGGCCAGAAATCTCGACGAAAATCCGTTCCAGAAATTCTCGATGAGCGTCAAGAGCCATTGGCGGTATTCATCACGCATCCCAGTGGCGGTTTCGTGACCCATCTGCGAAAAGTAGGCGAGAAGCAGATTCCCAATCAGGGCACCAACGTCGAAACCCATCGGTCCGTAAAATGCAAATTCGGGATCGATTATTCTGGTATCGCCGGGCGTCACCATCACCGAACCGGAATGTAGATCGCCGTGGATCAATGCTTCGGCGGCGCTCAGAAACTTAAACTTCAATCTCTGCACAGCTATCTTCAGGTCAGTATCTCGCCGAAAACTTGCCGCGATGTCGTCGAGTTCGGGAGAAGTCCAGCGATTCAGTTTCGCCTGCCGGTACGGGTCGGTGAAAACGAGATCTTCCGTGATTCTGCAAAGCTCGGTATTCGCGCAGAATATTTGCATGCGAGCTTTTTTCGTTGCCGCCGGGAGATGGAGATCCGATGTTTTGAACAGGGTTTGAGCGGCGAATTCTGCGAGATCATCGGCAAGCTTGGGATAGATAACGCCACGAATGAATCCTTTTCTTAGAATGATGTGCGGAGACAGGTATTCCATCACGATGGCGGCCATCGTTTTATCGAAGTGATATATTTTAGGTACCAGATTGCCGGCGTGCGCAGCCTGCTCGGTTAGAGCAAGATACTCGAAATAGCTCCGCTCGAGCGGCAACGGCCAAGCGTCCCCGACCAGACGGAGGTAGGGCAGCGCCTGTTTGACGATCAGACTCCCAGTTCCGCCGCGTACGATATAAACGGCGTTGAGATTCCCGTCGCCGACTTCGCGTGCGACCCACTTGGATCGATCGGAACCCAGCAGGCTGTCGACCGTGGGGACCTTTTCCAAGAACTCCGGGATCGAGGAGTTCGATAGTGGAAAATAACGCTCTAAAGTCGGCATCCGGGGGTTGAAGGGTCTGTGACCGGGGAGTCCGGAACCATGTCGTCAATTCGATGATTCTTCAACTGCAAAGCCCGAGGATATCGTGGAAGACCTCGGCAAACTCGGTGCTTGTCCATGGACTCTGCAAAAAGAAAAGAGTTACTGGAAGGCCAAGGTGTCGGTCCCAGCGAATGGAATTTCTTCAGGACGGACTGGAGCGGCTTCTACTCGGCTGGAGGTGGAACTCTACATTCCAGCACAATTTATTGACTCTTGCGTGTTCCTGGATTGAGGTTACAGGTCGACTGTCGTCGCACCAGGAACGGTTGAAGAATCGAGACATTCGGTTTCTCGCGAGGGGTTGTTAATTTGTCTACCAGCAATTCTACGGCTGTTTCGGCGAGGTTGCGCTTGGGTAAAGCGATCGTCGTCAACGCTGGCCTCACGTGTCGGGACAAATCGATGTCGTCGATTCCCACGATGGAGATGTCTTCCGGCACGCGCAAACCGTTATCGAGCGCGAATTCCATCGCACCAAGTGCCATCAGATCATTACCTGCGAATAGAGCGCTAGGCCGTTTTGGGGAGCGCAAAACCTCCTGGAAGGCTTGTCGACCGCTCTCCACATTCGTCTCCGCAATGCGCACCATCTGATCGGGCAAGGAGATTCCGGCGTCTGTCAAACGTTTCCTGAATCCATGGAGCCGTGGTTCGTGACCTCCTCGTCCGTCGAGACCGATTTTCATTATTGCAGCGAAGCTTCGATGACCGAGTTCGAGCAAGTGTTCAGCGGCTAGGACTCCTGCGCGTTCAAAGTCAACCTCCAGACGTGAAACTTTTCCGGCGTCTGGCACGCCATCGAATTCTGATCCAAAAAGACACGCTACGACTGGAACACCTCGCAGCGATAAATCGACGACGTCGATAGGTTTTATCCCGCCAGAGAGTACAATCGCTCCATCTACCAGACCACCCGAGAGCCTCGTCAACTGGTTTCGAGCGACAATTGTATCAAAGTGAGTATTGCAAAGAATAATTTGATACCCCAGTTCACGGCAGCGTCTCTCTGCTTCTAATGCGATTTCCGGATAAAACGGATTAGTAATGTCCGGCAACGTCAGTGCCAGCGTATAACTGCATCCGCGAACCAGGCTTCTGGCCAGCAGATTCGGTCTATAGTTAAGCGCTTCTATCGCTTCCAATACGCGCTCTCTTGTCGCTTTGGAGACGACGTTTCTGTTCCGAATAACGTTTGAAACCGTTGCTGCCGTCACCCCGGATACTTGCGCGACATCTTTAATCGTAGCCACTTCGGTTTCCTCGCCCAACGCTAACACGCCTGCGCGCAGAATTGAGAGAAACCTCCCGGGTTCTCTACCCCTTCTCTGAAGCGTCTATTTAAACGTTCAAATAGCCTAGGCGCGCAAACTCGAATCGTCAATTTGATT
>Ga0073928_10010270_pt1 | contig 11195 bp, 7 predicted proteins | sample PaiPotPPA55metaG_FD_76969 | JGI IMG/M metagenome (GOLD analysis project Ga0073928, IMG submission 76969) | Iron sulfur acid spring bacterial and archeal communities from Banff, Canada, to study Microbial Dark Matter (Phase II) - Paint Pots PPA... ...
CCGGCCTCGCGAGCAATACGAACCAGTTGTCCGCCCGCAAGCCCGAAAATCGCAAGCTCCGGATTAAAATCCAAGACCGCCTGCACGATCGCGTAGGCGAGATGTCTATGTCTCTCTGCCTCGTTGTACAGAGCGCCATGCGGTTTCACATGCGCAAGACGACCGCCGAGGCTGCTCACAATGGCCGAGAGTGCGCCGATCTGATACTGCACTCCGGAATACACGTCTTCGGGCGGAAGGTTCATTGCTGTCCGACCGAAGTTCTCCCGGTCGGGGTATCCGGGGTGAGCACCAATTGCGACGCCACGCCGAAGTGCTTCTCCTGCGACGCGTTTCATCGTTGACGCATCGCCCGCGTGCCAGCCGCAGGCAATGTTGGCCGAACTGGCGAAGTCCAGCAATGCAATGTCGTGTTCGAAGCCTTCGCCGATGTCCACGTTAAGATCAATTGTTTTTGAAGTCATGTCGGGTCCCACCTGTGTCCTCATATCAGACATGCGCGACGTACCCAATGCGAATTGCAGCATGTCGGCGGTGCAACAACGGCGGCTAGAACGCGGCCACTCAGGACAGTTTGTGTGCGCATTCCACGGCCTCTAACGAGCTCAAGGGGCATACGTGCTGTGCCAACACCCTCCCCCGTCTCCGAAACCGCGTAATGAAGCCGGCTTCATTCGGTGGAACCCGGGAAATCCAGTCATCAAGACGCGCCTGCCCTACTTCGTTGAGGCGTTCGCGCAATGTCCCGTCGATGGAAATGTTCACGGCTACGCCGGCACGCCGCATCTCGGCATAGTTTTGCTCAATGCGTGCCGGCAAAGCGGCCCACTGCTTCTCTTGGACTTCAGCGACTGCTTTATCTAGATCGAATCGCAAATATTCCGGAAGCGCCTCGTATCGCGCCTGACTCATCACGACGAACGACACCGGGAACGCGTAATGAATCGAGGCGAAGTTGGGAAGATCCGCTTGCAACGATTTCCCTACTGCCCCATCGCCGGACGACAACACACCATCGAGCGCGCCAATGCGCAGCAGTGGCTTAACGTCCCTAACCGAGAGCACCGCTGCGCGTGCGCCGACGCTGGTCAGCACTGCGGCCGAAGCCGCGTCGTATGTGCGTATCCGAAGACTTGCGATATCGGCAACCGTTGCTATCGGCTGACGCGACCACAATCCGGTGGGCGGCCATGGCGACATGAACAGCATGTGAAGTCCCGCGCGGGAAAGCGCATTTCGGTAAGCGGGTTCTGCGAGGCAAGCAAGGCGTCGTGATTCGCCGACCGACTGGACCTCGAAAGGCAACGTCGGCAATTCAAAAATTGGGTCTATCTGCGTCAACTCGCCACTGAACACGTCGGCCACCTGGATATGGTCTTCCAGAACTGCCGATACGAGATCGGTTGACCCACGCTTCGTCTTGAATTGAGTTTTACCGGTCAGAGCCCCACCTGTATGCTTCGACAAAGCTGCGGAAAATAGATCGACCCCGCGGCCCGCCACCGTGTCGGCGGGATACTCCGTCACAATTGACCACACTTGTCCTGCCCGGGCTGTCTGGTACGTTGCGCAACAGATCAACATCCCCGTTGCGGCAGCATATACAGTAAGTCGTCCTAATTTGCACAAAATCATTGCGAGGAAAACCGCCAGTCAGAAAATGACTAGAGCAATGGCCTCACAGAGAGGCGCATTGGAGACTAGTGGGGGAGAATTTAGCGCAATAATTACGGGGAATTACGTTTCCGAATTACCATTTCCAAACCGGCTCGCGTTTGGTATGATCAAAGGTTCAGTCGCCACTACTCGATCAAGCCACAATTGACAGCCATCGCTACAGCATTCGTGATGTGTGACGCGCCCATCTTCTTGTTGACCTTTGGGTAGACGCTCGCATAAACGGTTTTGACGGACAGGTCCAAGGCTTCCGCGATGTTCTTCGCCGTGCCACCGCTGCGCAGTCTTCGCAGCACATCCAGATCCTGCTCATCAAGGCCAAACTCACTCGTTGCCTGCTGACGCTGACCAGTCAGGTGCCAGTCAAGCAGTTCGCTGGCAAGCGCTCGCAGCATAAGCCGGTTACCCCACAGCACACCCTCCCCTGCTTCCTTTGATTCTCCGTTGCTGGTCTGAAGCATGGCGACGAGCGAATTGGTGCGACCATGGTTGGCACGAAGATGCACTGGACAGACGAGGTTGTTTCGGAAACCGTGTGCCGCTGCCTCGGTCGGCAGCCAGTGGCCGTCACTGTACAAGTCTAGTTGCGACGACAGCGCCGGCGTCACGTTGCGCTTCGCATATTCGAGCGATGGGTCATTCATGTACCACACGCGATCGATATATTTGTTTAACCATGCCGGATCGCATCCGACCAAATAACGATATTCGATCACGTCTCCGGACTTGTCGTCCAATATGAGCCGGCTGAAAATGTACTGCGTCGCACCTAGAGCGCTCGTCACAGCGTGGGCCACCGCCATTAACTCAGCCTCATTCTGACAATGCTCGATCCTATTGATCTCCCCGGCGATATCAACTGTCGACTTATTGGCAATACGATGCGTCGTCCCTGCATCGCGTTCCACAAGGTAGCTTTGCCGTATGGACTGGTAGGTAGCGCGAAGGGTGTCACCGTACGGATCCGCCGTAGCAAAATCGTGAAGCGCGGCTTCATTTTCGACAGTAAATACCTGCGTGAGCGTCACTCCATCCACTCGAACTAGCTGGCGCTCCAGGACAAATTTCGCTCCCGAGTAGCAGCGCAGCCGCAGGGTGACACGATCGCGCCCTATCTGCTCACCGCCCTCGAAGACGACCCCCTCCTGCTGGCCCGCGCGTCTTTCTGTAGTTGCCGTAGGCATGGGACTAAGCCACCTTGCCGATCGGCAGATCAGCCGCGGGCAGCGACTCGTAAAAGTAGAAGCCTTGGACAGCAAGATTCCCGAATTGCCTAAGCCAATCAACCTGCCGATGTAGCTCAACGCCTTCGACGACAAGACTCAATCCCAGCTCGCGCGTAAGCCCAATCAGGCTCGCCAGCATTGCGGCGGCTGACCGGTCATCAGGCACGCGTCGGGTAAATTCTCGATCGATCTTCACGCCATCGATCGCGAGGTCCAGCAGGTGCGATAGCGATGAGTAGCCACGGCCGAAATCATCAAGCACGATTTTGACACCGGCGTCACGTAATTCATTAAGCCGGGTACTAACGATGGCGGAGCGGTCCAGAATCGCCGTCTCCGTCACTTCCAGTTGCAGCCGGTCGGGTTCGATCATGTAATCGTTGAGACACCGCTTGACCGCGTGCACAAGGTCCCCAGTGGCCAGCTGCACTGCCGACACGTTAACCGACAGGGTCAACGGTCTCGGATCTTCTTCCTGCCACGCTCGGAAATCCTGGCAGGCTTGCTCAAGCACAAACTCTCCGATTTGTACGATCAGGCCACTCGCCTCTGCAACGGGAAGGAACTCCCCTGGCAGAATGACCCCCTTTTCCGGATGACGCCATCGAACCAATGCCTCGACGCCGATCATGTCGCCAGTATCAAGGCTTACGACAGGCTGATATTCAACGAAAAACTCACGATTGATGATTGCGTATTGCAACTCCTGGAGTCGTTCGGCTTCGCGCCGTGCACGTTCAGCCAGCACCGGCGTGTAAAAACAGTACCTGCTTACATTGGCTGGCTTGCCCTCCGCCTTTGCCGAATACATCGCGAGGTCTGCTTCGGTCAGCAGATCAAATTCCGTGCTTTTGTGGTCCGTGTACACCGCGATGCCGATGCTCACGCGAATAAGATAGCTGTTGCCGTGTATGCCAAATACCCGGTCAAACGTCCGGATCGTGGCTTCTGCTACGTCTCGCGCCGTCGCCGCCGCATCGACATGCTCGACCAGAATGACAAATTCGTCTCCACCCATGCGTGCGAGCAATCTGTTTTTCCCTGGCACCTCAGCGAGCCGAGAAGCGACTTTTTTCAACAAATCGTCGCCGGCCTTGTGTCCCAGCGAATCGTTAATTTTCTTGAAATTGTCGAGATCAATGTAGATCATCGCGAGACGACCCGCAGCGCCAATAGCAGACATTCGCCGACGCAAAGCGATGGTGAGCAGATGCCGATTTGGCAGCCCGGTCAGCGAGTCAGTCTCCGCGACATACCGCAATTTACGAATAACGACGGCTACTGCACCCGCGGCTACCAACAGCATTGCGCTGATCAAACCTGCCATCAGGAAATACAGGGCCTTCGCATGCCTATAAGCGGCAAAGACATCGCGTTCGGATAGTCCAACCACGACAGCGACGTGCTCTTGCGCAAGATGCCGATAGGTAAGGATCCGATGGACGTTATCTACTGGGTCAGCGAGCGTTTCTCGCTGTATGCGAGCGAATTTGCTATACGCCGACGCGGGCGGCCCTTTGGGCGACCCCGATTCGTCCCCGACTCGCCGCGATAGCAGATAACCGTTGTCCGACAGGACCGCGATCATGCCGTTCCCACCCAGCGCATCCCTGTTGTAGAAGCCATCAGTCAGGTAGGCTGGATCTTCCGACACAACCACCACACCTGCAAAGGAACCATCGGGGTGATTCAATCGGCGCGTGAACTGCAATGTCGACTGCTTCGAGACGCGGCCAACGACCGGCTGACTGATATACAAACCGGCGTCAGCATTGGCCTGATGGATTAGAAAGTGAGGTCGATCACTGAGATTTACCTGCTTCGCATTTGACGTTGTGGTCTGCATGACCTCGCCGTAGGCACCGATCAGCGTAACTTGCAATGCAGTGTCAGCGGAAATCAACCCTTGTCGCTGGTATTTCCCAAGATCGAACGTCGATGGTGAGCGCTCATATTCATATTTCACCCAGCTCACGACGGCATCCGCATCATGGACGGTCTTGCTGATATGTTGAGCAAACGCCGAAGCCAGTTGCGCTGATGCTGCGACGGCGGCATCGCGCGTTTCCTGTCGCTCTGCCTGAATGCGGACAATAACCGCACTCCAGATGACGGCAATGAAAATAATGGCGACCGCGAAAATCCAAACGACAGATCGTGCTGGCCGTAGTAGTCGGAAGTGATATGCCCAGTCACTAAGCGCCCTTCTAGCGCGCCCTTTCTTCGTATCCGCCATAGCGGCGCCCCCGTTGCTGGACCAGGCCGCTACCCCTTGGATCCATATGATTAATGCACGTATGGTACGAATCCCTTACCTCGCTGGCAAGCGGAACCAACGCCGATGCTAAGCATTGAGGTGTGGTGGAACGCAAAACCGGGGTAAGCAACCCGTATTCAGGCTCAGTGTGGCTTCCGCGTGTCGTCAATGAAATTGATCATTGAGGTACGGGTCAAGTGGCCGGTCCAAACCGGCTGGCTGCGATTAGATGCTCATCGCAGCCCTAATTCAGTAGCAATCTGGCCGACTCTTGCGAGCGCGTCACCTAGGATATCAATGGCGCCATTGGGCGTCGGCTCAACCGCAGCGAAGCGCAGTGCGTCTCGAATGATTTGATGTAGCGATTCCGGCTGATTACCGTTGATATTTTCACGAACACGCATGGCGACTCCTTCTGTTTATCTGAAGGCCCGCCGTCCACTGTCAAATGGGGTGGGCGGGCACGAGACAGGGTTGACAGACCGGCAACAGAAGAAACCGGCGCATCCGAGGATGCCCCCGCCTCGGCCCACCCGTAGAAGATGGAGATGCACGAAAGCGGCACGCACAAAAAAGCCGCGTAGCGCGGCAGTGCGCTTCTGTTGATTCGGGCTGTCAAACCCGGTACCTGTTGTCTCAGGCACCTAACAAGTATAGCGCAGTGATTTGCGAAGGAAAACCTGATTGGGCCGATATGAGTTTCGTGCAATCGCATAGCACTGCTTATTTTATGCATGTGTGCCGAATTCTTCGTCAACGGTCGTGTTTCTATTGCCAACGACGCCAGCACATGCGGCGCGCAAGAGTCGTTTCATTTCGCTCAACCTTTGATCGATGGCAACAGTTCTGCGCGGTGTACTGTCGGGTTGAGGGGCTTTTAGCTCAGCGCGATGAGCGTCGTGAGGTGAATTGCATTTTGCCGCGTGCGCAGCCTGGCGATCCTCCGTCGCCGCTACGATGTGACCGGCTTGAATGGCGGCAATGAAATCAGCTTGCCAGTTTGTCCGCGCCACGCGTGGACGCGCTTCACGAGAATCGCGAATGACGACTTCCTCGGCCGAGCTGGAGACGTCGAATCGCCGATTGCTCTCAGCGTCGTAGAACGACTGGCCGGCAAAGCTCGCTGCTGTCTCGATCACCTGCGCCGCGTGTGCCTTGTGTGCGTCGGCCTGCTGGCGGGCCGAATGGGCAGCACGAACCTGGTGTCCAAAGTCGACCGTTGAACGGATCAACGTTCGCAGATAGTTGATGGGGTGCAGAGCTTTGCGAAGATGTTCCCAGGTGGCCTCGACGACATCGGAAAGTCGTTTGTTTTGAAGCCTTGCTTCTCGCATGAGTTTGAAAATCAAAAATTCATGAAAACCCAGTTCCCGCAGACGCTGAAGGTCCTCGGGGAGCGTGCCTGATTGTCTCTTTTGAATCTTAGGGTCAAGATCCTTATATATAGCTCCGTCTGCCACGGTGGCAGACGGACTAGCCAAAGAAAGAGCGGCCGGCGTATTTGCTCCGTCGACCGAGGTCGCGCGGGTTTTGTCCTCTGTCAACTGACGCTCAACCAGTCCTAAGACGAATGTCGCCTTGTCGGTCAGATGAAGGTAGGCACGGCCGAATAGGCCTGCTTCGCCGTGGCGTTTCTGAGGTGGGCGGACGATGAGGCCAGCGGCCTCCAGGTCGTCAAGACTGCGATAGAAGGTGCGCATGGATTGCATGGCCCTGCCCGTCAGTAATTCACGCCGGGCGAATATAGCGGCGTAGGGACGATTTGCGTCCACGGTTCGAGCGAGGGCGGCCAGCAGCGCACGAGCTCGAGCGGGCAGCGTCGTCGCGTGGCTGGCTCGGTGTGCGGCTCGAAAAATAACCCACGGCAGATTTGAGCGATCGCACGCGAATTCTTCGAGTGCTTCCTGATCGGTTTCCGCTGTTGGCGTTTCTGGCAGGCGAGGGCGATCAACATCCTCGCTAGCAACGGAAAGTTGCGCGATAAGCATGTCCACACGTCCATTTCTAGGAAAATGGAAGTCATATGCTTGACTGTCTTTCGCGTTCCGCTACACTTCGAGGTGTTGAGTCCCTTGCCCGATTTGCCGTCGGGGAAGTGCAACAGTCGGGCGAGCGACAGCAAGCCCAATGTTCAAAAGCCTTCGGTTAGAGCCGAAGGCTTTTGTCTTTCTGCATTGTTGAATTAGTCCATGAGTCCTCGTTCAATTTTTCTAAGTCATTGATTTATGGCGTCTTTCTATTAGAAAGATCGGCTAGCTTCTTTCCTTTATCTTTTTCTCGATAAGGCGCTGTATCTCAATCGCCCAATCCGCAGCACGAGGTTGTTCCTCCTTCGCGAAGCGAACTCCGACGATGCCGTTTCGCGTCGTAATTTCGCAGATGATTGTCTTGCCCTGCTTGACCCTAATCGCTTCTGCGGGCGATGGCTTCCGGGCCTTCTCATTGACCGACGCGACGGCCTGTTCCTGGGTGAATTCATCGTCCTCAACTAACCGGCGCACTGCCGCGATCACCTCCGCAGACTTCCCTTGCTGCGCCGCAGTCGCCAGTTTTTGAGCCGCGTTATTGCCGAGCCGGTGGGGACGTGCAGCCAAGATATCCTGTGCTTCGGGGGGCAGCGCTTCAAACGCGAAAATTCTGCTGACGTGTCCTTCGCTCAAGCCCGCACTTGTTGCAATCTCGTGGCGAGTAAGACTCGAGCCTTCTTGCAGGCGCTTGAAGTTCCAAAACTTCTCGAAATCCGATAGCGATGGAGACAGCAGATTCGAGAAGAAGGCGGCGAACTCGACTTCACCTTCCTGCACCTCGATGACGTTGGCTCTGATCGTCTTACGTCCGAGTTCACGATACACGGTGGCCCGGTTGTGGCCAGCAACGATTTCATGGGTGCCGTTGGGCAATCTGCGAACCACGATGGCCGTGGCCAACGGGTGCTTTGCAAGATTGCTCTTTAGCTCCGAAAACTGCTCTGGAGTTAGCTTGCGTCGGCGCCCCGGAACCTCGACAAGGGAATCCAAGTCGACTTCGAACGAAGCAGCGGAGGCGAGTTGGTTCTCGAGTTCCTTGATCCTTTTTTGCGCAGAGTGAAGATGACCCGCATAGATCATGTTTTCGCCAACTGCTGTCTTCGGACCTTGGCGCTTCTCTGTTGCGGGCGCGGATGGCGCTTCGTCAGCTTTCACGCTTCCGACCGTCTTCCTCAGGTGATCAGCAATACCCATTTTCATTCTCCTGACTTGACGTCGGCCCAAATCTCTTCGATTTCGCCGTGGACATATTCGACCAACTGGTCATAGGCCTCGCGGGCGCGGGTATACGTTTGCGCGTCACCTGCGTAGTCGCTAACGTCGTAAACAGACTTCAGTTCAGCATTGGAGTTGCCCAGCACGGCAGTCTTGGGGATTTCCACTGGGATCACATAATTGCCGTAGCTTTCGGACAACCATCCGCGAACGGGCACCGTGTGTGAGCTATTTTCGACCTTCGACAGCACGATATTCAGAAATCGGTATTCCTTCTCTAAACCGTAAGACGACAGTGCATTAACGATGTCATCGAACAAATTCCAGAATTGGGCAGACGATGCGAAGTCCAGCGGATCGGGGACGATCGGGACAACTATCCCGTCCGCAGCCATTAGCGCATTGATTGTCGTGTAGGAGAGGGACGGGGGAGTGTCGAGCAGGATCACATCGTAGTCCGCCCGCAAAGGCTCCAAACCTGAACGGAGTACATCCCAAAATGCAAACTCGGGATTATCTTTGGCTTTCGACGGCAGGAAAAACTCGGCGTTATAAAGCGCTGGGCCAGCGGCCACCAGATCTAAGCCCGGCCAATACGTCCGCTGCACGGCGTATCGCAGATCGGATTCGTCCCCTTCGAACAAGGCCTCAGCCGTTTGCTCTCTTTCGACATGTGCGTTGGGAATGATGCCGAATAGCTGCGTTAAACTCCCTTGGGTGTCTAGGTCAACCACTAATACTCTGTGCCCATAGAGCAGATTCAGCCCTTGCGCCAGAGAAATAGTCGTCGTGGTTTTCGTTGCCCCGCCCTTGAAGTTGGCGGCGCTGATTACCACGCCGGAAGCTCCCGCCGGCCTGCCGGCAAACTGACGACAAAAGCCGAGCCACTCTTTTGTTTCCACTAACGAGAATTCGCGAGTGCGACCATTACCCCGTGATGTACCCTGCGGCAGTCCCTTTTGCTGGAGAAGGTACTGATAGCGACTGCGTTCGATCCCGCATAACTGCATCAATTTTGTGCTGGAGAAGATAGGGGGTTGCTTCATCTCCTCTGGCTGCAAGGCGCTCATGCGAACCTTAGCAAGCACGAGTGCCGACTGAACTGCAAGCGCCTTAAGCGTCTCGCCATTGGCGGGCCGCAGTTTTTTCTTCAGGTCAATTTGCATCCAGTGCCCCACGTGAGATGATTCACACCAGCCGAATCTACAGCTTGCATGGTTGACAGTCAGGTTAGTTCTTAAAATGCAGCTAACCCGAACAATAATCATCTTGCGGACGGCTTGCAAGTAAACTTTTTTGGGGTACGGATCACCCCGAGCCCGCGTATTTGCTGGTTTATAGCGAAGTTCCTGAGAAATTAGTTGAGCTCGCACCGTGACTGAGTGTTTCAGCATCCCGGTTTTCGCACGCGAAAAAGCTACTCCGTTGCTGCCCGGATCGCGTCGTCAAAGAACGCATTAATCGCTTTGTAGCGACGAGTACTGTCCATCTTGGTATAGATCGTCGTCGTGCCAAGGCTGGCGTGGCCGAGGGTCGACTGCACGTCGCGCACATCGGCGCCACTGTCGAGCGCGTGATTCGCATGGGTATGGCGTAGCCAGTGGGTGCTCGCGCTGCGTAGATCGTCGGCCGCGCCCGGGTACGTTGCTTCCAGGCGGTTAGCCGCGCGCTCAAAAATGCGCTTGTAGATGCGCGCGAGCCCGTCGGGGGTGAGGGGCTCGCCGGTTTTCAGATGGCCGACCAGCGGGGTGGTTTTCGCGCAATTCGCCAGCACGGTCGGTTCTTGACGTGCCTGGAGCGCCCGCTCCAACTCCTCCATCAAGCGCGCCGGCATGGCCACGCGCCGATTGCGGCACCCCTTGCCGCGGACCTTCAGCTCCCACGCGTCATCCAGCACCCCATCCAGCGCCGTGCGCGTCAGATCGCCAGTCGTCGCGGCGGCCAACTCCGCCCGGCGCAGGCCCGTGGCATAGGCAAACAGCAGCGTGAAGTGGTCGCGCTGCTCTTCCGGCGTGTACGTTACGCGCCGGGTCGTCTGCAGCACGTATTTCCACTGCGCGTGTGTGAGGGTGCGGTCGGTTGCATCGATCTCATCAATGCCATCGAACCTCGGCAGGCCGTGGAATGGGTTGCTGGCCAGATACCGCTCTTCGACTAGCCAGCTGCACATTGAACGCAGGATCTTGCGCGCGCTCTCGCGGCTGCGGTCGTCAAGTTTTCCGGCAAAAGGCCGCCAGGCATGCTCGAAGCGCTCGACGCGGCCACGGCCGACCCAGCGGTCGGCCGGTTGGGGATCCCGCAGGAAGCCGTCAATGTACTCCGCGCAATCCAGTGTATTGAGTGACGACAGCGGCTTGCGCTTTTGCACAATCGCCCAGAGCAGCAGGCGTTCAGCCTCGCGCCGATACGCACGGGCCGTGTGAACGCTTTTCGCGCCGCGAATCTTGATCCAGGCGGCGATTGCGCGCAGATCGGTGTCCAGCTCGGCCTGGTGCGCGGGCACGGGCGCTCGGTTCAGGCCGCGCGAGCCGTCCAGCTCCGTCGGGACCCGCAGCGCGTCCATCGGTACAACCTCCGGCAGCGTGCCCGGACCCGTCACCAACAGCGGCGGCCTGGCCAACGCGGGGTGTCCTACGGCGAGCTTCCGGCGGGGCGTGGTGGCCAGTGGCGAGAGCACCTGACCGAGCGAGCTGGCGTGCAGCGCCAGCCAGTCCATGATGCGCTGCGCGCCCTTGGCACCGAGCTTGGGCACCTCGGTATGCCAGCGGTGGCGGCGTCGCCCAATCAGGGCAA
>Ga0073928_10010271_pt1 | contig 11194 bp, 12 predicted proteins | sample PaiPotPPA55metaG_FD_76969 | JGI IMG/M metagenome (GOLD analysis project Ga0073928, IMG submission 76969) | Iron sulfur acid spring bacterial and archeal communities from Banff, Canada, to study Microbial Dark Matter (Phase II) - Paint Pots PPA... ...
AGGCGAAAGGAGCAAAGTTCCATGAGAAGAAAGATTCTGATTTGCTTGCTCGTATTGGGATTAGGAGTTGGGACCGCCACCGCCCAGTTTGGAAGTGGAATCGTCTACGACCCAACCAATTTCCACAACGCGTTGCTGCGCTACTACCAGCTTCAACAGCACCTTGTTGAACTGCAGAAGAGTTACGCAAAGCTTACATCCCAGCTCAATCTCGCCATGCAGATGGCGCAGTTCATCAAGAACATGCCCGCCCGATACCGCGCGCTGTTCTCGCAGTGGAGAAACGTCACTTCGCTGAACACCTTCGGCAATACGGTCTCCTGGATTAACGGCATCAACACCGGTGTTCTTCCCAACATCAACACCGGCTACTTCAAGGCCACAAATCCACTCTCCCGATACAGTCCAGGTGAACTGTCGGGAATGAACCCTTTGGAACTCGGGCGCGTGCAGTCCCAGTACGCCTCCATTGAACTCGCGGACGGCGCGAACATGAACGCGATGGCCACGATCGGCGGGATTCCGCAGTACTGCCCAAGGTGTCCAAACCCAGATTGGGAACCTCGAACAAGACTCGTTCTCAGGGGACTCGAGTCTCAACAGCGAAGTTTCCGTTCTGAACAAAATCAATGCGGCAGGGGTCTTGACCCTGCGCAGCATCCAGGATTCGAACAAACTCCTCGCCTCACTTTTGGAACAGCAAACCATTCTCGCCAAGCAACAGCGGGACATGACAGCCAACGCCATTAACACTGATATCGGTCGCCAGGAAAGCATCTCCGGCAACATGGCTCAAGTGACCGGAACCATCACTAATTCGCTTCAAAACTTCCGCATGCCGTGAGCATGTGGAAACGGGACGCCCAGGCGTCGAAGGAGCTGACGGCAGTGCAAACCGATTTCCTGCAGTACATCTTTCAGGCGATCAACAATCTGCTCACCCAGAACCTCGGCTTCTTCGACACCATGGGCCAGAATCTTTTCCGCTCGTTCGCCACCATTCTCGTGGCCTGGTTTGGAATTAAGTCCGCGCTTTCTTCCGCCAGCGGTAGGCCTTCCTTTCAGTTCGATCATTTCGCGAGCTTGCTTCTGACCATCAGTTTTGGCTTCGCCATGGTCAATTACTACAGCACGCCGATCCCCGGTGTCGGAACAAGTTTTCACAACCTAGTCACCAACGAAGCGCAGTTTCTGTCTAGCCAGATCGATCAGGCGCAACTCCAAACGGTGGTCTCGCAGGTTGCAGACTTCGAATCCCGCATGGACTCTCCCAGTTGGGGAGATTTTTTCGGAACCGCCATCTACGTGGTCGTGACCATCCTGCTCGCTGCGGCCCAGGCTATCGCAATTGTGGTCATCGCCTACGGATTCATCGCTACGGCCGTTTGCGTGTTAGTCGGACCGGTTTTCATTCCATTTTTTATTGTTCCGAAGATGGAATGGCTCTTCTGGGGTTGGTTCCGCTGCTTCATCCAATATGCTTTCTATCAAGTGATCGCCGCAGCCGTCGTCTATGTCATCGGAAATCTAATGCTGGGCGCACTTCGCCTCCCGCCAGCGGGCACGCTTTCGACCGCCCAGATCATTGGCTGGTTTCCGGTCCTCTTTATTACGTTTATTGCGTCGATCTATGTGCTGCTCAAGATTCCGTCGCTCACCAATCACATCTTCAGCGGTACATCGGGCGCATCATCGGCAGCCCTGATTGAAAAGGTGTTGGGATGAAGAATGACGCGAGCTTCGAGGATGCCAAGCGGCTCTATCTCGAACAGTACGGCGATCCCATGGTGACCAACACGTATTTGAAGATTGCTCTGGTTCTCGTCTCGCTTGTGGCCCTAGGCCTGGCCCTGGTCGATTTGAAGACCATTCGCACCTTCGAGAACTTCCGTCCTCTGGTGATTCGCATCGACGACCTCGGACGCGCTGAAGCCATCAACTACCACAACCTGGAATACAAGCCGGAAGATGCCGAAGCCAAGTATTTTCTCTCTCAATTTTGCAACCTCTATTACCGTCGCAACCGCTACACGATTCAGGATGACTTCTCGAAGTCCTTGTATTTTCTCGACGGAAAGCTGGCGAACGGAATCCTGGACGCCTACCGCAAGGACGACATCCTTAAGAAATTCCTCACCAATACCGCAGCGCCTGAAATCGACGTGGAGGTCAAGAAAGTCGCGCTCGAAGAAATGCAGACGCCCCCCTTCCGCGCCCGCGTGGACCTTTATCTGGTCTACTACTCGCCCGCCGACCATAGCGAGCTGAAGCGCGATCTCTACACCGCGAACTTCGTCTTCCTTTTCAAATCCCAGGTGCCCAACGAATTGATTCCCATCAACCCGCTCGGAATGACTATTACCTACTTCCGCGAAGATGAGGCGTTCAAATGAAATTCCCAGCCCACACGCAAACCAGAGAGGACGCGGGCGGACGCAGGGCAACGTCGTCCCAACCTCGGAGCGCCAGCGCCGGCCTGCTGCTCAGGCTCTCGTCCCCGCAACGGCCACATCCCGACCCACGGTCTTCCGCCACTCGAACAACCGGGACTCCTCACGAGGGCCTCTTTTTCGCCCCGCTTAACGCCCGCTCCCAAAATCACAAGGGACTCGAAGGCAGAGCCCGAAGGAGCCGGAGGCAAGCGTGATGGTTGCCAACGCTCTTTTGTTCACCATCGCAATCGCGCTCGCGTACGGATTTTGGCTGCTCGATCAGCTGAAGTTCATGGCTCGGTACAGAGCTGTTCTGCTCCACTCCTACGGCTCAACTATTTTCACCTTCGGCGTTGTCCTTTTCGTGAATCTGTTCGGGCTTGCGCTCGCGGTCAGCCGCCGGTTTCTTCTTAAGAATACCGGGCGCAAGCTGTCACACCTCGACAAACAGTTCCATGTTGGCCACGTCGACATGCCCCTCCCCGGGGACGAGGAAGAGGTGCACTGATGTCGCGCGATGCCTTCTCTCGCGATTACCAAGACACCCGCGAACCATCACCAGCGCGTTCCGTACCTCGGCATAGACCGGTCCGCTCCTCTCAGCAGGACGACAGGAAATCCAGAGTGGAGACGAGCGCTCGCGATGAGCGCAGCTTCCATCGGGAGACTGAGAAGCCGCGCGACGCGCAAAGCGGCGCTGAACGCGCCTATGACGTTCGCGACCGGGCATATCCTCTCCGCGATTCCGAGATCCACTCCATGAAAGAAATCGGCAAGTTCCGCGTCATCGCGGCAGCGGACTTAGTCAGGTATGCCTACGGTGGGGACTCCAAACGAATGGAGAAAGAGATCCAGCGGCTCAAACGCCAGTCTCTGGTTTCCGAAGAGACTCTCGAAATCTCTCAGAAGAAAATATTGCGAGTGGTAACACTCACCAAGACCGGCCATCGTCTTCTCGAAAGAACCGACCAGCTTCCGGACGATCAAGTCTTTTACCACGGCTTGGTGAGGTCTCGCGAGGCAAAACACGACGCCGATCTCTATCGCCTCTACCAGAAAGAGGCGGCCCGCATCGAGCGCTCGGGAGGCCGCTTGGTTCGGGTCATCCTCGACTACGAAATCAAGCGCAATTTGAATCGCGATCTTGCTTTGCTTGGCGCGGAAAAAGACAACCTCGATCGCAAAGCAGAAGTCGCCGAAAAACACGGACTGGAGATGGTCAACGGCAAGATCCCGATCCCTGATATGCGCGTGGAATACGAGAACGCCGAACTCGTATTGCAGCGCGTGGATCTTGAGCTGGCAACCCGCGAATATCGGCCGCGACCTCTGGCCGAAAAAGCCAAGGCCGGCTTCGCAATCTATGGCCGGGCCGAAGAGGCATCGCGTCTCCGCCGAATTCTAGACGAGCGCGGACTCACTCGGGAAATCTTCACGCTATGAACATCGCCCCTACCCACCTCGATTCCCTCAAGGCCCTCGGCTACACCGAGACCGAGGCCCGGTTTCTTTATATCGTAGCCACACATTCTGGTTACTTCACTGCCCGCCAGTTCCTAGCCTGCACCGGAGCTCATGGGGGCAAGCGGGCGACTGCCTTTTGGAGCAAGATCGAGCAGTCCAGGCACGCCCGGACCGAGCGTTTCCCAAAAAGCGGAGTGATCCACCACCTCTTCTCACGACTGCTCTATCGCCAAATCGAAAAAGAAAACCTTCGCAATCACCGCGCCCACGAAATTGAATTCATCAAGCGGCGCATCGCCATCCTCGATTTCGTTATCGCAAACCAGCAGTACGAGTACCTGGAAACCGAACCCGCAAAGGTTTCGTATTTCTGCGAGAAATTGGGCATCAATGAGCGCTACTTTCCGGCCCGGCTCTACCTCGGCCGGAAGACTTCACGCTCGAGCGTCCGCTACTTCGTCGACAAGTTTCCAATGTTCCTCGCTTCTGCCTCGCCTGTGGTGACGTTTACCTATGTTCATGAGGGCGCTCCTGGCTTTTCCGATTTCGTCCAGCACTTGGAGACCTACCTACCCCTGTTCCGGCAGCTTTCCGAGTTCCGGATGTTGTACGTGTCGCGGACCGAGGTTCACTTCGCAAGGGCCACGGAAATCTTCGATTCGCTCGTCAAGATCCCGCTCGAATCGGACATCGCTGAGGATCTCCTGCGCTATTTTCGCGTGCGCAAGTTGTGGGATGAAAAGCGATACGCGGCGGTGAGCGAGGCCGAGCTCATCTTCCGCAACGAGGCGCGCAACCGCTTCCAAGGGGGAAGGTTTGAAGGGCTGTATCGAAACTGGAAGAACGGCCTGGTCAGTGCGGCTGCCATCGAAGAGAAATTTGGAAAGAATGATCGAAGTCGCGCGATCAAGTTCGACACTTACCCGCTTGAACAGAATCGAATTTCGGCCCCGATTTCCCCCAAGTTGGGTGCGGAGGGTAAAACTTGCGCGCTGCAAGCTCGCGAGTGACACGTTGTTCACCCCGAGAGAGCGCGCAAGTCGTTCGAACCCCGGGGAATCCAAAAGCAGGAGATGCCGAAAGTGACGGAGGGAAAAATGCAAAATCGGACCGGAGGGGGGCAGGGCGGAGGCGACCCCACTTTTCCGCATTCGCCGTCCCCGCAGTTTCGTGTGGTCGCTTCCGTCCTCCGGCACGACGCGTCGTACCGCAGTTTTTTCCACCGTGACTAGGATTCGGACGAAACACAAATCACTTAAGGAGAACACAATGCCGATCGTCAAGAAAGCACCTGAAATGATGGCTCGGGAAATCAAGCTCGAACAACCCGTGAACGAGTTGCTTGAGGACTATGCGCGGTTCATCGAGAGCAGCCCGGATCATGTCATCAATGCCGTACTCAAGAAAGTGCTGTGGCGTGACTTGGACTACCGCAAGTGGCGTGGCGAACGCCGCGCGGGACTGTCCGGCACAGACAAGCTGCAAACGAGCAATGGCAGAGCGACGGGCTAGTGCAGAGAGTACTCGAATCGCGCGCGTTCCTCGCGGCCGTTCTGGCCCTGGGTACTGGAGTATTTTTGTTTTACAGGCACACGTTTCCCGATGACCAAATCTTCCTGCGGGTCATTGCCGTGCGCGCTCCCGAAGCGTTCTTGAGCTTCAAGTATCTCTACTACACGTTTCTGTTCACGACCCCTTACCTGGCCTATTCGACTTTGCTCTCGGGTCTCTATATTTTCACCCTCAAAGCGAGGCGCCCGATCGAACCCGGGCGCCTCCCTGTCTATCCCGATCCACGCACGAGAGACGATCTTTTTCTCGTCGTCGGTGAAGTACACAATCCTCGCAAACCGGTGCCGGCCAAAGCACCCTACTGGCTCACTATTCCCGAACGCGGACTGTTTACGGGAATCGCGATCTTTGGCGCTGTAGGATCGGGAAAGACGAGCTGCTGCATGTTTCCGTTCGCCGAGCAGATTCTTGCCTACCAGGCGAACGACCCGGCCAAACGAATTGGCGGGTTGATCCTGGAAGTGAAAGGGGACTTCTGCCGCAAGGTAAAAGAGATTCTCGAACATCACGGCCGACCCGACGATTACATCGAAATCAGTCTCGATTCCGAGTACCGCTATAACCCTTTGCACAATGACCTGGACGCTTACGCACTGGCATATAACATTGCTTCTTTACTCAACAATCTCTACGGCCGTGGCAAGGAACCTTTCTGGCAGCAGGCGTACACCAATCTCGTGAAGTTCATCATCCTGCTGCATAAGGTCGCCTACGACTACGTCACCTTTTTCGATGTCTACCAGTGCGCGATCTCTCCGCCGCTCCTCGAAGAACGGATAGCGGAGGCCGAGGAGATCATTCTCGGACGCCATTACGTGGCCGTCACGCCGAAGCTATATGGCGAGCGCATCGCCGACCTCGCGGGCCTTGGCTTTGTGTACGAGGAGAAAGAAGACCGCTTTCTTGCACTCGCTACCCCCAAACTCCGGGACAGATTAAGGATACGAAGCATTCAATCCGAAGTTCGCTCGGTTCACGACCCGACCCAAGCCGATCCCGAAAAACTAGCGCAACTCGAAGCGGTCCAGCGCTGGTTCCATGACGACTGGAAAGGGATCGAGCCGAAGCTGCGCACCTCTATCGTCGAGGGTGTCTCCGTCTTCCTTTCGCTCTTTGATGACAACCCGAAAGTAAAGAGAGTCTTCTGTCCGAAGAAGGAGTGTTACGACCCCCAGAAGAACGCCGAGAATCGGTTTGGAAAGGCTCTGCCATCCTTTTCCTGGCTCCTGGAACACGGAAGCGTCTGTGCCCTGAATTTCCCCATCGGCATGAACGCCAGTCTCGCGAAGGCTTTGGGCGTGATGATGAAGCTCGATTTTGAACGCGCCGTGCTCAATCGCGTTCCGAAAATCGAGGCGCACCCCGAACAGTATTTCAGGCAGGTTCTATTCCTTTGCGACGAATACCAGCACTTCGCAACCGTGGGGGAAAGCGATCCGACCGGCGACGAGAAATTCTTCAGCCTCTCGCGCCAGCCAAAGTGCATCCCAATAATCGCCACTCAGAGCATTAGCTCGCTGCGATCCGCGCTGCCCGGTGAAAGCTGGCGCACTCTTCTCCAGACGTTCCGCACCAAGATTTTCCTCTCTCTGTCGGATGATTTCTCCGCAAAGACCGCGAGCGATCTCTGTGGACGCGAAGACCAGCTCAAAGTCAGCTACAGCTTGTCCGAAAGCGGGCATGACACCAAAGTCAGTTGGCTTACCGGCAAGGCTCTCTCCCACAAAGCGAACATCGTCGCTTCGAAGAGCTACAACACGCACAGCGACTATCGGTTCGATATCAAAACTTTCATAGAATTGCGAAACGCGCAGTCCGTCATCATTGCGTACGACGGAATCAATCCCACGCCGCCGATGTTTTGCTATCTGAAGCCCTACTATAACGACCCGAACGACTCTTACTTTGTCCAACTCACCAAAGGAAAACTCTGATGAACGGATTCGAAATGATCCTGCCATTCTTGAAGCCCATCGAGCACCTGATTCTCGACGATTCAATCAGCGAAGTGATGGTGAACGGTGCTGACCGCGTGTTCATCGAAAAACGGGGTTTTCTGCAACAAGTGCCAGGTGTGTCCATTGGCGAGAAATCGCTCATGGTCGCCGTGAAGAATATCGCCCGGCGTCTCGGTGACGACATCTCCGAATCGAAGCCTATTCTTGACTCGCGCTTGCCCGATGGCAGCCGCGTCGCCGCAATCATCCCACCATGCAGTCTAGGCGGCGTAACCCTCACGATCCGAAAGTTCAACACTCGCCATTTCGAGGTGGAGGATCTGATTGGGGCCGGCACTCTGGACCGTGCCCTCGCGAACCACCTCGAAGACTACGTGCTCGCCCGCAAGAATATTCTCATCAGTGGCGGCACGGGCACGGGAAAAACAACTCTTTTATCGATCCTCGGAAAATTCATCCCTCAAGAGGAACGGGTCCTCGTCATCGAAGACACGGCGGAGATTCACCTGGGCCAGGAAAACCTCGTCCGGTTCGAAGCGCGCCGCGAACAGAACGGTCTTCCGGCAGTAGCCATTCGCGATCTCCTGAAGGCTTCCCTCCGCCACCGCCCGGACCGAATCGTGCTCGGGGAGATTCGCGGCGGCGAAGCGTTCGATCTGCTGCAACTTCTGAACACGGGACACTCCGGCACGCTCTCGACGATCCACGCAAATTCCGCGCAACAAGGTCTCGCGCGTTTCACGAGTTGTGTCTTGCAAAGCGGTATCGAACTTCCTTACAGAGCCATCAAGACTAACATCGCCGATTCGCTCAATGTCATCGTCCAAGTCGAGCGTCGGCCTGGGCGCAGATATATTTCCGAAGTTCTCTTTGTCAACGGATACGATCCGGATACCGACCTGTTCGACTATGGCGCGGTGTTCTTGGCCAAGCAGGATCACCCATGAGTATCGACACAGCTTTCACGCCGCGAACTCTCACCGCTTCGGACAGCTTACCGACGTTCCGACTCCGGCGGGACCCTACTCCCCGGCAGTTTCAAAGCGGACTCGTTTAAATCGAGCCGACAAGAGAAAGGAGGGAATGATGCCAGCGGAATGGATTGATTTCAAAAGCGTGAAGGCGAAAGTCTCCATGGAGACAGTTCTTTCCTACTATGACGTTCGTCTTCGGCGAGTTGGTGTGGACGAGTTCCGTGGAAAATGCCCTCTTCCTACCCACTCCTCCGCCAGAAGCAATGACAGCTTCTCCGTCAGTTTCACTCGGAACGCATGGTCCTGTCAGTCCGTTTCGTGCATCGCGGCTCGTTCGGGCCGCGTCGGCGGGAACGTCTTCGACTTCGTCGCCGAAATGGAACGCTGCTCGATCCGGGAGGCCGCTCTACGCCTTGATCGTTCACTCACAGAAAATCTCCTCCCTCTCGCCACACCCGGGAACAAGGAGCCGGTCCCTTCCGCGTCAGAAAATCGGCCTCTATCTTTCACCCTGCGCAACATCGACCACCAACATTCTTATGTTATATCGCGTGGACTAAGTGAGCAGACAGCTCGGTATTTCGGTGTTGGCTACTACGATGGCAACGGGTTCCTTCGGGGGCGGGTTGTGATTCCAATCCACAACGAATACGGCAAACTGGTCGCCTACTCCGGTCGCGCCATCGACGAGGCGGAGCCCAAATACCGCCTTCCCGCAGGCTTCCACAAATCTCATGTGCTGTTCAATCTTCACCGAGTCATCCAATCGCGCGACCACACGCTCATCGTCGTAGAAGGCTTCTTCGACACTTTCAAAACCCATCAGGCCGGGCATCACAACGTGGCCGCTCTCATGGGCTCGAAGCTGTCCGACCGTCAAGCCGATTTGATCGGAACCTATTTCGATCAAGTCATCCTAATGCTTGACGCCGATGAGGCGGGCAAGGCCGCCGCCGATGAGGCGGGGACAGCCCTCTCCTCAATCCTTAGCGTACAGATCGTTGAACTCGCTTCGGGAACTCAGCCAGATCAACTGGCTTCAGAAGAAATCAATCAGCTCCTAGGAGGCTTGGATCATGACGTTCCAACTCCAGATCGATAAAAACTCCTTCCAATTCCACCCTTCTTGAATCATCGATTGAGAAGAGTCCGGGAGTGGGCGCCGCTCGAAGTGCGCCGAGCGGAGCGTGACGCAAGAAAGCACGGCCGCCGCGAGGACGAAATCGGCTGAGGTGAGCGGATGCTGGCTGTCTCTTGCGAGCGCTGGATGCCCAGCACGACACAGAATTGTGTTGTGTGCTGTTCGGTACAGTCTCTGATCGTCAACAGACTGAATCTATAGTGCCGATAGAGTCATTATGAAACGCCCTATCACGAAGCCGAAGAAAGACCCCCACGATCAGTCCGCGCCTATGTCTTCGCCGCCTTACGTGCGAAAAAAGACGCAATATCGGGCCCTGTTGGAAGCAGCCCCCGATGCCATTATTGCCGTCAATCAATCCGCTGTTATTGTCCTGGTCAATGTGCAGGCGGAGAAACTTTTTGGCTACAGTCGAGAGGAGTTGATTGGTCAACCCGCTAAAATTCTAGTTTCCGAAAATTTCCGAGATCAACATAGCCACCAGCACTCTCGGTTTCTGGCCGCCCCTCAGGAACGCTCCACATAAGCCACGATCTACGCAGAGTGGTGAATTATGCCCAATGGCGCTCCAAAGAGGGTTACGTTGCGATGAGCAAGCAGCCTCAAGTTCAGGCGCATATCAAGCAGGCGGCTGTATTGGCAATCTCTTTCGATCCGGTTGACTATGACCTTCGTGATATTGTGCTGGCGGAGTAGCGCCGATGGCTAGATTCTGGGTAGGTATAGCGAGCCGGGAACATGTGCTCGCCGCAGTTCGCGGAGGCTTCTGCCAACTAAACCATGGCAAAGAAGCTCCGGTACGGCGGCTACAGATGGGGGACAGCATTGTCTTCTACTCGCCCCGAGAGCGCATGGACGGAGGTGAATCACTCCAAGCATTCACCGCCGCGGGGAGGATCGTAGACGAGGTTCCGTACCAGGTCGAACAATCCAAAGACTTCCGACCATTTCGTCGTAAGACAGAATACTTCAAAGGCAAAGACGCCTCTATCCACCCTCTCCTGGAGGAGTTGTCCTTTACGGAAGGGCGTAGCAATTGGGGTGCTGCGTTCCGTAGGGGTGTTTTCCAGATGAAACGCGAAGACTACATGAAGATCGCAATGTCCATGGGCATCAGTTTCGAGGAGATCGGCGTACGTCCTTAGACTTCCCGACGCGTCCCAAGGCAGCTGTGGCTCTGGGCGGACTTGGGATCGCCCGGTTCCCGCGCGAGATGTCTGCGTACGTGCACGGGGTCTCTGACCGCGCGGGACTCTGGCACACCTCGCGATATCGGTGCACCCGATGGAGCCTTCCGCTTCTCCTTACAGCGTCGGCGTCCCGGAGTGTATCTCTTACGCGGCTGAATACCCGGCCCGCACGTTCCCCTGTCAACGCTTCGACGCCGCCCTCGCGAGCGGCTCCGCATGACTCGGGGCCGATGTGGTCGCTAGACCACTTTCGTATGACTTTTTCATTCACTACACCTCACCGGTTTTAACCGGCGCACAAGGAGAAACATATGGCTAATACTAATTCTGCGGCGCACGTGCGGGTGGTCGAGGAAACGCCTGCGTACTGGAGGGTTGTGTTCGATTACCCGCCTTTCAACATCGTAGACGCCAGCATATTCGAAGCCCTACAGGATCTGCTCGCGCGAATGAACGCCAGCCC
>Ga0073928_10010273_pt1 | contig 11191 bp, 12 predicted proteins | sample PaiPotPPA55metaG_FD_76969 | JGI IMG/M metagenome (GOLD analysis project Ga0073928, IMG submission 76969) | Iron sulfur acid spring bacterial and archeal communities from Banff, Canada, to study Microbial Dark Matter (Phase II) - Paint Pots PPA... ...
CGCGGATTGGAGCCGCGATCAAGGAGATTCGCCACGAGGTGGACGCCCTTCTCGGAAGCTAAACCGAGAGCAGGGGCTTACGTGGCGCGCGGCTGCTAGTGGGGCGGGATGCAGCGAAGTTGCAGCAACTTCGCGATCTGATTGACGAACCCGTCGGGAAGCACAGCGTACGCCACTATGCACATGCTCTTGTGCAGGATGAAGTTCCAGATGATTGCCAGGACGATTCCGATCAGGCCGGCGCCCTTTATGACGGTGTAGAGCTCCGCAAGCCCGTCGCGCTTCCTGATTACCTCGGCCACATCGGTCGCCCGGCGCAATTCAGCCTCGCGCGAAGGATCTTTCTCGAGGGCGTCGCTGATTTGGTTGATTCCCGCCTGACTCAGCCTGCGGGCGTCGTAATGCAAGCGCAGATACGCGTATAAGACGGCGCCCATGGACGACATCGTCAGAATGAGCAGAAGCAGCTTTCCGGTGTCGACCGCACCTTCAAGGACCGAGCAGCTGAGCCGTTCTTGCTGTATGTAGCACAGCACGAACACCCCGAGAAAGAAGATCGCGTAGCGTTTTCCAATACTGTTGATGAATTCGAAGCAAACCAAGCTCTTGCGCTCGTACAAGCCCGCAATGTTATGCGGCACGACGGCGAGGGACTCGATGGGCCCTACCTCGAGCGCGGATCGCAACCGGGAGTACTCGACCTGGTCGTACCGAACGCTGCGGATCAGCACGAGCAGCACCGGGAGGGCCATGCAGTACCAAAGCCCGAGGATGTACAGCGAATAGGGGAAGAGATAGGTCCTCGTGATGTTCGAAAAGTCTGCACCGTAGAGGAACCCGATGCGTTGAAGGAAGGCGTACGAAGCGTGCCCGTACGTGCCGACTACTGGGTTCTTCGGGTCTATGAGCGTGCCTTGAAAGTCGAAAGGCCGGGCGAGCGCGATGACGATGACGGCCAGCGCGAGGAAGCCGGCGAGCACCCATTTCTCGAACCCGAACGAGGCTTCAAAAGCCGTGCTGGGTGCGCCACGCAGCCCCCGAGCCGCTCTAGGAAGCAACACGGGAAACCAGTTTAGACGACGCTGGTCGTCTGCGTTTCCACCACCCGGGATGATGCTCAGGCGATAGAACGCGAACACGGAGAGCACGCCTGCAAGGGCCGCTCGGATGATGTCGATGACCGGCGCGTGAGCCGCGCCGTCGGCAGTCTTGGCCGAGCTGCTGCAAACGCTGATCGCCCAATCGTGCCAGCCGGGCGACGAGAGCGGGCCGTTGTATGAGAAGAGGGTCCCGATCGCGCAAGCAACCAGAGCCAAGCCAAAGAATATGAGAAGCTCCGGCCAGTTAAAGACCGGGAGCGACGTGGACGACGTGGGTTCAGCCCCTTTCATAGGGCAACCGCCACCTTGCCATCGTCAATGTGCGTTATCCCTCGGCACTGTGCGCACCTTCAGGACGCTAACCCTCCAACACGCGGGCGCAGCGCCTGCGGCCGTCGTTGTTAGCGTCGCGCCTTAGTCCAGCAGCTTCTTCTTGGCGGCATCGAACTCGGCATCGCTGAGCGCGCCTTGCTGTCGCAAACTCGCGAGCTGCGCGAGCTGGTCCGCGATATTCCCGGAGCTATCCGTGGACCGCGCGGCATCCGATGGTGCGACATCGACGGAGTCTGAGGAATCTAGAGTCGCAGCGTCGTCGTACTCGAACCGCTGAGGATTTTCGGGATCGACGAGAAGCGGGATCGTATCGCCAACAGACGGGACGTCGCCGAACATGAAGAGGCCGTTCAGCGTCGCTTCATAGGCAGGCAGGTTCGTCACGCCCGCGATGCGCAATCGTATCTTCCGCTTGATGTAGGCTCCGTTGACGATCACGTTCATGAAGGGCTGGTAGACTTGAAGCACGATCCCGGTTGCATGGATGCCGTGCTCTCGCAAGGATTCTTCGCGGCGCCCATGCGCGGCAATCCAGAGTGCAAAGGCGATCGCAACCGCTACCCACAGGACAGTGAAAAGCGGCGAAACGGGCGTGGTCCAGTCGATCGCCCACGGCAATAGCGATGCGGCAAACCAGGCAAGGAAGCCAGGATCGACGATCCTCGCGATCCACATGAAGACGCCGAATTGAGCGAGGTACCCTACGATCCAGACGCCGATTATTGGACCGCCGATGGCTGCATCCAAACCAAAGTGCCCGAACGTCCCCAGCAATTCGAGTACCGCGGGCGCGGCCAACAGCACGAGCCACACAACCAATAGGGTGTAGAGGCGGGCCAAGTTGATCTTAGCGGACATTGCGCATTCTTAAGCCTCCACCCAGTTGAGCCTCCCCGCCGGCGATCGGCCGGGGCGAGGACCGCCTTCATTTTCGAAGGTCGCGCGGCTTGTGCCGCGAAACGCGCGAGCCATGAGAGTGCAAGCAGAGTCGCCCTTTCTTTCCGAAGTTCGCTCGATAGTCGCTGATTTCAGCCTGTTGCGACACCCGTTCTATGTCGCGTGGAGCGCGGGGCAGCTGACGCGCGACGATCTGAAAGCGTACGCTTGTCAGTACCTGCACCAGGTGCTGGCCGAGCCGACGTACCTCAGCGCCGTCCATTCCAACACGCCGCATTTTGCCGAGGACGGCAGCAGCGATTTACGTGCACGACAAGCGATTCTGCGCAACCTTATGGACGAGGAACTCGGGGCGTCAAATCACCCGGAGCTGTGGAAGCGCTTCGCACGCTCCCTCGGCGCCGACGAACGCGAACTCGCGCAGACGCAGCCTCTCCCGACCACGAACAACCTCGTGCAGACCTTCTCGGACATCTGCCGCAATCGCCCCTACTACGCCGGACTCTCAGCGCTGCATGCGTTCGAATCCCAAGTACCGGGGATTGCGGAGGTTAAGATCGACGGCTTGCGCAGGTTCTACGGTATGACCAACCCAAGCGACTATGAGTTCTTCACCGTGCATCGCGAAGCCGACGTTGCTCACAGCGCTACGGAATGGGAGTTCATCGAGAAAGCAGCGGACACGGAGTCGAAGCGAGCCGAGGTGCTTGCCGCGACGCGCGACGCCTGTGGGGCGCTCTGGCAATTCCTCAGCGGCGTCGCCGACGATGCCGGACTCTCGACCTGCGCAACGGACGCGACGAACGCCTCTTAGCTGCTCCCAAGCCGCGCCAATGCTGCCCTACTGCTTTCCAGGGTAGGGTCGAGCTGCAAGGCCTTCCGATAGCAGGCGATCGCCTTGGCCCGCTCGCCTGCGGTTGCGTAGGCTTCGCCCAAGCTGTCGGCGGCATTCGCCGACATCGGATTCGCTAGCACGTTGACGCTGAACACGGCGATCGCGTCGGGCAGCTTTCGCTGGGCGAGAAGCTCGTAGCCCAGGCGGTTGAGTTTGGGCTCCATGCGGCGCAAGGTGTACTCATGGATCGGGTTCTGCGCGTACGCTCGATACGACGCAATACCTCCGGACACTCCGCCCGCAGCGATTCCGCCGAGCACGCGCTGCTCGAGACTTTGCTCCGGCTTGTAGTTTTCGATTGCACTCAGGGCCGGGTCGCGGTTTGCAACGTAGTCGGCAAACGTGGAATCGGCCGCAATTTCCGGGTCGGTCTCGATACGTCTGTCACGCTCGTCGCCGTCTTGCCACCAGACGGACGCCATGCCAACTCTGATGCCGCTATTGGGCAGCAGGATCGCTACGGGATCGCCGTAGGAATTGACGTGTTCGCCGGTCGGTTGACCAACGAAGATCGCATCCGTGTAGAGCTCGAGGCGGTTTACGAGGTTCTGCGCCGCGGAATACGTGTTACGACTCGTGATGACGAAAAGGTGTCCGGGCCGATCGATCGCCTCTAGACGGATGAGCCCGACGATGATCGGCTTGAGCAGAGTGTTGTTTCCGCCATCGTTCGCCCGGATGTCGAGCACCAGCTTGTCGACCGGAAGGGAGCCAGCCCTCTCGAACGCCTCCGCGAAGAAGTGCGCCACGGTCTCGTCAGGCGCATCTCCAACAACGTTGAACTGGAGGTAATACGTACGCGTGGCCGCGACGTAGGTAGACCAAAATAGCTTATCGGGGTGCATGAGCCAAAGGGGCGCCGGCGCGGTTCCGCGAGCATCCACCCAACCGGGGATTGGCGCGTGTCCGAAGAGCGTCGCGAACGGCGTAGCCGGCGCGAGGTCGAGCGTGATGCGCGTGCCGTCTTTGAGCACGAGGAAGTTGGCTGCATCCGCAGTCTGCGTCACATCGAGTCCGTGCAACACATGCCCGACCGTCATGAGCACCGGCCCGAGGACCTCGAGTAGCCCCGGGTTGCCGGAATCGTGCGGTACGACCGCGCGTAGGCGTTCGTAGACGGTCTCTGCAGGCGTGGCTCCGATCGTCAACAACCTACCGCCAACAGCGCTTGCATACTGCGGTGCTGCGCTTTCAACGTAGATTCCGTCGTGGTAGCGGCGTAAACGCAACGGAAAGCACTGCTCCGCTGGAAGGCCGACGCCGCCGGTGTGACTGTCCTCAGGCATCGCCGCAAGCGTGTAGAGGCGTACCGCGATCTCATCGGCGTTGAGGTGCGGGATATCCGCGTCGAGGCGCGCGACCGCAGCGTGGAACGCCGCAGGTGTCATCGTGTGAAAGAGGTTCTTGTGCCGCAAGGGCATCTGCTCGGCGAGGTAGTGCAGATCGGCACGCCACTCGTCCGCCGTCAATGCCGCTGTGCTCTGCGCCTGCGCGTCCTGCGCCTCCGCTCCAACGCCGCTGAAACCGACCATCGCCAAGAGCACGGCGACGACCAGCTGCTTCCGATAAGACCGCATGTACAGCTCCCGTCTTTCGCCCATGTACGCAAGGGCGTCCCAGGGTGTTTCGAGCGCCGCCGAGGCTGCCAAGCGGGTAGCTGTTGGGCTGTACGTTAGTCGAGGCGTGGGAAACGTTCTGGAGGGCGAAGTTTGCCGCCCTGATCGTACTTTGCTGTTTGTTCAGCGAGATGCCGGTGTAGTAGGACTTCCCCCCGGAGCCATACGGAAACCTCGCGATGGCCCCCGTCCATGACTAATCGAACGCGACGGAATGTGCTCAGTTCGCTCTGCTTGCAGGTAATCATAAAAGCGGTCGCGGGATCCGTATCGGGCAGCCAGTAAACTACGGTCATATGGCGCTCATCCGGCGCAACGAGCGCCGAACCTCAGTATGCCTTTGGGCTTGTACCGTCGTTTCCGACCTCGAAGCGCCCGATTTCGATATACTGCTCTAGGTCGTCTGCGTCAGCAGGTAACAAGCGGGCGATGACGACTCGCGTCCGGTGAAGATCTGCGTCGGAAGCGAATCCAAGCATACGAGTGAGGTCCCCTTGATCGACGCCCCGCGACGCGTCAAGTTTGAGCGCAACCAGATACGGCAGGTCGACAATGGGCAAGCCGATATCGTCGTGCCGTACGCTGGCGATCGCCTCGTGAACCCACGGCTGGTTTGAACTGAGAATGCAGACCGGTTGGCGACCGAGGACTCTCCGTCGGATCAGGCCGAGGCGCGTGTCGGCAAAACCAAGTGGCCGAGGCACACGCGTATAACCCTTCGCACTGAGTTCGACGAGAGCCGCATCAAGGTTTTCCGGTTCCACTAGGATGTCGATGTCGGCAGTCGTTCGCTCGGGCATGTACAAACGTGTAGCAACACCTCCCGCTACGGCATACGGGATGGAATCCAGCACTCGCTCCTGCGCCCAACGGACCTTCGGTCGGTATTTCCACAATTCTTGAAGGGCGGCCGCATCCTCTCGGCGTCCACGCATCCTGCGCAAGAAGAATGCACGACGATACGGCCGATCTGCCCGAGGCTTCTCCGTGCGCTCAGACTGCTCGCCACCTTTGGCTCGGGCGTTCTCCATCCGCTTGCTCTCTTCGACAGAGGGCGTTGGATTTCCGGTAGTCGGCTGAGTCCTGTTTACGGGGTAATTTCGAAGACAGTCCCGCAGCCGCCCGACTTCTGACACATGCCGGCGCGATTCGTCCCGCCATAGGCCGTCGTGCCGTACAGGTTGTGCGCTCGGTCGAAAATCATGCCCGAATACGGATTGACGCCGTCCTTCCCGTTGCCAAAGTTGTGCAGCACCTGCTCCTTCCATGTACCGCCGGCGCTCGAGAGCAAGCGAAATGCATTACCGGCTCCGTAAACACCACCGAGGGTCGCCGTGCCATACATAGCCCCACTCGCGTCGAAGATCAGGTCTCCCCTGGGTAGATTGCCGTCTGTTCCGCTGCCGAAATAGTGGATAATCTGTTCCGTCCACGTCTCGTTCTTCTCGCGGGTCAACTCGTAGACGGTCCCGCAGCCGTAGCCAAAGCAGGCCGGGCTTAGAATACCACCCTGAGCGGTAACGCCAAACAGATTGCCCGTTGAATCGACCGTCAGGCCTGAGACCGGATACGCGCCGTCGCCGGCGTTCCCAAAGCTGTGCAAGACTTTCAGCTTCCAGTTCCCGCTCGCGCCGCGCTTCAATTCAAACGCCGTGCCACAGCCGGAGCCACCACAAGCCGTCGAATGGGCACCGCCAAACCCCGTGGTGCCGTAGAGGTTCCCATTGCGATCGACGGTCAGCCTACTCGCGGGACCGTAGCCCTCGGCGAGCGTGAAGAGATGAAGTGTCTTTATCGTCCAAGCACTCGTACCTACAGGCAGGAGCTCAAAGATCGTGCCGTTGTCGAAATGCCCGCCCTCCGACGTCGTACCGTAGAGATTTCCGGCGCCATCGAAAGTTAGGGCAGCTTGTGGGTTTGCGCCGTCGACTCCACCCGCAAACTGGTGGATCACGCTCTCCGTCCAAGTACCGCCGCTACTGGGCGACAATTCGAACGCCGCACCTGGTCCCACACCGCTGCAACCACTGGCGTCGGTTGTGCCGTACAAGTTGCCTTTGGCGTCAATCGTAAATCCGGAGCGAGGAAAAATCCCGAGAAGGTCGCACGGTGCGAAATCGTACAAGACCCTCTCGGTCCATTTACCGTTCGAGCCTCGCATCAGCTCGAACGCTATGCCGCAGCTTTCGAGATAGAAGCAAGTCCCTTCACCGCCAGATCGCGTCGTACCGTAGAGATTTCCCGCGGCGTCGAAAGCCACAGCTGAGTACGTATTGTACGCTCCGTCCGTGTAGTTGAAGCTGTGCAAGAGGGCTTCCGCCGAGCGCGCAGGAGCGGTCAAGGCCAGCAACACAGCTGATAACATAACGAGCATGCGCCGGTAACGGTTGATGCGGCGGAATGCATCTCCTTGGCGCATCGGTGCGCATGCCGCGCCGCGGACAGCCGCAGCACAAACGTTACTACAGTTCCCCTCGCTAGCGAACGACATGCACCTGCGCAGACGTTCGGCATCGGCGTTGCGCGACATCAACATACTCCAAATCGCGGGGGCGCGCCGATCTGTTCGACGGGGAGGGCAGCGACCTTCGCGGGCGGGTGGGTCGCCGCTTCCGGTCCGAGCGCCGCAATCGTGACAAATTGACAGTATCTACGCCAGAGTGATATATCCATTTCAGACGGCTGTGACCGATACCTCGTATTTTGCTGCTCGAGAACAAGATGGCTGCACGATCAAGGTCCACACGCCGTCGACACAACAACGCGTGAGAAGGGCACATAGCGGAGGCTCGCGTGGAGCTCGCGAAGGACTGCTGGATTGACACCCGACAGATACTGCTGCTGGTATTGATTCTCATCTCGCTGATCTCGGCGCCATTGATATCGCTGCGAGGACGCAAGCATACTGCGGTCGCCCTCGTCTGCATCGCGGGCACTCTGGCCACTCAAGCGCTAGCGCACCTATCATCAGACTTTCGGCACTCTAGATTCTCGTTGCCCCTGAGCGCAGCTTTAGCGCAGGAGTCCTGGCCGCATCGATCATTGGTGGTGTTCTCGGGGATCGCGTCATCAAGCAGCCGCCCATCGAGATTAGCAGGTCTCTGTAGCGCCGGCTGAAGGCACGCGAGGACTGCGCTCATTTTTGCCGTACGAATCGTCGCCGGGACGTACGGACCTCGTGACCCAACGGATGGAGACGCGCCCACACCTATGGCGGCGGAGGCGCCGGGGCGGCGTCGAAGTCCTTGAACGCGGCTGGATTCTGCCGTGCTGCCTTGCCTTCGAGAGGGGTCCGTTACCGTGGCTGTGCTTACCGAGAAGAAAACGCCGATTACCGTCGCCTATGGGGACGGGATCGGGCCGGAGATCATGGATGCGACGTTACGGATCCTTAATGCGGCTGGAGCCCAACTCGAGCAGGAGACGATCGAGATCGGTGAGGCCGCCTATAAGCGCGGCCTAACGGCTGGCATCGAGCCCTCGGCTTGGGAGTCTCTACGCCGAACCGGCGTCTTCCTGAAGGCCCCAATCACAACGCCCCAAGGCGGCGGCTTCAAGAGCCTCAACGTCACGGTCCGAAAAACGCTTGGGCAGTACGCGAGTGTCCGTCCGTGCGTCTCCTACCACCCGTTCGTCGCGACGAAGCATCCGAACATGAACCTCGTGATCGTCCGCGAGAACGAGGAAGACGTCTACGGCGGCATCGAGCACCGGCAGACGGCGGATGTCATGCAGTGCCTCAAAATCATCTCCCGACCAGGTTGCGAGAAAATCATCCGCTATGCGTTCGAGTACGCGCGCGCGAACGGCCGGCGCAGAGTCACCGCGTTCACGAAAGACAACATCATGAAGGTGACGGATGGTCTCTTTCACGCGGTGTTCGACGAGATCGCCAAGGAGTATCCGGACCTCGAAAACGAGCACTGGATCGTCGATATCGGCGCCGCCAAAATGGCCGATACGCCCGAGGTCTTCGACGTGCTCGTTATGGAGAATCTCTACGGCGACGTCCTCTCCGACGTCGGCGCCCAGATCGCGGGCTCCGTCGGACTCGCCGGCGCTGCGAACATCGGTGACAACTGTGCAATGTTCGAGGCGATTCATGGTTCCGCCCCACGCCGCGCCGGCCAAAATCTCGCAAACCCGTCGGGGCTGCTCCTCGGTGCGGTGATGATGCTCGTGCACATCGGTCAGGGCGAGGTCGCGGAACGCGTTCACAACGCGTGGCTACGCACGATCGAGGACGGCATCCACACCTACGATGTCTTCGATCCGAGCGTCAGCACCGAAAAGGTCGGGACCTCACAGTTCGCCGACGCCGTCGTCGCGCGCGTCGGCGATCAGCCGACACGTTTGAAGGCCGCTGTCTATAAGGCCGGAGCGCGCATGCAGCTCGGGCTTCGTCCTGCTAGCAGCCCGCCGCCGCAAAAATCTCTCGCGGGCGTCGATGTCTTTGTCGACTGGAATGCCGGCAAGCCCGACGATCTTGCGGCACTGATGCAACCTCTCGCAGGCGACAACCTAGAACTCACGATGATCTCGAGCCGAGGAACCAAAGTCTGGCCGAACGGCTTCCCGGACACCTTCACGACCGATCACTGGTGCTGCCGCTTCGCCTCAAAGAGTGGGGGCACGATCGATCACGGTGCGATCGTTGCGCTTCTCACCCGCGTCGATGAACGCGGCGTCGACTTCATCAAGACCGAAAACCTCTACGACTTCGACGGCAAACCCGGCTACACGCTAGCGCAGGGTCAGTAGAGGCACGCCGGACGTTGCCGAGAACCGCCCGGCTCGGGGAAAGACGGCCCCGCAAACTAGCGACTGCAGATCTCTAAGCGATTGCCGTCGGGATCGTCGAAGAACGCGGCGTAGTAGTCGTCGGTGTATTCTGGGCAGAGCATCGGGCCTTCGAGGTTGCGCGCACCGGCATTCATTGCAGCCGTCGCTAGCCGGTCGACCTCTTCGCGGGATGGCGCCGCAAACGCAATTCGCACGAAGCTGGGAACGTGCGCAGCTTCCTGAACGACTGCGACAGCCTCATGCGATTTCCCATCGACTAAGCGCAGATACACGCGCACCGCGCCTTCGAATGGCACGTTGCGCAGACCGAGCGCTTTCATGAAGCCGTCGTAGAAATCCCGAACGGCAACGAGGTCGCGCACGCGAATGTCGACGTGGTCGAACAACCTGAATGGAGTAGCCATGCGGCGACGGTTTGCCGACCGCCGCCTTGCGCCTGCTGCGCGGCAGGGGGAGCGCGGACGACCCAGACAAACCAACGCGCGATGATCCCTTCGAAGCCGTCGCTGCTGCGAGCGCCCCACTCAAGGGCGATCGGCGCCTGACTGTGGAGACCGTCGGAATCGACGCCATTCGCGCGTTGATCAAAGCAAAGCCTCGCCCTCAAGGCTGGGCTGCACGCCGCGAGCGACTCGATGAGGTCGCTTCGGTTTGGCCAGTGGCCGACGACGTCGCGCTCAGCTCGGCGGACGCCGAGGGCATTCTCGTGGAGTGGTCGCGTGTCGCGGGCAGCGATCCATCGCGCGTCCTCATGTTCCTTCACGGTGGCGGCTATTGTTCGGGCTCCATCCGCAGCCATCGCCGCATGGTGACCGAAGCTGGCCGAGCGGCAGGCGTGCGAACTCTCGCCGTCGGCTTCCGGCTCGCACCCGAGCATCCGTTTCCGGCGGCGTACGACGACGCGTATGCCGTTTGGCACTATCTGCGCAAGCAGGGCATCGCCCCGGAGTGCATCGCGATTGGTGGCGATAGCGCCGGTGGCGGATTATCCGTCGCCCTCATGAACCGCCTTCGCGCAGCCGGCGAAGCGCCGCCGGCTTGTGCGTGGCTGGTCTCTCCTTGGACCGATCTCACGCTCTCCGGCGCGACGCTCGAGAGCAAGGACTCCGTCGATCCGCTCATCCACAAGCCATATTTGAGCGAACTCGTCGACGCATATGTGCCGGCCGGAATGGACAGAAACGACCCGCGCGTCTCGCCGCTCTTCTCGGACTTGCGCGGCCTTCCACCCATCCTCGTACAAGCAGGGTCCGACGAAACGCTTCTCGACGATTCAACGCGCTTCGCCGCTGCAGCCGGAGCAGCAGATGTCTCCATCACAATGGAAATCTGGCCGCACATGATCCACGCGTGGCAGCTGTGGAATGCTCGTCTCGTAGAGGGACGGAATGCGTTGCAGAGCGCCGGCGCGTTCATTCGCCGGCATCTGCAGCTGCCTGCCTCTCGGTCAAGCGTGTAGCTCGGCTGCCATCGACGAGGAGCGCGCAACGGGCGCCGTAAAGGCGTCGGCATGAGCACTGGGTTCGTGAAACACCGTCTCGAGCGAA
>Ga0073928_10010275_pt1 | contig 11190 bp, 14 predicted proteins | sample PaiPotPPA55metaG_FD_76969 | JGI IMG/M metagenome (GOLD analysis project Ga0073928, IMG submission 76969) | Iron sulfur acid spring bacterial and archeal communities from Banff, Canada, to study Microbial Dark Matter (Phase II) - Paint Pots PPA... ...
CACACCGAACTTGTCAGGGTCTGCTGCATGCAACGTCGGCGGCGCGGCGGCCTTCGGCGCTTCTGTGACCCTGGCGGCAGACCGCTCGCCCGCCTTCGGCAGCACGCGCTTTGCCAGCCCAGCGATGCCCTTGCCCAACGCGCCCAGCGGTGCGCCGATCGTCGCGGCCTCCTCGAGGTTCTGCCGGATGCCGGTCGCCTGTTTCCTCGCCATCTCGCGGTATTCGGGGTCGGTCTTCGGGTCGATGCCCTTGGCCTTCAGCTCGGCCCCGCGCGCCTTCAGCCGCTCGAAGACCGCCCTTGCGTCGATGTCCTCGATCGGCGGGTGCGGGTCGACGCGGGAGGGCGCCGTCGCGGGTCGCTCCGGCAGCTTGTCGACGCCCTTGCGAAGAGGCGCCAGCGTTTCGCCGATCTTCGCGTTGGCTGCCTCTGCCGCTCGGTTCGCCGCAGCGTTGACCTTGCGGACGTCGGCGATCTCGGCGAAGGACGATTCGGCGTCTTGCCCGGAGAACGCAGCAGATGGCCGCTGTGCGCCGCTCTGTTCGGGCGCGGCGATCTCCCAGCCATCGACGACTTGCTTACGGGCAGCCGGCTTCTGCGGCTGGCTTAGCGTCCAGCCGCCATTATCTGCCGGCGGGGTGACGGTCCAGCCCGAAGCGTCGGCCATGTCACTGCTTCACCCACTTGCCGCTCTGCACCGTGAAGGTCACGCCGCCCTTGCTCGCGGTCGTGCCCTCGGCGAGGGTCGAGGCGTCCATGGGAGGCGCGCCGCCGGCATCCGGGGCAGGGGCGCCGCCCCCTGGCGCAGCATCGGCGCTCACAACCTCGCTCGGCCGCGGCAGGCCGGGGTTCTTCTTCCAGTGCTCGATCAACTGCTCGTTGACCTGGTTCAGCTGCTGCTCGAGCTGCTTCGCCTCAGCGCTGTTCGGGCTCCCCGGCACGCCGCCCTTGAAGGCGTCGAGCTTGTCCTTGATCGCCGCGCGCTGGGCGGCCAGCGTCTTGTACTGCGCCTTCACTTGCGCCGACGCATTGCTGGCGTCGATGCGCGCTGCGGCGCGGCTGTTGCGACCCGCCTCAGTCGTCGCGGCGCGCTGGTTTCGGCCGGCCTCGGCGGCCGACCGGTCACCGCTTGAGATGTCCTGGCCGCGGCGGCGGGTGTCATCGGTCTGCCCGGCAATGGCAAGGCGGGTGTCGTTGGTCCGGCCGGCCACGTTCTCGCGGGTCTGGTTGGTCGCATCGGCGCGGGTGTTGCGGCCAGCCTCCTGCAGCCGCCCGAGATCGTCGCGCAGCATGGCGATGTCGCGCGTGGTCTGGAACTTCTGCTGCGCCATCTCGAGCTGCATGTTGATGCGCTCTTCCGGCGCGAGACCCTTCATTTGGGTGAGCCCCTGCTGGAGCGCTCCGAACGCGGTCAGCTTGTCGATTCCCGGATTGGCGCGCGTAATCTGCGCCATCATCTGCCGCAGGCGCACCATGGGGTCGGGCAATGAAAAGCCAGCGGCGGCGTCCGGAGGTGTCTGAAAGCCGCCGGTGGCCGGCATCGTGGAGGGAGGCGAAGCGCCGGGACTTGCTGCCGGTCCCGACGGTGTGCCGGGCATGCCGGGAACACCTGGCGCGCCGCCACCCGGCACGCCGTAGCTGCCATTGGAGCCCCGCTGTGCGTTGAGCGTCATGCCCGGCGGCCCCTGCTGCGGCAGCGCTGCGCCGGGCGGCGATTGCAGCGTCGAAGCCCATGCCTCCATCTGTTGCTGCTGCCGCGCCGCCAAAGCGAGCCGCTGCCGTCCTTCCGCAATCCGCTGGTACACCAGCTCCGCCTTCGGGAGCTCGTTGCCCATGCCTGCGGCGACCCCGGCGAGATTCATGCTGAGCCCTCGGGGACGGCGATGTGGGCCAGCGCCTCTTCGGCCGCGGCGGTGACGCGCCGAAGGTGATCAAGGCAGCGCTCGACGTCCTCGAGCTCGGCGAGCCCGGTGAGCGCTCGATAGACGACGACGTCGACCACATGGCTCTGCAGGCGACGGAGTTTGGCGGCCTCATCGAGAAGCGCCTGTATTTTTGCCGGGGTGACGCCCGGCTGTGGGTTGACGGTGATCTCGAGCGCAGCGGTCGTCTGATCTTCGCGCATCGCTCACGTCGCCTGCGAGGAACCTGCCGCCGCTGCGGCCCCGACGTACGCTGCCGGCATTTCCAGCATCCCTCCGAGCCTCGGCATTGCCGGCCTCCCAACTAATAGCGTGCTATACGCTGGAGATCTACTATATGCTGACGATCGGCCTGGCGCCAGCCCTGGGCGCGGGCCGGAGGTGCGGATGCGACTCGGGACATCGGCTAGGTGCGGTTGTGCCGCCGCAACAATGGCGCTCCTTGGCCCTGCTAGGTCTCGCGCTGATCTTCGGACACCCGATCGGCGAGCTCTGTCAGAAGCGCGGACGACAGTGGGGCACAGCGCAATGGGGCACAGCGCAATGGCACGAAGCGCCCGGCCTCGGCGAGTGCATCGAGAGGCTGCGGGTCGTTAGGAGGGAGAATCTGATGCGGAAGATCATTGCGGCTCTCGCGCTGTGGCTGGCGCCGCTGCCGGCGCTGGCGGCGCTCGCCATCGACAGCCAGGAAGCGAGCAATGCCGGGCACAATTCGGCCACATCGCCGCTGACCTGGAGCTTCACCAACACCGCGGGCACGCTGCTCATCGTCGGCGCCTGCGTCAACGATACCGGAACGCCGACGGTGGCGATTTCTGGCGTGACTTACAACGGCGTCGCCATGTCGGCGATCGCCGGCACCGACAATGCCTCGACCCTGGGCACCGCCAGCAATCTTTGCCGGCTCTATCAGTTGCTCAGTCCGGCGACCGGCGCGCATACGGTGTCGGTGTCATGGACCGGCGGCGGCGGCTATTCGGACGCCATCGGCGGCGCGATCTCGTTCACCGGCAACAACTCGACGACGCCGACCGGGAATCCCGCCACTGCCAGCGACACCAGCGGCACGTCGAACTCGGCCAGCGTCTCGCTCACCGGGACGGCCAGCGGCGACTACGTGGTGAGCCTTGTGGCGACAGGCTCGGGTGTCGGGACGGCGACAGCACCGACCGCGATCTCGTGGAAGCTCAACGTCTCCCTCAATGACATCGGCGACAACGCGGCGCTGGGCCAGCAGACCACCAGCGGCGGCACGGTCAATGCCGGCTTCAGCGTCACGGCGGATGTTTGGTCTATGTCGGCGATGGAGGTGTTTGCCGCGCCGGCCGGCGGCCCAGTGCCGGTGCCCAACTGGCTCGCGCTCATGGGCGTCGGCGGCACGCTGCTCAATCACGGCGACGGCTGCCCTTGTGGCGGCGGCGCGCTCGCCCCGGGCTTCTTCGTGTCGAGCACCGGCAACGACAACAATCCCGGCACGCTGGCGTCGCCGTGGCTGACGATCTTCCATGCGCAGCAGATAATGCGCGGCAACAACTGCAACGGCACGCCGACCGGCCTCTGCCTGACCTACGTCCGCGGCGGCACCTACAATATCACCTCGACCATCGATTTCACCTCGACCGACAGCGGCGAGACCATCAGCTACTACCCGCCTGATGGCGTCAATACGGCGGTCATCGACGGCGGCAGCACGCTCGACCCCATCTTCCTGGACGGCGTCTCCAACATCACGATCAACGGCCTCAAAATACAAAACTCGTTCAGCAACGCCATCAAGACCCAGGACGGTAGTGGAATAGCTCACGTCACCGGAATCACGATCGAGAACTGCGACATCGGCTTCAACCAGCACACCGGGGCGTCGGGCGGCTTCAATCCGATGCTGCTGCTCGAAAACGCGACCGTCCAGGTTTTGAACAACTACGTCCATGACTCCGCGAGCCAGGGCATCGGCCTCTATGCCTTCTATGCGGGGCAAAGCGTCGATGGCAGTGTCATCAGCGGCAACGTCGTGCTGCGCGCGGCGCAGCAGGTCAGCGACGGCGGAGCCATTTACGTCAACATGAGAGGCACTGGCAACAGCGGCGGCCATGTCACCATCAAAAATAATCTCGTGCGCGACCACGGAGCGCCCGGAGTCAACGACACACACGGCGTCTATCTCGACGACCTCACCTCGAATGCCACCGTCACGGGAAATGTCCTCGGGCCCCCGGCCATAGGCATCGGCCAGAGCGGCAGCGGTGGCATCCTTGAGCACAACGGGCTGAACAATGCGGTCTCCGGCAACATCATCGACCTCGGCAGTTCGACCTTCGCGTGGACCACCGTATGGTACAAGGACGGCGGCGCGGGCATGACCACCGAGACGTTCACCGGCAACATCGTCGTCTCGAGCTTCGCCGGCAATCAGGCCACGAACGGCCTAGGGCAATCCGGCTTCTCGTATTACGAGAATTCCGGGGTCGCCAGCGATTACACGATCAGCGCCAACGCCTATCACAACTATGGCGGCGGCCAGGAGCGCACCGACGGCAGTGTCGCGAGCGACGCTAGCCCGCAGCACTACACCAGCGCCCAGATGGCGCTCACTTGCCCGAACGGGATCTACAGCATTGGAGCGGGCAGCACGGCGCTGGGCGCTCCGGTCAATTTCCCGCAGCTCGTCGGCGGGTGGGGGCCGCCAAGCTTCACCATCCCGAGCTCGACCAACCACTCCTGCTGAGAGGCACCTCGCGGGGACCGGGCAGTGGCTCCAGCGGCTTCGCCAGCGGTGGCGCAGCACTCTCAATCCTGCCGACATCAAGTCGCCCTACTGAGCTGGCGGCGACGACCTCGGGTGTCAGCTGGGCGCCGGCACGCGGACAAATCCCTGCTCCTTGTAATCCTGAACACACTCTTGGTCGTGAGACGCGGCGACCGTCGCGTAGATTGGGAAGGCGAGCGGGTGGCCGCCGCAGGTGGCGGTTTCACCCGTAGCCGGGTTCTTGAGATAGATCGTCTCGGTGCTGCATCCCGCCAGGCCGACTAACAAAAGCAACGCGGTGGCCCTCATGCTCTCCTCCGTCCCAATGTCTCGCTCGTCGGCTTTATCGCGCCGAAGCTCCCGCTATTGCAGCGCCGAGTTTAGGACCGCCACGGCCGCAAAGCGCTCGCATCGTTGCGCCCTCCTGTCATGATTTTAGCGGCCTGCGGCGACGCCCACCACCGGCACGGGGGCGCGTCAGTCGCGCGGGTGCGCCTGGCGCCAGCGATAGGGCTCTTCGAAGGTGCCTTGCCAGATCCCGCGATGTGCGGCGCGGGCCTCGTCCTCGTCGGCGGCATAGGTCATGCTGAAATGCCGATAGGCGATCGCCTGGCCGTCGCGCACCATTTCGCGGCCGACGTCGAGGTCGCCGCGCCAGCACGTCGCGAGGAGTCGGCCGTATCTGTCTCGCGAGTCGCCGCGGCAGATGACGCGCTCGCCATCGACGAGCTTCAGCATGGCGCGGGTCGCGAGGCTGCCGCACGGGTAGGGCTCGCCGGCGGCGCTGGCGCACGTCTGGCCGCTCTCCGGCGCGTCGATGCCGCTGAGCCTCACATGCTCGCGACCGAAGGCGAGCGTATCGCCGTCGACCACGCGAGGATGCCCGGCGATCTCGACCGGCTCGCGGTGCTGCTTTGCCCATACCGTCGCGGCGAGAAGCGCCGTAGCTGCGACGGCGGCGCACGGCCACAGGCGCCGAACGGTCGGGCTGGTGAATGCGCCGGGCGGAAAGCCGCTCACTGCTCGGCGCCGGCCCGGTCGCGCGCGGCGAGGGCACGTCGCATGGCCCTTGGCGTCGAGCAGGTGCGGCCTGCCGCCCGATTCGACAGGGCAGCCCGGTAGCGGCTCGACAGCGAGCGCGCCGTCATCCGGCCACAGCTGCACGGCGCGCGCGAGGGCTTCGGCCTGCGTCATCTCCTCGGCGCCGCCGGAACCGCGCTTCATCGGACAGTTGTTTGGCGCCGCGCCATGCGCTCCATGCTATCCCGGCCTTGCCCGAGGGCGAGGCCGGCGGCGATGCGTGCCGCGCCGTTGAGCTGGCGCACCCAGGCGCCGCGAGTCGGGCTCCACTTGAACCCATGCGCCTTAAGGCGGGCGCGCGTCGCGGTAGGCGGGATGACGTCGAACAGGATCAGCAGGCGGTTGTCGTCGGCGTCCTCGCGAATGGTGAAGCCATCGCCGCTGATGTCGGCACGCGGCGCGGCGCCGGCCCTCGCGTCGATCTCGGCGATCCGCGCCTTGAGCCGGCGGATATTGCCGTTGTTGTTGATGAGCGCGTAGGGCGGGAACGGGCCGCGGCCGAGCGGATCGCGCGCCATGTCGAGCCTGATGCGCTGCGCCTGCTCGTCGGAGAGGGCGCAGGCCGCGGCGATCTGCTGCCAGCCATCGCGGTCGTTCGGCGCCGGCTTGCCGGCCTTGCGCCATGCGGCGTTCACGGCCGCCATGCGCCGCTGCCCGTCCTCGAGCGCCGCGATGCGCTCGCGCAGCTTGTCGGGCGCGTCGGGATCGTCGGACGAAATGGCGCGGCTCGTCGTCGCGGCGACGCGGGCGAGCTCGTCGGCGTGCTTCCGTGTCTCGATCGCGCGGCGCATCAGCCGGTCATGCCGCGCCAGGTCGCGGCGGTGGCGGCGCTCGGAGTGGTGCCCGACAAGGATAGGTTGCCCGGGCGGGATATGCTCGATCGACCGCCGCGCCATCGCGAAAAGCTGATCGGCGGCGGCGCTCAGATCCTCCGCGCGCTCGGCCTGCCGCGATTTGCGGATGGCTTGGCGCAGCTCGTAGGGGTTCATGTGGTCGCGCCCCCGATCTCCGCGTCGTCGGCGTCATCCTCGGCTTCGGCCTCGGCGATGCTGAGCGCGCGGAAATGCGGGAACGATGGCGCGTGTCTCACGTCGAACGATGCCACGCGCTCGAAGATCGGGCCGTCGTCGATGCCGCCGCTTTCCGCCACGCGACGCGACACGTCGAAGACGGTCGCGGTCGTGTCTTCCTTGGTGGCGTAGAGCCGCGCCTTGCACGCGGCCTCGGCCTCGCTGTCGGCTTCCACGTCGATTTCCCATGTGACGCGATACTCTGCCATTCGATCCTCCGTCGTCTGACGCGCCACAGTGGCGCACCATGACGCGGGCGGTAGTCGTCGCCCGCGCTGTGCTACGTCCGATAGGGTCATGGTCGCTGTTCCTCCTGCAAGCTGTCCTCGTCGTCGCTGTCCTCGCCGTCGTCGTCAGGCTCCATGTCCTCGCGGCTGGCGCCGTGCTGGCAGAGCTGCGCGAACAGCGGCGCCGGTATCGCCAGCAACAGAAAATGCTCGCCGGTCGCGGCGTTGCGCCCGAGCAAGTCGCCGCTGTCGATCGCCGCGCACAGCAGGCCATCGGCGAGCGGCCGGCAATCGAGCGGGCGCACGGCGCGGCCCCGATGAAGGACCGCGCCTTGCCGGGCTGTGGCCCGAATGTTCACGCGGCACCCACCAGGAGCCGCCGCGCGTCGCGGAACACTGAGAGCATGAGGACCGTGGCGAGGTCCGGCGGGTCGCCGTCGCACGGCCCCCATAGCTCCAGCAGTTCGCGCTCGGCGATGTCGAGCTTGATGGCAAATCCGGCTTGGCTCCGCGCCGGCATGGCCGCGATCTCGCGCTTGATCGCGGAGAGCTTATCGACTTTCTCGCCGAATCTGTCCTCATCCACCGTGTCGTCGGCGAGCACCACCGCCTCTTGCGCGCGGAAGGCGTCGTGCAGCGCGAGCAGCGGGTCGGCCTCGGCCGCGGTCGCTGCCGCGACGGCCGGCGCGATGGTGGCGCGGAGCGTGGATGCCGCGACAACGCCGGCAGCGGTGGTGATAGCGGCGCCCTTGATGATCGCGCGCCGGTCGATATGCTTCTTGACGGTCCTGTCCATGGAAACCCCCGAGGGTTGACGTGTTGCAGGGTCGGGCGGGAGGAGCCGGTTGCTTCGGTTCCTCCCGCTGCTCGATCGCTCGCCAGGCGCTTACCGGCGCGGGCCTCCTTTCAGCGGGAGCGGCTGTTGAAGATGGCTGTCCCCGAATAGGCCATGCGAGGCGGGCCGCTGCGGCACGCTCGGGCGCAACGGCGCGGCCATGCGGCGCGCGGCGAGCGCGCGGTCGCTGATGCGCTCGGCGCCCGGTAGGACGCGCTGCGGGCCTTGCTCGGTCTGGTCGATGGTCGCGCGCTTCATGGTCTACGCTCCTGATCTGCTGCGCTCGGGACGGCGGCGGATTGAACCCTGCAGGGGTCACAACGGCCCGAGGCCGAATGGTGCGCTTACGGGTGATGGTTGCCCGGTATCGCACGATGGGGACGCTCATTCCGTCGCCGTCCTGGCGCATGGTGAGGGGACCGGGCCTCAATCGGTCCCCCTGCTATGCGTCAGGCGGCGCGTGAGGCGGCTCCGGTGCGTGCGGAGACGCGGACGGTAGTGACGACGGCGATTTTGCAGCGGGCGGCATACCAGCCCTCGCCCATCTCGGCCTTCACGCGCTCAGCATCGAGGGACTGGCGCAAGCTCTCCGAGACTGTGGCGCGGAACAATGCGCCCTCGGCCGCAGATACGCCGCGGCCGATCAGCTCGGCGCGGATCGCCTTCTCGCGGCTCTCGATCTCGGCTGCCTCGGCCTTGACCTGGCCGAGTTCGTCGGCGAGCTGGCCGGTGCTGAGATTGTCAAGCGTGCTGGCGGGTGTCAGAGCGGTAAGCGTGTCCATGGTGGCGGCTCCCCGTATCTCTTGCGTTTGTTCGCCGATGTGTGTAGATTATCGCTGATCGCAGTTGCGGTCAATGAACATCTGCAAACAATCGCAACAAAAGGAGCGCGCACCCTTGGCCCGAACAGCCGCTATCGGCATCCGAGTCGAGCCGGACATAAAAGCAGCGGCCGAGAAAGCCGCCGCTGCCGACCGCCGCACCGTCGCGTCGCTGGTCGAAAAGGTTCTAGTCGAGTATCTGGAGGAAAACGGCTATCTGCGGAAGCCGAAGAGGCCGTGAAACGACACGCGGCCCCGACCGATGCGCCCGGCGCCCGGCTGCGCCAGACCAAGCCATGACCGCCGATCGCCCCGCAGCCGCCGCGCGTCCTGTCGCTCGGCGCGCCGGGCACGGGTTAGGGCGCAGCTACCGGGGATCCTTCTTCGGCGCGTCGTTCGCGCCTAGAAGCGCTTTTTCCTCCGACACCATCGCAGCTGGCCATTGCCCCGGCTTGTACGGCACCTCTTCGAGCCAGTCGATTTTCTCCCGGTCGGTGACGATCACCCAGAGGCGGCCAGTCTGCGTGTCCAGCATGTAGTGGTCGCGTCGATAGCCGGATATCTGGCCGAACACATACCGGGCGCCCGGAGCGGTCAGCACCGCCGGAGCATTTTGCATGTCTTGTGCCTCGCCGGGCGCCGGCGCGAAGCCCAAGGCTGCCGCCATCGCGGGAACCGCAACGATTGTTCGCATGGTTCACCTCCCGGCAGTAAGCGAATCAGTCCCGCGCACCCCTGTCAACCTTCGTGCGCATCGCGGTGACAATGCCGGCGCCGCTCGTGTAGAATCGCTCCCATGGGCAAAGCACTCATCGCGAGGCAGGCGCGTCGGGCCGCACGGCTTCACGCGCGGAGGCTCGCCGTCGTCACCCTCCGCGATCTCGCGCAGCAGCCAGCGCCGGCCTTCCTCCCCGACGACGACCTGAAGGCAGTATTCGCCGCCGAACTCCGTAGGCTCGCCGGCGTGCTCAACTACAAGACCAAGGGCGAGGGTCGCGCGTACGTGGATACACACGCCTCGGGGGCCGGTCCTTCTCACCCATCGCTGCGCCCGCCAGGTTGAGCCCGCACCGGCGGCGCGAGCCCCGCGCGATGTGGGGTGCAGCAGATACCTAATCTGTTGCTAGCAGGCCTATGGTTGTCCCGAAATTATCAGCGGGATCAGATACATACCTGATTCGAGGCAGTGCATCTCCCATAGGTCTGGCAAGCCTGTCCCTGTCGTGTCCCTATGCCGGGACCGATTGGTGGGCAGCCGCGTTGGCTGCAAGCCATTGATATAATGATGTCATCCGGGGAGAATTTGGGTCTGCGGGGGCCTGCGCCTAAGATTGACGCTTGCTCTCCGGACCGCGGCTGCGTGGATGCTATTTTATCGACAACCGGGACTATCTCTCTCGCTTAGACACCCATCCGACCCTGGGACACCGGGACACATCACCCCCTCTTATAGAGGGGGGTGAGTGATGTCCCGGGGGGTGTCTCGGGACAGGATAGGGGATGTCCCGCCCTTGTCCCGTTGTCCCGTGAGCGGGGGAAAGCCGCGCCAATCGGGCGTTTCTTGGTGGTGGTGACGGTCGCGGAAATCTTGTCCCGGCATGTCCCGTAGGCCGAAATAGCGGGACAAAACGAGTTGTCCCGGGACAAGCGCCTAATGTCCCGCTGTCCCGGGCGTCTGCGGCGAGCCGCTGCGGGCCTTCTTGCGGAGGCGCGCCGCGTTTCTCTGCCGCTCGCGGTGCTTGCGATAGAAGCGCACGGCGCGCTCGATCTCGTCCTGCGAGGCGGGCGGGTCGATATTGAGCCGCAGGCCGCTCGCGCCGGGTGTCGAGCTCGGCGTCGACGCGGTGTCGATGCAGGCAGTCAAAAACCAATGCCGGCCGCCGCACGACGCGCAGACGGGGGGCTGGTTCGGGCTGGTCTCGGTCACGCTGTCGCCCTCCTCGCCTCGGTCATGCCGCTGCAGCCGGGCGCGGGTCGTCGTCCTCGGGCGCGGCTGCGTCGGGGTCCCACGGCATCACCGCGGCCTCTGCCGGCCCTGTCGGCAGACGAAGGCGGCGGCGCGCGCCGGCCTCTGAGCGCACGATCACCTCGGCAGCGGTCAGCGCGACGATGCCGTCGCCCTCGATCGACCAGAGCACCCCCGCTCCGCGCCGCTCGCCCGCGGCCGACGTGCCCGGCAGGCCCCAAAGGTCCGCGATGCTCCAGCCGAACTCTGCTGCTCGAGCTGCCCAAGGGCTCACGATCCAGTAGGCCGAGTCGGCGCGCAGGGCCCACCACCTCGACATGGACACGGCGGGCGAGCATTCCATGACGACGATCCGGGACCATGCTTCGAGCCACTTGGGCGGGATCTCCGTCAGTGCGTCGGGGGCCTGCGTCACGACGGCAGTTCGCCGCGCTCGCGCAGGGCGCGCAGCTCCTGGCGGCGCTCGCCGCGGTCCCGCGACCGCCGGCGGATGTGCGGCCCGTCCTGCCGGCCTCGCCGGCGCG
>Ga0073928_10010276_pt1 | contig 11190 bp, 16 predicted proteins | sample PaiPotPPA55metaG_FD_76969 | JGI IMG/M metagenome (GOLD analysis project Ga0073928, IMG submission 76969) | Iron sulfur acid spring bacterial and archeal communities from Banff, Canada, to study Microbial Dark Matter (Phase II) - Paint Pots PPA... ...
AACCTTCACCAAGCCCTGACGTCGGTTACGCAGTGCCAGGGTAGAGAGCCGGGAGAGGTTCTCTCTTACCTTCATATGACAGTAAGATTGTACCACGGTTCCGGCCAAAACGCAAGTGCGAATTTCTGTTTTGCGAATTTGCCGCTATGCTCTTGATTCATCGGCCAAAAGAGTTGCTATGCGAAGTTCCTGTCCGCACAGGACGCCTTCCGCACGGCGCTGCCAGGCCACCACAAGAACGGGAAGGACGCGCGGCAGAAGCGTCCGGCTCGGTAGCACCGGAACCGCGGAAAGCGCCGTCGCCTAAGTGCATCATGGGGGGATCGGACGAGGAGAAGTACGATCATCCGACGCAGAAGCCGGTGGCGCTGATGCGGAAGCCCATCCTGAACCACACGCAACGGGGCGAGGTGGTGTATGACCCTTTCTTGGGATCGGGGACGACGCTGGCTGCCGCGCAAGTGACCGAGCGGGTTTGTTACGGCATGGAGTTGGACCCGCAGTATGTGGATGTAGCGGTGAGCCGGTGGCAAGCCTTAAGCGGGGAGGCGGCGCATCTTGAAGGCGATGGCCGGAGCTTTGCGGAGATCGCCGCGCAACGTCGCCAGCAAGCGGAGGGAACCAGACTCGTTGCCACCGGATGTGAATAAGCAGTAACCCCCCCGATGGCAAAAAGGGGGGGCCACGGAAGACATTCCGGAGTGCGGGGTGTCGTGGGCCGGAGTTGCGCGAGAACATTCGGCCGCGCGCGGAGAGGCGTACCTGCTGGGCGGCCGGCAGAGGTATGTTGCTGACATGCCCAAAATAGTTCTATCAGTTCCACCGCCGGCCGACCCTAACCAGGGCCGCGCCCAGGCCGAGCAACATTCGCGCGTGATTTGTCATATGGGTTTAGGAGGAAAAAGTTACGCCCTGGATTTCTGGAGCCGGGTATCGGAAATTAATCGGGTACCCGCCAAGGTGCTGCCGTTCCCGCCGCGCCTGCCCAGCCCAGAAGCCAAGAAGCCCGCCAAGCGTAGCGCTGGCGGGCGAAAGGAGTGGGCGTCGAAACCTAACTCTTAATTCGATACGTGCGGTCGCCCCCACTGGCTTAAAGGACTCAACACGATAGCCGGCTTTCTTCAGGGCGACCGCTATGAAGCCACGCAGGTGTGTTTCAACCAGCCCATTTTTGCATAATCTCGATCAGGGTGGCCCCGTTCTTGCGTTGGAGCAGGGCCACCACTTGGGCGGTCTTAGTGCCGGTGCGCGGCCCAGCGCCCCATGCAGTGCGGCTAACTTTGGCGCTTGCAGGAATCGGCCCGCAGGCCGCCTTGCAGGCGCCCGCATGCAGGAAATCATGCAGCATGCGAACGCAATCTTACTGGGATATGCACCTTTACGCGAACGAGATATTCGAGAGGGCATCCGGCGGCAGGCCGCGGCCCTGAGATGAACGACCAATGATGTACGTCGGGCGTGGCGGCGGGCCTCGGCAAGCCAGACCATTCCCCTTGTACCGTTACCCAAAACCACGTAGTATTGTCTTGTCGATTGGTTTTTGCCGTTAACCGACGGCGGAAGGAACTTATGCCTTTCCGAAACGCGTGGAACTGTCTTTTGGCCGGAGCGCTGGTTGCCTGCGCGACGTGCTTGCCCCTGGCCGCGCAGCCGGCCTCATTTTCGTCGAAAGTCACCTCAGCACCGGCGAAGCCGGCCGAGGCTCGATCTGGATATAACCAGCCGCCGCAAAACATTCTGGATGTGATGCACGCGCCTTCGTCGCCAATGCCCGAGGTGAGCCCGACCGACGACACGATTCTTCTGGTGTCCTGGCAGGACTATCCATCGATCTCCCGGGTGGCGACGCCTTTCCTGCGCCTGGCAGGCGCGCGCGTTGAGCCGAAGAATCACAGCAAGCACGACACCCCCGGCGGCTACGGGATCACCCCTTGCGCCAGGAATTTCGAACTCGTGCACGTCGCCGATGGCACGCAGATTCATGTCGCGCTTCCCGCGGGTGCCTGCCCCGGCGAGCCCATGTGGGCCGCGGACGGAAAACGATTTGCGTTCGTGAATATCGCTGCCGAGTCGGTCGAGCTCTGGATCGCCGATGCCAAGACGGGCGAAACACATCGCGTACCCGGAGTCCGTCTCAACCCAATGTTCCAGGACGAGATGCATTGGATGCCTGACCAGAAAACGATGTTGGTCAAGCTGGTGCCCAAGGGCATGGGCGCGCCACCGCCCGAACCCGTCGTGCCGATCGGCCCGAGCATCCAGGCGACCGAAGGCCAAAAAGGGCAGAGCAGCACTTACGAAAACCGCGACACCCTCGGCAACCAACACGACGAGGACCTGTTCGATTACTACGCTGCCTCTCAACTCGCCTTGATCGATGCGGCGACCGGGGCGATCGCGCCCATCGGAAAGCCGGCCAATTTCGAATCGCTCGATCCCGCGCCGGATGGCAAGCATATCCTCGTCACCGCGATCCACAAGCCCTACTCGTATGTCACCACTTACGATCGCTTCCCGAGGGAAGTCGAGGTGTGGGATGTTTCGCAGCGATCGCACGTTCTGCCCCATACCATCGCGTCGCTTCCACTGGCGGACCGCGTTCCCATCCATGGCGTTCCGGTAGGTCCGCGCGATTTTTCCTGGCGCGCCACCGATCCTGCGACACTGGTCTGGGCGGAAGCGCTGGATGGCGGCGACTGGAACGTCAATGTTCCGGCGCGCGATAAGATCATGCTGGAGAAAGCGCCTCTTGACTCGCCGGCAGTCGAAATCGCGCGCACGGAGCAGCGTTATGCCGGCTTCGAGTGGAGCGAAAAACCAAGCGTCGCTCTTTTGACCGAGTACGATAACAACCGGCAGTGGAGACGGAGCTTCGCGGTCGACGTCGACGACCGGCAATCAAAGCCTCGTTTGATTTGGGATCTCTCGGTTTACGAGCGGTACAAGAATCCCGGCATGCCAGTGATACGGCAGCTCGCGAACGGGCAGTGGGTGGTGCGCCAGGACGGCGATTCTATCTACCTTTCCGGAACTGGCGCCTCGCCCGATGGAGACCGGCCATTCCTCGACCGGCTGGACCTCAACACGCTAAAGTTCGAACGTCTGTTCCGCAGCGACAAGACTTGCTTGGAGCGGTTTCTTGCCTTTACCGGGCCGGACACACGGACGTTTCTTACCTGGCATCAATCCCCGGCCGACCCGCCGAATGCGTTCATACGAACGCTTGGAAAATCGCAAGATGCGCCCGCCGGGGAAGCCGGCTTTGCCCCAACCAGCGTCGCGCTCACTCACATTCCTGATCCCACGCCGGCGGTGCGCGCGATCAAGAAGCGGCTCGTGAAGTACAAGCGCGCCGATGGACTGGACTTATCGTTCACGCTCTATACGCCGCCGGGTTACCAGGAGGGCACCCGCGTTCCTACGATCCTCTACGCGTATCCGCTGGACTACGCCGAGGCTTCCACAGCGGGCCAGGTTTCAGGCTCGGAGGAAACCTTCACGCAGTTGCGGCAATACAGACTCTTGCTTCTGGGGGGCTATGCGATCATCGACAACGCTTCGTTCCCCATCATCGGTGATCCGAAGAAAGCTTACGATACCTATTTGGACCAGCTCGTCGCCGATGCGAAGGCTGCCGTCGATGAGGCGGTACGGCTTGGCGTTGCCGACCCCGATCGCATAGGAGTCACCGGACACAGCCACGGCGCATTGATGACCGCAAATCTAGTGGCCCACTCCGACTTGTTCCGCGCCGGTGTAGCTACCAGCGGCTCCTATAACAAGACGCTCACGCCTTTCGGGTTCCAGAACGAGCGTCGATCGGTTTGGGAGGCATCGGATGTCTATCTGAAAGTCTCCCCATTTTTCTTCGCCGACAAATTGAAGACGCCGCTTCTCATCGTGCATGGCACTGAAGACGCAAATCCTGGGACTACGCCGCTGCAAGCCAGCAAGCTTTACGAGGCAATTCGGGGCAACGGAGGCACCGCTCGCCTGGTGCTGCTCCCACACGAGCCGCACCATTATACGGCAATGGAGTCGAACGAGCAGCTTATTTACGAGATGCTTCGCTGGTTTGATAAATACGTGAAGGACGCGCCGCCGCGCTCAGGCCCGTGATTTACGCACGGCGAAACCGGCAGTCTGAGAAAATAACTCTGAGGTCATCCAATCGATGAGCCACCCGCGTACGAACGAGCTATCCCCTCACCCGGCGGACTGGGAAAGCCTCTACCGCCGTGCCTTCCGCGACTATGGCGTCCGGGCGCTGTGGTTCATGCGCGCTTTGGATCATCCGATGCCCGAGGACGCGCTCGTGGTAGCACGTGCATTGCGGGTTGAAGGTGACCGCGAGGCGCGGCAACTGGCGGAACAGATCGAGCAGGCGTGCCGTGCCGCTGTCTAAACTCCAAGCGGAAATTCTACGCCTGCTGGCATCGCACCGCGATCCGGAAAGCTACGTTGCCGGCGGAACGCCTCTGAATCGCAACGCGCCGCGGTATTCGAGCGATATTGACGTCTTTCAAGACCGTGAAGAGCGCGTCGCGCAGGCGGCCTTGGCCGATGCCGAGACTCTCGCGCAGGGAGGATATCAAATCACTTGGATACGGCAGTTGCCCCTGATCTACTCCGCCGAGGTGACGCACGGGGAAGCCCGCACGCGGCTTGAGTGGGTGGTCGATAGTGACTTCCGGTTCTTCCCGACAATTGCCGACGAGTTGTTCGGCTACCTGCTTCATCCCGTCGACTTAGCGGCGAACAAGGTGATGGCCGCAGCCGGAAGGCGTGAGGTGCGCGACTTGGTTGACTTGGTAACCGTTGAGCATACTATTCTGCCGCTCGGTGCAGTAGTGTGGGCCGCCGTGGAAAAAGCGCCAGGATTCACGCCGGAGGGACTGATTGCAGAAATCAGGCGGAACGCCAACTATCCAGCGGCGGAATGGCGCGCGCTTGTGACCAGCGAGCCGCTTGACCCGCAGGCGGTTATATCGCGGCTGCGTACCGCACTAGAACGGGCTGAGACTTTTGTGGCGCAGATGCCGACGGATCGGTTGGGACTGTTGTTCCTGCAGGGCGGCCAGGTGGTCCAACCGGATCCCGCGCGGCTAGGGGATTATGAGACCCATGCCGGGCAGCGGCGGGGGCACTGGCCGAGCAATACGGAGATCACCACCGCTATGCTGGAGCGGTACAAAGAGAGACCTGAGCAATAACAACGGCCCTTCATCGCAGCGTATCCTCCACCTCCCCCAACAACTCCGGCCGCTTCACCACCTCCCGCGGCTGGCTTTCATCGGCGGGCTGATAATCCCGTCGCGCTGCGTCAACATCCAGGATACGCGCGCCGCGCCCGTAGCCCAGGCGCAGGCGGCGCTGCAGCGTTGACGTCGACACCTTACCCATCTCCCCAACCATGCGCACCGCCTCCGCGTACAAGGGGTCTTGCGTGCCGGCGGTCCTGTTAAAATGCAATCGATGGGCAAAGCTCTAACGTCCGATGACATTCTCCCACTGGTTGCGTCACTGACGCCGCGAGAACGCGCCCGCTTGCTTCGATTAATTGCCTTGCCACAAGGCGCCGACGAGGAAGTTTACCAGTCTGTTCCACCTTCGCGCGACGAGTTCTCGGCCGACGAGGAGCCGCTTGCTTGGGATGCAGAGGGTTGGGAGAATCTGGGATGAACCGGGGTGAAATCCGCTGGTATACATTTCGGTCTCCAGATAAGCGCCGCCCAGTTTTGATTCTTACGCGAGATGACGTTATTGATCGCCTGAACGAGATCAACGTGGCGCCTGCGACACGAACCATCCGTGGTTTGACAACCGAGGTAGTCTTGACAACGGATGACGGGATGCCGGCCCCGTGCGTCGTTGGCACAACGGAATCAGATTGGTGCCCCTGTGCAACCTGTCGGAATCACGATGGGCCGAAGTCCGCCGTGCGCTCCTCATCGCTTGCGGCTTTGGTGGAGAAAACGGCAATTGAGGCCGCGCGAACGCGGCCAATTTGACCGATACGCGCGCAACAGCCCGAAACACGGCGAGGCGCATTCGCGCGAGATCAGCGCGGGGTCCGGACCTGTTCTGCGAGAATGGAGCCGCCACCAGTTTGCAATGTACCCAGGAACATACCGAAGTCTTCATCGCTGCATGCCGGCGGAGCCCATCTCCGATTCCTGTTTCTGCATGACGGAAAGGCGGCCTTGATCACGCCGGTGATCACGTCCACGCTGGGCCGCTGCGTGGTCAGCACCAAGTGCATGCCTACCGCGCGCGCCATCTAAGGGGCAAGGATCATGCGAAACGATTTATACTTAGGATGGGCTGGAGCGCATAATGCCTACTATCGTCGATATTGGAAGCCTGATTGAGAGATCGCCGGAGATTCGCGGGGGCCGGCCCTGCATCGCTGGGACCGGTGTCTCGGTTATGCGAATTGCCGGGTGGCACAACTTGGGTCTGACTCCCGAGGAGATCGCCGCCAAGATCGAGCATCTTACGCTGGCGCAGATTCATGCGGCTCTGGCCTACTACCACTCAAACCGGGGCGAGATTGACGCCGACATCGCCGCCGAAGAGGCGGCGATAGAAGAGATCTTCCCCCCGTCCGCGAAAGCCGTGTGAGCTGTTCCCGTTTGTACGTTGACGAGGACGCCATGGATGGGGACCTTGTGCGCGGTCTTCGTTCCCGTGGAGTTGATGTGGTCACCGCAGCCGACGCTGGTATGATCCGCCGGAAGGACGAGGAACACCTCAGCCTGGCGGCAAATCAAGGCCGTGCTCTATACTCGTTCAACGTCGCACACTACCACCGGATCCATACGGAATGGACCAAGGCCGGCCGCAGCCACGCCGGCATCATTCTGGCCCAGCAGAGGCGCTACTCGACCAAGGAACAGATTCGGCGGCTGCTGCGCCTGATCGACTCATTGACCGGTGAGGCGATGCGGAACCGCGAAGAGTTTCTGGGCCGGTGGTGATCATGCTGGGGCACAAGAGCCTCATCGGTTGAGCCCGCAGGCCCTCGACAATGTCCGCGTGCCCGACGACACGCGCGGAATCGTGTGGCCGTTGGCAACAGGCCCGGATCGAATGGCCCTCTCCTACGGGCGGGACGCGCTTAAATTTAGGTTGGACGTAGCTGACCAAATCCCTGAGGGTCCGCTGCGCGCGTGATACTCCTGTTCGATGCGGACGAGGATTTGCGATTCAGTGCGGAACGATTCGCGGCTGCATACGCCGAAGATGATGCGGTCTACGAGAAGCTGATCGATGGACCTGCAATTCGGTGATATTGTCCTGACCGAGGTGCCCTTCCATCAGTAGCACGGGGCGAAAATCAGGCCGTCGGTCGTCGTTTTGGGTTCCGGTGATGAGGATTTCGTTGCCGCGCCAATCACCTCGCGGACGCGCGGCACGGAATTCAAGTTGAAGCTGAGCGGCTGGCAAGCCACCGGTCTCAGCGTGCGTTCTTTCGCCAGGGTAGACAAGGTCGCAGTACTGGCCGAGGCGGCCATTTGCCGGAGGGTTGGCAAACTCTCATCAGATGACGTGCTCTCGCTTCGCGCGGAACTGTGCCGAACCTTTTGCCCGGCTTTGGGATAGGGCGTCTGCAGATTGGCGGTGCCATAGCAGTGAACCATCGCTATGCTGCGCTGATGCGGCGACCAGGAAGCATTTTTCGGAGAAATCCATTGAATGCCTCTGCGAGTAAGGCTTCACGAGCTCGCCAGAAATCCTCAGCTCGTTCGACATGCCAAGAGATCCTTGTCGGCTGGGATACACTGGCTTTCTAAAACCTCTGGGGCAATTTTGCGCAGGTAGACATCGGGTGAAGCCGCTCCGATCGAACGATTCACATCGTCGCTGATAGACGCAATATTCGCAATGATGTCGGCCTTCGGCCGGGTTCGCTCCGGGAACTGGGCTCGGGGAAGGATGTGGTGCCGGTCCACGCGAGCCTGCAGGACCATCTGGGATCCCGAAAATAAATCGCGCAGCCGCATATGCCGACAAGCAATGTACGCCGCGAACATGGCACCCCTGTCGTTTAGCGGACCCCTGAAATCGGTCGCGACCGCAAAGAAGCCACCTGTCTCACGGCGGACGTTGGTAAAAAGCTTGCCAAGCGGATCCTCAGAGCGGCAGGCGCGAAGATCCTGGTCAAGTGCTGTTTCAGTCGCCTTGCTGTAGCGGTGGAGCAAAGCGGCCATTGCGAGCCAGCCCGCCATACCTCTGGAGTCACGATCAGGCGGCCCCGTGGAAGCGCAAAGCGCAATGACCGGCACGAGCAGCGCGCCACTCCACAGGATGTCCATGTTTACAAGGCCGAACTCGTTCCGTACCAGGGAAATCGCCTTCTCGGTAGCCCGCTTGGTCTGCGACCATGCGCTTAGGACCTCCGCCCTACTGAGCTTGTGCAACGGCGTGCGGTTTCTGCCGTCGGGCATGGCGACGAACGCGCACGCGCGAAATAGGTGCATCACATTCAACCGCTCGAAACCTTGCCGGCGAAGTTCGTTGACGAATGGAGCGACCTCGTCAGCGATGAACCCGCTATGCTGTGCCGCTATCCTCGCGCTATCGATGTCTTCCCTCTTCAGCTTGACGCCCAGTGTGTTGATGCGGGTAAACGCTTCGACGGCCTGGTCGAACGAATGGTCGATCATGCGAACCGCCGGGATCTCATAATCCAGTATCCGGCGGACTCCCTCAAACTGAGCTTCACGCTTTTCCCCCCTATTTCCCTCGGGCAGGGCACGACGGATCTGGCGGTAAGACTCGTCGTCGAGCAGCTCACTTACCCGGAACCAGTTGCTGTCCTGGCGGGTCGCGGCGTTGGCGAGGCGGAAGGCGTCCTCGTCTGGGTTAAAGACGACGTCTATCCTCGTCGCCGCTCAGAATACGCGACAAAGTGATGACACGCTGCTGCCCGTCTATAAGCCAGGAGACCAAATTTGCTCGGGCGGGGCGGGGGTCGCGTCGCCGGGCACGGGCTTCCAGATGGCTTGTCCAGAACAGCAAGACGGAAATGGGGTACCCACGATAGATCGAATCGATAAGCCGAGGCGCCCTATTTGGCTTCCACACATACTCCCGCTGAAACTCTGGAATCACCAGTCTGCCGCCTCGATAGTCATCCACAACTTGGCGCACTTTCAAGTTCTGTATCTCTAATCGGGCTGTTGGCATTGAATATCAACCCCTGCCGGCGAAACCTTTTTCCACGCCGTTTCATAAATAAGCTAACGTGTCGCAGGCTGGAAACGCAAGTGCTTGGCGCGCACTGGGACCCAATCCAAAGGATTGTGCGCCCGGAAGCGATGCTTCCTCATCTTACAGTATCCTCCACCTCCCGCAACCACTCCGGCCGCTTGAGCACCTCCCGCGGCTTGCTGCCATCCGGCGGACCGATAATCCCGTCGCGCTGCATCATATCCAAGATGCGCGCGGCGCGGCCGTAACCCAGGCGCAGGCGGCGCTGCAACGTCGAAGTCGACGCCTTGCCCATCTCCAGCACGATGCGGACGGCCTCCTCGTACATGGGGTCCTGCGTGCCCGATGGTGCGTCTTCGGCCTCCGGTTCGTCGGCATCCGGCGGCGCGATCAGGAAGGACTGGTCGTACTCCGGCGCGGCCTGCTCCTTCCAAAAATCGACCACGCGGTTGACGTCGGTCTCGGTCACGAACGCGCCATGCACGCGGATCAGCCGCGACGATCCTGGCGGCAGGAACAGCATGTCACCTTTGCCCAGCAGATGCTCGGCGCCCATCACATCCAGCACCGTGCGCGAGTCCACGCGCGTGGCCACCCGGAAGCTGATGCGCGAAGGGAAATTCGCCTTGATCAGGCCGGTGATCACATCCACGCTGGGCCGCTGCGTGGCCAGCACCAAATGCATGCCGACCGCACGCGCCATCTGCGCCAGGCGCGTCACGGATTCCTCCACGTTGCGCCCCTCCAGCATCATCAGGTCGGCCAACTCATCGATCAGAATCAGAATGTAGGGCAGCGGCCGCAACTCTTCCGCCGCGCTTTCTTCCTCCTCGAACAGACTGCGCGGCTCGTCCTGCATCTTGCGGATTTTCTTGTTGAACTGATCGATATTGCGCACGCCGAACTCCGCCAGCAGGCGCAGGCGGCGATCCATCTCGAGCACCGCGTTGCGCAGTGCGTTGGTGGCCTTCTTGGGATCCACAATCACCGGCGTGAGCAGATGTGGAATGCCCTCGTACATGCCCAGCTCGACGCGCTTGGGGTCGACCATGATCATGCGCACCTCGTCCGGCGTCGACTTGTACAGGATCGACATGATCATCGAATTGATCATGACGCTCTTGCCCGAACCGGTCGAGCCGGCGATTAGCAAGTGCGGCATGGATTCGAGCGCGGCCACCTTGATGCGGCCGCTGATGTCCTTGCCCATCGAGATGGTCAGGTGCGACGGCGATTGCTGGAACTCGTCGGACTCCAGAATCTGCCGCAGCGCGATCAGCTCGCGGCGCGTGTTAGGCACTTCGATACCCACGGTGGGCTTGCCGGGGATGCGCTCGATCAGGATGGATTCGGCCTGCAAGCCAAGGCACAGGTCCTCGGTCAGAGTCGTGATGCGGCTGTATTTGATGCCGGCTTCGGGCTTGTACTCGAAGGTGGTCACCACGGGGCCGGGATTGATCTGCACCACCGAGCCGAGCACGTTGAACTCTTCGAACTTCGCCTTGATGCGCACGGCGATATCCTTGAGCTCCTGCTCATCATACGCGCTGCGCCCCTGCCCTTCCTGCAGCAATTCGGTCGAAGGCAGCCGGTAGGTTGTCGTGACCAGTTTCGTGCCAGTCACCAGAACCGGCCCCAATTGGACAGGCGCGAGGGGTGGCGGTTCAGGCGCCGGCGCTTCTTCGAGCGGACAGATCGGAATGTAATCCGGATCGGCCGCCGGCTCTTCCACCACATCAAACGGCGGAGCGCTGGATTCGGCAATCTCCGGCTCGGAGGCCGGCGCCGGCCGCTTCGTGCGGCGCTTCTCGGCTTTTTGCTCGGTGCGGTTGCGGGCCTTCTCCAGAGCGCGTTGGCGCCGTTCCGCGCGCCAGGCGTACCAGGCATCGCGCGCCGCAGCCAGGTAGCGCGGCAGTGGCGCGAGCCATTGGCTCAGCTTCGACACGGTGAACGTCGAAACCAGATACACCGAGA
>Ga0073928_10010278_pt1 | contig 11189 bp, 15 predicted proteins | sample PaiPotPPA55metaG_FD_76969 | JGI IMG/M metagenome (GOLD analysis project Ga0073928, IMG submission 76969) | Iron sulfur acid spring bacterial and archeal communities from Banff, Canada, to study Microbial Dark Matter (Phase II) - Paint Pots PPA... ...
ATCATGTCGTCGCGGATTTCGACATAACGGCCGACGACGTCGATCAGCTCTTTCTGCAATTTCGGCAGGAAATCGGGCGCCTTGCTGCCGGCCCGCTCATGCGCCAGCACGATCTTGAGTCGTTCCTTGGCGATCGAGGCGCTGCTCGGGCGCGACGGAAGCAAAAACTGGAACAGCCGCATCACGCCCTGCCAAACAACAAGCGAAAGAAGCCCCGGCGCTCGGGTTCGACGAAGCGCATCTCGCGCTGCTCGCCGAGGAAACGTGCGACCGCGTCGGTATAGGCGCGCCCGGCCGGGCTCTCTTCGTCGAACACGATCGGGGTACCGGTGTTCGAGGCGCGCAGGACCGATTCCGATTCCGGGATCACCCCCAGCAGCGGGATCGACAGGATTTCGCCGACATCTTCGACGGTCAGCATCTCGCCCCTGGCGACGCGCCCCGGGTCGTAGCGGGTCAGCAGCAGGTGGATGTCGACCGGCGGCTCGTTGCGCTCCGCCCGTCGCGTGCGTGACGACAGGATACCGATGATCCGGTCGCTGTCGCGCACCGACGAGACCTCCGGGTTGGTCACGATGATCGCGCTGTCGGCGAAATACAGCGCCGTAATTGCGCCATGCTCGATGCCGGCCGGGCTGTCGCAGACGATGTATTCGAACTGCTGCTTCAGTTCCTCCAGCACGCGCTCGACGCCGTCGCGCTTCAGCGCGTCCTTGTCGCGGGTCTGCGACGTCGGAAAGATGTAGAGGTTGTCGTTGCGCTTGTCCCGGATCAGCGCCTGGTTGAGGTTAGCGTCGCCGTTGATGACGTTGATGAAGTCGAACACGACCCGGCGCTCGCAACCCATAACCAGATCCAGGTTACGAAGCCCGACATCGAAATCGATAACGACGGTCCTGTGGCCGCGCAGCGCCAGTCCGGCGGCAAAGGCGGCCGAGGTCGTCGTCTTGCCGACCCCGCCTTTGCCGGACGTGACCACAATGACCTTTGCCAACAACTCGTCCTCCCGGCTCCCCCGCGCCGTCCAATGAGGCTCAAATTCGCGTGATGGTCAACCGGTCATCGATGAGAGCGATCTGCACCGGAGAACCCAGCAAATCCGCCGGCAATTGCTCGCTGACGAGATAGTGCCCGGCGATGCTGACCAGCTCGGCCTGCAGCCGTGAGCTGAAGATTCGGGCGGTTCGGTCGCCGCCGGCGCCGGCCAGCGCCCGACCGCGCAGAGTGCCATATACGTGTATGTTGCCATCGGCGACGAGCTCCGAGCCGGGGCTGGCCGCCGCGGTCAGGATCAGGTCGGCGCCGCGGGCATAGATCTGGGTTCCCGAACGTACCGGCTCGGTCACCAGCAGCGTCTTCGGCACCGCGGCCGGGCGCGGTGGTGGCGGTTCCGGGGCGGGCGCGGCCGCGGGCTCCGGGGCCGCCGTATCGGCAGCCGCGCCGGCTGCGGTTGCCGCGGCGCGGCGACCGCTCGGCTGAGAGGCGGTCGGGGCGAAGCTTGCCAAACCCTGCGCGGCGGCGGCTTCGAGCTGCGTCGGCAAGGCGTTCTGCACCCCGACCAGCACCAGCGTCTGCGCCTGTAGCGCCTCGCGCGCCTCGGCGAACTCCGGAGGCTGGGTAAAGCCCTCGGCATTGCGCAGGTCGAGCACGACCGGCGCGTTCCGGAAAAACCGCGGGCTGCGCTCGATCTGCGCCGCCAATTCGCGTGCGAATTCGGCGTCGCGCAGCAGCCCGGCCCGGACCACGATGACGGTGAAAAGCGCGCCCTGAACGAGGTTTCCCGCCGCCATGCGATCCCGATAAGCCAAAGTCCCGTGAGACGGTCACGGGTTAGCGCCAAACCGCCCCCGTCGCAACGGCTTTTGGTTAATGCCCCGGCGGGGCGCGGTTCCAGCCGGTCAGTCCTGTGGCGGCGCCTCGGGTACAGCCTCGCTCTGCGCTTTGCGGAAGGCGGCGAGCGCCGCCGCGACGGCGGGGTCGGCAAGCGCTATAAAAGCCGCCGCGAACAGGGCGGCATTGACCGCGCCGGCGCGGCCGATCGCGAAGGTCGCGACCGGAATTCCGGCCGGCATCTGCACGATCGACAGCAGGCTGTCGAGCCCGCCGAGGGACTGGCTCTGCATCGGCACGCCGAGCACCGGCAGTGGCGTCAGCGCCGCCACCACGCCGGCGAGATGGGCGGCGCCGCCGGCGCCGGCGATGATCGTCTTCAGCCCGCGCGATTGCGCCGTCGTGGCGTATTCGTGGACCCGGTCCGGTGTGCGGTGGGCGGAGGCGACCCGCACCTCATGCGGAATCGAGAGCTTGTCGAGCGTGTCCGCGGCATGCCGCATGGTCTCCCAATCGGACTGGCTGCCCATGATGATGCCCACCGCCGGGCCGCCTTCGTTCATGCCGCTGCTCCCGCTGATCATGTCTGGAGGAGGAACGGATTATACGGGCGGTCGGTCCGTCGACAACGGTCGGATCGCCCTCAGGCAATCGCGCTCTACGCGATGATGTCTGGAAGCAGTTCGCTTTCGATCTTCAGGATCTGGTCCTTGAGCAGCAGTTTGCGCTTTTTCAGCCGCTGCAGCTGCAACTGGTCGAACGGGGCCCGCTCGGAAATGCGCGCGATCACGTCATCGAGATCGCGGTGCTCGGTCTTCAATACGGCGAGCTTCGCCCGCAGGGCTTCGACGTCGAGATCCATCGCGCTGGCATACCTGCTGGCGCAATATAACACGGGGCGGAGGCAGAGTCGCGATGGGTGAGGCGTTCTGGCGGTTTGCCTTGGTGCTCTACAGCCGCCCGGGCGTGGCCGAAGCGTTGCTGCGCCTGCAGGACCGCGACGGCTTCGACGTCAACCTGATCCTGTTCGCGCTGTGGTCCGGCGCCGTGTTGCGCCGCCGCCTCGATGCGGCCGATTTGGCGGCTGCAGAAGCCGCAGCGAAGCCGCTGAGCAACGACATCGTCGCTCCGCTGCGCGCGTTGCGCCGCCGGCTCAAACCGGCCGCAGAGCTGGACGTCCAGGACCTCCGTCGCCGGATCGCGGCGCTCGAGCTCGCCGTCGAACGCCGGGTTCAGTACCGGCTCGCCGCCTTGCTGCCCGCCGCGAACAGCGAAACCGACGCGGTCGCAGCGGCCGAGACGAACCTGGCGCTGTACCTCGGCCCGACGTGCGCCGCCTCGATTGAGGCCGCGTCCCTGAGAAAGGCCCTAGCCGGCCTTGCTCGGCGCTAGGGCTTGCCTTCGCCCCAGCGCCGCACCGTGCCGGTGTCCAGCCCGAACAGGTCGAGCACCCGGCCGAGCGTCTGGTCGACCATTTCGGCGATTGTCTGCGGTTTGGCGTAGAACGCCGGCACTGGCGGCGCGATCACCGCGCCCATCTGCGACAGCGCCGCCATGGTTTGCAAATGCCCGGAATGAAGCGGCGTCTCGCGCACCATCAATACGAGTCGCCGGCGTTCCTTCAGCACGACGTCGGCGGCGCGGGTCAGCAGCGTCGTCGTCACCCCGGTGGCGATCTCTGCCATGCTGCGGATCGAGCACGGCGCTACGACCATGCCGAGGGTCTGGAACGAGCCCGACGAAATCGGCGCGGCGAGGTCGCCTACGGCATGTACGACATCGGCGCGGGCCCGCAGATCGGCGGCTTTCAGATCGGTTTCGAGCGCCAGCGTCATCTCGGCCGAGCGACTCATGACCAGATGCGTCTCGACCGGCATTGGGGCCAGGATTTCGAGCAGCCGCGCGCCGTAAATGGCGCCGGAGGCGCCGCTGATTCCAACAATCAAGCGGGGGTGCTGTGACGACCGGCTCATTCCTGATCTCCCGGCGCCCCTTTGATTTTGCCGTTGGCGACATATCTCGATGACATGGGCGTGACAACCCTGGCCGCTCCGCCGGTCAGGCGGTATCATCGCCCGCTGCCATCGTCTAGCAGGAGGATAGTCCATGCCGCTGCAGGATCGCATCGAGGCGCTGCGTGAGAAGCATGCTTTGCTCGAACGCGCCATCGATGAGGAGATTCATCATCCGTTCCCCAATCAGGAGGCGATCTCCGATCTGAAGCGTCAGAAACTCCGCATCAAGGACGAAATCTTCGCACTGGAGAAGCACTGACCCGGCCGTCGAACGGCCGACGTAAAAAGCCGAGAGCGGCGCTGCCCTCTCGGCTTTTTGCTGCCCGAAATACAGAAAATATGAGGCGTGGCGATCCCGGGAGCCTCGGATGCAAGTACCTGCAACACGGCCGGAAGCGCAGCCGGTTAGTTTGGCGGCGCTGTTCGTCGCATTTCTCAAAGTCAGCCTGTGCGGATTCGGCGGGGGACTTGTCTGGGCGCGGCGCACGGTCGTCGACCGGGAGCGCTGGCTCGACGATGAGGAATTTGCCGACACGCTGAGCCTGTGCCAGTTCCTGCCGGGCCCAAACATCATCGGCATCGCGGTCTGCGTCGGTGCAAGATTACGCGGCGCCGCCGGGGCAATCGCCGCGGCCGCCGGTTTCATTCTGATCCCCGGCGCGATTGGGTTCGGGTTGGGCGCGCTCTTTCTCCAGCATGCCTATCTGCCGATCCTGCAGGGCGTCCTCGGCGGGGTTTCGGCCGCGGCCGCCGGACTCTTGATCGCGACTGGATTGCGGCTGTTGCTGCCGCATCGTACGCGCCCGGCGGCACTGCTGTGCGCGGCGCTGGCCTTTGCCGGCATGACCTTGGTGAAATTGCCGCTTCTGGTCGTCTTGCTGGGTGTGTTGCCGATCAGCTTTGCCGCCGCCGCGATTGAGGGCGCGCGGGCGTGATGAACGGACAATCGGCAGCGCTCGCGCTGACGGCCCATCTGGCGCTGCTCTCGTCGATCAGCTTTGGCGGCATTCCCTCGGTTCTGCCGGATATCCGCAATTTCGTGGTCACGGCGAACGGCTGGGTCACCGATCAGGAATTCGCCAATTATTTCGCGATCGTACAGGCGATCCCCGGGCCGAACATGATCCTGATGATGAGCTTCATCGGGCTGAAGGTATGGGGGCTTCCTGGCGCGGCCGCGAGCGCGCTCGCAACGTTCGGGCCGCCCTGCATGATGTATTTTGCCGCCTTTCGCCTGTGGGACCGGTTCCGCGAGGCGCGCTGGCAGCGGATCGCCCGGCGCGGACTGGCGCCGGTCACGATCGGCCTCGTCGTCGCCGGCGGGGTGGTCATGGCCCGGACGGCCGACACGGATTGGGCGCTGCTCGCGGTAACCATTGCCGCAGCCGCGGTCTTCCTCGCGACCCGCATCAATCCATTATGGACGCTCGCCGCCGGCGCCGCGCTGGGCGCTCTCGGCGTCCTTTGAGATCAGGAATCGTAGCTGACCATCGACACGAACGGCACGTCGCCGAGGCGCTGTCGGCCATTCAGAAAGGACAGCTCGATGATGCAGGCGGCGCCGACGACCCTGCCGCCGCGTTGGGTAACCAGGTCGATCGCCGCCTTGGTCGTCCCGCCGGTCGCCAGCAAATCGTCGAGCACGAGGACCCGTTGGCCGGGTGCGATCGCGTCCTCCTGCATCTCGATCGTGTCGGTGCCGTATTCGAGATCGTAGGTGAAGCGCACGGTGCGGCCGGGAAGCTTTCCCTTCTTGCGCACCATCGCAAAGCCGCTGCCGAGCACCAGCGCGAGCGGCGCGGCCACGAGAAAGCCGCGGGATTCGATGCCGACCAGCAGGTCCGGCTTCAGCGGCTGCACCGCCTCGGCCATGCGCTCGACCGTGGTGCGCCAGGCCCCGGGATGCGCCAGCAGGGTCGAGATGTCGTAGAACAAAATCCCCGGTTTCGGGAAATCGGGGATCGTCCGAATGTGGTCCTTGAGGTCCATGGGGTCTCCGCTGGCATGCTGCTCGGGGCCTGCGATTGCGAAATAACGGCTTTTCACGTTATTGGAAAGTCCGGCCGAGCGTAACGATCGGGACCAGACAACAGCCGCCGATGGGAGCATGGCCGCGACCGCAACGATCCTGACCGAGGACGAACCCGGTGGGCTGATCCTGCGTGCCGCCGGCGACTGGCGTGTTGCCGCCGCGGCCGAGCTTGATCGCCGGCTGCAAGGCTTGCCGCTGCCCACTGGCAGGCACGTGACCTTCGATCTCGCGCAGGTCGAGCGTCTGGATACCGCCGGAGCCTGGCTGTTGCTGCGCACCGAACGGGCGCTGGCCGGGCGCGGCAATACCGTAGCGCTCGCCAATCTCGATCCGAGCTTCGCACCGCTGCTCGACCATTTGCGCGCCGACACCGGCGCGCCGCAGCCGCACCCGGTGCCGCCGCATCACACCCTGATCGGCTTTGTGGCGCAGATCGGCGAGGTAACGATCGGCATCCTGCGGTGGCTGTATTCGATCCTGGGCTTCTGGGGCCTCGTCACGGTAACGATTTCGCGGCTGCTGCCGCATCCGCGTCGGTTGCGACTGACCGCGACCCTGGTGCAGATCGAGCAGACCGGGCTTAACGCGCTGCCGATCGTCGGCCTTTTGTCGTTCCTGATCGGCATCGTCTTCGCCTACCAGGGCTCAGATCAGCTGCGCCGCTTCGGGGCCGAGATCTACACGGTCAACCTGCTCGGCGTCGCAATCCTGCGCGAATTGGGCGTGCTGTTGACCGCGATCATCATCGCCGGCCGATCGGGCAGCGCCTTCACCGCCCAGATCGGCACGATGCAGGTCAACGAGGAGATTGATGCGCTACGGACCCTCGGCCTCGACCCGGTCGAGGTGCTGGTATTGCCGAGGCTGTTCGGGATGCTGGTCAGCCTGCCGTTGCTGACCGTCTATGCCGATTTCATGGGCCTGCTCGGCGGCTGTCTGATGTCGTGGGGCGTGCTCGGCATCACGATCCCGCAATTCCTGACCCAGCTGCAGAGCGCGGTCAGCAACTGGACCTTCTGGGTCGGGGTCGTGAAGGCGCCGTTCTTCGCCGCGCTGATCGCGCTGGTCGGCTGTTATGAGGGGTTCAACGTTTCACGCAGCGCCGAAAGCGTCGGCAGGCTGACGACATTGTCGGTGGTCGAGGCGATTTTTCTCGTGATCGTCGTCGATGCGCTATTCTCGATCCTCTTTTCGTTTCTGCACATCTGAATGATGACCGACCCGACCGAAGATTTCGTGATCCGCGTACGCGGTCTCGTCAACCGCTTCAGCGCGCAAACGGTGCATGACGGCATCGATCTCGATGTCCGCAAGGGCGAGGTGCTGGGGGTCGTCGGCGGCTCCGGCACCGGCAAATCGGTGCTGTTGCGCACGATCGTCGGGTTGAATCGGCCAGCGGCCGGTTCGATCGAAGTGCTCGGCAACGAGGTCTATCACAGCAGCGAGACGGCGCTGCACCGGCTCGAGCAGCGCTGGGGCGTGCTGTTCCAGGATGGCGCGCTGTTCAGCTCGCTGACCGTCGCCCAGAACATCGAAGTGCCCTTGCGCGAGCATTTCGACATGCCGCAGGCGCTGATGGACGAGATCGCCGCGTGCAAGATCGCGATGGTCGGGCTCGCGGAGTCCGCCGGCGACAAATTCCCGGCGCAATTGTCCGGCGGCATGCGCAAGCGCGCCGGCCTCGCCCGGGCGCTGGCGCTCGATCCCGAGATCCTGTTCCTCGACGAGCCGACCGCCGGGCTAGACCCAATCGGCGCCAACGATTTCGACCAGCTGATCCGTGATATGCAGCGCAGCCTCGGCCTGACCGTGTTCATGGTCACACACGATCTCGACACGCTGTTCGCGATCTGCGACCGGGTCGCGGTTCTCGTCGACAAGCAGATCCGGGTCGGCACGATCGCGCAGCATCTGCGCGACAACCATCCATGGATTCAGGCCTATTTTCACGGCCCGCGCAGCCGCGCGGCACAGCAGGCCGGCGCGGCGGTGCCCGGGTGGCAGGGTCAAGCCGGAGAGGTGCATCCGGCAACGGCCTGAGCCGGGGCAGGACCAGGGGGGAACATGGAGACACGGGCCCATTACGTCGCCGTCGGCGGCTTTGTCGTGACCATCATTTTTCTGGCGTTCGCGACAGTGCTGTATCTCGGCCGTGCGCAGCTGTCGGCACAGTACGCACGCTACGACATCTACTTCAGGGGTGCGGTTACCGGGCTGTCGGTCGGGGCGCCGGTGCAATATGCCGGCATTCCCGTCGGGCATGTCGTTTCGATCGAGGTCGATCCGAACAATGTCGAGCAGATCAAGGTAGGGGTCGAGATCGACAGCGGCACGATCATCAAATCCGACGCGGTCGCCGGCCTCGAGACCAACATCCTCAGCGGCGTGTCGGTGATCCAGATCAGCGGCGGCAAGAAGGACTCGCCGGCTCTCGTCGCCAAGGAGGGCGAGTGGTACCCGGTGATCGCTTCGCGCCGGAACGACCTCGCCCTGGTCTACACCCGCATCCCCAAGTTGCTCGATCGGACGAACGAATTGATCGAGAACGTGAACGAGGTGCTGAACGACACGAACCGTAAGGCAATCGCGGAAACCGTCGAAAACCTCCGGGTCGCCAGCGCCGGCCTTGCCGAGGGCAGCAAGGTGATCGGCCCGGTCAGCGACGACGCTCGTACGACATTGCGATCGATCAACACCCTCGTCGCGAACATCGATCACAGCTACAGCGACCGCGACGGGCTCAAGGACCAAGTCGGCGTCGCGCTGGCCGATTTCGACCGCCTCGCCAAGGGGCTCAACGACAGCAACAAAAGCCTGCAGGCGGTTTTGCAGGACGCCCGGCCGGGCGTGCGCGACCTGACCCAGCACACGGTCGGTCACCTTAACGACCTGCTGCTGGAGACGCGGCAGCTCGTGTCCGGGCTGACCCGTCTTGCCGCCGATCTGGAACGCGACCCGTCGCGCATCCTTTACGGCGACCGGCGCCAGGGATATCAGCCGAAATGACCAGGCTTCCGCTCGGCCGGCGGTCAGCCCTGTTGGCCGTTCTGGGCCTTGGCTTGGCCGGGTGTGCGTCCCTGCTGACCGATCCGCCGAAGCCGCTCTTCCAGCTGACACCGAAGAGCACCTATCCCGCCGGTCTGCCGCACCTTTCGGGGCAGCTGCTGATCGATGTGCCGCTGGCTCCGGGCGGGCTGGACATCAATCGGATCGCGCTCAGTCGTTCGCCGGTTTCGCTCGATTATTTCGCCGACGGCGAATGGACCGACCGCGCGCCCCGTCTGGTGCAGACGGCCCTGCTCGAATCGTTCGAGAACAGCCGGACCGTTACCGCGATCGACCGCGAGACGATCGGCCTCAGCGCCGATCTCGTGCTGAAGACCGAGCTCCGGCATTTCGAGGCCGTCTACGATTCGCCGAACGGCCCGCCGCAAGTCTGGGTGGTCTTGAATGCGCGGCTGATCAAGATGCCGGAGCGCAAGATCAGCGCGCAGCAGTCGTTCGAGGCGCGGTACCCGGCCGCGGCAAACAAGATCGGCGATATCGTCCTCGCCTTCGACGAGGCGCTCGGGAAGGTGATGAAGGAGACGGTCGTCTGGACCGTTACCAATCCGGCCTTGCAGGGGCGAGAGCGCCGGTTATGATGGACATGGTTTGTTCCTCATCGGCGGAGGCAGGACGGGTGAGCCTGAGGCATCGCCAACTCGAGGCTGCGGCTACGGTGCGTGAGTGCCGCCGCGCCCTGGCATCGACCGGCAGCAACCTGATTTCCGAGCTGACTGGCGGCGGCGATACCCGGGATTGGCAGCGCTATCCCGAAGGCGAAGTCTACGACCCGGCGAGCCACGCCCAGTATTTCTATCACTGTCATGGGAGGGCCGGCGCGGGGAGCGGGCCGCGAGTCGAACACGGCCATTTTCATGTGTTCCTGCGCGCTGAGGGCATGCCGCCCGGCGTGGCGCCGCTGGTGCTGCCGGAGCTGGCGGTCGCCGATGTTCCCTTGCCGCCGCAGGCCGCGCCGGCGAAGCGAGGCCGGAGCGACGAGGTCTGCCATCTTGTGGCCATCGCCCTGGACTCGCGCGGCGAGCCGATCCGGCTGTTCACAACGAACCGGTGGGTGACCGGAGAGACCTGGTACCGTGCCGAGGACGCCATCGCGATGCTCGATCGCCTCCAGGTTACCCGCGGCGGCGGTTCGGAATTGGTGAACCGGTGGCTGGGCGCCATGGTCCAGCTGTTCCGGTCCGAGATCGCGGCGCTGCTGCGCGAACGCGACGCGGCGGTCATGGCGTGGCGCCGCCGCCGGCGCAGCAACGTCTTCGAGGACCCGCGCTGCGAAATCCTGTCGAGCTGCGACATTGACCTCGACGGGTATCTCGCCGCCGAACCCGATGCCCACGCGGATCGGCGCCCATCGTCGCGGCTTCCGCGCATGGCCGAAGGCTGGGGCGTCTAGCCCTGGCTCGCACAAAGGAGCCTTCAATGCTGTTCACTTGCCGGCCGCCCGGCGCCCGCATCCCCGGCCGCTTTCCCGGTCCGGCGCACGCTCGCGGCAAGTGGTTCACGCTCGACATTCATTGCCACACCCGTACCTCGAAAGCGGCCGAGATGGTCGCCGGCAACGAGGATGTGTCGCACTGGTTCCTCGAAACCGCCGCCAGCCCGCAGAGCCGGGAGATCAACCGCAACAACGGCGTGCGCACCGAGCAGCAATCGACCTCGCCGGAACAGCGCATCGCCGACATGGATTTGATGGGGATCGATATCCAGGCGATCTCCCCGGCGCCGCGGCAGACCTACTACGGAGCCGGCCCGGAGCTCGGCCGCGACGTGTCGCGCGTCATCAACGACCACCTGGCGGAAATCTGCGGCCGCTATCCCGAGCGCTTCGTCGGGCTCGGCACGATCCCGCTGCAAGCGCCGGAATTCGCGATCGCCGAGCTCGAACGGCTGCACAACTCGCTCGGCTTCCGCGGCATCGAGATCATGACCCATGTCGCCGGCGAAGAGCTGTCGGCCGAGCGCTTCCGGCCGATTTTCGCCCGCTGCGAGGAACTGGGCGCGCTGATCTTCATGCATCCCGACGGCTTCACCGAGGCCGGGCGCCTCAAGGACCATTACCTCGCCAACGTCATCGGCAACCCGCTCGATTCGACGGTCGCGGTGCATCACCTGATCTTTGGCGGCGTCTTGGAGGACCATCCCAACCTGAAGATCGTCGTCGCCCATGGCGGGGGGTATCTGCCGGCCTATTCCGGGCGCATCGACCACGCCGCTTCGGCCCGCCCGGATACCTGCGAGCACCTGCGCCA
>Ga0073928_10010279_pt1 | contig 11188 bp, 8 predicted proteins | sample PaiPotPPA55metaG_FD_76969 | JGI IMG/M metagenome (GOLD analysis project Ga0073928, IMG submission 76969) | Iron sulfur acid spring bacterial and archeal communities from Banff, Canada, to study Microbial Dark Matter (Phase II) - Paint Pots PPA... ...
GTTTGTCTTGAAGTGTAGAGCTTTCCGTCGTGCTCCAGACCATGGATGCCGACTTCAAATCCCGCCCGATCGAGAGTCTCGCGGAGTGAGTCAGGAGTTCGGTATTCACCTTCCGGAACGAAATTAAAGGACGAGTGGAATCCACTTCTCAGTTCGAGGTTCATCAAACGCTCGACTCTCGACATACCTTTGCAACCCTCGACGTCGTGAGTGAGGACAAACGCGAACTGTTTTCCGTTCGGCCAACCCGGCCATCCCGGTGGGGTGCGCCCGGCCTTTGGGTCGATCGGCCACACATCTGCAAAGCTCCGACGCCGACGGTTAGCCCGCCATCGCCGCAGCGCCAAACGGAGCCGAAATGGCAACGCAGGCTTGAGGAGGTAATAAGCTCTGTTAACAAACATTATGAAAACCTTTCCTCAGTGGTTATTCTAGCGGCTCGCAGATTGCGGATGAACCGTCTGTCTATCCAGCATGTTTGTACAGGAGTTTGCCGATCATCTTTAGAATGGCATCCGGCACAGTCGAAATTACGGGCCGAGCAAGCTTTCGTTTCCAGACGGCCGGCAGCCCCGATGCCTCTTGAGGATAACTCCAATAACTAATTGAACTTCGAGTCGCACCCCAGTGTTCCTTAAAAGCAGCGAGCCCGAAGTTGTCAGTATCCGACCGGCCCATCTCGAGCTTTTCAAAGCCCCCGTCCTTGGCTTCTTGTATGGTTTTCCAGAATAATAGCGCAGTTCCCCCTAGGTTGTTGAATGCCGCATTGCTGCAGCCGTATTTGTAGAGCATCGATCTCTTGTGTGACAGAGTGAGAATGCTGGCAACCGCCATGGAGTCCTTGTAAGCAACACGGATCTGAATGTCTCTTCCAAAAGCTCCGACTAGGGCCCGAAACCAGCCCAAGGGCTGCGGTGGAAGGCCTTGTCGACGACGTGTCATCAACAGAAGCCGATAGAAATCTTGAAGCAGCACTTCTGACGTGCCTTGCGCGTAGGTTAGTTTTTCCCGTTCGGCACGACGTATTTTTCTTCGCACGCAGTCTTTGTGAAAGTTCTGAAACACCTGTTCAATGCCGAGACGTAGATCAAGACAGTGGAGATGGTATGAATCGTATCGGCTGAATTCCCCGTTGCAACTTGGCAAATATGAAACTGGTCTGATTTCAACGTACTTCCATTCTTTCCGGTCGACCTGTTGCTTCAACTGGAGGAGGAGAGCATCGAACTCGTCCGGCGTGCCGACCAGGGGTTCACAATGATCAGAAAAAGGTAAAGACACCAGGCGGCGCCCGGTCAGCCAGCTATTGATTCCGCAGAAGACGATCCCATTTGCCAGCTGTTCGCCAGGAGGACTGGTAGTAACTACGACGGGCTTATAGCCATACACCGTGCATAGTGCTCGCAGCCAGTTCGCGCTATGAAATACCGACCCTCGCGGATGCGTCTCCACCAAAGCAGCCCAGCGTGGGTCGGAAAGAGGATCAATCTTGTACCCATCTGCCGAAGCCAGCGTCTTCAACAAAGAGGCTGAAACTCCCGCGGACTCACGTATGGCAGATGTTGACGCTTCAATCATGACGATGGCGCCTGAGGCCCTCTTAGACTGCCCCTTTGCAACATTGCAACAGATCCGAGACCACAGTGTTGTCCGAGGTTTTTCATGACCTGCTCCACGGTCATAAATCTTGCTTCGCGAGCAGCGGCAAACGAACAGACCGCATCAAGGAGTTTCGGCGTGCAGCCAAAGGGGGACGGGTTTGTAACCACGTCATGGGAGTAAAAGATCAGCCAGTGCCCCCGTTTCTCGTTTTCCAGAATTAAACCCTTGGCGGCGTCGGCACGATCTAGGTCACCGTAAAGGCTATTCGCACGAAGCAGGTTCAGATCAACGTCTGGACCGTTTAAGCCGCCGCAAGTCCCGCGGCTACTCATTAGCTGCGGCCCGAGCTTCTTCTTAGTTCCCAGTGTCGCATCGCCGTACGGGTATGCGAAATTACCTGAAGTCGCTGCTCTGAGTGTTTCTTGAATCGCCTGCTCTCCCTTCTCGACATCATCCTTGAAGACACCGTAACGGACGTTACGGGCTGACAGATGGCTGAAGGTATGGCTAGCGAGCTCATGTCCTCGCTCCAGCACCGCACACAGGTCCTCGTGACAGAACTGCTCTCCCAGATCATTTTTCCCGCTCATCAAAGACATCGATACATAATAGGTAGCTCGAGCTCCGAAGCTTTCAAGGACGGCGGCACCAGTGGTCAGAGCTGTTCTGGGAAAGTCATCAAAGCTGAACGTAATGATTGGGCCCCCCGCCCCTAAAGGCACAGTCCGCTGATAAAGGCCAGTCAGAAATCTCCGACGCACGTACCCAAGTTGCGAACGTACGATCATGACCTAGTCGCTTCAATCGAATCATGCACGACAACGTCGATGATTGCATCATCGGGTACCTCACGATCTTTCGGAAACATCAGGCGTGAAACACCGCTCTCCTCTCCTACCTCTTGTAAGAACAGGTCGGTAAAAACCTGCCCCGAGGGGGCATTTCGTGGACTTTTTCGGTAATTGGCATAGAAGTCTTTACCGCTTATCCCTATGTATTTTCGAATAATATACGCCAGGAATGCATGCTCCACTCTTTTTGATTGAACACGACAGCTAAACATCAGGTCGGTCATTAGGGGAAGACGATTATCAATAATGCAGAATCCGACTACTCCGTAATTGCCAAATCTATCCTCCACATCCAAAACGTACGTATCCAAATGTGAAGTGCCAAGAATGCGCTCTAGGACACTCTTTTCATATCGGTTCCCGGAGAAATTCATTTGATTCGTTCTCTGTGTTAACTCGTGAACCCGAGTAAGGTTTTCTTCGGTCATCGGGCTAACATTGAGCCTGATATCGCAGTGCCGCAAGAATGCGATGTAATCATTTCCGAATCCCCCAGCAATATTTTGCCGGCGTGACTCAACCTGATACATCTTGCGCCGCTCTCGGCTTTCGGCGCTCACCGGAACTCGGAGTGTTTCCATGTCCGGGATTTGCAGGTAACGATCTGCGTTCAAAGTGCGAAGTTCAGGGTTTACTGCTTTGACCTGCTGCAATTCGAATTCAGAATCATCTACGAACAGCAGAGTGTCAACACCGATATTGAGCTGGCGCGTAATGGCTTCGACGCCCTCGCTCTTAGGTTGCCAGGAAATTTGTGGACACAGAAAGTATTCGTCAATTCCGAAATTCCTGAGAGCTCCTATAGCTTCATCGCGATTGTTCTTGCTCACAATGGAGTGCAGTATGCCACGTTCGTCCAACGTTTTTAGAATCTTTGCAATTTCCGGCTTAAGCCTAAGCTTTGAAGGACCATCTTCCACCAATATGCCGTCCCAAATAGTATTATCAAGATCCCAGACAACGCACTTGATTTTTTTGACCTCTTTCGGTGTCCCTTCGTCAGGCGCAGGCTTCTCGATGCTCGAAACTTCCCGCACGAAGTCCATAACACCAAAAAAGAGGACTGTCTCCGTTTGCTCCTCATTCGGAACCACTTCCACATTGAAGGGGAAACCAAGGTCGAGGAATCTTGTGATTTCCTCATATCCCACCCTTAAGCGGTGGAAACCGGGTCTGAACTCAAGCAATTGTTGAAATGGTATTTTCACCCGATCGTCAGTTGAGCGTAGCGTGAGCGAGAGCCGGACAAGCTTAGACGAAGGGTTGTAGCATTCTAAGACGAAGGCCGTCGGCAAACATTCGCCGGTGCTGGTGCGGTAGCCTACCTTCTTCTTGAAGCTGTACCTTTTCTGAGTAGTAAACCGTTTCAGGGATACCGGAGCGGGCAACTGAAAAAGAGCTGATCCGATCCAATGATCTCGGCGCTCAAGTCTTAAGGCATCCTTCACCGAACGGAGCCGGATGTTACCAGGCGTCCACAATTTCCCCCATTGTTTGAATCGAATCTTTAGCAAGTACGAATTCATCGCTTCGGGACAGTCGATCCTGACCATTCCATCGGAGAATCGTCGGCAACGTCCATCTTCCCGGGGGCTGTATAGATCGCAAGTGGTATAACAGGTTGGCCACACACACTCCGTGCAATGTTCACTCCAGGGTAGGACGGTGCGCTCTAGGACGGTGACCTTCAACTCCCGAAACCGAGCAACTACGTCCTGAGGAATCTGGTCGGGAGACTCTCGCTTACGGTTGGCTTCTGTTTCGTACATACTCTATCCGTCGGCCGGCAAATGACTAGGTACTAACAACGAATGCTGGGTCTGGCCTGGGGTTCGGCGGCGGGGTAGGGGCTCCCGCCAGGAACGACCGATGCCACAGTTCCAGGACTGCGAGAGAAAGCAGTTCCTTAGAGTACTTACCGGAACGCGAATTCTCCGCGATGAGGCCTTCTATGCTCCTGCGGTCGAAATACCCTCGCGCACTGGTTTGTCCATCGAGGAGCACGTCCCGCAACCAACCTTTTAGCTCCGTTCTCAACCACATCTCGTACGGAACGGGAAATCCGGCCTTCTTACGGTGCAGGATTTCATCTGGAACGTGACTCCGCAGAGCTGCTTTCGCGATGTATTTGGTTGTTAAGCGCCGTACTTTGAGGTTCTCCGGCAGCGATGCCGCAAATTCCAGTATCTTGTGATCGAGAAGAGGCACTCGCAGCTCGATAGAATTAGCCATCGTCATCTTGTCGGCCTTCAAGAGGAGATCATCGGGCAACGTAGTCTTAGTGTCCACGTAGAGCATCCTGTTGAGGACACTTTCGGCGTTCCCGCTGTGGAGATGCTCTCGTACCGGCATCACGGAGAAGTCCTTGTTTACAAACCCGGCGAAATCTCTTGAATACAGTTTGTGGAACTGCGAGTTGAAATATGCTGCAGGCGCATACGTTCGACCATAATAATAATTATCGAAAGAACTAGCGAGTAGCGGAATGTATTTGCGCAAGCGCTCATTGTCGATCGAACGATTGAGATACGAGGCTCCAGAGGCAACCAATCCTACAAATGGGCCCAATGCGCACTTTAGCCGCTCTAGCCAGAGAACCCCGCGATATGTTTGGTATCCTGCAAAAGCCTCGTCGCCCCCTTCGCCTGAAACTAACACCTTTACATAGTTCTTTGCCAGCCGCGAAACATAGTACAACGCGACCGCTTGGGGCTCACAAACTGGCTCCTCCATGTGCCATGCAAACTGTGGCAGGAAATCGGCAAACTCGCGGGAGCTGATTGTTGTTTCGTAGTGTTCGGTGCCAAAGCGCTTCGCCGCCAAACTGGCATACGGGCGCTCATCGATGATCCCGGGAGCCGCGAACCCTAACGTATAACTACTGAGCGGTTTATCGGTTTTACCCACCGCAAATCCAAGCATTGCTGTCGAATCCACACCACCACTTAGCAAGAATCCGACCGGTACGTCGCTGATCATGTGTAGTCGAACCGAATCCTCGAATAGCCCGAGTAACTCCTCGGTGGCCTGCGCCTCTGTCCGGCTCTGTGGCGAAAACCGTAGATTCCAATAGGTCTTGATTTCTGTCTTACCTTCGCGCGCAATCAGATACGATCCAGGAGCCAACTTGTGTACATTTCGAAGCAATGTCTCTTCGCCGGGTACATACAGAAACGTCAGAAATCGATCGATCATCTCCGGAACCACCTCAGGTTTCACCTCGGGATCGGCCAGAAGAGCTTTGATTTCCGAACCAAATACCAAAGACTTATCTGAAAGCCAGTAGTACAGAGGCTTGATTCCAACCCGATCTCGAGCGAGAAGCAGTTGCTTTCGATTTTCATCCCAGATGGCAAAAGCGAACATGCCGCGCAATTTCTCGATACAGCCAGCGCCGAATTCCTCATAGAGGTGAACGATTACTTCTGTGTCGGTCTTCGATTTAAAGCGGTGTCCGCGGGACTGCAAATCCTGCCGCAATTCTTGATAGTTGTAAATCTCACCATTGAAGATAATCCAAACAGTTTCATCTTCATTGCAGATCGGTTGATGTCCGGTGTTTAGATCAATGATAGAGAGTCGACGGAACCCGAAGCCGACATTTCCAGAACGGTAGTAGCCCTCATCGTCAGGCCCACGGTGCTGAATGGCATCGGCCATTGACTTCAGCAGCGCGCTGGAAACGCTTCTTGATTGATCAAAATTCAGTTTACCGCAAATGCCACACACAGGCGTTTCTCCTGAAGTATTTCTTGTGTCAAACCGTAACGTCTTGCCATCCGGTCGTCAATTTCAACATAGTTTTCCATTTTTCCCGGGAGTATCGCAGCGATTCCCGGTCGACCACAACGTTCACAAAGGGTAACAAAAGGACAAGCAACGTTAATCTGCCGATAGCGACTGCACCCATGGTGAAACGGTAGCCGAAGGCATAAGCACTGCCGCGCGTCTTGCGAAACAACTGCACCATTGCGCGATATTTCATAATCGTGGCCCAGTGGCTAACCTTTTGACGCGAACTGCTTGTGCCTCCATGGTGAATGATCGCCGTCTCTCCGACGTAATAATTGACGAACCCCGCGGCCTTGAGCTTATAGTTCAAGTCCAAATCCTCCGCGTACATAAAATAATCTTCACTGAAGAATCCAACTTGTTCGAATACAGTCCTCCGCAACAGCATGCATGCTCCAGGAATGACGTCGACCTCGATGAGCTTCACATTCTCCGCGAAAAGTGGCGCAATTTTCCATAGCCAACATTCCGGCCACCGCAGCCGTAAGTATTCAGCGTCCATCGCTTGATTCAGGATCGTTGGATAAGTCTGGATCGAACTCAACTGCACAGACAAATCAGTATTCAGCAGTTTGCAACCAACAATTCCGGCATCTGGCAGGGCCTTGAGGTGGGCCAATAAGAGGTCTATTGAGGGTGCCACGAGCTCCGTGTCCGGATTCAGGAAAAGAACATATTCGCCAACCGAGCGTCTGAAACCGAGATTGTTCGCACACGCAAAACCAAGATTCTTGTCACTATGGATAACCGTGATCTCGCGGAAGGCGTCTTTAAGCGAAGCGATGCCCGGCTCGGGCGACGCGTTATCCACCACTATGATTTCGAACTGAACACTATGCGTCTGCCTAAAAATGCTTGCGATTGATTCTCGCAGGTAGTCTAGCGAGTTCCAGTTCACGTAAATAATTGAAAGTTCCATGAGAAGGCTACTTTCCACGCTGACCCATATTGTTATTTCCAGATCGTTTCTTGGCCACACAGTTTCGCAAGCTGCTGGCGCTGCAAGTATCTGATTAACTGTGGATCGTCCACGCGAGGAGTTTTTTGCAGATACGCCGACATATACCCGTAGAGCAGGGCGACGGAACCCAGAACGTAGGGCCGTTGGCCCAGCCGTGCGACTGACTTGGCCATCAGAAAAAGGGGGTGGTATCCAGAGACATAATCGGTCTTCCCGTTCTTGGCGATGCCGCCCCAGCGGCCATAAGCAGCTCCGGTCCAGCGATGATGCTGGATCTGGAGATCCAGAAAACTCCGGGTACTCCAACCTAGCATGTTGGCTTTCACTTCATCTACCGTATCAGAACCAGGCCCCACCCAAAGGCCGCCGATTGTATCCCAGCAAGCACGTCGGTAGATCTTTGCGCCTCCTCGAACGTGGAACATTGGATTTTGCTCTAAAGTTTTTTGTCCACCCTCGAGGTGATACAGGAAGCCACCTCCAATTCCTAAACGCCGGTTTTCCTCGAATTTACCAAACATTTGAGTGAAGTAATCTGGCCCAAAGGACAAGTCCCCGTCCAACTTTGCCATGAATTCCCAGTCAGCGCAGCGAAGCGAATGAAACCCATCATAAAAAGCTTCGATGATTCCCGCTCCCCACTTCCGGAAGCCACGATCTTCGCGCCTAACTCCTCGAATCCAGGGAAACTGTCGGGCCGCCTCCGCGATAATTCCGCCGGTGCCATCCCTTGAGCCGTCATCCACAATGACCCACTCCAGCGGCCGAACTTCTTGCTTCACCATGCTCTCGATGGTTAAAGGCAAGTATGCCTCTTCATCTCGAACGGGAGTGACCACTACGTACTTTGTCGGAACGCGCGTCATGGGAGCATGTCTAGTTTGCAACTCGCACCTCCACTGGCGTTGGGAGCGGCGACGCGACCATCTCTCTCCCAACATTTGAGTGCTGGCTCATGGCTACCTGATAGGCGTTGAGTAATCTAATGCACGCAGCCGCCCACGTAAGACTTTCCCGTTGGCGGATGCACGCCTGTCGAAGATCGGTTAAGAGCGAGCGATCCTCAAAAAGGTTAGTAATGTGTTTTTGTAAAGTTGTCACATCCCCGACCCTATGGACTAATGAATTGTACATGTCCCGGCATTCTTCCGTGCATGCATCAGAAACCAAAGGGACACAGCCACTTCCAATAGCCTCGACGCATACTAAACCAAAGCCTTCCTCGATAGATGGCATAAGAAGTATGTCGCTCTGTCGCATTAGTTCGGGAACATCATTTCGATGACCGAGCAGGCGCACGCTGGAGTGAGAAAGTTGTCCCGCGAACCTTCTCTTGTATTCCGCGCTGAGTTCGCCAGCCACTAAGAGTGTTCCATCGTGCGAGGCAGGAGAGGCTAACCACGCTTCAAGAGCCAGATGCAAGCCTTTGCGAACTGCATCGACACCCACAAATAATGCGGTGAACTTCTTGGCATTTTCTCTCGGTGTCAGACTTGGAACAAAAGTCTTTTCGTCGAAGCCATATGTATGTCGAAGCAGCTTCTCAGCTGCAAAACCAGTCTTGCGGAAGGTTTTGACGGTGAATTCCGATGGACAGAGTAATCGGAAAGCCATCTCGAATTCCTGCTCTTCGCGGGCCAACACTCCGCGGTCCGGTTGATAATCGTGATGAGGGGTGTCGACGCCAATGCGGCGGCACTCGGCAGCGACTGTTTCATAGCAAAACCGGGTGTGCGCGTTTGGCCGTTCGAGCACTGCTGGGATCCCCAATCGCTGGGCGGTCTTTAGGGTCTCCAGGGATCCCAAGGGCCAGCAATGGACGATGTCTATCTCACCTGCCATCCGTTCGAGTCTACGGGCAACAATCCGGTCGTGCAGAACACACGCGCCCATCCGGCCAAGCAGCTTATATGGAATCCGTAGTTTACCCCAGGCCAAAGTTCGCCGGACACGCACATTTTCCGGTAAGGCACGCGAGACCGCCCCCGGGAATACAATTACATCTGCGCCCGCAGCAGCCAAACCACGAACTTGTTCCCAAGCGGTATAACAAATTCGCGCCGCGCCGATTTTATGTGGGAAGCTATAGAGAATTCTCATTTAGTCCTCATTCGTCGAACCTCTGCACCGTCAGAGCCTCCCAGGGGGTTCTCGAGACGAGAGTTAGTTCAGGCTCCGTTGGGACCTGAGACTCTTGGCGGGCTGGCGCCATCGCCACGACGGGAGCGGTCACCGCTGAAATCATAGCTAGCAATAGGAACCAACTCACTTTGGATTGATCAAAATAGTTGACGCCAAAAAAAGCCGCCAGATGAGCAAATAGTGCCGCACCAAGAAACCAAACAAGCCACTCTTCTTTTATTCGAACGGTAAGTGCTTTCCTGATATTTCCGATTTGCCCGTAGCAACGACAAATCATGATGATGAAGAAGACAAACGCAAGCAGTCCCCCGGTCTCGCCCACATTCACATATTGATTTTGCGTGTCCCAAAGATCCCAACCCCAGGTGCCGGCATCGTGCGTGCCTATTAGCCACCAATCAGCGAAATGCCTGATGAACTGGTCGATGAGTTCAGCACGATGATAGCCTGACGAGCCACCCGTCAGATCGATATGAGCGATCACGAACCAAACGGGCGCCTTCATCACCATCGCCAACGCCAGCAAGGCAATGACGAGACCCCAGCGAACAGCCTTCATTTTGCTCCTGATCGGCCACAGGCACATGGCCAGAATTCCCCCAACGTAGGCAAGCAAAGGGGTACTCGATTGCGAGGTGATCGTCATAATTGTGCATCCGAGCATACCAGCGACCGCGATCACCTTAGACTTTCCGTTCTTCCAGAGCAGGAAGAATAGAGGCAAGAGAGTGGCAGCAAAGCAGCCAGCCATTAACGCATGTTGAAACACGCCCTGCGAACGAATCTTGCCCTCGCGGACGTCGGGAACGAGTTGCACACCACCGAGGACTCCAAAAGCGTTTTGCAGCGTCAGCTGCTCCCGCACCATGAAATAAGCCAATATTACGGTCAACAATGCAAGGCATTTAAGCGCTGTGTAGGCATCTTTTCGATCCTGAATTAAGTATCGCAACAAAAAATAGGCACCCAGATAGTCAATCAAGAAGCCGAACTGATTAATCAGAGCTTGAGACTGCATATACTGCAGCACTGTGCCAATCGCTTCACAACTGATGCAAATCACGAAGGCCTGGTCAATAGAGTTAAATCCTCCCGCAAAGAGGGATTTTTTCGCTGATGACCTTGCTCGGACAAGACGAACGAGACCAGCGAGGATAACGATTCGCAGTGTTAGCCAATGGACACCAATAAGGTAAACCTGCTGGCCCGCAGGCACGAGGAACGCAAAGAACAGGAAAGGTACAATGACATATCTTCGCGGCAGGACAAGCGCCAACAGTATGGCAATCAGCATGCCAACCATGACGATTGGGCTCAGAATGCTATCAGTCGCGCCGCCACCGAATGCATGGCTCTGATCTGGATGGTCGGGCATTACTTCAGGTCTACTTATTCTCGAGACTCATGCTTTCGTGAAAACGGCATGGATGCTTTCGCCGTCTCCGGCGACCCCCGCCACAACGCTGAGCAATGGCAGCATGGTCATGCGGAAAGCTTTGCGTACCGCGCGGTAGGGAAAAGTCGGCCGCGTTAACTTTGCCATAGGCATTCGTCGAAACCCAAGACGATGATACAGCTCATCGAGCAGGTAGCGGGTGCTTTGTTCAATGAATACCTCGCGGTGTGTGGTCACTGAGACTTCTCTAAGGCCCACCGACTCAGCCAGTCCACGGAGCGAGGAGGGGGAGAAATGGTAGGTATGGCGTGGCAGTTCGAGAGCGTACCAATAAGACTTGAATATTCGTCGGCCAGCGGAGTCGATGTTGGGCATCATCGCAAAAAATACTCCGCCTGGCTTCAGCCATTTGGCCACTCGCAACAGAACTTCTCGTGGTTCGTA
>Ga0073928_10010281_pt1 | contig 11185 bp, 9 predicted proteins | sample PaiPotPPA55metaG_FD_76969 | JGI IMG/M metagenome (GOLD analysis project Ga0073928, IMG submission 76969) | Iron sulfur acid spring bacterial and archeal communities from Banff, Canada, to study Microbial Dark Matter (Phase II) - Paint Pots PPA... ...
CGATTTTTGCCGCGGCCCGCACATTCCTTCCACCAAGCGCATCACTGCTTTCAAGTTGATGAGCGTTGCCGGTGCATATTGGAAGGGCCAGGAAGCAAATCCACAGTTGCAACGCATTTATGCGGCGGCTTTTTATACTCAGAAGGAACTCGACGAATATTTACATCGCCTCGAAGAGGCCAAGAGGCGCGACCATCGCAAACTCGGGGTCGAGCTGGATCTGTTCAGCATTCAGGAGGAAGCCGGCCCCGGACTTATCTTTTGGCATCCCAAGGGCGGGTTGATCCGCAAAATTATGGAAGATTGGCTGCGGGATGAACTGTTGCGCCGCGGCTACGATCTGGTCGTCACGCCACATATCATGAAGCTCGATTTGTGGAAGACCAGCGGGCACACCGGCTATTACCGCGACAACATGTTTGGCCCGGTGGAAGTCGAAAAAACAGATTATCAATTGAAGCCCATGAATTGCCCGGGGCACATTCTTATTTATAAAGCCAGGATGAAGAGTTATCGCGATCTGCCTGTTCGTCTCGCGGAGCTTGGCACCGTTTACCGCTACGAGCGCAGCGGCGTGCTGCACGGGTTGCTGCGCGTTCGCGGCTTTACGCAGGACGACGCCCACATTTTCTGCATGCCTTCGCAAATTGAAAGCGAAGTGGAAGCCTGCCTGGATTTTGCGTTCGCGGTAATGAAGACTTTCGGCTTCGACAAATTTGAGGTCGAGCTGAGTGATTGGGACGCGGCGCATCCTGAAAATTACACCGGCAAACCCGAAGACTGGCAGCGCGCCACTGCCGCGCTTGCCGGAACCATGACGCGCATGAATATCCCGTTTAAAAAAATCGATGGCGAGGCTGCGTTTTACGGCCCCAAAATCGACGTCAAGTTAATCGATGCCATCGGCCGCCCGTGGCAACTCACCACTGTGCAGTTCGATTTCAACTTGCCTGCTCGGTTCGGACTGCAATACATCGGCGAAGATGGCGGGAAACACGAGCCGCTGATGGTTCACCGCGCGTTGCTGGGTTCCGTCGAGCGATTTTTTGGCATTTTGATCGAGCACTATGCCGGAGCGTTTCCGTTGTGGCTCGCTCCGGTGCAAATCGAGATTTGTCCGGTCAGCGAAAAAGTTGCTGACTACGCCCGCCACGTGACCGACACGCTGAAGCGCCACGGCTTCCGCGTGCATCTGGATGATCGCAACGAAAAATTGCCAGCGAAAATCCGCGACGCTCAGCTGCTGAAAATCCCATACATGATGGTGCTCGGCCCCAAAGAATCAGACGCTGGCACGGTGTCCGTTCGTCATCGCACCAAGGGCGACCTAGGCCCGAAACCGCTTCCAGAAGTGATGGAGTCGTTGACCAAGGAAGTAGAATCCAAAGCCATTTCTTAGATTGACTTACAAATACTCAATAAGCGGGTTTTAGAGCTGCCGATCCAATAAATACCTATGACCCAGCGACAGCGTAATCTCCGCTCGTCGCGACTTATGACAAGCTTGCGGACTCGTTGAAAATACCGTGAGTATTCTTCCGAACCAGAAATTCGAACGGGCATGAGCTTCCTAAAACGTACCAGGGACTTAATAATCGAGACCTTGCTGGCCGTAATTCTGGTCACGATATTTGTCGTTTATCTGTTAATCGTCCCCAAGGAAAACTGGCCGGGCACGGTCTGGGTGACTCCCGTCATCAATACGGTCATTGTTTTCGGATTTTTGCTTTCTTGGTTCAGGTACGCGTGGAAAAGCGCACGGTATTGGGCGGCGGTTGGGGTTCTACTTTTTTGTCATTCCGTAATCTACATCTTTGCTCTCCACCGAGTTGCGCATTTCCCCATGATTTTGTACGTAGCGACTAACTCAGCGGAGCTGGTAATTTTCTCACGGATTCTCCGGAAAATTGTCGGACGCTCACCATCAGCTGATTTATATGGGGCGGACTGAACGCGGCATTCTCAGGAGTGAACGGTCAACGCTGCGATCCAAAACTCACCAATTGTCTAAGAAGAAACGCGCGCTTGTCGCACCAGCGCGACTGCATGCTATACTTTGAAACCCGTCCTATAGCGGTTTTGTGCTGTGGGTATCGGGGTTAATTTTTGGCCTTGCGGCTTCGATGTACACCGCAAGCGCCTTGGGGCATTAGGGGGAAATATCGCAGAACGTACTTTCCGGCAGAGCGACCGCATTCGCGTAAACGAACGTATCCGGGCGCGCGAAATCCGGGTGATAGATGAAGAGGGCGGCCAGCTCGGCGTCATGCAGCCTTTCGAAGCCATAAAGATGGCCAAGGAAAAGGGCCTGGACCTGGTGGAAATTTCTCCCACCGCAGAACCGCCGGTTTGCAAGATTACCGATTACGGCAAGTATCTGTACCAGGCCAACAAGAAAGCGCACGAACAGCGCAAGAGCAGTCGGGGCTCGCAACTGAAAGAAGTAAAGTTTCGGCCGGCTACTGCCGAACACGATTATCAGGTTCGCAAGAATCAGATCATTCGCTTTTTGGGAGAAGGCCACAAAGTTCGCGCCATGATTTTTCATCGCGGGCGCGAAATGGCGCACCAGGAAGTTGGTCGCGCCAAGATGACCCGCTTGCTGGGCGAAATTGGCGATAACGGCCAAGTGGAAACCATGCCGCGCATGGAAGGAAATGTTTTGGTGGCGTTGTTGGCGCCCAAAAAAGGCGTTCCGGCGAGCAAGCCCGCGGGGCAGCCGGCTAACGCGCAGCAGTCGCAGTAGCGCGGAAATCACAACGGCGCAAATAATAAACGAAGTGATTGCGAGAGGATTTTAGAGATGCCAAGGAATCGTTCCAAGCCCAAAATGAAGTTGAAGACTCACCGGGGCGCTAAGAAGCGTTTCAAAGTTACCGCTACTGGCAAAATTCTTCGCATGCATTCGGGGAAGCGCCATTTGCTGGGCACCAAGAAACCTGGCCGCATGCGCAAGTTGAAGAAGCTCACGCTGGTGAGCCCCGCCGACAGGCTGAACGTGAAGCTGTTGCTTCCGTACGCTTAGATTGAGTTATTTGGCTTGAATTACGGGCAAAGACTTTCAGCCTCGATCCATCGAAGCTGATGCAGTAGCGGCAAAAAGTCGGGCGCAAGTCCACGCCGTTTCGCTGAAAAGCGAAATGGCATCGAGCCAGGCAGCGCTTCACGGGTGCCTGCCGGCCGATAACGAGTCGCAACAGTTGTTCGCCTCACGGCGAAAACGCGCGGCTCAGTAGTTCTACCGGAGACAAACCCGTTGCCGTACGCGTGTTTTTGCGCGTTTGCGCAACCCGTTGTCTCCCACTTTTATTAAGGAGAAACCCAGATGGCACGCGTAAAACGTGGCACTAAACGCCGTGCGCGGCGAAAGAAGTATCTCAAGCGCACAAAAGGCTTTTTTCTCACCAAGAGCAAGCTGTACCAATCCGCGCAGGAAGCGGCGAATCGCGCCGACCGGTATGCGTTCCGCGATCGCCGAGTAAAAAAACGCCAGTATCGTCGCTTGTGGATCCAACGCATCGGAGCCGCGGCGCGATTGAACGGCATCACCTACGGGCAGTTGATCCATGGGCTGAAAGCGGCTGGAGTGGATCTCGACCGCAAAATCCTGGCCGATATTGCGGTAAAAGATGCCGCCGCATTTAAGTTGCTGGCCGAGCAAGCCAGAGCGGCTGCGCCGCCGCAGAAGAAAAAGAAAACCGCCTAGCGGTTTTCTGCACGGCTTGAACATCTCTAGTCGTAGGATGGCCCAGGTCTGCGGTTGTAAGGTGTGACCTGGGCCTTGGGACTCCTGATATTTTTTATTTCGACGAGCCGTGATCATGAGGTTTGGAAATTCACGGACGGTGATAACGTTAATCCAGTCACCGCGATCAATTCATGAATGGTGCCGAAAACATCACTGCGAAAAAGCTCGCTGATCTTGGCGTTGCGGAGCCGGATCAGCTCGCGCCTTTCTTTGCGCAAGTGCGTTCGCGATTCGACGATGAAGCCAGCCGTGTTCACGACGAAGAATCGTGGAAGGTTTTTCGGGACGTGTGGCTAGGACGCAAGTCCGGCGTACTCACGCAAATCACCGACAACTGGCTGAAGCCGGCTGGCCCTGCCCTTAAACCGGCAGTAGGCGCGGCATTAAATCAGCTGCGAGGGCACGTCGAGCCAAAAATTGAAGCCTTACGCGCTTCCATCGATTCCGGCGGCGACGCAGCCGCGAGCCCGCGCGATCGTGTGGATTTTTCGCTTCCCGGAGTGATTCGCCCGGTTGGCTCGCGCCATTTGATTCGCCAGGTTTTCCAGGAAATTGAAGACATTTTCTTTTCGATTGGGTTTTCGGTGGTGGAAGGGCCGGAGATCGAATCGCCTTACTACAATTTCGAGGCGCTAAACATTCCAGAGTTCCATCCGGTGCGGGATGACATGGACACGTTTTACATCGACGTGCCGTCTTCCGTGGGCAAGCCTTCTGCGGCGAGTCTTTTGTTGCGCACGCACACGTCCCCAGTGCAAATCCGGACGATGGAAAAAACCAAGCCGCCGGTGCGGGTAATCGTGCCCGGCAAGGTGTATCGCCGCGACAACCCCGATGCCACTCATTCTTTCATGTTCCATCAAATAGAAGGGCTGGCCGTTGATTCCGATATTACTTTTTGCGATTTCACCGGCACCATCGAATATTTCGTCAAGCAGTTCTTCGGCTCCGGCGTGAACACGCGTTTCCGTCCCAGTTATTTTCCGTTTACCGAACCCTCGGTGGAATTCGACGCGTCGTGCATTTTCTGCAACGGTACGGGTTCGAATTCTTCCGGCGTGACCTGTTCGAAGTGCAAAGGCTCAGGCTGGATAGAACTTTTTGGCGCGGGCATGGTCGACCCCGCCGTTTATGGCTTCGTGAATTACGATCCCAAAAAGGTCAGCGGATTTGCGTTCGGCATCGGCATCGACCGGCTGGCCATGCTGAAGTACGGCATCGATGACATTCAGGTATTTCTTCAGAACGACGTTCGCTTCTTGCGGCAATTTCCGTGAGAGAGGCTTCTCGCGCTGTGACGTTTGCTAACGCTAAAAATCGTTTTTCAAATCGCGTAGCCGATTACGTCCGTTATCGTCCGCATTATCCCGAGGGTGTGCTTGATTTCCTGCGCTCGGAAAGTGGTCTGTCGCCCGCGCATACCATTGCCGACATCGGCTCCGGCACTGGATTTTTATCTGAGCTATTTTTAAAAAATGGGAATGAAGTGTTCGGGGTGGAGCCGAACCAGGAAATGCGCGAGGCTGGGGATGAGTATCTTGCGGCCTATCCGCGTTTCACCAGCGTCAATGGGTCAGCGGAGGCGACCACGCTTCCAGCTTCCTGTGTTGACTTCGTGGCGGCCGGGCAGGCTTTTCATTGGTTCAAGCCGCAACCTACGCGTCGTGAATTTGCGCGCATTGTGCGCCCCGGTGGGTGGGTGGCCATTTTGTGGAATGACCGCACCCAGTCGACAACCGGCTTTGCAGTGAGTTATGAAGATCTGCTGGTGCGCTTTGGCACGGATTACACCAGGGTTAAAGATTCTTATCCGCAACTGAAAGATATACGCGCGTTTTTCGGCCATGAAAATTTCTTGACGCACGAGCTTCCCAATTTTCAGGACTTTGATCTCGAATCATTACGCGGGCGTTTGCGCAGCAGTTCTTACGTGCCGTCGGAGGGCGAGCCGAAATTCGCGGAAATGATGGTTGCGCTCGATGCGCTCTTCGCGGCTCACCAGCAGGATGGGCGCGTTGTAATGGAATTTTCCACCAGGGTACATCTGGGCCAATTGACTTCAGGCAGCTCCCCGTCATGAAGGTGCTTTATAGCTGGCTGCAGGATTTCGTGGGTGTCAGTGCGATTCCAGAGGAACTGGCTTCGCGCCTCGCACTTTCCGGAACGAACATCGGCGGAATCGAAAATGGCCCGCATGGCGCGGTGATTGATGCCGATGTTACTTCCAATCGGCCGGATTGTTTGAGCCATTACGGGATCGCGCGCGAAGTTGGAGCAATTTATAGACTTCCGCTGAAACAGGTTTCACCTAAGCCTGCCGAGTCCGCTGCGCTAGCCAGCCAAGCGATCAAAGTGGAGATCCGCGCGGCGGAACTATGCGGGCGTTTCACCGCGCGGGTAATCCGCGGCGTAAAAATTCAGCCATCTCCAGCGTGGCTCAAAGACAGGCTCCAAGCTTGCGGCGTTGCCAGCATCAACAACGTCGTGGACATCTCGAATTACGTGATGCTGGAGCTTGGCCACCCACTGCACACTTTCGACTACGACAAAATACGCGATCACTCCATCGTGGTACGCGGCGCGAATCCTCGCAGCTCGAGCGCGTCCAACGCTACCGGCGAAAAAATAAAAACGCTTGATGGCGTTGAGCGCCAACTTGATCCGGGCACCTGTGTGATCTGTGATGGTGACGGCTCGCGGATCGTGGGCATCGGCGGGATCATGGGCGGCGCCGAAACCGAGATTTCCTTTTCCACCAAAAATGTTTTGATTGAATGCGCGTGGTTCGATCCCATCGGCATTCGCCGCGCTAGTCGTGCGCTCAAACTTCACACCGAAGCGTCGACCCGTTTTGCGCGCGGCGCCGATCCTGAAATGGCCGAGGTGGCTTCACGCCGGTGCGCAGAATTGATTTTGCAGCTGGCGGGCGGCGAACTACTTGCGGGAGTTGTCGATGTCTATCCGGGGAAGCACGAAGCCAAAAAAATCCAGGTCACCCGCGCCGAACTTCTTCGCGTCATGGGCGCCGACGTTCCCGACAAGGAAATCGAATCCATTCTTGGCGCACTGGGCTTTGCTCCTGTGCGCGTAGACCAGAATCGCGGCGCCGTCGGTTCGCTACTGGCCGCGTGGGAATGCACGCAGCCTTCCTGGCGGGCCGAGGTGTCTCGCGAGATTGATTTAATTGAGGAAATTGTTCGCATCTACGGCCTCGATAAATTTCCGCCTCGCTTGCCCGCCTCGCGGCAAGGAGCAGCCCGCCTGCCCCATTACGAAGCGGAAATGCGCTTGCGCGAAAGGCTGATGGGTCTGGGCTATCGCGAAATTGTGACCATCCCGCACGTCGCCGAAGAACGCGACGCCTTGTTTCGACCCGCTGATGTCACTCCCGCGCGGCTTGCCAATCCGCTCTCCGAGGAAGCTGGCGTCTTGCGATCCACCGGCACCGTTACCATGGCCGGTGCGCTTGAATGGAATTTAAATCATGGCCAACGCAACGCGCGACTGTTCGAAATCGGCCATCATTATCGCTTGAACGGCAGTAAGCCTGTCGAAACTCGGGTGCTCACTCTAGGCGCAACAGGCGCTGCCCGCGACAAAAACCTGTACGAGCCCGCTCGCGACTATTCTTTTGCCGATTTAAAGGGCGACCTCGACAACATTGGCGGGCTTGCAGGCGGCTTACGCTGGGAAGATGCAGCCGCCGAATATCTGAATCCTGCGCGTCGTGGGGCACTTTTTTTGAAATCTGAATCGCTCGGCGTTGCCGGCCAACTTTCCCGCCGCGTGGCCGAACGCTTCAAATTCCGCCAAGACGTTTTTCTCGCGGAAATAAATCTTGGCCCATTTTATTGCGCTTTTTACGGGATCAAAAATTCGCGCCGATATCAGCCCATCCCGCGTTTTCCCGCTGTCGAGCGTGATTTCTCACTGGTGCTTTCTGACGGGACGCACTTCTCCGACGTGGTCAAAGCCATTTCGTCACTGAAAATTCCGGAAATCGCATCCATCGAAGCCGCGGATTTGTTCCGCGGTAAAAATATTCCGGCGGGGAAATATTCGCTGCTCATTAGAATTGCGCTGCAGCCACGTTCCTCAACTCTGACCGACGCGCAAATTGGGGAGACTTCCGGGCGCATCGTCTCCATTCTGGAAAAAGAATTGGGCGCGCAGCTGCGCACTGCATAAACGCGATCGTCGGGCCGATAAACGCCCACGTTCGAAGCGCTTCGCCGGTCACTTTTTCAACAAGCGCAGGCACCACAACAGCCAATGACTGTGCTATCTTGGCCCCAGTCACTCCACAGAAAAGAGTTTCATGCGCGTGCCGGTAAAAGCACAAATTTTTGGTCAAACATATACGATTAGCGGGGAGTTGGACGAGGACTACGTCCTGAAGTTGGCTAGCTTCGTGGACGAAAGAATGCGCGCCGTGGCGAATGCCACCGCGACGGTAGATACGCAAAAGGTTGCGGTGCTGGCGGCTCTGGCTATTGCCGACGAATTGCACAGCGCGCAACGCGATCTAGGCTATCGCGAAGACGTCTTGCGCGAACAAGCTGAGCGCTGCCTGGTGCTCGTAGAGCGAGCCCTGAAACAATCCGCGTAGCAAATCTCGAACTCAAACAGAACAAATTTCCAGGTAGGACCTTTAGTCTTGCTGCTCGCAGTATTACTGCGACCACGAAGTTGGCGTGCGATCCCAGCGGTGTTTCCGCAACTCGGTGTGTAGCTCGCCAGGTAACGGCCCGCGGGCACTCGCGGCTAGATTGGTCTCCACGTGATGGCGTTTACGCATGCCGGGAATGATCGTGCTTACGTCGGGATTATTCAGAATAAAGCGCAGCGCCATCTCCGACATGGTCATGCCGTCACGCAGCAAGGGTTTCAGCGCGTCGGCATGTTCCACACTTTTCGTCAGGTTCTCCGCCACGAAATAAGTGTTGCGCCAATCGCCCTTGGGCCATTTGCTTTCCCGCGTCAGTGTGCCAGTAAGCGTGCCCTCGTCGAAGGGCACACGCGCAATCACCGCAACATTTTTCTCGCGACATGCGGGAAATAATTCGTCTTCGGGGTTCTGATCGAAAATATTGTAGATAACCTGCACCGCATCGATCAGCCCGGATTTCACGGCGCGAATACCGTTCCAGGGCTCCCAGCGATTGATGCTGATTCCGACCGCGCGCACATCGTTGCCAGTACGCAGCTTTTCAATGGCTTTCAACAATCGATCGTCGTCCAGCCAGTGATCTTCCCAGGTGTGAAACTGAATGAGGTCGAGTTTGCTGACGCCGATATTTTCGAGGCTCTTGTGCACATACTCTTCGATGTAGTCCGGCGGATAGGAATCGTCCAAAGAAAATCCATGTTGGCTGGGCCATCGACGATTCTTAGGCGGTATTTTTGTCGCGGCGTAAAGGGTCTTCCGTGGATTGGCGCGAATAATTTTCCCGAGCAAAGTTTCGCTGTGGCCATCGCCATAGGCCCACGCGGTATCAAAAAAATTACATCCCAAATCGACCGCGTGTTGCAATGAGGCCAGGGACTCCTGATCCTCTGAGCCGGTCCAGCCCGCCATGCCCCACATGCCGTAGCCAATCTCGCTGACATTCCAACCCGTGCGTCCAAATCGGCGGTAGTTCATTAAAAGTCCTTTCCAACCGAGGCCGGTTCCATTATAGCCATCAAGCGTTTGTACATCGGAGGGGTTGTGAATTTCTTTGATGCGCGCTCTTTGCGCATGACGGCAAGGACCGCGATGTCTAGTCGTAGGTGTTTTCCCGGGACGCCCCGCCCGCGCCCCGAATTCTAAGTAACAGAAGGCTAGCGTTTTCGTCATGTACTTGTGGGTCGCAATCGCAACGGAGTATGCTTCCCTGCGCTCCAGAAAAGTGAAAGGAAGAAAAATGAAATACGCACGAGTTGTTCTACTACTCTCTATTGGTCTATCAACGGTAATCACCGCGAAAGCTCAAAAAGACGAAACCAGGCCGTTGGCCACCACTAACGCGCCGCAGGCCAGCAGCGCACCAGTCGCCAATCCCGTAAGCTCCTTCGTGAAGCAACAAGTGACGCGTTTCAACAAGAATATGGTCGCCGCCGCCGAAGCCATGCCAGCAGATAAATACAGCTTTAAACCCACTGCGGAGATGAATACTTTCGGCCATCTGACCATTCACATAGCGGAAGGCAACAATGCGCTGTGCTCGCAAATTTCTGGAACTCCCGCACCTGGGTCAGAGAAACTTGCTGAGACCGATCCCAAAGATAAGCTCGTGGCGGGACTCAAAGCTTCCTTTGATTTCTGTACCACGGCGCTCGCGAACGTGGACGATTCGAAACTGAGTGAGCCGATGCTGCTTTTCGGCAGAGTTCCTTCTTCACGTGCAGGCGCATTGATAGCTTTGGGCATGGGCTTCGCCGATCACTACGGCCAAGAAGCTATTTACTTGCGCTTAAGCGGGATTCTTCCGCCCACAGCGCAACCGAAGAAGTAAGTTGGTGTCAGCAAAAATTCAAGCGAGCGTGCAAGAACCGTAACAAATTGTTACAGCTTGCGCGCTCGCCGATGCCATTCCCTAAAAGTGGAATCCCAACTCCACGGATTCCGTGCGCGGCGTGACAAAGTGCGTTCCGCTAAATGTGGAGAGGAAGTTATAGAGCGCAGTTTTGTTGGTAAGGTTGATGACAGTGAACCGCAAGCTCCACTTGTAGCGGTCGCCATGGAAAAGATTGTCGTCGCCGACGGCCACATCAAACAAATTCCGCGGTTTGATACGGGCTGGATTCAGGTCGGGATTCTGCGTGCCAGGGGCTGGGATGTTGATGCGCGTCGATCCGTATTGCGATGGTGCGCAGGTTGTCAGCGGCGCAGTCAATGTTGGGAACACGTTCCCGCAGAAAAGCCCCGCCTGGATTTGCTGATCTGGCGTCAAGACTGTCAGATCCACTGGGGTAGTGGTGTCGGTAGCAAACGGAACCGCGCCAGCCACGAGCCCACTGTCGTAACGCCAGGTAAAGCCGACCCACGGGCCGGTATTCTTCCATTGATACTGCGCATGTGTGCTCTGCTGGAACGCCTGGTCATGGTCGATACGAAAGACGCCGGGCGGCGGAGGAGTGTTGAAGATCAATCCGCCAACTCCCGGAGGAAAGAAGCGATCGCGCGAGGTTCCTAATACGGTGACCAATGTCAGCCCGTGATAGTTGGGCATGCTGACACGTACAGCCACGCCATCAATTTTTGATTTGGTCCATTGCACTGGAAACGTCAGGGGCGTGCTGAACAGGACGCTGAAGTCGTAATCGGGTGTGGTGTACTTCCAATAATAGTCCGCGGTCACGACGAGGAATTTTCCGAAGGCTTGCTCAAATCCGGCGTTGAAGAGATTGCGGTATCCGGGTTTCGGGGGAATTGCGCCACCACCCGGACCACCC
>Ga0073928_10010282_pt1 | contig 11185 bp, 9 predicted proteins | sample PaiPotPPA55metaG_FD_76969 | JGI IMG/M metagenome (GOLD analysis project Ga0073928, IMG submission 76969) | Iron sulfur acid spring bacterial and archeal communities from Banff, Canada, to study Microbial Dark Matter (Phase II) - Paint Pots PPA... ...
GAATGACCTGGAAGGTCAGCTTCGGCAAGTTGAGATCGCAAGCAAGTTTGTGGAGCACTCGCTTGCGATAGTTGTCGGTGTTGAGAAACCCTCCAACCTTTACCGTCCCAGATGTCGCAAACGGAGTTTATCAGGCACAGCTCAAATCAAGCGCAGGAGTTGCGGCTAATACCATCCAGTTCACCGTACTTACCGCGAAGCTGATCCCGGTCACTTTTACGGTCAACAACGCAACCTCAACCGACACCGGAGACTACATCTTTCTAACCGGAAGTACCATGGAGTTAGGCCAGTGGGGAACGACCTTCGACACCGCCGTCGGTCCTCTGCTCGATCCCAACTATCCGAACTGGTTCCTGAATGTGTCCGTACCCGCGGGCCAGACGATCCAGTTCAAGTTCGTGAAGATCGCCGCAAACGGTGCCGTTACCTGTGAAAACGGCAGCAACCACTCCTACACGGTACCAACCAGCGGTGTCGGAACTGTCAATGTGAACTGGCAGTACTAACCTGTCCTCCGGGGCGCAGTCGGAAGCGTCTCAGAGACCTCTCTTTACTTCGCATCCAGGTCTACCGAGTAGAGATTTCCCGTTGCTGTCCGAGACCGCACGATCGGCACGTTCTCCGGCGTAATCCCGCAAAAGAAGTAATCGGCCGTCCCGCCCACGGCGAAATTCGACAGACTCGCGATCTGTTCGAGCCGCCCTTCCGGAATGGAGATGCGATAGATCGGCTGCATCTCGGCTAAAGATGCATGAAAATAGATCGCGAGGCTATCCCCTGACCACACAGGATCGGCCGCCGATGTCTCCGCAAGTATCTTCCAACTCTGCGTCTCCGTGTCGAAGAGCATCAACCGTCTTTGATTGAGGGTGATTGCTGCAATATATCTGCCGTTGGGCGACCACCGCGGGCTGAATAGTCCCTCCGATCCAGGCACAGGAGTTACCGATCCCGTCTTAAGATCCAACACTTCAAGCTCTCGCGGGCCCTCTTCCTTGCCCATCAGGTCCGTGACCCGCCCAAACACAATCTGCCCTCCATCCATCGACCACGAGGGATCCGCTGCGTTGCGGTTCTCTTTCAACAGCTTCGTCAGAGCACCGCCATCGGCTGCGATCGTATAAAGTTGCCAGGCCTTGCCCGGCTCGCGCGCCATCAGTGCCAGCTTCGATCCCTCTGGCGACCAATGGGCCAAAAACACCTGCAACGAGTCGGGCGTTAGCTGAATCGTCTCTGACCCATCCGCCCGTGCGCGCCACAACCTGCCTATTGAATCTGTCCATACGACCCATTTGCCATCGTGGGAGTAGTCGATCCGGTTTGCCATTGCCAGAAAGTTTCTTTGTGGCACAAACTGCCGCCGTCCCGCGTCATACCGCTGCAGTTCAGACTCCGAATCCAGTCCAAGAAAAAAGATACGGTGCCCGATCCTCGATACCAGAGGTGCCTCAAAGCTGAGAGGTCCATTCGTCACCCGCACCGGATCGTCGGTCTTCGCGCCACTTAGCCGCCAGAGATCGCTGCTTTGCCCAGTGGAAGATTGAAAGACAAAGTAGTGTCCGTCTCCCGTCCATACGCCGCAACACTGCATCGCAGGCTTTGACCAGCCACTGAGGATCGGTCGTGCCTGTTTTCCATCTGCGCCAATCTGCCACAGCCCGAGCGTATGGCCAATCGGATCGGTCAACGTAAACCGAAGCAGCTTTCCGTCTGGAGACCATCGCATCCAAAACGCTCGTCCATTTAGCTTCGCAAACGTCGTCGAAGTTCCATCCTGCAAATGACCAATCAACAGTTGATTCCCGGCTGCATACAAGATGCTGTTGCCATCCGGCATCCAGGTTGCGTCATGAGCCACAATATTCGCGATCCGCAGCGCGCTCCCGCCCCCCGTAGGCACAATCCACAGCGGCTGCTCCGACTCCGGAGACAGATGACTCCGGAGCAGCAATTTGGACCCATCCGGGGAGATATCACCTAGAGTCGGTGATGCAATCTCACTCGGCACCGGCAGGCTTTGCACTGCGCCTGTATGAATCTCCACCTGCGACAGTTCTGTCTTGCCCTCTGCAATTATTGGCGTATAAATCCTAAGTCCGTCGGTAACCGATGCAGGAAAGCTCTCCATTGTTGGCGCACCAGGAGCGATCCGTTCGTTTGTCGTCAGTTGCTCAATCCTTGCTGACTCAACCTTCGACTCATCCCTTCCGATATAGAAGCCTGCCGTCCCGGCGATCACTCCGAGTGACAATCCACCCCCAAGCAGCCACCATCTGGCGGCAACTTTGGTCTTCGCTACAGCAACCGGATAAAACTGGCTTGTCTCTGGTTCCGCCTGCTCTGGAATAGCGGGAATCGCATCTAAGGAAGCCGCAACTGTCTCCACTTCCTTCGCCGCCTCGACATTTGACGAGCGCTCCGATATCACTTTTACCGGAGCGAGAAACCGGTATCCACGCCGCGCCAGGGTCTCTACAAACCGCGGGTTATCGGCCGAGTCTCCCAGCGCTTCACGAATTTTATTAATAGCTGTGCCGAGGGAATGATCAAAGTCGACGACGGTGTCTCTACCCCACAGCCGCAACTGCAACTCTTCGCGGGTCACGACCTCCCCCGGATGCTCCAGCAGAGCTACCAGCACTTTGAAAGGCTGACTCTGAAGCTTAATCTTCCGTCCCGCCTTCAACAGTTCCCCGCTCTGGAGGTCAACCTCGAATAATCCGAAACCGACCCGAGATACTCCTTCAGCCGAGGACAACATGAATGTGAAACCCTTATTCCGATACTACCATTCCGTTTTTGTATGAAAATCCTCCTCAAACCTGTTGATAGCCACCCGCTATACCATTTGAAAACAGTGACTTGCGAGAAGATGAACTATTTATCGACAAACGACCTTCAAAGTATTGCGATGAAGTGCTCTTAACTTCGAATGTTTCGCTTGCGGACAGACAAACATTAAACGCGCACGTCATTTTTTGGAGACTAACCATGAACAAACAGTTCGGCCTTGGCCGCTCGGCCCTAGCCCTCTGCATCAGCTTTGCGTTTCTCTGCATGATCCTGATCCCAGGTACAAACCTCGTTGCCCAGACAGATACTGGGCGTATCCAGGGTTCAGTTGTGGACCAGACCGGTGCCGTCATTCCCGGCGCAAATCTCGTCCTGACAAATACCGAGACCAATGCCGTCCAAAACGCCGTCTCGGACTCCGCCGGTAACTTCACGGTGGCGGCCCTCCCTCGCGGCTCGTACAAAGCCGAGGTCAAAGCACAGGGCTTCGCCACCCAGACCCAAAACTTCACTCTCGAGGTCTCTCAGGTCCAGGCGCTCAACTTCAAGCTCACTGCGGGAGCCACTGACACCGTCGTCGAGGTCACCAGCGCTGCCCCACTCGTCGACAGTGCCACATCCTCAATTGGAGAGGTCGTCGCAGGTCGCCAGGTCACAGAGCTTCCTCTCAACGGACGAAACTTCACCGCTCTCGCTCTCCTAACCCCTGGCGTCACCCGCGGCCAGTACGGCAACTCCGCCTCCGGTGTCAATGGTGACGCCGAGACCTTCCGCAATCAGGAGAGCGGCGGCGGCGCCGTATCGGCCAATGGTCTCCGTCAGCAGGCCAACAACTATATCCTCGACGGTCTCGACAACAACGAAGCCCTCGTCAACACACTTGTCTTCTTTCCTAACATTGAAGGTACGCAGGAGTTCCGCGTCAACACCTCTGTCGCACCCGCCGAGTTCGGTCGCGCTGGTGGCGCCATCGTCCAGACCTCCATCAAGTCTGGAACCAATGCCATCCATGGTTCTGCCTTTGAGTTCGCACGCTCCAGCCTCTTCGACGCCAACCCCAACTACTCCTTCTTCGGCTCCGCCCCTGCCGCGGCCCAGCCCTTCAAGCGCAACGAGTTCGGGGGCTCTATCGGCGGACCCATCCTCAAGAACAAGCTCTTCCTCTTCGGCGACTACCAGGGTTACCGTGAAGACACTCCTCTCAACGCCCAACTTCTGACCGTACCCACTGCACTGATGCGGACAGGAGACTTCCACGAACTCCTTGGCCAAGGCAGCACCAATGCCCCTAACGTCTGCACCCCGGCTACCGTCGTCAACGGCGCTATCTATGACCCGCTGACCTGCGCACCGTTCGCCGGAAATATCATTCCTAAAGGCCGGTTGAACTCTGCCGCTGTCAACTATCTCAACGCCTACCCGCTGCCCAACGTCACCGGCACCGTGAACGGCACTCAGAACAATTACCGTACCATCCGCAGACAGATCACTCACTACAACACCTTCGACACCCGTCTCGACTGGAATGCCGGCGCGCACGACACCGCCTTCGCCCGCTTCGCCTACGATCAGAGCGACTTCAGCCGTACCTCAGAGTTCGCCGCTCTTCCTGCTGGCTTTGCCTCCGGCGATAACACCACCCACGCCCGTGGCATCGCGATAGGCGAAACCCACATCTTCACCCCAAATCTGCTCAACGAGTTCCGCGCCGGCTACAATCGTTACACCTTCACGAACGCGCCGGTCTTCTCGGGTACGCCTATCTCTGCGGATCTCGGCATCGTCAACGCCAATCGCAACGCCAACCTCGGCGGCGGCGCACTCATCGGCGGCAACAGCAACCTGGAGTACACCGGTGACTACGGGCTCTATGCCGTTCCCGAAAATTCCTATCAACTGCTTGACTCTGTCAGCTACACTCGCGGTCGTCATGCACTCAAGTTCGGTGGCAATGCTATCCGTCGCGACGTCAGCTTCTTCCGCCCCATCTCGGGTAAGGGCTATTTCAACATCGGCCAAGGCGACTTCACCGGCTACGAGCCCTCTGAACTGCTCGTCGGCTTTATCGACAACTACAGCATCGGTGCGCAGAGCGGCTTCTTCGGTACCCGCAACTACGAGGTTGGAGCGTTCGCTCAGGACGACTGGAAGGTCTCGCAGCGTCTCACACTCAACCTCGGCATTCGTTACGACATCATCACCTACCCAACCGAGGAGCATAACCGCCAATCCGCTCTTAACATGACCACAGGTCAAATCGATCTTGCTGGCGTCAATGGCGTTCCACGCTCCCTCGTCAACACCGACTACAACAACATAGCCCCGCGCGTCGGCTTCGCCTACGACGTCTACGGCTCCGGCAAGACTGTCCTTCGAGGCGGATACGGTATGTTCTACTTCCTCGATCGCGGCGGTATCGATAACCAGTTTGGCCAACAGGCTCCCTTTGGCGGCTCAGTAGCCTATACCGCCACGCAGGGCTACCGCATCACCTTCACAGGACAGGCCCCTCTGAACACGCTCGACAACCGCGCCGCTACCGCACCCCTTCCGCTGCCCGGCTATCCCAACTTCAACCCTGCAGTGCCCCCGGCGGGCGTCAATATCTTTACTACCAACCGCAACAATCAGATCCCCACGGTCCAACAATTCAACCTGCAGGTCCAGCAGCAGTTTGGCACCGGCACAGTCCTCTCGATCGCCTTTGTCGGCAACAAGAGCGACCACCTCGCCACCGGCTATAACTACAACACCGTTCACATGGGCGGCGGAGCTGAGCTTTTTCCCGGAGTTGGTCAGGTCATCGCGCAGTTCAACAACGGCACCTCGCACTACAACTCGCTGCAGGCACAGCTCAATCACCGCATGAGCAATAACCTCACGCTCACCACCTCCTATACCTGGTCACACAACCTCGATGACTCAAGCGGCTATCTCGGTTACTACGCAGTCAGCCCTCTTTATGCGTTTGACACCAGGATCAACAAAGGAAATTCAGATCTCGATCAGCGTAACGTCTTCGTCGCAAGCGCCCTCTACAACCTGCCCTTCGGTCACGGTCAGATATTTGGCAGTCACTGGAATCGCGGATTGGAGCTTGCCGCCGGCGGCTGGCAGATTAATACCATCGTTCAGGCAGAGACCGGAACCCCCGTCTCCATCCTTACGCCGCAGTACGGTCAGAACTACAGTCCACGAGCCACCCTCAGCGGGGGCCTCGGCCTTCCGCACAGTATCTCCGGTCTCTGGTTCTCGACCAACAACATAACTGCCACACCCCTCGGCTCCGAAGGGAATATCGGTCGCAACTCCGTCTTCGGCCCCGGTTTCGCGCAGGGTGACGTCTCAATCTTTAAAACCCTCCACTTCACCGAGCGCTTTGGAACCGAACTCCGTGCCGAAGCGTTCAACGTCACAAATACACCGCAGTTTCAGAACCCCGATAGTTACACCTCGGACGGAAACTTCGGACACATCACCGCCACCCGCCAGTACAGTGAGCGCCAGCTCCAGATGGCTGTCCGGTTCCTCTTCTAACGCCCCGCAATCCGCCTCAGGCGGCACCGCATCCGTACGGTGCCGCTTTTTTCATGCCCCAATGTCCCTCGAGCCATCTCAGTTGTCTCTTCACTCCCAAAGGATCGACTCCGATGAAACTTCTCCGCGCCTCTGTTCTCGCCTCGACTCTTGCCGTGCTCTCCGCCTCCAGCGTCTTCGCGGTCGCACAGCAGATCCCGGCTCGCGAAGTCAGTTTGGCTCAGAAGGCTTTAGCGACCATGCCGCGCATTCTCAAGATCGACCCCCCCAACTGGTGGGCGCAGATGCCGAAACCCATGCTCCTTATCCGTGGCGAAAATCTTGCCTCCGCGCAAGTCCGTCTTAGTGACCCCCACCTCAAAATAGAGTCCACTAAGATCTCTGAAAACGGTCACTGGGCCGAACTCTGGCTAAACTTATCCCCCGTGTCCCCGGAGACCATTACCATCACCATAAAAACACCATCAGGAACCACCACCGCACCATATCGATTCGACACAAGACGCACCGAAAAAGATGGCTTTGCCGGCTTCTCCTCCTCCGACGTCATCTACCTCATCATGACCGACCGCTTCGCCGACGGCGACCCCACCAACGATGGAACTCCCACCCAGTATGCTGCTGAGAGTGTTAAACCCCGGGGTTGGCATGGGGGAGACCTTCGTGGAATCCAGCAACACATCGACTACTTACGAGATTTGGGGATCAACACGGTCTGGATCACTCCCGTCTATCAGAATCATGAAGCGGAGAGTTATCACGGCTACGGAGCCACCGACATGTATGCGGTAGACGAGCACTTCGGCTCCCTGCAGGATCTGAAAAACCTCTCCCAAACTCTACATGACCGCCACATGAAACTCGTTCTTGACACTGTTCCGAACCACGTTGGAGCAGCACACCCTTGGGTCTATGACTCGCCCGAGCCTACCTGGTTCCACGGCACCGCAGCGCATCACACCGTCGCACAAGGAGATTTCAGGCCCCTTACCGACCCCCATGCCCCCTGGCGCGATCAACGAAACGTCACCGAAGGATGGTTCGCGAACACCCTCCCCGACCTCAATCAGGAAAACCCGGCAGTCGCCCAATATCTCATTCAAAATGCCATCTGGTGGACAGAAGAAGCTGGACTTGACGGCCTACGCCTGGACACCTTCCCCTACGTTGCTCGCTCCTTTTGGCACGACTTCCACGCTCAGCTTCACACGCTGTACCCGCATTTCACCACTGTGGGAGAAATTATGAACCCAGACCCTGTCACCACCTCTTCCTTCGCCGGCGGAGTTACCCGGAACGGGGTTAACACTGGCTTGGACACTCCCTTCGACTATCCGACTTACTTCGCCTTCCAAGAAACCCTCCTTCACGGAGAACCCATGACTAAACTTGCCGAAGTCCTTCGGCTTGACGCCCTCTATCCTCACCCCGAGCTTCTTGTCTCCTTTTTAGGCAATCATGACGTCTCCCGCTTCCTCAACGATCCCAGTGCCACCCTGAACAAACTCCAGCTTGGCTTCACAATCCTCACCACGATGCGCGGCACTCCCCAACTTTACGCCGGAGACGAAATCGCCATGCGCGGCGGCGAAGATCCTGACAATCGCCGCGACTTTCCGGGCGGCTTTCCCGCGAGCGCCGGTCAATCTCAGGTCAATGCCTTCCATCCAGATGACCGCACGGCTGACCAGCGGCAGGTCTTCAATGAGGTCAAAGCTCTCCTCGCCATCCGCCAGTCCATTCCAGCTCTTCAAAGAGGAGAAGAGGAAGTTTTGCATGCAGACGACAATACCCTCGTCTACGTTCGTTACATAAGAGCTCAGTCACAGGTGGCTCAGCGGGTGGTCATCGCCATCAACAAAAGCAAACACGCGGAGAATCGATCGCTGGAGACATCAGGCACGACAATGGAAGACGCTCACAGCACAAAGATTCTTTTCGGAGGTTCAGACAGCATGAGCATTACGGGCTCAACGCTCACACTCCATTTGGATCCTGAGTCAGCCATCATCGCGACGATCAATTGAGTGGGTGTCCCTTTGTCTCCTCCCCTGAGCAAACAGGTTGCCATCGTCGTAGGCGTCCGGATAATGACTATGGGTTTAGACAAATCTGGTCAACGACAGGCTCCGATGCATCGGGGACAGATGTAAGCGACCGAGGCACACCTAAAGAAGGCTCGTACACATCGGGATTTCGTCCCTGGTTGAGACGTTTTAAAATATTGGAGCCACCGCACAACGGGCACGATCAAGTCTATTTGAATGTGATAGATAGGAACGGGTAATGAGCGACGCCAGCCTTTTTGCGGCCATCGGTGTTCATGCTAATAAATGGCTGATTAATAAATAACTTAGAAGAATCAGAAAGGCCCGCCAACTACGCCAAGCACAGGCCCAATGGCAGTCGTCGCGGTCCCGGCAAACGACAGTAAGCCCATGGCGATACGCGGCGGGTCCGCACCAATACGGTCAGCCTGCGTGCGGAAAATGCGCATCGCAGACGGATAGGCCCCGAGGTTCCTATTCCGAGCAAAACACGGACAGCGATCAGCCTGCCCGATGACGCAGCGATTGCCCCGGCGCCAGCGACCGTCACGACACAGAGCGAGAAAAGATAGACTCGGCGCGGGCCAAACAGGTCCGCCAGGAGCCCCATCGTGGCTTAGCGTGCTTATTGTCCGTTTTCTGGTGGGACCCCTAACTGGATAAGGAAGAAAGGGACCCAACTTGCGCGGCGAGCCTGGTGTCGCGAGAACCCGCGAGGCGATCGCGCAGAAGTTGCAAAACTTCCTGCATGCCGGATCCGGTTTTGGCGGACACTTCGAAGATTTGCATCCCGGGCCTGACATTTTCGATGTTACGACGAGCTGCGGCGAGATCAAAGTCGGCTGCCTCGGCCAAATCCATCTTGGTGATGATTGCCACATCGGAGCTGTTGAAGATGGTCGGATACTTCAAAGGCTTGTCTTCGCCTTCCGTGGCGGAGAGCAGGACGAGGCGGAGTTCTTCGCCCAGGTCATAGCTGGAAGGGCAGACGAGATTGCCGACGTTTTCGATAAAGAGGAAATCAAGGGTCTCGAGCTGCCATCCATCGAGTGCTCTTTCGATCATCTGGGCGTCGAGATGGCAGATGGTTCCGGTGGTGATCTGGCGGACGTTGGGGGTGGCGCGTTTGAGACGGGCCGCGTCATTTTCAGTCGCGAGATCTCCGACTAATGCAGCGACCCGGAAGTCGCCTGCGAGGCCGCCGAGAATCTTTTCAAGAAATGCGGTCTTGCCCGAGCCGGGGCTTGAGACCAGGCCGACGACGCTGACGCCTGAAGCCTGGAAGCGCTCGCGAAGTGCGTGGGCGAGGAGATCGTTTTGCTTCATGACTCTCGCGCGAACCTCCACTATGCGTGTGCTCATGCGGCGACCTCAAGCGAGACGACCTCAAGCTCGCGGCCGGCAACGATAGTCTCACTCGGCGTCTCGCACTGCGGGCAGTAAAGTTGGTTGAGCGACGGCGGCGTGCGGTCCTGCCGGCAGACGGCACAGTGGATGATGAGTGGAACGATCTGGATGTCGAGGCGCGACTGCGCGAACGGCGTGCCCTCGCAGGCGAGTTCCCAGGCGAAGACGAGAGCGTTGGGATCTACACCCGAGAAGGCGCCGACTTTGAGGTGCACGACCTGTATGTCATGAAGATCGCGCGCTTCGGATTGCTCGCCGATCTCGTCGATAATGCTGAGAACGATCGATAGCTCGTGCATGAAACGCCTTTCACAGTTGCCGGGTGGCGGGCGGTTACATTGTGCTGATTTTGATGTAGCGCTTGATATCTGGAGCAACCAGGATTGCGACTACGATTGCGGCCAGACCAAAGGCTCCGAGCATAAGTTTTCCTATCATGGCGCCACCTCTCTATTATCCGTAACCAGTACGGGGCGATGCGACTGCATGGAATCATCCTTGCTTTCGGCGAGGATTCTGTCGACCAACTCTTCAATCATGTTGGATGCTTCTTCGATGACGGCTTGCACTTGCTGCGACAGCCCCATGCGGCCTTCGAGGTCGTCGCCGAAGTCTCTTGGTTCGCAGCCGAGCACGAGGATTTGGGCAGTGATGGGACCCAGTGAGGCGGCGAGGTTGAGGACGCGCAGAGGGTCCATCCCGTGAGGGTTCAGGTCCATGCCGATTGCGACCGGGTCGCCAAGGCCGCTGAGATCCGGTTCGAGGACGAAGAGCGTGCCCGGCGCTTCCCTGCGGGGCAATGCGTCGACGAGGATGACGGTGTGCCACGGGTCGAGGAGTGTGTAAGCGAGGTCGAAGCCGCGGATGCCGAAGTCTTTCACTTGAACCTCGCCTGGAAGGACGCGGTTCGAGAGGGATCGGGAGACCTCTACACCGAACGCGTCGTCCCCGAGGAAGATGTTGCCGATACCGGCGATGAGGATTGTCCGGGTCATGTTGCGGTGTCCTCTATATAGGGCTCGATCTCTTCAGCGCCAAAGAAGAAACGGTGGCCGGGCTGGCGCATCATGCCGAATTCGCGGCCAGGGTCGTCATCGAGAACTACGGCGAACTGGATCTGATCTTCGAAGTCCTGCTCGATGGCTTCAATGACGGCGATCTTGCCGGTGAGGGCGAGGTCCATGATGTCGGCGGTCTTTTGCGGCCAGATGCGGACGCGATCGCCGACGCGGAGCCCGATTCCGAAGACGGTGACGGAATGGGGCGGCGTTTTTTCATCGTCGAAGGGACTCCACTCGGCTGCGAGACCGTCGGGGGCGTTGTCGGGTTTCATGAGACATCTCCCTGCGTGTCGGAGTGGATTTCGCGTATCGGGCGGACGATCCCGTGAGCTTTCA
>Ga0073928_10010289_pt1 | contig 11181 bp, 8 predicted proteins | sample PaiPotPPA55metaG_FD_76969 | JGI IMG/M metagenome (GOLD analysis project Ga0073928, IMG submission 76969) | Iron sulfur acid spring bacterial and archeal communities from Banff, Canada, to study Microbial Dark Matter (Phase II) - Paint Pots PPA... ...
CCGCTCGATCTCGGCGGCGATCTGCTGCATACGCGACGTGGCTTCCTTGTGCTGCGCTTCCAGGCGCACCATCGCGGCGCGCTCGGCACGGTGCCGTTCCTCGAGTCCCGCCAGTTCCGCGCGCAACGCGGAGCAATCTTCAGTCAGCGCCGCGCCTTCGATTTCGAGATTCTCCAGGAACTGCCGCTGATCGTCAAGTTCCTGCTCGCGCTGTTCGCGAAGCTGCTCTTTCTCCTCGACGGCCCGTTCGTTCGATTCACGCTGCTCGTGCGAGCGCTCGGCGTCGCGCGTGAGCCGGTCCAACTCGAGGCGCGCGACGGAGAGGCGCGAATTGACACGATTGGTATCGTCGGCCAGCTTGCGCATTTCGTGTTCGAGCGCGACGCGGTCCTTCTCGCGCGCCTGCTGCACGCCGCGCAGCCGCTCGAGCTCCGTTTCCAGGATGCCGGTTTCCCTATCCAGATCTTCCTGACGCGCAACCTGCTCGTCTAGCAGCCTCTGCTTGCCCTCCAGCACCACGCCCAACTCGCGCGACTCGCGCTTCATGGCCAGCGGCCCACTGGCGGTCTTCTTGCCGCCGGTGACGGTGTGGCCGTGGTAGCAAAGCCCGTCGGTCGTGAGGAAATACAGGTGCGGATAGCCCATCGCAAGGCGTTGCGCCGCGGCACGATCTTCCGCCACGAAACACAACGAAACGCGCGGCAGCAAAGTGCGCGCGCGATCGGTCAAGCCGTTGGTGAGCCGCAGCGAATCGCTGAGCCGCGACAGGATGCCGGTCTCCGGACCGATGGGCGGCTCCGGCAGATGGCCGTTGCCGTTGGCGTGGCCGTTGGGATGCACCAGGAATGTCGCCCGGCCATCCAACTCGGCGCGCAAGAAATCGAGGCCGCGATCGGCTTCCGCCCAATTCTCGACCACCACGTATTCGAGCTCATCGTGCAGGAACTCTTCGGCGGGCTTTTCGAACTGCGGGTCGACCTCGACGAAATCAGCCAGCACGCCTTGCGGATGCAGATCCTGCGCCGTGCCCTTTTCAAGCGCGGCAAACAGCCGCTTCACCGATTCGGTGGTGTAGCTGCGATGCGCCAGCACCTGTTCGAGCGATTCCTTGCGCGCCTTCACCTGCGAGCACTCAGTGCGCAAAGTATCGATGCGGCCGCGCACTTCGACCGCGTCCTGCCGGCGCACGGCCAAATCCTCTTCGGTGCGGCGCCGCTCGCCGGTGACCGACTCGAGTTCGAGCTGGCGTTGCGCCATGGTTTCCGAAAGCGACTTGCGGGCCGCTCCCAGGCGTTGCAATTCCGCGGCCGATTGCTCTTCTTCTTTCCGCGCGCGCGCCGTTTCGCGCTCGATCCCCGCCAGATACTCGTTCATCTGTGCAAGCTGATTGCGCAGTGTGGACACCTCGCCCAACAGCCGCAACACCGCCATGCGCCCCGTTTCGATAGCCTGCTCGCGTTCGCGGAGTTTGGCCTGGCATTCTTCGCGCAGGCGATTCTTTTCGATCATGCGCTCCCGCGATTCGGCGGTCTGGTGCTCTAGCGCCGTGACCTGTTGCTGGTGCGTGTCGAGATCCGCGTTAAGGCGACCGAGCCGAGCTTCCAACTCCTGCGATTCCGCTTCCGCTTGCGCGATGCGCTGCTCGATGGCGCCGCTCTCTTTCACCTGCGATTCCAGACGTCCGCGCGCGCGCTCCGTCTCGATGTTGCACTCGGCCAACTCGCCGCGCATTTCGGTGAGCTGCTGCTCGGTCTGGTAGCATTGGCCTTGCAATTCGCCGTGCGCCTGTTCCTTCGCGGCAACCTGCTCGGAAAGCGTGCGCAGTTCGGTCGTAGCCAGGTTCAGATCCAGGGCGGATTTCGCGGCATCGCGCTCCAGCATGCGGTATTTACCGGAGAGCGCGACGCGCAGGCGGGAGTCCATGTCGGCCTTGAGTTCCGTGTAGCGGCGCGCCTTGGCGGCCTGCCGCTTGAGCGAATTCACCTGGCGGGTGACCTCTTCGAGGATGTCGAACACGCGCGCCAGGTTCTGCTTGGCGCTTTCGAGTTTGGCTTCGGCGAGGCGCTTGCGCGTTTTGTACTTGGTGATACCGGCGGCCTCTTCGATGATCGCGCGGCGATCCTGCGGCTTGGAACTGAGGATCTGGCCGATGCGGCCCTGCTCGATGATGGCGTAGCTTTCCGGCCCGAGACCCGTGCCCATGAAGATGTCTTGAATGTCGCGCAGGCGGGCGGTGTGGCCGTTGATCAGGTATTCGCTTTCGCCGGAGCGGAACAGGCGCCGGGTGATGGTGATCTCGCCGTCTTTGCCGTGTACGGCGGTAATGGGGATGGGGGAGTGGCCGTTGGCGCCGTTGGGGGCCGCAGCCGCGTCATGCGCAGCATGATGGATCGCGGGATCGACCAACGTCACGGTGACCGCAGCCAGCCCCACCGGCTTGCGGTCGCGCGTGCCGGCGAAGATCACGTCTTCCATGCGCGCGCCGCGCAGGCTCTTGGCGGACTGCTCGCCGAGCACCCAACTGATGGCGTCGCTCAGGTTCGACTTGCCGCACCCGTTCGGTCCGACGATGGCCGCGATGCCGCCGCCGTTGAAACGTAGCTCCGTGCGGTCACAAAAGGATTTGAAACCTTGTAGTTCGACTCGTTTTAGTCTCAGCAAGACCGTTTCACCTCGCCTGCCTCGGGGGGGATCGTAACCATACTAAACTCGTTCGACGCAAAAGTAAAGCACTATATGTACTGTAGAATGAGATCGATCCTGGGGACCCCCAAGATATTGTGTGGCATGCGACATAGGACACACCCGCTCCCTTACGGTCGCGGCTCGGTAACCTCTCCGAGCGAGGGCCAGCGTGGCGCCCGTTTCTCCTGGAAGGCACGCACGCCTTCCTGGAAATCGGCGCTGCGGAAGACGTCTTCGCGCATCTCGCGCGCCAGCTCGCCGGCCTCCGTCCAGCTCTTGCCGCGCGCCTTGCGCACGAACGTCAAGCCCGACTGAATGGCCGTTGGGCTGGCCTGCGACAGCGGCACGGCGATCTCGCGAGCGCGATCCAGCACGGTGCCGGGCTCGACGATGTAATGCACCAGACCGTACTCGCGCGCCTCGTTCGGCCCCAGGAACTGGCCCGTGAGCGCCAGTTCGATGGCGCGCCGCTCGCCGATGGCCGCCGCCACGCTGCGGAAAATTACGAACGGCCACAAACCGATGCGGATCTCGGTCAACCCGAAGCTGGCGCCTTCATCGGCCAGCACGATGTGGCAATTGGCGACCAGACCCATGCCGCCCGCCAGCGCCGCGCCGTGTACGGCGGCCACGATGGGTTTGGTCATGTTGGCGCCGGCGGTGAAGATGCGCTCCTGCACATCGGTCAGCGATCCGGCGTCGTGCACCAGCGCCTCGCTCAAATCCATGCCGGCGCAGAATGACTTGCCGTTGCCGGTGAGCAGGATGGCGCCCACGCCCGGGTCCTTCTCGGCTTCGTCGAACGCCGCGGCCAGCGCGCGGCACAAGTCCACGTTGAGCGCGTTGCGCCGATCCGGCCGGTTCAGCGCGATGTGCATCAGGCGGCCTTCGCGGTTAATCTGTAAGCTCTCGTTCATCGATGTCAATCTCCATGCCCAGGAGGGCTGCTCCGTAAGTTTTGCCTTGCGCGTCGGTGCGCAGCGAGATGGTGCCGCCGCCGCCCAGTCCGCGATGCAGCATCAGATTCAAGGCTTCCAGGTTCGGCAATTCGAAGCGCTCGACGGGACCTTCGACCATTTCGCCGAAGAATGCTTTTACGCGCTCGGGCGTGACCTCGCGCAACAGGATCGGGTAGTAGCGAGGTTTCCAGGCGATGACGCCGATGTTGGCGATATCGCCCTTGTCGCCGGAGCGGGTGTGAGCGATTTTCGAAAGGGGGACTCTCATTGAGAAACCTCCTGAGCGGGCGAGGGGGCGAGGGGGCGAGCGGGCGAGTTGAGACGCGGGGAGGCGGCGACCGTCATTCCACCACCTCCACGCGGGTTTGGATTTCTTCGCGCGGGACCAGCGCGGGCCAATACGCCACAATCTGCTTCACCGACGGTTTGCCTTCGCCGTATCCGGTACCGCCGGGCGGACCGGTCAGCACCAGCGGGATCATCTCGCGCGTGAAGCGTTCGACCGCGCGCTTATCGGAACTACGCACGCCGATACGCACCTGCACCTCGGCGTGATCGGCGACCGGATGCGCCGCCGAGCCGTGGCAGGCGTTGAAGCCGAAGTATTCCGAGTGAATTTCGTCGAAGTGCAGACCAAGCTGATCGAGGCGCTGGCGCGTGATGCGGTCGATCGCGCGGGCCTTCTCGAGGGCTTGCGGCCAGGTGTAGACCAAGGTGCCCGAAGCCTTCCAGCCGGCGTCGTAGCTGATGGAAGCCTTGAGCATCGGCGGCCGGGGCGCGCCGCGCACTCCCGAGCCGCGCACGCGATCCGGGCCGATGTCTTCGAGCTTGAACGAAGTGAAATCGGCCACGCAATCCGGGGTCATGTAATGGCGCGGGTCGCCGATTTCGTAAAGAAGCTGCTCCTTGACGCCGTGCGTATCGACGCGCCCGCCGGTTCCCGGATGCTTGGTCACGACCCACGTGCCATCCGGCTCGACCTCGACGATGGGGTAACCGATGTTGGCCAGATCCGGAATGTTCTGCCAATCCACCTGGCAATTGCCGCCCGTGCACTGGCCGCCGCACTCGATGATATGCCCGGCCACGATGCCGGAAGCGAGCTTGTCGAAGTCGTCGGCGCTCCAGCCGAAGCGATGGATCATGGGCGCGAGCACCAGGGCGGCATCGGCGCAGCGGCCCGAGATAACCACGTCGGCGCCGGTGGCCAGCGCTTCGGCCAGCGGGAACGCGCCGATGTAGGCGTTGGCGCTCAGGATGCGGTCGCGGATGGAAGCGAGCGGCGCGCCGGTATCGATATTGCGCATCTCGTAGCCCTTGGTAAGGAACTCGTCGATGCGGCCGAGCATATCGTCGCCCAGCACCACGGCGACCTTCAATCCGGGCGCGGCTTTCAGCACCGCGCGCGCGCACGACACCGGATTCACGCCGCCGGCGTTGGCGACCACTTTGACGCCGCGCTCCTTGAGCTTCTTGGCGATGCGCCCGATCATCGGCGGGAAATCGCGAGCGTAGCCGAGCGACGGGTCCTCCTGGCGGGCCTTCTGCAGGATGGACATGGTGACTTCGGCGAGATAGTCGAGCGTGAGATAGTCGAGCGGGCCGCCGTCCAGCAACCGGACCGGCGCTTCCAACCAGTCGCCCCAAAAGCCTTGACCGTTAGCTATGCGAATCATAAATTAGATGGCCGCGAATGAACGCGGATAAACGCCGATTTCATAATGTCTCCACCACAAGGTGCTGGCCGCGGTGGTGCAGCGCTACTTCCAGCGCCATGGTGAGCACGGCGCGCGTTTCCAACGGATCGATGACCGCATCCACGTGGCCGCGGGCGGCGGCGTAGCGCGCGTCCAGCCAGCGCTCGTAGTCCGTTTTGGTTTTGTCGATCTGTTCCTGAAGCTGCTGGGGTACGGGCTTGCCGCCGGTTTTCAGTTTTTCCAATTCGACCGAGAAGAGCGCTTGCACCGCGGAATCGCCTTCCATCACGCCCAGGCGCGCGGTCGGCCAACTGAAGCTGAAGTGCGGATCGAAACCCTGGCCGGCCATGGCGTAGTAGCCGGCGCCACTCGCGTGATTCAGCGTCAGTATGATCTTGGGTACGGTGGCGCAGGCCATGGCCTCCACCATCTCGGCGCCCGCGCGGATGATGCCTTCGCTCTCCACCTCCGGCCCCACCATGAAGCCAGAGACGTCCTGCAGATAGATCAACGGTACGCCCAGCCGCTCGTTGGTTTCGACGAAATAGGCCACCTTGCGGGCGGATTCGGTATACACGATACCGCCGATGCGCGGCCGGCCTTGCGCGCGCAGGAAGCCGCGGCGATTGGCGATGATGGCCACCGGATGCCCGGACAGGCGCGCGTTGGCGCACAGCATTTCGGGCGCGTATTCGGGCTGGAACTCGGCGTAGTCGCCCGCGTCGAAGATGCGGAAGATGATGTCTTCGATATCGTAGGGCAGGCGGTGATCGGCGGGCAGGGCGCTATAGAGGCCGTCGGCGGGGCGCGCGGGCGGTTGGCAGGCGGAAACGTCTGCCGCACCGGGTAGGGCGCGGAAGTTCTGGCGGATGCGCTCCAGGCATTCGGCGTCGTCCTTAGCCAGGTAATGCGCGACGCCGCTGACGCTGGTGTGCATGCGCGCGCCGCCCAGCGACTCGGCATCCACCGTGTGGCCGATAGCGCCCTTGACGAGGTTCGGACCTCCCAAGCCCATGAAGCTGGTGCCTTCGACCATGATGATGGTGTCGCTTAGCGCGGGAAGATAGGCGCCGCCCGCGATGCAGGGTCCCATCACGGCGGCAATCTGCGGCACACGGAGCTTGCGCCGCATAAGAGAATTATAATAGAAAATCCGCCCGAATCCATACTGCCCCGGAAAGATGCGGTCCTGGTACGGCAGGTTCACGCCCGCGGAGTCCACCAGATAGACGATGGGAACGCGGTTGCGCATGGCGATTTCCTGCGCGCGCAGGTTCTTGGTGACGGTCTCCGGCCACCAGGAGCCGGCCTTGACGGTGGCGTCGCCCGCGATGATGACGGCGTGGCGGCCTTCGATCAGGCCGATGCCGGTGACGGTGCCGAGGCCGGGGGCTTCGCCCTCGTACTGGTCGTAGGCCAGCAACAGGCCGATTTCAAGGAAAGGCGTGCCGGGGTCGAGGAGGGCGGCGATGCGCTCGCGCGCGGTCATTTTGCCGGCTTTGTGCTGGCGCTCGATTTTGGCCGGGCCGCCGCCCGCGCGCAGGCGCTCTTCGAGGCGCTGGAGCTGCTCGACCAGGCGGCGCATGTGGGCGTCGCGGGCGAGTTTGGAGGCTGGTTCGGAGAGGGTGTCCACGTTATGTAAGCGTAGCGCGAATGCTCACGTCCAGTTCAGTGGCCTGAGGTGATTGAAGTTGATTGCGTCCACGCCGCGTTTGGCGAGGGTGACGTAGAGATCCAGATCAACGGTTAGGAAGAGGAATCTGTGGCGCGCCACCGCGGCGATGGCAGCGTCGGTGAGTCCGAGACGAGGAAAACTGTTCTCTTTCACGACAATGCGGCTTTCGTCGTAAAACTCGCGGGCGTCTTCGATCATGCGCACAAACCAGGAACGGAAACCGGCCCGTTCGCTGCCTTGGAGGTCTCCCAGATTGCTCAACTCAGTGAGCACATGGGGCGTAGTAATCCGGATCTTGAACAAACCCATGATGCGATCCAGCAGCTCAAAATCGTCGGCGGTGTATTGTTGCGTTCGCTTGAAATTTGCGATCCTGTTCTTGTTCGTTTTGCCCACCAGATACAAAAGCAGAAGGTTAGTATCGACGAACAGCCCAGTGGCCCGATGCTTCTCGATAAGCCCGAGCACATCCGTCATCGGGTGTCGGCTAATTCGCGGATCTTCATGGACACTACCTCGCCGGTGTCGCCGCGCACCGTGAACAGCTTGTATTCACGCCTGCCAATGGGTCCCAACGGCGTTCGTGCAGGCACGCTCAGCGTGATCAACCAAACATCGTTGGGGCCGTCTTTTGCGCGTTCGACTTCCTCGAGAAGAATCTCAGATCCGTATGGCGGTGACATTACGTTGCGCTCGCGTAGCATGTCCTCGGCAAACTCAACAGCCTTTGCGACAGCCTCTTTGACCGCAATCATATTCCACAAGTAAGCGTAGCATAAGCACCCGCGCCCGCGCGAAGGCGGTCTTCCAGGCGCTGCAGTTACTGGACAAGCGGGCGCATGTGCTGCAAGCCCCCAGCACATTTCGCGAGAGCTACAATCGCGGAAATGAACAAGCGTCTGGAGCAGATGCGCGGGCTTCTGGCCGAATTGGAGAAAGAGTTAGATGCCTGCGCGGAACGGGCATCAGATCCGGGCTTCTCGGCTATGGAACTGCCAATCGTGATCCAGGAGATTGTCGATGACCTGCAGCCGCTTCTAACGCCTTATGCCGCCGTATTGTACTGGTATCTGTTCCGCCACTCGATAGCAAAGAACGGGAGTCCGCACTTGCGGGTCAGCACCCGCGATGTTCAAACGGGCGTGGTGAGGTCATCCCACTCCTCAGCCGCAGAGAACACGATCTCCCTACAGAAGGTGAGAGAGACATTTCGGGCCTTGCAGGACATCGGGGCCGTCAGGAAAGATGGCGAGCCCAACCTTGAAGGCACTCTGTATCGCGTCCTGATTCCCGACGAAATTGAGGCATGTCGCAGGTTCCGCGCCGAGCGAGCGGCCCGTGAACCAGCGCCAGAAGTTACCGAGGCCGAGATCGACTACTATAACGTACGCGAGAACCGCCTCAAGGTGTACGAAAGGGACGGTTACAGGTGCCGCTACTGCGAAAAGCAACTGACCCGGTTCACCGCCACACTGGATCACGTGACTCCGGTCAGCGCAGACGGGGACAACAGCCTCGGCAACCTGGTAACCGCTTGCCTTACGTGCAATTCGCAAAAGACAGGCCGTCCGGTCGGTGATTTCTTGGCGGAACGGTAATTTAGTGATCCCTCGAAGGACGCGAACGGAGCCTCTCGCACTCAGTCGTTAAGGCCCTCGAAATAGCGCTCTGTGCTCATGCCGGCCGTGCGCAGATTGTTCTTGATTATAAATACCGGGATCGAGGCATACTTGGGAATCACAACAGGGCGACTTACGCCCGGCTTGGTGTAGACCAGGTGATCGCCTTTCCCGACGGAGGCAATGGAAGCCTTCCCGCTCGAGTACGCGGCAGAGATCTTTGTAAGAGATGGGACTGAGCTTAGGCACGCGCGCCCGGCAACGGAAGAGAAACACGTTGGACGCTGATCGGCCGCGGGGCTTCCAGTCGCGCCTTCGTTTTCCGGTAACCGGCCTCTTCGAGGATGGCGGACAGCGTACTCATTCGTTCGGCCTCCTCTAAGAACAGCCGAACCGCGTCCTTCAAGTTCCGCAGCGCCTTCTCCTCGTTGTAGGCACAGGACGAAACTTCCAGTTCCTGGGCGTAGGCTACGTAGGCCCTTCCCTCCTTGAAAATTCGGGTGGTGAACCGGATTTGCACTAATCATAAGCACACAGCGGCACAAGGCAGGTTGACGCCGGCGGAGTCCACCAGATAGACGATGGGGACGCGGTTGCGCATGGCGATTTCCTGCGCGCGCAGGTTCTTGGTGACGGTCTCCGGCCACCAGGAGCCGGCCTTGACGGTGGCGTCGCCCGCGATGATGACGGCGTGGCGGCCTTCGATCTTGCCGATGCCGGTGACGGTGCCGAGGCCGGGCGCTTCGCCTTCGTACTGGTCGTAGGCCAGCAGCAGGCCGATTTCGAGGAAAGGCGTGCCGGGGTCGAGCAGGGCGGCGATGCGCTCGCGCGCGGTCATTTTGCCGGCCTTGTGCTGGCGGTCTATTTTGGCGGGGCCGCCGCCCGCGCGCAGGCGCTCTTCGAGGCGCTGGAGCTGCTCGACGAGGCGGCGCATGTGGGCGTCGCGGGCGAGTTTGGAGGCTGGTTCGGAGAGGGTGTCCACGTTATGTAAGCGTAGCGCGAATGGAGGGGGAGTTTGGGCGCGGCCCCTGCGCTCAAGAATTCCACAGCGACAGCCGATAGATTGACGTGGACGAGCAATACTGCGCTGCCGGGGAGTCATACTGCCTATTTCCGGAACTCACGGAGAATTCTTTCAGCGAGCAGAGGCGCCACCCGACCGGCGACGTGCGGCGCACTTCGTTGCACGTTATGATGGAAGACTCAGCCTCATCAACTTACCCCTGGATGCGCATGAGCCTGACCGAGAAGCCTCGAGCCAACAATACGCCCGAAAGGGAGGCGAGGCCGGGCTACGTCGAAGACTACATCAGCGGCGATCAGATTCGTGCAACACCAGAGGAAGTTGAGGCGGTCCAGGTCTTCGCCAAGCGGCTGGTAGAGGACTACGAGTACACTAAAGGCCAGATACAAGCCCATCCGCAATTCCGCGTGCGCAAGCGGCCCTCGGACGAAGACAGGTCGTTCCCTGTCGATATCGCGGTGTTCAAAAATGAGCGCAAGCTCGACGACGAGCTGTTCATGGTCGTGGAATGCAAAAGGAAGACAAGGAAGGAAGGCGTCGCACAACTCAAGCTCTATCTGGACATGAGTCCTGCCACACTCGGCGTTTGGTTCAATGGTGACGAACACGTTTACCTCCGCAAGATTCATCATGCCGATGGCACACGAGCATATCAGGAACTTCCCAACATTCCCCGCAAAGGACAACGCATCGAAGATATAGGACTGTTCCGCCGGCGCGATCTGAAGCGCCCGTCGAATCTCAAGGCGGTATTCCGCGACATCCGCAACCACTTGGCGGGAAACGTGACGGGAATTACGCGCGACGAAGCCATGGCGCAGGAGCTGATCAATATCCTGTTCTGCAAGATTTATGACGAGACCAACACGGGTCTGGATGAGATCGTGACCTTTCGAGGGGGCATCGGCGAGTCACCGGGAGACATACGGAAACGGATTGTGGGCCTGTTCGACGAGCATGTCCTCGCGGAATACTCCGACGTGTTCGACAGTAAGGATGCAGTGACTCTTGACGCCGCGAGCCTCGCTTACGTCGTTGGAGAGTTGCAGGGTTATTGCGTGGTTGAAGCGGACCGAGACGCCATCGGGGAGGCTTTTGAGGTCTTCATCGGACCTGCCCTGCGCGGAGGGGAGGGCCAGTTCTTCACTCCCCGCAACGTCGTGAAGATGATAGTTGAAATCCTGGACCCTGAGCCGGGCGAGATGATTTTGGACCCGGCGTGCGGTTCCGGAGGGTTCCTGATTATCGCCCTGGAGCACGTTTGGAGGAAGTTGGAGGAACTCGGTAGGCGCAAGCGGTGGAGCGCCGTGGTGATTGACCGAAAGAAGCGCGAGATCGCATCGAAGTGTTTTCGGGGCATCGATAAAGACGCCTTCCTGGCAAAGGTAACCAAGGCGTACATGGCAATCATCGGCGACGGCCGAGGAGGGGTGTTCTGCGATCATAGCCTTCTCCCTCCGTCTGAGTGGAAATCTCAAACCGCGTCCGGCGCCAAACTGGGCTCATTCGACGTGGTGTTAAC
>Ga0073928_10010290_pt1 | contig 11180 bp, 11 predicted proteins | sample PaiPotPPA55metaG_FD_76969 | JGI IMG/M metagenome (GOLD analysis project Ga0073928, IMG submission 76969) | Iron sulfur acid spring bacterial and archeal communities from Banff, Canada, to study Microbial Dark Matter (Phase II) - Paint Pots PPA... ...
AGGACTCGCGGGTGACGCCCGAGCTGGTCGCGATCGATCCGGAGAACCGGCTGCTCGCGCGCGGCCCGCGCTACCGGCTGGATGCCGAAGAATTGCGCGACAACGCGCTTTACATCGGCGGGCTGTTGAATTTGAAAATGGGCGGGCGCGGAGTGCGAACCTATCAACCGCCGGGCGTTTGGGAAGCGGTTGGCTATACCAAGAGCAACACTGCCAATTACACGCAGGATCACGGCGACGCGCTTTACCGGCGCAGCCTCTATATTTTTTGGAAACGCACGGCGGCGCCGCCCGCAATGACCACGCTGGATGCGCCGTCGCGCGAGCAGTGCCGCGCGCGACGGGAGCGCACGGACACGCCGCTGCAGGCCCTGCTGATGATGAATGATACGCAGTATTTCGAAGCGGCGCGTCACCTCGGCGAGCGGATGTTGCTGGAAGGCGGCGCCGATGAGGCGGCCCGGCTGCGCTATGGCTTTCGCCTCGCAACGGCGCGTCCGCCCACGGCTTCCGAAAGTGCCATCCTCCAGGAAACTCTGGCTGCCGAACATGCCCGCTACGCGGCGGACGCCGAAGCGGCCAAGAAGGCAATCGCGGTCGGGGAATCGCCGGTTCCAGGCGAAGTCCCGCCGGTGGAACTGGCTTCCTACACGATGGTGGCCAACCTGCTTTTGAACCTGGACGAAGTGATCACGAAAAACTGAGTTATGGAACCATTGCACAATTATCTCGAGCACCAGACGCGGCGGGCCTTTTTCAAGAACACCGGCCTGGCCGCGGGGCGCATCGCGCTCGCTTCGTTGATGTTTCCCGATGTGTTCCGCGGCGCCGCCCGCGCCGCGACGGTCGCCGCCCGCGCACATCCGCCGCTGCCCGGCCTGCCGCACTTTGCTCCCAAGGCGCGCCGGCTGATTTATCTCTTCATGAATGGCGCGCCCTCGCAAATCGATTTGTGGGACTACAAGCCCAAGCTGGGGGAACTTTTCGACACCGATTTGCCCGACTCGATCCGGCAGGGCCAGCGGTTGACGACGATGACTTCGGGGCAAAAGCGTTTTCCCATCGCGCCGTCCATTTACAAATTCGCCCCGCACGGCCAGTGCGGCACGATGGTCAGCGAATTGCTGCCGCACACGGCGCAGATCGTGGACGAGCTCTCGGTGATCAAGACTGTTTACACCGAAGCGATCAATCATGACCCGGCCTCGACTTTCATCCTGACGGGCAACCAAGTACCGGGCAAACCGAGCATCGGGGCGTGGCTTTCCTATGGCCTGGGCAGCGAGGCGGAGAACCTGCCGGCGTTCGTGGTCATGACGCCGCGCTGGTCGGCCAAGCGCGACGCGCAGGCGCTGTATCAGCGGCTCTGGGGCTCGGGGTTTTTGCCTTCGCGACATCAAGGCGTCGCCTTGCGCGCGACCGGCGACCCAGTGCTATACATCAATAACCCCTTAGGCGTCGACGCCGGTGCCCGGCGCACGATGCTGGACGGATTGGCCAAGCTAAACCAGGCAACGTTCGAGCGCGCGGGCGATCCCGAAATCCAGACGCGCATCGCCCAATACGAAATGGCGTTTCAGATGCAAACGTCGATTCCGGAACTGACCGATATTTCGGGCGAGCCGAAGTCGGTGCTCGACCTTTACGGGCCGGAGGTGACGCAGCCGGGGACCTTCGCCGCGAGCGCGCTGCTCGCGCGGCGGCTCATCGAGCGCGGCGTCCGCGTGGTGCAACTGCTCCATCGCGAATGGGACCATCACGGCGACCTGCCGCGCGACCTGCCGCTGCAATGCCGCGACGTGGACCAGGCCTGCAAGGGGTTGATTCTCGATCTGAAGCAGCGCGGGCTGCTCGATGAGACGCTGGTGGTCTGGGGCGGTGAATTCGGGCGAACGGTTTATTGCCAGGGGGAACTGCGACGCGACAATTATGGCCGCGACCATCATCCGCGCTGTTACACCATGTGGATGGCCGGCGGCGGCATCCAGAAGGGCATGGTGTACGGCGAGACGGACGACTTCAGCTACAACATCGTGCGCGACCCGGTGCACATCCGCGATCTCAACGCGACGATTCTCAAAGTGATGGGCATCGACCACCGCCGCCTGAGTTACAGCTTCCGCGGTTTGGACCAAAAGCTGACCGGCCCGGAGGAGGCCAACCCGGTGCAAGGCGTCCTCGTGTGAGCGGTCCGCCGGATATCGCCCTGTTCTTCGGCCATCTGCATCCGTTGCTGGTGCATCTGCCCATCGGGCTAATCCTCCTGCTCGCCATTCTGGAACTGTTCGCGCGCTGGCCGCGCTTTCGAAACGCCAACAGCAACGCGGGCTTCATCCTTGCGCTCGCCGTGCCCATCGCGGTGTTCACGGTCACGTGCGGCTGGCTGCTTTCGCTGGGCGGCGGCTACCAGGATCGGCTGCTCCAATGGCACAAGTGGACCGGCATCGGCACCGCGGCGGCCTGCGCGCTGGCGGGATTGTGCTATTGGCTTGATCAAAAAAAACTTTATCGCCTCTGCCTGTTCGCGACGGTGGCGGCTCTGGTGGTGGCGAGCCATTTCGGCGGTTCGCTCACGCACGGCAGCGATTACCTTGTCCGCTACGCGCCCGCGCCGCTCCGCGCGTTGCTCGGCGTGGCGCGGCAGCAGCCGGCGGCCGAAACCAAACCCAAGGACGTCAACCAGTTGCCCGCTTTTGCCGGAGTGGTGCAACCGCTGCTGCAAAATGATTGCGCGGCGTGCCATGGCGCCGAGAAATCGCAGGCAGGCTTGCGCCTGGATTCGTTGGCCGCGTTGCTCAAGGGCGGGAAGTCCGGCCCGGCCGTCGTGCCCGGCCATTCGGCCGAAAGCCTGTTGGTCAAGCGGCTCCGCCTGCCTTCCGGCGACAAATTGCACATGCCGCCCGAGGGCAAACCGCAGCCAGCGCGCGACGATATTGTGCTACTCCAATGGTGGATCGCCCTTGGCGCGCCTGCAGACAAGAAGCTGGGAGAATTGGATCGTCCTCCCAGCATCGCGCGAATTTTGCAGGCCCGCTTTGGAAGCCCGACTGCTGTGGCGAAGGCCGTGGCACCCAGACCGTTGAAGGAAGTTTTGCCCCTTGCCGGGAAACTCGCAGTAGAGTTGGACATTGCGCTCACTCCGATGGGCGAGGATGAGCCGTGGCTTCAATGCAACGCGAGCATCGCCGGGAAGAACTTCGGCGACGCCGAATTGGCGCGGCTGGCGCCCGTTGCGGCCAACGTGCGCTGGCTGGATTTGGCGGGCACGAAGGTCAGCGACGCCGGCCTCGCGCAGGCCGCCGCCATGCCCAATCTGACGCGGCTGCACCTCGAACGCACCGGCATCACGGACTCGGGCCTGGCGCGCATGAAAGGCATGGGAGAACTGGAGTACCTCAATCTTTATGGGACGGCGGTCACCGACGCCGGGCTGGCGGCTTTGCAGGATTTGCCGAAGTTGCGGCGGCTTTATCTGTGGCAGACCAAGGTCACGCCGGAGGCCGTGAAGACCTTCGCGGCGGCGCGGACGGACGAGGACCAGATTCAGGGCTGGCGCGAGGAGATCGAGCAATTGGAAACGAAGATACGCGATCAGAAAATGACCGTGGATGTCGGCCTGTCCGTCACGGCCGCGCCGGCCACGAACGCCGCGCCCATCAACGCGCAATGCCCAGTATCGGGCAAACCGATCGATGCCACGAAAACAGTGGTGTACCAGGATGCGGTCGTGGCATTCTGTTGTAATGACTGCAAAGCCAAATTTCAGCAGGACCCGAAGCCGTATTTGGCCAAGCTGGGCTTGACCACCAAAATGCCCGAACTTAAAAAGGACCCATGAACAGACGTGATTTCTTGCATACAGGCGCCTCGCTGACGGCCGCGGCCATCGCAGGCCAGGTTTTACCCACAGCCGCTTCCGGCGCGCAGGATGGGACCGCGACGGCCGGCGCAGCCGAGCCGATTGTGAGCGGCACGGGCGATTTTCGTTACGAGTATGTCCCGGCCAAACTCGCGGTGCCGCCCGAGGTCAAAATGAAGAACGGGCACGGCCTTTGCCGGGACACGGCGGGCAACATTTACTTCACCTACGAGCCGGAGAAGGTGGAGGCCGGAACGCGCTGCCTGGTGCGTTTCGCGCCGGACGGCACCGGCGCCGAATTGCTGGGCGAAGACAACGCGCTCGCCCCGGGCGTGCCGCACGGCCTCAATATCCATTACGAGAAGGGCGAGGCCGTCCTGTATCACGCGAACAACGATCGCACGATCCATAAAACGACGCTCGACGGCAAAATTCTGTGGACGCAGAGATGGCCGGCGCAGATGGGCAATTTCAGGCCGACGGACACGGCCGCGGCGCCGGACGGGGAATTGATTTATGTGGCCGACGGTTACGGCAGCAGCATGATCCATGTCATCAAGGCCGCGGACGGAGTATATGCCGGCAAATCCTGGGGCGGCCTCGGCGCGGCGCACGGCGAATTGAGCTGTCCGCACGCCATCACCTACGACTCCCGGCGCCAACTCCTGCTGATCTGCGATCGGAGCAACAAGCGCCTGGAATATTACACCTTGCATGGATTGTTTCACAGCACCCTCGAAGCGAAGGAACTTGCCGCGCCGTGCAACGTCGATCTTTGGGGCGATTACGCCCTGGTGCCGGACCTCAATGGGCCGGTGGGAATTCTGGACAAGGACAACAAAGTGATTTCGGTGCTCGAAGTCGGCAAGCTGCTGGGCGATCGCGGCTTCAAACACCCGCATGACGCCATCTGGCTGGCGAACGGGGACCTGGCGGTATGCACGTGGAATCCGGGCAGGATCGGGTATTGGCGGCGGATGGTGTGAGCAGTGGCGTAACAGGCGCTGATCTCTGGCGTTGAGCAGCCAGCACCCAAGGCATAATCGCGTGAGTTCCGATGCCTATTACTTAGACCTGTCGAAAGTGGAATTCACGCCGGCCTTGCTGATGTGCGTGCCCAAACACCTCGCTCGGAAGTATCGAGTTTTGCCAGTATCTATGGGTCCCGATTATCTTTGTATCGCGATGGTGCATCCCTCCGATTTCGACGCTATCGACGCCTTGACTCACATTTTGAAGCGCGAAATTCGAATCCGTGTTATCGACGAGGCGCAATTCGATACATTCTATCGGCGTTTGTATGTGGATTCGAATGTGGATACCGGCAGGTGATGCTGCATTTCGAAACCCTTTGCGGCCTCGCCACAAGGCTAAGGTCGGTCAGCTCGTCGGGCCGAAGAAGCTTCATGCTTTGAACCGTTTCAACCCATCGTTTGCTTCGTGCAGGTCAAATCGCGTTGGATCCAAGTTCCCGCCAACCCACTCTTTCAATTCGTCGTGTTCCGGGTGTTTGGGGTCCGCCAGGGTGGCCAACAAATTATAGTAGCCGGACATGCCGCCGCAGTCTTCCGGGGGACAGGCATTTGCGCCGGCCAGGCAAACCGGAGGCTTGAACGCAGAATCCGGCGGCAAAATCTTTTCCGCGACGACCTCGTGTTGCCAACCGTCGCCAAAGTCGTACTCGTAAATGAATTTCTTTTTCGCAGCGGGCGCGAGATCCGCAACGGTGTAGCGCTTCTCGTTCAAAATGTCCATGCCCATGCTGGCCGAGTCCGGGTCGGGTGTCCCGTAACAAGTGCGTCCCAGCATGTATTGATGCAGATGCGAATTCGTCCAACCCATGGCCAATTGAATGACCCAATGCAGCCGGTCCAGGGACATGTCTCCTCGCACGATCACCCGCCGCCAGATGGGCGGTTTCGACCATTTCAGCATTATTTTCAATTGATAAAGCGGCACGCCGCTGGCTGATTCGAAGGATTTGATCATGGTTTATTCAAGTTAGGCAATTCACTGAGGACCTTGAAAGTTCCATTGCTACTTTTTCAATTGGGCGGGGTCGAACATCCAGTCGCTCGGCCAGAACCGGCGAGAGATATAACGACTCCACCGTCATCTCCTGCCGGCCAAGCAGCGTTGCCTGCGAAGAACGTCCTGCTTCGAGTTCCATCAGCGTAAGATGCAATTTTGCCGGCAACGGCTTGCCGTAGCTGCGATTTCCCAAACGGCCGTCGTAGCTCACGAGATAAAGGGCGTTTTTATGATTCAAGCGCGCGAGTTGCGCGATAAAATCGTCGAAAGAAATTCCAGAGAAATACCGGGAATCATTCAACCAATACTCGGAGGCCCGCCTACGTGTTGCCGCCGCGATGGAGATGGCCGCCGAGCCGCAAAACGGCTCGACCAACCGTTTGATTTTTGCGGGAAGATGCTGCAGAATCAGCGAAGCCAGCGCCCGCTTGCTGCCTTGATACTGAAATGGTTGGGGAAGCGACATTAACTGGATTTTGCCCGTATTCGCTGATTGTTGCGTTTTGCCCGCGTGTCAAAATGGCCACAAAAGAACGGCCGCGTCAAGCGCTTGAAGCAGTTTGCATGAACGGCTCAGCCAACCGTTTGATTTTTGCGGGAAGGTATTGCAGTATAGAAGAAACCAAAGCCCGCTTCCTGCTCTGGTACCGATTGACTGCGGAAGTGGGCGTCGAGCAACAACGCATTGAAGACGATGACCTCCAGCGAAATCAAGATAGTCGAGGCGTTCCTCGCGGCAATCAACCGGCACGACATTTCCAAAATCTCCGAACTGATGACGGAGGACCACACCTTCGTGGACCCTGCGGGCAGAACGGAATCCGGACGCGAAAACATAGTTGCCGGATGGAAGGGGTATTTCGGGATGTTCCCGGACTACAAGATCGAGGTCGAGAGCATATTTGCAGACAAGACCCTCGTGGCGGTTTTCGGGTCGGCCTCTGGAACCTACAACGGCAAGCGCGGTTTGGTCCCGGAAAATAGAATCGCGATGCCGGCCGCATGGCAGGCCCTTGTGAAAAATGCTAAGATCAGGCGCTGGCAGGTTTACGCAGATTGGACCCAAGGCTGCAAAATAATGGCTGAAGACCAGGGGGCGGTCTAATAATAAACGAAATGCGGGCGCAGAGAGCTTTTGCCGTTGCTATCGCTTTGGGCGTTGCTGGGTCGCTGGCAGCAATCCGCTTGCCTGAGCACCCTGCGCGCTGTCCGCTCATGTTGAGCGTTGTCAGCATGGAGCCGGCGGAGATATACGACGATACGGGGGCAGAGCTGTGGTTTGCGACATTGAGTCTCAGCAACTCGGATACGCGGCCCCGGAGGCCGGAGAATGGCCTCTACGTCAAGAATGGCAGCAGACCCATCGAACTCAAGGTTGCAAACCGTTGGACGGAAGTGGAAGGAGGGTTCGCCTGCAAGCTGGATCCGCAGGATAAATGCTCGAGGGGATTCCTCCTTCCTCCGGGCGCGGAATCCTGCCGACTGCGCCTGGATTATGCACGGGCCGTCTTTATCAAGGGGCGGAAAGCATGGTTCGCCGAACGGCTGTCAGGGTGGATTCGCTTTCGGATGTCTTATAAGTTTTGGAGGTGGGCGGGCTTTAGTCAGTACGGTCCAAGTTCGAATTGGCGAGAAATCACCTTGGAGTTGCCGTTGCCGCCAAAACCGGATGGGCATTGAATAACTTCGAACGGGAAGTACCTGCTCGGTCATGGACGGCCCAGTTGCAGCCGCTGACGCAATAAGCGCTCCACCTCCGCTTCGCTGATGCGGGGGTTTTGATGACAGATGCCCTCGCGCGCCACGTTGCGGGAAAATTCACAACACTTACGCAACCAACAAGCGCCCGCGCGGCTGCGGGATTTCCTTTCCGTCGGCCGTTGCGGTTTTGATCCAAAACTTGATGGCAGCTTCGGCGTTCTTGATGGCGGTCTGTCGGGTCGCACCGTGGGCCATGCACCCGGGTAGTTCGGGCACATCTACCACGTAAGCGTCGTCTTCAGCGCTCCACCAAATGATCATCTCGTGACTGTTCTGTTTCATGCCCATGGTTTGTTCCACTCTGCCGGGTTCCGAGAAAGAAGAAAGCCGAAAGGAGACCGCGCGGGGGTCACTAATGATTCCTTGGGGCGAGGTGTTACAGATCCGAATCGACCCGAAGCATTCTCCGTATAAGTCGGGAATGGGCAAAGATTGCATTTTGGCGGGCATATTTTATCCTCGCGACGCACATGAAAGGCATCATTCTGGCCGGCGGCGCAGGGTCGCGGCTGTTTCCGCTCACTCTGGTGGCGAGCAAACAGTTGCAGCCTGTCTATGACAAGCCCATGGTGTTTTACCCGCTCACGACCCTGATCGAAGGCGGCATGCGCGAGTTTTGCCTGATTTCCACGCCGCATGATTTGCCCCGCTTCCGGCAGTTGCTCGGCGACGGCAGTTCATGGGGCCTGACCATCGAATACCGTGAGCAGGCCAAGCCGGAAGGCATCGCCCAGGCCTTCCTCATCGCCGAGTCGTTCATCGGCAAGGACTCGGTCACGCTCATCCTGGGGGACAACGTGTTCTACGGCGGCGACGGTTTTCAAAAGGCCTTCACGGATTTCAAAACCGGCGCGACGGTTTTCGGCTATCACGTCAACGATCCCGAGCGTTACGGCGTCGTGGAGTTCAACGGCGACGGCCATGCGCTGTCCATCGAGGAGAAACCCAAGCTGGCCAAGAGCAATTATGCCGTCCCAGGACTTTACCTGTACGACAACAGCGTAGTGACGATTACGAAGAACCTGAAGCCGTCGGCGCGGGGAGAATTGGAAATTACGGATGTAAACGTGGAATACCTGCGGCGCGGCCAATTACGCGTGCACCGCCTGAGCCGGGGGTTCGCCTGGCTGGACGCCGGCACGAGCAGCAGCTTGCACGAGGCTTCGGCGTACGTGCAGACCATCGAGAAGCGGCAAGGAGTCAAAATCGGCTGCCCGGAGGAAGCCGCGTTCCGCCGCGGCTTTTTATCGCTGGCGCGGCTCGAGGAGTTGTCGGGAAAGATGCCGCGGTGCGAATATCGCGATTACCTGACGGAGGTGGTTGCCGAAGCGAAACGATTGGCGCACGTGCATTCCGCATGAATGTCCTGACCTGCGACATAGCGGGGTTGTTGATCCTGGAGCCAAAGGTGTTCGGCGATGCCCGGGGGTTTTTCGTCGAAACGTGGAACCGCCGCCGTTATGGCGAGGCCGGGATCGACGTGGACTTCGTGCAGGATAACATCTCGTTCTCGCGGCGCGGCACGTTGCGGGGCCTGCACTTTCAAAATCCCAAGCCGCAAGGCAAGTTGATGCAGGTACTTCAAGGCGAAGTGTTCGACGTGGCGGTGGATATCCGGCGCAGCTCGCCGACTTATGGACGCTGGCACGGAGTGCTGCTCTCCGCCGAAAACAAACGGCAGTTCTACGTGCCGTCGGGCTTTGCGCACGGGTTTGCCGTGCTCAGCGACACGGCGCTGTTCCAGTACAAATGCACCGAATTTTATTCGCCGCAGGACGAATGCGCCATTCGCTGGGACGACCCGGACATCGGCGTCGAGTGGCCCGTCAAGACGCCGTTGATTTCGGATCGGGACGCCAAGGGCTTGCGGCTGCGCGAGACGCCGCGGGAACGCTTGTTCGCGTAAGGAACTGATGCCACGCTTGCTGCTCATTGCCAAAGTCGGCCAGGTGGGTTGGGAACTCCAGCGCACGCTGGCCCCGCTGACGCAGGTCCGTTGCGTCGATTTTCCGGAGATCGATTTGACCAATGGCGATTCCATCCGGCAATGGGTGCGCGATACCAAGCCGCAGGTCATCATCAACGCCGCCGCCTACACCGCGGTGGACAAGGCGGAAACCGAGTTGGACACAGCGACGAAAATCAACGCAACGGCGCCGGGCATTCTTGCCGAGGAGGCGAAGAAATTGGGCGCGCTGATGGTTCACTACTCGACGGATTACGTTTTCGATGGCGCGAAACGGGAGCCTTACTTGGAAACCGACGCGCCCAACCCTCTCGGCGCCTATGGCCGCACGAAGCTGGCGGGGGATGAGGCCGTGCGGGCCGCAGGCGGCGCGCATTTGATTTTCCGGTTGTGCTGGGTTTACGGCGCGCGCGGGCAGAATTTCATGCTGACGATGATGCGCCTGGCGCGCGAGCGCGAGAAGCTCCGCGTGGTGAGCGACCAGGTGGGATGTCCAACATGGTCGAGGCTGATTGCCGAGGCCACTGCGCTGGCGTTGAAGCAAACCGTGGCCGCGGGCGACCCGGGCGCGTTCACTGGCACGTATCACCTGGCAGCATCGGGCGTCGCGTCGTGGCACGCCTTTGCCGATGCGATCATCAAACTGATGCCGGCCGAAGGAAAAAAATGTTCGCTGGTCGAAGCAATTTCCACGCAGGAATATCCGACGCCGGCCAAACGCCCGGCTTATTCGGTGCTGGGCTGCGGCAAATTGGAGAAAGCATTTGGCTTGCGCCTGCCGGACTGGGAGGAAAGTCTGAGGCAAGTGTTGGAGAAAGCATAGCAGGAAAACAGGGAATCCATAATCAGGGAACCGCAATGGCCAAATCCGAAAGCAGTCCGCAGTCAGAAGCCCGAATGAATTTGCTGATCACCGGCGGCGCCGGCTTCATCGGCTCGAACCTCATCCATCATGTCATCCAGCGCCCCGAGATTGGGCGGCTGGTCAACCTCGATTGCCTGACTTACGCCGGACATCTGGGAAATCTGGATGGTGTTTCCAACGACCCGAAATACGCTTTCGAGAAAGTGGATTTGCGGGACAAGAACGCCGTGCTGGAAGTCGTGCAACGCCACGCCATTACGCACGTCATGCACCTGGCGGCGGAGTCTCACGTGGACCGGTCGATCACTGGCCCGGGCGACTTCATCCACACGAATGTCGTGGGCACGTTCAATTTGCTGGAAGCCTGCCGCGCCACGTGGCTCGCTCCCTCGTCGTGGCTTCCGCATCCCACCACGCGTTTTCATCATGTCTCGACCGACGAAGTTTACGGCAGCCTGGGCGCGACGGGCTATTTCACGGAGACGACGCCGTATGCGCCGAACTCGCCGTATTCGAGCAGCAAGGCTTCGAGCGACATGCTGGTGCGCGCGTATCAGCACACTTACGGGTTACCGGCCGTCATCACGAATTGTTCGAACAATTACGGGCCGTTTCAATTTCCGGAGAAACTGATCCCGGTGGTCATCCAAAGCGTGCTGGCGCGCAAACCGGTCCCGGTTTATGGCGACGGCATGAAT
>Ga0073928_10010291_pt1 | contig 11180 bp, 8 predicted proteins | sample PaiPotPPA55metaG_FD_76969 | JGI IMG/M metagenome (GOLD analysis project Ga0073928, IMG submission 76969) | Iron sulfur acid spring bacterial and archeal communities from Banff, Canada, to study Microbial Dark Matter (Phase II) - Paint Pots PPA... ...
ACGGGAGCGATGCACTCGGGAGAGAGATTGGAAGCGCTGATGGGGCCGGGCGGGATCGAGGATTGCGACAACGCGCAGAACTGCGTGAAGGTGTGCCCGAAGAATATTCCGCTGACGGATTCGATTGCGGACGTGAACGGGCAGGTGCTGCGGCACGCGTTCTTCGGGTGGCTGCGAGGATAAGGACAGGCTTCGGGGCCGCGCGAGGCGGTCTTGCGGCGGAGGGATTCGATTCGATGCGCTGGATGGCGCCAGGAGTGGTTTTGCTGATGGCAGGCGGGATTTTTATTTCATCGGGCGCGGGGGACGACATTTCGGCGCGGGCGAAGGCACTGCATTTCAAGTCGATCGTGGTGGACACGCACGACGATACGACGCAGCGGCTGATCTGGGAGAAAGGATTCGATCTGGGGACTCGGCACGCGGACGGGAACATCGATATCCCGCGGATGAAGGAGGGCGGGCTCGGAGCGATCTTTTTTTCGATCTGGCTGCCGGGGACGGTGACGGGGCCGGAGGCGGTGAAGCGGGCGCTGGATCAGATTGATGCGGTGCGGGAGCAGGTGCGGCGGCACCCGAAGGAGCTGGCGCTGTGCACGACGGCGGAGGAGGTGCGGCGGGCGCGCGCGCAGGGAAAGATTGCGGCGCTGATGGGGGTCGAGGGCGGACACATGATCGCGAGCGACCTCGGGGTGTTGCGGATGTACGCGGCGCTGGGAGTGCGCTACATGACGCTGACGCACAGCGTGAACGACGAATGGGCGGACTCTTCGACGGATAAGGCGGCGCACAACGGGCTGACGGATTTCGGGAAGGACGTGGTGCGGGAGATGAACCGGCTGGGAGTGATGGTGGACATCTCGCACGTGGCGGACAAAACGTTTTACGATTCGCTGGCGGTGAGCGAGGCGCCGATGATCGCGTCGCATTCAAGCTGCCGAGCGATTTGCGACGCGCCGCGCAACATGACGGACGAGATGATCAAGGCGCTGGCGACGAAGGGCGGCGTGATCCAGATCAATTACCACATCGGCTTCCTGAGCCAGGAGTACCGCGAGGCGGAGCAGAAGTACGGGAAATCGGAAGAGGGAAAGGCGGATGCGGCGGGGCTCAAGGCGAAGTGCGGCGAGAACGAGGCATGCCAGATTGTTGCGGGAGACCAACTGGCGCACCGGCTGATGACGGATGGGAAGCTGCCGAAAGTCGGCTGGGAGAAGATCGTGGAGCACATCGACCACGCGGTGAAGCTGGTGGGAGCGGAGCACGTGGGGCTGGGGTCGGATTTCGACGGGGCGAACATGCCGCTGGGAATGGAAGATTGCTCGAAGCTGCCGAAGATCACCGAGGCGCTCTTGCAGAAGGGTTACTCGGAGGCGGACGTGCAGAAAATTCTGGGAGGGAATACGCTGCGGGTGATGGAGCAGGTGGAAGAAACATCCCGGCGGCTGGGAGGGGAGCGATGAGAATGGGGAGGCAAGCTGGAGCGTGCGCGAGTTTTCTGCTGCTCGGGATGTTGGTGGGGATTTCCGCATGGGCGCAGGGCGAGCCGGCGGCGAAACCGGCGGACACAAAAACAAAAACGACGAGGACACAAATGAGCAACGAGGGATCTTTGCTGCATCCCGCGACCTTGAACGCCAAGGCGCCGGAGGAGTACACGGTGAAATTCGTGACGACGAGAGGGGATTTCACGGTGAAGGTGAAGCGGGAGTGGGCGCCGCTGGGCGCGGACCGCTTTTACAACCTGGCCAAGCATCACTTTTTCGATGGCGCGGCGTTTTTCCGCGTGGTGCCGGGGTTCGTGGTGCAATTCGGGCTGAGCGCGGATCCGGCGGTTTCCGCGGCGTGGCAGAAGGCCACGTTCAAGGATGACCCGGTGAAGCAAAGCAACCACAAGGGATTCCTGACGTTTGCGACGGCGGGCCCAAACACCCGGACGACGCAGCTCTTCATCAATTTGGGGGACAATGCGCGCCTGGATTCGATGGGCTTCTCGGCGTTCGGACAGGTGAGCGAAGGGATGGACGTGGTCGAGCACATCTACAGCGGGTACGGAGAGAAGCCCGACCAGGGAGCGATCACGAATCAGGGAAAAGCGTATCTGGACAAGAATTTCCCGAAGCTCGACAGCGTGAAGTCGACGGTGGTGACGCCGGCGGCCATGGCCGTTCCGAAATAGGCGACCCGGCCGCGCGGAAGATGATTTGGTGGATGATTCCCCGTCCCGGCTATTGCCGGGGCGGGGAATGTTTCCCGATGCGGATATTACTGCAGGATGACTTGGGGCATCTTCGAGCGCCGATGGGTACGTGACGGCACCGCCGCCCTTCTTCTACTCTCCCTCGTTAAACTTCTGCTTCATCTGGCCGCGAGCGGACGCTACGGCTACTTCCGGGACGAACTCTATTTCATCGCTTGCGGGCAGCATCCGGCGTGGGGCTATGTGGACCAGCCGCCGCTGGTCGCGCTGGTGGCGCGGCTGAGCCGGGAGATGGGCCAAAGCTTGTTTGCGCTGAGATTTCGTCCGGCGGTGGCGGGCGGCGCGACAATTTTTCTGACCGGGTGGATCGCGCGGGAGCTGGGAGGCGGGAGGTTCGCGCAGATTCTAGCGGCGACGGCGGCACTGCTGGCGCCGCTGTTGCTTGCATTTGGCAGCTATTTTTCGATGAATGCATTCGAGCCGCTGCTGTGGACGGCGTGCGCCTGGATTCTTGTTCTCGTGCTGAAAGGAGGAGACGCGCGGCTGTGGCTCTTATTCGGGGGAATCGCGGGAATCGGGCTGCTGAACAAGTACACCATGCTGGTGTTTGGATTTGGCGTGGTGGCAGGGCTCATGCTGACGGATGGGCGCGCGCAGTTGCGAAGCAGATGGATCTGGATCGGAGGCGGGATCGCGCTGGCGCTCGCGATGCCAAGTTTTGCATGGCAGGCCGCGCACCATTGGCCGCAGATCGAAGTGGTGCGGAATGCACAGGCGTTTGAGAACGTGCCGGTGTCGGCGGGGAAGTTTCTTTGGGAGCAGGCGCTGTTTATGAATCCGGTGGCGGCGCCGATTGCAGTTTTGGGCGGGGGGTGGCTGCTGCTGGCGGGCGAAGCAAGGAAATATCGCGCGCTGGGATGGGCGGTGGTGACGACGCTCGCGATTTTCATAGTGACGAAGGGAAAACCGTATTACGCGCTGCCGGTGTATCCGACGGCGTTGGCGGCGGGAGGAGTGGCTTGCGAAGGATTGTTCGCAGGGCCGGCGTGGCGGAGGCTCGGCATCGTATACGGAGTCATCGTGGCGCTGGCGGGAATTGCGACGCTGCCGTTTGGGGTTCCGGTGCTGCCGGTCGAGACGTTTATCCGCTACTCGCAGATGCTGCCGATGGCGCAGCAGGCGAAGACGGAGCGCGACGCGGGCGGGCCGCTGCCGCAGCTTTACGCGGACATGTTCGGATGGGAGAATTTGGCGGAGACGGTGGGGCGCGTCTACAACAACCTGCCGGCGGAGGAACGGGCGAAATGCGCGATCCTTGCGGGAAATGCGGGCGAAGCGGGAGCGATTGATTTGTTTGGCGCGAAGTACGGCCTGCCGAAAGCGCTGAGCGGGCACAACAATTATTTTCTGTGGGGGACGCACGGCTATACGGGCGAGGTGGTGATTCTGTTCGGGCCGGAAGTGGAGTCGAAGAAAGGATTGTGGGGCGACGTGCAGGAGGCGGCGGTGATTCAAAATCCGCTGGGGATGCCGCTCGAGAACGGATTACGGATTTATATCTGCCGGAAGCCGCAGAAGCCGCTCGTGGAGATGTGGCCGGAGTTCAAAGACTATATTTGAGCGGCGCGATGGCCGCGGCTACAGGCCCAGGACGGTGACAAGCTCGCGGACGGAGGCGGCGGACTTGTCGAGGGCGGCTTTTTCCTCCGGCTGCAACTTGATTTCGATGATCTGCTCGATGCCGCGGGCGCCGAGTTTTACCGGAACGCCGACGAAGAGCCCGCGGATGCCGTATTCGCCCTCGAGATACGCAGCGCAGGGAAGAATCTGCTTTTTGTCCTTCAGGATTGCTTCAACCATCTGAAAAACGGCGGCGGAGGGCGCGTAGTAGGCGGAGCCGGTCTTGAGGAGGTTGACGATTTCCGCGCCGCCCTTGCGGGTGCGGTCGATGATGGCGGCGAGGCGGTCGGGCGCGATGAGCTCGGGGAGGGGAATGCCGGCAACGGTGGAATAGCGGGCGAGCGGAACCATGTCGTCACCGTGGCCGCCGAGAACGAAGGAGTGAACGTTTTCGACGGAGACGCCGAGCTCGAGAGCGACGAAGGTGCTCATGCGGGAGGAGTCGAGAACGCCGGCCATGCCGATGACGCGGTTTTTGGAGAAACCGCTGAGCTTGTGTGCGGCCTGGGCCATGGCGTCGAGCGGGTTGGTGACGATGATGAGAATGGCGTTGGGAGAGAATTTGACGATGGCTTCGACGACGGCCTTGATGACGTCGTAATTGGCTTTGAGGAGGTCGTCGCGACTCATACCGGGCTTGCGGGGGAAACCGGCGGTGATGACGACGATGTCGCTGTTGGCGGTTTCGCGATAGTCGCCAGAGGCGGTGGAAATGCCGGCGGCGTGAGAGCCGGTGCGAAGGATGGGCGCGGATTCGGCCATGTCGAGGGCCTTGCCGGCGGGGACGCCTTCGAGGATGTCGGTGAGGACGACGTCGGCGAGGCCGGAGTCATGAATGCGCTGCGCGGTGGTGGAGCCGACGAAGCCGCCGCCGACGACAGTTACTTTCTTTCGCATGAGTGCACTCCTTCCGGGGATGGATTGTATCCTGAAAGTCCGGCGAGCGGACGAAACGATCCCACGCTTGCATGTGCGCGTCAGGGCCAGTTGGAGAGCGAGTGGGCGTTCGGTCTGGAGGGCAATCCAGCGCGGCCGCCTGGGCGAAAAACGGCCCTATCGGCTAGCGCAACAGTCCCTGAGACCATATTAAGGCGAACGACAAATCGCCAGCCTAATCTCTAATTTACGTTTGCCGTGCCAGGACTTGCCTGGTAAGTCGATTTCTCCTCCTTTTCGGTTGCGCTGACAGTCAATGTGAACGTTCCCAATTTCTTGTAGGTGTGGGACCCGCTGACGGTGAAGGGACCCCCGGTGGGTCCAGTGACGGTCCCAGCGGATTTCGCCCCATCGCCCCAGTTGATCGAGGAGGTGAAGTTGGCGGTGGTAGCGGTGGGCGTTCCATCGACAAACGTCGCTACGGCTCCGTTGAAAAGTTGTCCGTGTGTAGCCGTGATCGAGTCGCCGGTGCCACCGATGGCGCTGAGGCGGCTGACGTCACCGGCAACAGCGTCCACTACCCAGAGCTTGTGATCGGCTCCCACCGCCAAATCGTTTCCAGCCGCGTTGGTTACGGTCAAGGGCACAAGACTGACGACGCCCGTGGTGGTGACTCGCGCCAGGTCATTGGGATAGTACTCGGCAAACCAGAGCGCACCGTCGGACCCAGCCACCAAACCCGAGGGCAAGTCAAAGCCGCTGAAGCTGACTTGGTACTCGGCGAGCAACGTACCCGAGGTGTTTATGACTCCGATTGCGCCGGTGGCCGTATCTTCCAGGAACCAAAGGTTGCCGTCGGGTCCTAGAGTGATAACGCCGGGGCTTTTGTTCGCACCGATGGGATACTCGGTGATTATGTTAGTGCTTGGGTTAATCTTTCCGATCTGGCTTGCCGCCATTTCCGTAAACCAGACATTTCCGTCGGGTCCGCCGGTAATGAAAAACGGAGAGGCATTCTTGGTCGGCAACGAGTACTCCGTGATGACGCCGCTGTTGCTGATGCTGGCGATCTTGTTGCCGAATTTTGGATTATATTCGGTGAACCACACATTCTCGTCGGGACCCTCGGTGATTCCCCAGAGACCGCGGAAACCGGTCCCCAGGGGATACTCGGTGACGGTCCCCAAAGGCGTAATTTTTGCGATCTGGTTGGCGTTTTCTTCGACGAACCACAAGTTGCCGTCAAAGCCAGTCGCGATGCCCCCGGGACCCGAATTCGGCGTTGTAATCGGGAACTGAGTGACCTTTCCGGCGGTGGTGATTCTTCCGATCATATTCGAATTAGAGACACTGAACCAAACGGCGCCGTCCGGGCCAAGGGTGTCCCAGGTCGGTCCTGAGCCGTTGTTCAATGCAAGCGTGTCCGTCAAATTCCCAGTGGTCGTAAACTGACCAATTTTGCTGTTTAAGAGGGCGGTAAACCAAAGGTTGCCGTCTGGGCCGGAAGTGATTCCCCAAGGGAAGCTGAAGTTGCTGAAGGTGTTCGGCGGGAACTCGGTAAGAGTGCCGGTGGTTGTGATGTTGCCAAGGGTGGCGGATTCGGTGAACCAAAGTTTGCCGTCTGGCCCGACAGTGATGCCTGAGGATCCGCCGCTGATAGTAAGTGGGTATTCCGTTTCAGATCCTGAGGTCGTGATTTTAGCAACATGGCCCGATTCGGTGACCCAGAGGTTGCCGTCGGGGCCTGAAACGATCGCATTCGGTGTATCGGCCAGACTGCTGTAAATGGTGACCGCTCCGGCAGTCGTGATTTTTCCGACAAGGTTGCCGACGGTGAATACCGCTTGTGGATTTGTGAACCAAAGCTCTCCATCGGGGCCGGCTGTGATCTGCGCGGCGTAATAGTAATTATTAAAAGCACCGGCATTCACGGTGCCGGAGAATTCCTTGATCTTGCCGGCGGTGGTGATTTGTCCGATGGTGAATTTGCCCGTATTCTTCTGGTCGACGAACCAGAGATTGCCGTCGGGCCCGACGGTGAGCCCCTGCGGGTGACTCCCGGCCGGCAGCGAATACGTTTTCAGCAGGGCACCGCTGGTGTTGATATGGCCCACTTTTCCCGCGAACTGGTCCGTGAACCATATGTTGCCGTCCGGGCCGCCGGCGATACCGATGAGCGCTTGAGCTCCGGAGATCTTGAATTCGGTAAGGGTGCCGCTGGTGGTAAGGCGACCAATCTTTTCGCCGGTGAGCTCGGTAAACCAGAGGTTATGATCCGGGCCAACGACCATAAGGTTCGGTTCAGCCTGACGCCCCGGTGGCACAGGGTAGCCTGTGTCGCCGAAAGCGAGGGATGGCAGGCCGAGTAATAAGATCGTGACGAGACTCAGGATTAGTGGTCGCTTCGACGGTACGGATGGGCTGGTCATGGCCGGAATCCTCCCTAAGGTTGGAAACTGTTTCACTTTCCAAATATGCAACGGATGCTACATCCATTCATTTACGCAAGCAAGTGGTTTGAATGCGGAAAAGGGCGGGGTGGCGGGAAGAGCGGCATAAGGATCAGGCAGCGGAGGCGCCGGCGGCCATGTTGGCGATGATGGCGGCGGCGAACTCCGAGGTGCGCAGCTTGGTCGAGCCGGGCAGGAGGCGCTCGAGGTCGTAAGTGACGCGCTTCTGCTGGATGGTGCGGGCGATGCCGGCTTCGATGAGGCGAGCGGCTTCGGGCCAGCCGAGGAAATCGAACATCATCGCGCCGGAGAGCATGACGGAGCTGGGATTGATGACGTCCTTATCGGCGTATTTGGGCGCGGTGCCGTGGGTGGCTTCGAAGACGCCGTAACCGTCGCCGATGTTGGCGCCGGGAGCCATGCCGAGGCCGCCGACCTGCGCGGCGCAGGCGTCGGAGAGGTAGTCTCCATTGAGATTGGGAGTGGCGAAAACCTGGTATTCGTCGGCGCGCAAGAGGATTTGCTGAAAGACGGAATCGGCGATGCGGTCGTTGATGAGGATTTTTGTCTTCCACTGGCCGCGGCCGTGGGAGGCGCCGATGGCGTCGAGAGTGGCTTTCACTTCGGCGCAGATCTGCTTCTGGAATTCGGGGGTGGCGCTTTCAAAGCCGGGCTCGATGAGTGCGGCGTTCTGTTCGACGGAGAGAGCGGGATTCTTGTCTTTGTTTTCGAGAATCCAGCTCTCGCGCTCGGTGACGATTTGAGCGCGGAACTCGTCGCGGGCGAGCTGGTAGCCCCAGTCGCGGAAGGCGCCCTCGGTAAATTTCTGGATGTTGCCCTTGTGGACGATGGTGACGATGTGGCGGTCATGGTCGAGGGCGTGCTGGATGGCGCAGCGGACGAGGCGCTTTGTGCCGAAGGGCGACATCGGCTTGATGCCGACGGCGGAGTCTGCGCGGATCTGTTTCTTGGTGCCGCGGAGCATGTCGTTATTGAGAAAGTCGAGAAGCTTTTTGGCGGCGGGCGTGCCGGATTCCCATTCGATGCCGGCGTAAACGTCTTCGGTGTTTTCGCGGAAGATGACGACGTCCATGCGCTCGGGATGCTTGACGGGGGAAGGGACGCCGGCGAAATAGCGGACGGGGCGGACGCAGGCGTAGAGATCGAGAATCTGGCGCAGGGCGACGTTGAGCGAACGAATGCCGCCGCCGACGGGCGTGGTGAGCGGGCCCTTGATGGCGACGCGGAAATCGCGGATGGCGGAGACGGTGTCGTCGGGGAGCCATTCGTGAAAGCGGTTGAAGGCTTTTTCGCCGGCGAAGATTTCGAGCCAAGCGATGCGGCGGCGGCCGGAGAAGGCTTTTTCCACGGCGGCGTCAAAGACGAGACGCGAGGCTTTCCAGATGTCGCGGCCGGTGCCGTCACCCTCGATGAAAGGGAGGATGGGGCGGTCGGGAACGCGGAAGGCGCCGGCAGAATAGTCGACGGGCTTGCCATCGGCGGGGACGGCGACTCCGTTGTAGGAAGGCTGCATGGGCTAAGGGCTCGCTCTCGGCGAACCGAAGACAATAACAGAAAGGCGAGGGATTGGTGAAGGGTTATGGACGCGCAACCCCGGTCATTTTGGCTTATCGCTGCGAACCACAGTAACGATAGTAAGGCCGCTCAAATCACAATGATTCTGCGGCACTATTTGCGTAGCGGTCTGAGGCCCGCGCGAGAAACGATTCATTAAGGTGCATAACGGGTGAAGACCAGGTCGCGCGACGCCTTCGCGTGACAGGGAAAGCAGGTTTTCATCAGAGTGTCGTTGCCAAGCGTGCCGTCTTTGTTGAAATGACCGAAGCCCCAGCTGCCCGTCGCGGCGTACTTTTTGGAATCCTTGATCATAAATTGAGTGTTCGTGGCAGCCCCGGGAACGAAAGATTGAACGCGACCGAAGATTTTGTTGTTTTCGTCCGACGGAGCGTGACTCCAGTGCACGGCGGCAATGATACTGCCGTCCGGGTATGGGAGCGTTCCTGCCCGGTAGGCCTTGATCGCCACATCGTTGCCCAACTGGACGCCCAAACTGTTGAGGTTGCCGGCTTCATGGGCCACGGAGATTACCGCCCAGTCGCGGAAACCGGCGGGCATTGTGGTTACGAAGACCGGTGCGGCCTGTCCAACAGCCTGTCCGGGAATCATGGAAGCGACAACGGCGGCCACCGATGCGACTGCAACGAGCAAGAAAGCGATGCGCTTCATAGGAATCCTCCTACTGGCATGCGCGGGCGCACTTTGCTGGGTGGGGTTTGGACCGTGCGCGTAATGGCTTAAATACGCCCGCCGAAGCGCCAAGTCAAGCTTGTTACAGAATTTCATAAAGAACTGCATGGTTCGGAACACACCTTAATCTAGGGAAGGATTCTGGATGCGCGTGGCGATGAAGCGGTTGTGTCCCTGGCAGCAGGAGCCTACAATAGCCGGTGTAGAGGTCCAGAGCGGAAATTTGAGGCATCCGACCTCTCGTGCGGCGCGTCTAACTAAGTAGGGAAGGTCTCTCGACATGACGAGGGCACTGAAAGCCGGGTTCGTGGCAGTAGCGGGCGCGGCTTTTGTGTTGGCCTGCGCCGCCCCGGCATGGGCGCAGCGAGGAGGGGCCCGCGGCGGTGGCGGCGGGTCTCACGGGTTCGGCCACTCATCTGGAGGATTCGGCCACGCATCTGGCGGGTTCAGCAGCGCGCCCCGTGGTTTCAGCAGCGCGTCCCGCGCGTCCGGGGCACGTGCTCCCATGGTTCGTACGTCTTCGCGGGCGGCACTCGTCCATCGAAATTACGCCGCGCGGAGTTTCGTACGCACGCGAAGCTTGAATTCCACTCGTGTGGTCACCAATCGCCCCTGGCGCGATCGTTCCGGACGCTGGCACCGCGGCCGGCCGATTGTCTTCCTCGGCGGTTACCCGGGCTATTACGGCTACCCTTACGACTACGGCTTTGATTTTGGTGACAACGAGGCGTCCTACGACGCGACGCAGCAGGCCGACTACTCGCAGCAGCCTGAGCAGTACGCTGACGAGCAACCCGCGCCGGCCCCTGTCCAGTACGCCGCTCCTGCGCCGGCCGCTCCGGTGGCGGATGTCGGCGAGTTCATCCTGGTGCGCAAGGACGGCAAAGTCGTGATGGCCTCCGCATTCTCATTTTCGGGGGACCGCCTCACCTACGTCACGCGCGAAGGCTTGTTACGCTCGTTCCCCGCCGCCGAACTCGATAAAGACGCCACGCGCAAGATGAACGAAGCCTCCGGCACTACCGTCGTCCTTCCAAGCTGACCCCGTTTTTGCGTCCCGGCTAGATGTCGTAATAGAGATGGAATTCGTACGGGTGGGGGCGCATGCGCATGGGGTTCACTTCTTTTTCCATTTTGTAGTTGATCCAGAGGTGGATGAACTCCTCGTGGAAGACGCCGCCTTCGAGGAGGAACTTGTGGTCGTGGGCGAGGGCTTTCAGGGATTCCTCGAGCGAGCCCGGGAGCGAGGGGACATTCTTGATCTCTGCTTTCGAGAGTTCGTAGATGTCCTTATCGAGCGGCGGGCCGGGGTCGATCTTGTTGCGGATGCCGTCGAGGCCGGCCATGAGCATCGCGGAATAGGCGATATAGGGATTGCAGGAAGGGTCGGGCGGGCGAAATTCGACGCGCTTGGACTTGGGGCTTTGCGAATAGACGGGGATGCGGACGGCGGCGGAGCGGTTGCGGCGCGAGTACGCGAGATTGACGGGGGCTTCGAAGCCGGGAACGAGACGCTTGTAGGAATTGGTGGTGGGGGCGGCGAAGGCGACGAGCGCCGGAGCGTGCTTGAGAAGGCCGCCGATGTACCAGAGCGCGGTCTGGCTAAGGCCGGCGTAGAGGTCGCCGGCAAAGAGCGGCTTGCCTTTGTGCCAGAGGGATTGGTGAGTGTGCATGCCGGAGCCGTTGTCCTGAAAGATAGGCTTGGG
>Ga0073928_10010292_pt1 | contig 11178 bp, 11 predicted proteins | sample PaiPotPPA55metaG_FD_76969 | JGI IMG/M metagenome (GOLD analysis project Ga0073928, IMG submission 76969) | Iron sulfur acid spring bacterial and archeal communities from Banff, Canada, to study Microbial Dark Matter (Phase II) - Paint Pots PPA... ...
GAGCGGACGCGTCTGTCTACGGAACTGACGCTGTGCCTGGCGTCGCTCTGCCGCGTCAGCGCCGACTCTCCATGCATCGACTATGGAGGCGGGCACGGCATCCTCACCCGCGCGATGCGCGACTATGGCTACAACTTCTTCTGGCACGACAAATATGCCGACAACCTGTTTGCCCGCGGGTTCGAGGCCAACCCCCGCCGGCGGCATACCATGCTCACTTGTTTTGAAGTATGGGAACACCTGCCCAACGTCGGCGCCGACCTCGAGGCGTTCTTCCGCCCCGGCCACGATTTCCTCTTGATCGGCACCTTTCTACACCGAGGCCATAGAGACAAGTGGTGGTACTACTCTCCCAAGACCGGCCAGCACGTGGCGTTCTTCTCCGGCCGGACAATGCACTTCATCGCGCGACGGTTCGGATATGAGGTGATCGAGTCGCAGCGCTACACGCTCTTCTATAGGCCGGGACTGCTCCATGGATGGCGCAAGGCCCTGGTCAGCCGGCTCCTGCGGCGTTCCAGGCCCACGCGAAACTCCCGCTGGTCGGCGCTGGCGCTGGTCCTACGCCCGCGCCACCCCCGGCGAACGTGGGACGATCACGTCCGGTTGCTGGAGGCCGTCTGAGCTGCCTATCCCGCGGCCGATTGCGAATCGCACGCCGCGGAGACGGGCGGGTCGTTGCGGAGGGCACGGACGATGCGGGTAACGCGGTCGATGGCGTAGTCCACTTCCCGCTCGGTGGTGAAGCGGCCGAGGCTGAAGCGGATCGAATTGAAGGCCAGCTCGTCGCTCACGCCCATCGCCCGCAGGACGTGGCTGGCCTGAAGAGTCGCGCTGGTGCAGGCGGAGCCGGAGCTGACGGCGATGTCGTGCAGCGCCCGCAGGATCGAGCTGCCGTCGGCGCCGGCGAAAGACAGGTTCGTGACCTGCGGCAGGCGATGGCGGGCGTCGCCATTGACGAAGACGCGATCGAGCCGCGAGACCAGGGCGGATTCGAGCCTGTCGCGCAGACAAGACAGGCGGGCGGATTCGTCGCTCATCTCCGCGCGGGCAATCTCGCAGGCCATGCCGAGGCCGACGACGCCAGGAACGTTGAGGGTCCCGGAGCGGTAGCCGCGTTCGTGTCCTCCGCCGTCCAGCAGCGGCGCAAGCCGCACCCGGGGCCCTCTTCGGCGGACGAACAAGGCGCCGCATCCCTTGGGGCCGTAGAACTTGTGGGCGGAAAGACTCAGCAGATCGATGCCGTCGGCCTCTACATCGATGGGGATTTTCCCAACGGCCTGGGTCGCGTCGGTGTGGAAGAACACGCCGCGGGACTTGCAAACCGCGCCGATCTCGCGGACCGGCTGGATGGTGCCGGTCTCGTTGTTGGCGTACATGATCGACACCAGCACCGTGTCGGGGCGGATGGCGTCGGCCACCTGCTGGGCCGAGACGCGGCCGGTACGGTCCACCGGGAGCCAAGTGATCTCGAATCCTTCGGGCGCGAGCCTCTGGCACGTGTCCAGCACCGCCTTGTGCTCCGTCGCCTGGGTGATGATGTGCCGGCCCTTGTCGCGGTAGCTGGCGCAGACGCCTTTGATCGCCAGGTTATCGCTCTCAGTGGCGCCGCTGGTGAAGATGATCTCGCGCGCCCCTTGCCGCTGGTCCTGCTCGACGTTGAGCAGGGCGGCCACTTGGTTCCGCGCCCGCGCTACCGCCTCCTGGGCGGCCCACCCGAAGCTGTGGTTGGTGCTGGCGGCGTTGCCGAACACCTGCGTGAAATAGGGGCGCATCGCCTCGAATACCCGCGGGTCGACCGGGGTGGTGGCGTTGTAGTCGAGATAGATCGGCCGGCGCGACGGCGCCGAAACCGCGCAGTCCGGTTTCATCTGGAACGCGACTCCATTTCGGGGCCGCTACGAGTTTAATCGGGAATTGACCTGTCCCGCTCGCGGCGGCCGATGCGAATTCGTAACCGCCGATTATATCCGGCGCGGCGGGACTGGCCGGGACGTTCACGGCTTCATTGCCCCCGGTGGGATTCGAACCCACACGGCCCTTGCGGGCCATCGGATTTTAAGTCCGAAGCGTCTGCCATTCCGCCACGGGGGCCGGGGGAACTTTATCCGGGTTTCTGAGGGTATGACGCGCGTGCCCCAGCGGCAACTGCGTGGCAAAGGCGCGGGGCATATACTCAGTGCGAATGATCGCTGTGAGCAAGCATCATTTCGGCAATCCCCAGATCGACGGGCGTGGTTATCTTGAGGTTGCGCTGCTCACCTTCGACCAACCACACATCGCGTCCGGCCAGTTCGAGTAACTGGGCGTCATCGGTGATCTGATCGAGCGGCAACGGGCAGGAGTGGAAAGCCGCGACCAGCGCCTCGCGGCCCATCGCCTGCGGGGTCTGCATCGCCCATAGCGTGTGGCGCGGGACCGTGCACTGCACCTTGGCCGGCAGGGGACCCAGGGCCTGCTTGATCGTCAAGGAGACGGGCAGCGCGGGAACCGCTGCCCCGTAATGCCGGGCGGCGGCGAAGGTGCGGTCGATCAGCTCCTGCGAGACCAGCGGCCGGGCCGCGTCGTGAACCGCGACCCACTGCACATCTGATGGGACCAGTTGCAGCGCGTTGCGGACGCTCTGGGCCCGGCAGTCGCCTCCGCGGCAGAAGCGCACTCGGGAGTCGGCGGCCTCCGGACCGAGGGCCGTGGCCAGCTCGGAAAAATCGTCGGATGACGAGGCGAGGATGATCATCGCGACGTCACTCCGTCGGAGAAACGCGCGGGCGCTATGATGGAGAACGGGCTGGCCGGCCAAAGGCTCCAACAGCTTGCCGCGACCGCCACCGAAGCGTGTCGATCGGCCGGCGGCTGGGAGGATGACCGCAAAAGCGTCGCTCACGGGGCCGCGTTCAACAATTCCTTCTTCTGGAAGATCTCCAGGATCGGCTTGCCGGTGATGTCGTGTGGCAGCGGCAGGCCCATCGCCTCGCAGGCGGTGGCGAAGGTGTCTTCCGTGTGGATCTTGAGTTGCACGTCAAGCGTCAGGTCGTAGTTCGCCTTCACTCCCGGGCCGGCGGCGATCCAGGGAATCCGCAAGCTGCGAGGATCATTCGCCCCGGCGAACCGGGCGTTGCCAATGCCGTGGTTCCTCCCGGCGCCGCCATGGTCGGCCGTCACGATGATTAGCGTCTCATCCAGAACGTGCTGGTCGTCGAGCGCGTTCAGGATTTCGCCGAGCGCGCGGTCGGCGTTCTCGATGGCGGCGATCTGCTGGTCCGAGCCCCAGCCGAACTGATGCCCGGCCCGGTCGCAATCGGGCAAATGGACGAAGAGCACTTCGGGCCGATGCTCGCGCACGATCGCCACGGCCGTCGAGGCCACCTGGTCGTCGGTCGCTTCCTTGAAGAATTTCCAGTTCAGCGTGCCGGGCTTGTCGAAGACGCGGAACTTGCTCTTGCCCGCGACGGCGGCCGTGGTATGACCCTGCTTGCTGGCAAGCTCGAAGATCGTGGGCACCGCGGGGTATCTCGGTTCGGGGCCGGGCGGGTCGCTGTTGAAGGTGATGCGGTGCTTTTCCGGCGGCACGCCGGTGAGCATGCTGGCGTGCGACGGCAGGGTGATAGCCACGTCGGTAGTGATGGCCCAGAAGCTGTAGGACCCGAGGGCCATCAACCCGCGAAGGTGCGGCATCCTCGCCCGCAGGGCCAGGTCCGGGCGCAGGCCGTCGATGCTGACGATCATGACCCGCGCCGGCACCGCCGGCTGCGTCGCCGCCGCCATTCCCGCCAGCGGCGACGCGAGCAGCAGTGCCGCGAGGGCGATGCAATACATCATGGGGAATGTCCTCCGATCCGATTTGTACCGGCTCCGCCGAATCGCGGCAACCGAACGGGCTGGGGAGCGGCAGCTCTGTGCGCTTGCCATGGCCAATCGCTGTCCGTATACTCCGCCGCTTCACGGTTTTTGGACGGACGGGACAGGCCCTAAAGGACAAGAATGCCGACGATCAACCAGTTGATCAAGAAGCCGCGCCGCAGCCTGCCGCGGATTAATAAAGTGAAAGACCTGGAGGCCTCTCCGCAGAAGCGGGGCGTGTGCCTTCAGGTCAAGACGATGACCCCCAAGAAGCCGAACTCGGCCTTACGGAAAATTGCCCGCGTTCGGCTGAGCAATGGGAAAGAAGTGACCGCTTACATTCCGGGCGAAGAGCACAACCTACAGGAGCACAGTATCGTACTGGTCCGTGGGGGCCGCGTTCGCGACCTGCCCGGCGTGCGGTACCACATCGTCCGCGGGACGCTCGACGCGCTGGGCGTCGAGGGCCGCAAGCGCGGCCGGAGCAAGTACGGCGCGAAGAAGGCGCAGTAGCCTGTCTTCGCAAAACGCACCGCGTTGCCGTGGGTGTTTGAACGACTGATAGACGGAAACGAAAGATGGCTTTCAAGAAATTCACCGCCAGCGAAACGATGCTCAAGCCCGACGCCCGCTACCAGAGCAAGCTGGTGAGCAAATTCATCAACTGCCTGATGTGGGACGGGAAAAAGAGTGTTGCGCAGAAGCTGTTCTACGACGCGATGGAGACGGTGACCAAGCAGATGAAGGACGTTCCGCCGCTCGAGTTGTTCGAGACGGCGATCAGCAACATCAAGCCGTACGTCGAGGTTCGCAGCCGCCGGGTCGGGGGGGCCAACTACCAGGTCCCGATGCAGGTGAACAAGCGCCGCCAGCAGAGCCTGGCGTTCCGATGGCTGATCAATGCCTGCCGCACCGAGGGCGGCCGCCGCATGAGTCAGCGGCTGGCCAACGAGCTGATGGCCGCCTACAAGAAGGAAGGCAAGGCCATGAACACCCGCGAGCAGACCCACCGCATGGCCGAGGCGAACAAGGCGTTCGCCCACTTCGCGTGGTGATAGTCAGCGAAATTCAACGGGTTGCGATTGGCCGAGCGTCATGCCGGCCATTTCTTTTTGCGCCGCGAAGTGGGAATGACGAAACTCGAGGTCCGAATGACGAATCAAATCCGAATCTCGAATGACCAAACGAAATGGCCCGCCCATCAGAGCCGGTTTCGTCATTCGTCATTCGGACTTCGAGCTTGATTCGAGTTTCGAAGTTCGTCATCCGAGTTTTCGCGACAACCTACCCGGCCCGTCGCGCTTCTGCTAAAACCTTTCTCTTGTCGTACGCATTCAAGGACTGAGCCATGGTCGACCTGAAGGACCTGCGAGACAACCCCGAGAAGTATCGCCGCGGCGCCGAGCTGAAGGGCGTAAAGGTGGACATCGATGCGCTGCTTCAGGCTGAGGAGCAGCGGCTGGCGGCGGGGAAGGAGTTTGAGAAATACCGGACCGAGCAGAACGAGGCATCGAAGCAGATCAGCCGGATCAAGGAGGCCTCTGAGAAGCAGGCGGCGATCAGCCGCGTGGCGGACCTGAAGTCGAAAGTGAAGGACGCCGAGGAACGGATGAATTCGGCCGAGGAGCAAGTGAATGTGCTTTTGCTCCAGGTGCCGCAGCCGCCGGACGCGGACGTGCCGGCGGGCAAGGATGCCAACGAGAACGTGGTGCTCTACCGCTGGGGCCAGCCGCGGAAGTTCGAGTTCGAGCCCAAGGGCCACATCGAGTTGGGCGAGTCGCTTGGCATCATCGACTTCGAGGCGGGAGTGAAGTTGTCGGGCACGCGCTCGTACTTCCTCAAAGGGGCGGGGGCGCAACTGCACTGGGCGGTGCTGCGGCTGGCGTTTGACATGATGGTCGCGGAGAAAGGCTTCGTGCCGTTGTCGGTCCCGGTCTTGGTGCGGGAGAAGGCGATGCAGGGCACCGGCTTCTTCCCCGCTGGCCGAGAGCAGACCTATCACATTCCCGCGGACGAGTTGTATCTCACCGGCACCGGCGAAGTCGGACTTACCGCGTATCACATGGGAGAAACGCTGGACGAGAAGGGACTGCCCAGGAAGTACGCGACGATCAGCACCTGCTTCCGCCGCGAGGCGGGCACGTACGGGAAAGAGACCGCCGGCCTCTACCGCGTCCACCAGTTCGACAAGTGCGAGCAGGTCGTGATCTGCCGCAATGACGTCGAGGAAAGCAAACGCTGGCACCTCGAGATGCTTTCGTACTCCGAGGAAGTGCTAAAGCGCCTCAACCTGCCGTACCGCGTTATCCAGTGCTGCACGGGCGACATCGGGGTGAAGAACGCATCCATGATGGACATCGAAACCTGGATGCCCAGCCGCAAGACCGGCGACGACCCCGATTCAGGGTACGGAGAAACCCATTCCGCCTCGCGGCTGTACGAGTTCCAGGCCCGCCGCTTGAACCTGCGCTACAAGGGAGCCGACGGGAAACTGCGGTTTTGCCACACCTTGAACAACACCGTTGTCGCCAGCCCCCGGATCCTGATTCCGATCCTGGAGAACTACCAGAACGCCGACGGCAGCGTGACCGTCCCCGACGCGCTCCGTCCCTACATGAATGGCCGCGAGCGGATCACCAAGGGCCCGACGCGGCGCTGATGGCCAATGCCTGGACGCACAAGAATTACCCTTCAGGTTGCGTTGGAGGCGCCAGGACGAGCGAGATGCAAGTTGGCAGGCGTGCCGACGTCGCCATGCGATAAGTATACCGATGGCGGCCTGAAAGGTCGCGGCAGGAGGCGTTGCAACCGCCCGTTTTGTCGTGACCAGATCGTTGTTGGTGGCAACACCGAGCTTGCCGCAACGTCTCAAGTCCCGGGAAGAAAACCAGGGTAATCAGGAACTGTAAGTTTCAACGAGGATCGCTGGCCGATCAACGTGCGACGGCGTGTGATTATGCGCGTTGGCGGCGGCAGGGGGCGCAAGGCATCGACCTGACGAACAGCGCCGGAAGTGCCGCCATGTTGGTCAAGCTGGCGGACGACCGAGCCCTTCGTCCGGGCGTGCGCGGGCCGGCCGCGGGCTGGTCCGGATTCGATGCGTTCGTCCCTCCCCTGGTCCGGGCGCCGTGCGCGGCGCCCGGCCAGTCTTTTCGGTCTGGGGGCGAGCTACCGCCAGTGTCCGGGCACCCAGATCCAGCGGCGGCGCTCTCGTATCCAATGCCCACGGGCCCAAACCGCGCCGGCGTAGGGGCGCACGGTAATGACCTCAATGCGGTCCGCGGGCGGCGTGCCCTCGTCAACCACCACCACGTCCCGCTCGACCACGGGGCCTCGCTCCACCACCACGTCTTGCTCGACGACTCGCTCGCGGGTCGGGGTCCCGGTGCAGCCGACCAAGGCCGCCGAAACCAGGCCGGAACACAGCATGGCGCGTCGCATGGTTTCTCCTTCGTGGGATAAGGCTCTGTCTCAAAACCTAATGACCCATCGCGGGGCCATTAGGTTTTGAGACAGAGCCTGGTGCCTCATGAGGATCGGCCAGCGCCGCCCGCCACTTTGCTGTGGCCGCCATAATTTCCACCGCATTGCCACTGGTACAGGGCTTGCAACGAGTTTATCGGTCCCGTCATGACTCGCCCAAAGGAGGCGTGCGATGGCAAAGCGACATCCGCAGATGCGGCCGGCCTCGGTTTGACTCTCATATCCTCGCGCATAGACTGCCGCTTCGTTTTGCAGGATTCTCTTCTCCTCGTCCGATAACCATGAAAGGACGGAGTAGGCGCGCGTTCGTGTGCCCGCGCCCCTCCAAACTGAAATGAGCCTCAGCATCGAATTCATTCAGGCCCGGCAGGTCCTCGATTCGCGCGGGAATCCGACGGTGGAAGTGGACGTGGTGCTGGAAGACGGCACGCTCGGCCGTGCCGCAGTTCCCAGCGGGGCCAGCACCGGCCAGCACGAAGCCGTCGAGCTTCGCGACGGCGACAAAAAACGCTGGCTTGGGAAGGGGGTGACCAGGGCGGTCGAGAACGTCAATAGCAAGATCGCCCCGGAACTGATCGGCCTGGACCCCCGCGATCAGGAAGCGATCGACCAGCTCATGATCGAGCTGGACGGCACGCCGAACAAGTCCAAGCTCGGCGCCAATGCGATCCTGGGCGTGAGCCTTGCGGTCGCGAAGGCGGCGGCGGAGGGGTGTACGCTGCCGCTCTACCGCTACCTGGGCGGGCCGGCGGCGCGGACGCTGCCGGTGCCGATGATGAACATCCTCAACGGCGGCAAGCACGCCGACAACAACGTCGATTTCCAGGAGTTCATGATCCAGCCCTGGGGGTTCGACAGCTTCTCCGAGGGCCTTCGGGCCGGCGTCGAGATCTATCACGCCCTTAAAAAGGTGCTGCAGAAGAACAAAATGAGCACCGCCGTCGGCGACGAAGGCGGGTTTGCTCCGGACCTGAAAGACAACGAGGATGCCCTGAAGGTGATCGCGGAGGCGGTGGAGGCCGCCGGGTATTCTTTCGGCAAGCAGGTCTCCGTCGCCCTCGACCCGGCCGCCAGCGAACTGTGGGACAACGAGAAAAAGGGATACAAATTCTTCAAGAGCAATCCCGATAAGATCATCAGCAGCGAGCAGTTGATCGACTACTGGGCGAAATGGGTCGAGAAGTACCCGATCCGCTCGATCGAGGACGGCCTGGCCGAGAACGACTGGGACGGCTGGAAGAAAGTGACCGAGCGGCTCGGGAGCAAGATTCAGCTCGTCGGCGACGATCTGTTCGTCACCAATGTCAAGTTCCTGCAGAAAGGGATCGAAAGTGGCACGGCCAACTCGATCCTCGTCAAGGTCAACCAGATTGGCACACTCAGCGAAACATTCGCGGCGGTGAATCTGGCGATCCGTAATGGGTATAGCGCGGTACTGAGCCACCGCAGCGGGGAGACCGAGGACGCCACCATTGCCGATATCGCGGTCGCGACCAATTGCGGGCAGATCAAGACCGGCGCCCCGGCCCGCAGCGATCGCGTCGCCAAGTACAATCAACTGCTGCGGATCGAGGAGCAACTGGGCGAGCGCGCCCAATACGGCGCTGTCTTCTGGAACAAGTAGGACATGCGCGACCCCGCCCCTGACAACCATGCCTCTGAGGCGCACCTCCCATGGGAGTCGATCGGCGCGACGGAGGAAGAGGTCGAGAGGGCCGACCCGAAGGAACCATTCGACGAGCAGTTGCAGCCCGCGCGTGCAGCGGCGGTGCGAGTCGAGCCGATCTCCCCTCAAGTGTCGCGGGAAGCAGTCGAGCAAATTGCGATGAACGAGCCGGCGGCGGCCGTCCGTGGGGGCGGGTGGACGCTGCCGCTGCTCTGCGGCGGAATCGCGCTGGTTGCGTGCGGCGTGCTGATCCCGCAGGCCGACGCCAACCGGCGGCTGGCCTACGAGCGGCAGATGCTCAAGGCGGACCTGGACAGCGTCGACCGCCAGATCGCGGTCAACGGGGAGTTCCTCAAGAAGGTCGCCAGCGATCCGACGCTTGCCGAGCGACTGGCCGAGCGGCAGATGAAATTCATCCCCGAAGGGACCCGCGTGTTGGAGTTGCAGCACGAAACGGACGGCAGCGGGATGTCGCCCTTCCAGCTCGTGAGCGTGCCTCCGCCGCCCCCGCGGCCCCCATACAAGCCGGTCGGCGGCACTATCGCCAACCTCTGCTACGACCCTCATTCTCGCCTTTACCTCATCGGCGCCGCCCTCGGCATGATTGCCATCGGCCTGGTCCTCGGCTATGCGCCGGACGGACCGGCCTGATGTCAATGGCACAGTCGCGGCAGTCGGGGAGGGTGTGGCCATTCTTTGTGGCCTCACGCGGCGGCCCGGTGAGCCCAATAGGCCTTCCACTGGCCGCTCTCGCGTATGGCATTCAGGTTCATCATCCCCGCGGCGTGATCGCGGTCCCACTTCATGCCCGGCCGCTTGAGCCGCAGGGTCAGCGTCTTGCAGGTCGCCTCGGTGGGTCCTGAGCCGATGTCCCAGCCGTTGGCCAGCGCCGTCGGATAGTCCAGCATCTCCCGCCGTTTCCAGACGTATTTCCGCAACCGACGCAGGCAGTCTTTCTTCCGCGGCGCCCGTACGTGGTTGCTCAACGCATCGATCCCCGCCAGCAGCACCTTGGCCCCGCCCGCCTTGGCCTCCTTCAGACGCTCGGCGGCCCAGGCGCGGGCCGCCTCGCCCTCCCCCAGGCACAACCGCGCCGCCTCATGCACATGTTGGGCCAGATGATAAAAGTCCAGCAGCACCGCATCCAGGAACACCAGCCATTGGACCACCTGCTTCCAGATCCATTTGGCCCCGTCCGTCAATGACAGCTTCCTGTCCGCCGCCTCCAGGTGAATCTGCCGCGCATGCGCCCCCAGGAGCTCGCCGAACTCCTTGCCGTCCTCCTCGCTGACAAACGCATGGCGACGCTGTTTGCTCTGGTCGTAGAAGACCCCGATCTTCATCTCCTTGAAAACGCTCGTCGCTACCCTCTCGCCGCGGCGGCAACGGCTTGGCATTGTCCACCCCCGCAACCGTGCCGGAATCGAAGGAACGGCGACGCGTGACGTGCTGCTGCCGACGCTTTTGCTTTTCCGCCTCGGTCACCGTCGGCGCCATCACCCCGTCGATCCCCGCATAGACCAGGCTTTGACCGTTCTCTAGCTTCGCCTGCGGGGCCGTCCAGGCCGGCGCCAGTCGCCCGCTGTCGCGAAGGTTCCTCGCCTGTTGCGCCGTGGTCTCCACCACCTGGCGCAGCCGCTCTTCACTCACTGACAGCCCGCCCACACGCTTGAGGTCCTCTGCCGCCTGGGCAAAGTCCTGCCCGACGCCCATCAGACAACACAACTCCGTGGCCCCCGGCGAGATGCTGGCCTGCGCCACCCCCGACAGCTCATCGGCCGGGCACACGCCCCCGCAGTTCTTGGACCAGAAGTACTTGCGTTCCAGCCGCACTTCACCGTCGGCGGTGAGCACGTGGATAGGGCGAGTCCCCTTGTTCTTTAACGGGCTGTGGTCTTGAGGGGGAAAAAGTCCCGACATGTCGGGAGGCGGCGTCCATCTTGGCCTGGAGCATCGTCTGGTAGCACTCGCTCATCAGCTTCTGGAAAATCTCGCGGACCTGCCACTCGCTGGCGGCGATCCACCGCCCGTCCGGGGCCCGCTCCACGGCATCCAGGGCCTTCTCCAGAGATTGTTCGACCTGCTCCTTCAATGAACGCTTAAGTGCGTCGCGATCCATGCGGCCTCCCTGCCATCAAAAGGCGGAGCCGCCATTCATATACCGCCGGCCACAAAGAATGGCCACACCC
>Ga0073928_10010293_pt1 | contig 11178 bp, 8 predicted proteins | sample PaiPotPPA55metaG_FD_76969 | JGI IMG/M metagenome (GOLD analysis project Ga0073928, IMG submission 76969) | Iron sulfur acid spring bacterial and archeal communities from Banff, Canada, to study Microbial Dark Matter (Phase II) - Paint Pots PPA... ...
CAGGCCTGCGGGGCCGGTGATTTCAAGCTGCTGGTCGTGTCGCTGTCGCACCATGCCAAGATGCCGCGCTGACGCGCGGCGCTACGAAAACAATTCCGAGCCTAAAATCCAAGCTAGGCGGACTTGCTTTTTGCTGTTTTCGGCGCGGCGCTGGCGGGTTTGGGCCTCAGAGACGCCAGGAATTCGTTGAAAGGCAAGGTGTTCAGAACATGCTTTTTTTCCAGCCAGCCGCGGCGGGCAGTGATCACGCCGTATTTCATCATGCGGAAGTGAGTGGTGCTGTGAGCGTCGGTGGAGATTACCACTTTTACGCCACGCTCGCGGGCCATGCGCAGATGGACGTCGCTGAGATCGAGGCGGTCGGGATAGGCATTGCACTCAACGGCGACGCCATTTTTCTTTGCGGCTTCTAGAATTTTTTCCATGTCGTATTCGAAGGATTCGCGGCGCAGCAGCAAGCGGCCGGTGGGGTGCGCGATGATTTGGGTATACGGATTTTCGATGGCGGCGAGGATGCGATCGGTCATGGCTTCGCGATCGAGATTCATGAAGGAATGGATGGAGGCGACCACCACGTCAAGTTGGGCGAGGACTTCGTTACTGAGGTCCAGCGAGCCATTCTTCAAGATGTCAACCTCTATGCCGGCGAGAAGGTGGATCCCGGGAACGCGTTGCTGGGCAGCGCGGATTTTCTTGATCTGAGCCAGGGTGCGCTTGTCGTCCATTCCGTTCGCAACCGTGACGGCTTTGGAGTGGTCGGTGAGCGCGATGTACTCGTAGCCGAGTTTCTTGGCGGCCTCGCCCATCTCTTCGATGGAGTTGCGGCCATCGGAGGCCGTGGTGTGCATCTGAAGGTCGCCGCGAACGTCCGCAAGCTTTATAAGCTGAGGCAATTTGTGAGCTTCAGCGGCTTCGATTTCGCCGGTCATTTCGCGAAGTTCCGGCTCGATGTAGTCCAGGCCCAGCTTGGCGTAGATTTCCTCTTCGGTTTTGCTGGCGACAACCTTGCCGCCTTTCACGGTCGTAAGCGCGTATTCATTCAGCGTCCAGCCACTGTCGAGAGCGCGACCGCGGAGACCGACGTTATGCGCTTTGGAGCCGGTGAAATAGAGAAGTGCGGCACCGAAGTTTTCTTTCGCGAGCATGCGGACGTCAACCTGCAGACCATTGCCAAGCAGGACGCTTACTTTATTTTCGCCGTGAGCCAGCGTTTGATCGATTCCCGGATATTTCAGGATGTGTTCGGCGACAGCATCAACGTCTTTTTGTTTCTCACGGCCGGGGCGCATGGTTACAAGCAGATCAACGTCGCCGATAGTGTCGCGACCGCGCCGCAGCGAGCCGGCCGCAGTGACGGACTCGACCGCTGCGGCAGCTTTCGACAATTCCGTGTTGGTGATGTAGGCGCAGAACTTTTGTGCTTCATCTTCCGCTGTGCTGATTTTGAAACGGCCGGAGGAACGTTTGGCCGATTGGGTAGCCTTTAGAATATTTTGTTCGCTCTTTTCGCCGAAGCCCGGCAAGTCCTGCAGCTTACCTTCGCGCGCCAGTTTTTCGACGCCTTCAATGGTACAGACCTGGAAGGTCTCCCAGAGGAACAGAACTTTCTTCGGTCCCAGTGATTGCAAACGCAAGAGCTCCAGCAGGGTGGCCGGATATTTCTTCAGGAGCTTTTGGCGCAGAGTGTAATCTCCGGTCTTAAGGATTTCGCAAATGTGTTCGGCCATATTCTCGCCGACGCCGGGCAGTTCGCGGAGTTTTTTGGGATCCTTGCAAACGTCTTCGATGCGTTCGTGCAGGCTGTAGAGGAGTTCGGCGACTTTTTCATAGCTGCGATAACGGCCAATGATAGCGCCATCAATTTCGAGCAATTGAGCCGTCTCGCGCAGGATTCTGGCAACTTCTTTGTTTTCCATTTCTCGTCCTATCGATCTGTATCAGCGAATCGTTCAAACATTTATGATGAGCCGGTGGTCACCACATTTTTTGCTCGCTCAATATCTTTCAATACCTGTTCGCGCAGGGCTTGCGGGCCGAAAAACTTCTGCTCGTCGCGGAGGCGCTTGAGGAATATTACTTCCATTTTTCCGGAGGTCAACTGCTCGGAGAAATCGAAGAGGTGCGACTCGATTGCGAGTTGGTGGCCGTCGAAGGTGGGACGGACGCCGACGTTTGTGACCGACCAGTAGATTCTCGGGCCGAGTACGGTGGCAGTGGCGTAGACGCCGTTTTTCGGCAGCGTCTCTTGTTCGGTGGAGAGGTTTAAAGTTGGCACGACGAGCTTCCGCCCCTGGCCGGTACCGGGGCGAATCTCGCCTTTGAGAGAAAAAGGCCGGCCGAGAAGGGGTTCGGCCTCTTCGACGCGGCCATCGCGCAAAGCTTGCCGAACGGCGGTGCTGGACACAATGAGCCCATCTTCAACGACCGGAGGCACGATGACGACCTCGAAATCCGAGCGCTGGCCAATTTCCTGAAGCAACTTTACATCGCCGCCCTGGCGATTCCCGAAACGAAAATTGTCTCCCACCAAAACCGCTTTGGCTCGTAAGGCATCAACGAGAAATATCTGGGCAAAGTCTTCGGCACTTACTTTTGCCAGTTCGGCGTCGAATGGCAGGACTAACGCAGCATTGATTCCCATGGCATCAAAGGCCGTGAGGCGTTGTTCGAGAGTCATAAGCAGAGTAGGCGCAGCTTCCGGACGCAATACACGCGTGGGATGCGGATAAAACGTCAAGACAGCGCTTTCTGAGTCGTTCGCCTGCGCGCGCTCGGTGACGCCGCTAAGAATTTTCTGGTGGCCAAGGTGGACGCCGTCAAAATTGCCGATCGTAACCACGGTGCGTTTGCGCGAGTCGCCGAACCGTTCGATCCAGCCTTCCGCGGAATAGGCAATATCCAGGCGCAGGGTCGGCGCGAGACGCATGCGCTGTTTTGGGGTATCGGCGAGCGTCAAACTTGCACCTCGAATTTCAGGCCGTCGTAGGACAACTGAACTCCCTCGGGCAATTTCGCGTTGGCTGCTTCGTGGCCGAGGTCGTGACAGATATGGGTGAACCATGCGCGTCGGGGTTTCAACTCCGCCGCGAGCGCAAGGGATTGCTGAACGTTGGAATGCATGGGATGCGGAGTGTAACGCAAAGCGTCCAAAATGAAATCATCAAGTCCGCGCAAAAGATCCTTTGATGTTTGGGGCACGGAGCTGAAATCGGTGAGATAGGCGGCATTGCCAAAACGAAAACCCAGTACCGAAGTGGGCCCATGGTTCGCGGGGATGGGAATAATTTTCATGCCGAAGAGATCGAAGGGACCGTCGATTGTGCGCAGGTCCACGCCCGGGAGAGAACTGGCGGTGGGAGCGTCATCGAAAATGTATGCGAATTGGCGGCGCACGGTGGCTTGCGTTTCTTCAGAGGCATAAATGGGGATCACGCCGCCCTGCTTCAAATTGTAGGGGCGAATATCGTCGAGACCCAGAATGTGGTCAGCGTGGCCGTGAGTGTAAAGAACGGCGTCGAGTCTATCCAACGTTTCGCGCATGGCTTGGAAGCGAAAGTCAGGCGTGGTGTCGATCACAACGTTGTGAGCCTTGTACGAGAGCAGAATGGAGGGCCTGGTGCGCTTGTCACGCGGGTCGGGCGATTCGCAAACGGCGCAGTGGCAGGCGAGCGTGGGCACGCCCATGGACGTGCCGGAGCCTAAGACTGTTAACTGGAGAGCGGGCATTTCGAAAAGTCGCGCAGGACTGGAGTTCGGTTCATCGCTGGAAAATTGTTTTTACACTCGCGGCGCTGCTTTTAGCCGCAACGCGGGACCGCTATCGTTCGAATCCTTACTTGCCCTTGGCTTTTTTTGCCATGGCCTCGGCGGCCGCCTTTGAAATCTCCATGAAGGTCAGCTTCAAACTTCCCAGAACCTCAAGGAGAAGCTGATCGTCGTCCTTGGACAAATTGCCGCGAGTTTTTTCGCGGAGGGCGTCGAGCATGTCGATCACTTCGCGGGCGCCTTCGAGGTCGACGAAAGGCTGGCCGGTTCGCGGGTCGGCCATTCCGCCAAGCATAGCGGCGGCGTTGCGAGTGAGGAAATCGACGAGCATCTGAAAGCTGCGAGAGGACTGGGTTTGTTCGCCGGTCATGCCAACGCTGGATTCGGGAGAGGCGTCGCCGGGAGTTATCAAGCTGGATTCAGCTTTACTGTGCGCGCCGTAGGCGGCTTCGGCGTCGGCAATGGCCGACTTGGCGGCAGCGGAGGAAGCGCTTCCGGCGGCTGGGTTCGCTCCACTCTTCGTAGTAGGATTTGTCTGCGCGTTCGCGGCTGGCTTCGCGGCGTTGGTCGCTTTCTTTGCGGCTGCTTCTTTGGCAGCGGCTTCCTCTTCACGGCGCTCCAGTTCGACCGCTTCAGGGCGCAAATTGCCTTCTTCGGTGAAATGGCGTCGGTCGATCACTTTAAAGGTTTCTTCGTGTTTGGAGTCTGCCACGCGGTATCCTTAGGCTTGCTGAATGATGCAACGGAAGTTTAACATCCGCGTACTGTAGCGGCAAGCCGAGCGAGCCGGAAGTAGCGAATTGAGGCCAAAAAACAGGAACCTACGCGCGGGGCGCTCGCATCCAAATCGTATTTCGAGGGGGGGAACCGTTCGGTAGCTGAGAAGTTCGAGCGTGATTCTGAGCTGCGGTATAAGCTGCAGGTTTCCGGGGGGTTAAAAAAGTGCCAGGGCCAGTGAATCCGATTGGAATTTATTACGAGCATCCGCGATGGTTTGTGCCGGTGTTTGCGGAATTGGACCGGCGCGGGGTTCCTTACCTGCGGTTAGACGCGGCACGGCACCACTTCGATCTTCTGCCCAACGGGAACCAACAGTTTGGGCTGATTTTTAATCGAATGAGCCCGTCGGCATGGACGCGCGGCAATGCTCACGCCATTTTTTATACCATCAACTATCTGGCTCATCTGGAACGGTTGGGAACCCGCGTAGTGAATGGCAGCCAGGCGTTTCGCAACGAGACTTCCAAGGCGCTGCAACTTTCTTTGTTGCAATCGCTCGGGCTGCCCTATCCACGGTCGGCGGTGATCAATCATTCGAGCGAGGCTCCTGCTGCGGCGCGCGGGATGCGGTTTCCGGTGATCGTAAAGCCGAATATTGGAGGAAGCGGCGTGGGGATCGTGCGGTTCGATACTCCGGGGCAACTGGAAGCGGCGGCGGAAAATGGTATTGCGATGGGGCTTGATTCCACGGGGATTGTGCAGGAGTTTATTCCCGCGCGAGGAGGGCACATTACCCGTGTGGAGACCATCGGCTACCAATACCTGTACGGAATCAAAGTGTTTACTTCAGGCGATACTTTCGATCTTTGCCCCATGGACATCTGCAAGACGAACGATGGCGCGGAGATAAGAACTGTGTGTGTGGTGGAAGGGCCGAAGACGGGCTTACGGCTAGAAGCGTACAGGCCTCCGGCGCAGGTGATTGCCGATGTGGAGCGGATTTTTCGCGAAACGAAGATTGAAGTGGGCGGCGTGGAGTACGTGATCGACGATCGCGATGGGCAGCTTTATTATTACGATATCAATGCGCTCTCGAACTTTGTTTCGGATGGGCCCAAGATTGTGGGATTCAACCCGTTTGAGCGGCTGGTGGACTACTTGGTTCAGGAGAGGCGCTGATGCGTTACGGATATTGGCTGCCGATTTTCGGCGGATGGCTTCGCAACGTGGAAGACGAGCAGATGCAGCCTACCTGGGATTACGTGTCGCGGCTCGCTCGACGCAGCGAGAAAATCGGGTTTGATTTGACGCTGATCGCGGAACTGAATCTTAATGACATCAAAGGGGTGGAGGCCCCGGCATTGGATGCATGGTCCACGGCAGCGGCGCTGGCTGCTGTGACTGAATCACTTGAGCTGATGATAGCGGTGCGACCGACATTTCATCTGCCTGCACTACTGGCCAAGCAGGCGGCGAATATCGATCACATCAGCGGTGGAAGAGTTTCGCTGAACGTGGTTTCGTCCTGGTGGTCTGAGGAAGCAAAGAAATACGGCGTGCATTTCGATCAGCACGACGATCGCTACGCGCGCACTTCAGAATGGCTTGATGTAGTCGATTCTGCGTGGAAGCAGAACCATTTCTCTTATTCAGGTAAATATTATTCGGTGCAAGACCTGGTGTTGGAGCCGAAGCCGGTCGCCAGGCCGCGTCCGACGATTTATGCCGGCGGGGAATCGGAAGCTGCGAAAGAGTTGATCTCGCAGAAGTGCGATGCGTACGTGATGCACGGGGATTCGCCGGAGCGCGTGGGGGCGAAGATTCGCGATTTGTCGGAGCGGCGCGAACGGAAGGGGCTGCCGCGGATGCAATTTGGTGTGGCGGGGTATGCCATCGTGCGTGAGAACGAGCAAGAGGCGAAGGGCGAGCTCACGCGTATTACCGATGTGAAGCAGAATGCGGCAGGGTATCAGAATTATCAGGACTGGCTGGCGAACACGCAGCTGGAGCAGCGCGTTTCGCTGGAAGACTACTCGGTTTCAAATCGCGGGCTACGCTCCGGCTTGGTTGGCACGCCGCAGCAAGTTGCAGACCGCATTGGCGAATTCGAGAAGGTTGGAGCGGACCTTTTGCTGCTGCAATTCAGTCCTCAGATGGAAGAAATGGAGCGATTTGCCGATAGCGTTATCCCGCGGCAAACTGCGGCGTCTGCGTAGCGATTGCGTTCTGGGATGGACTTTCGCGAAGTTCTCCGGTTAGTGGCCACTTCAAACCATAGGTGAGTGCTATTCCGTCCTAGCGCAGATTTCTCTCCTGCTAACTTTTTTGTTGACAGCGCGTCTTATGTACGTTACAAGTTGTAACGCTACAATGAAGAACACACACACTGCGCGTCCTAAGAACATCGGCGAAGTGGAACAGATGGTGATGGATTACGTTTGGGCGAACGGCCCGGTATCCGCCGAGGTGTGCCGCGAGGCCTTGGCCCCGAGGCGTCCGATGAAGGAGTCAACGATTCGGACAGTTCTGCGGCGGCTGGAAGAAAAGGGCTACGTTACGCACGAAGTGGACGGGCGGACGTTTATCTACCGCGCGGCGGAACTGCGGCAGAACGTTGCGGTGCGCGCGGTGAAAAATATTATCGACCGCTTTTGCGGAGGGTCGGCTGAGGAACTTGTCATCGGCATGGTGGATAACGCGGTTTTGGACCGCAAGCAACTCGAGCGATTGGCCCGGAAGATTGACCAACGAAATGGAGCAAAGGCATGATCCTTCACGCGATGCCCAACGCTGCGGCGAGTTTTCTAACGCATATGGCTGATGCCGCGGCACGTGCGTTGTTGCTTGGTTGCGTTGCTGGGTTGGCTTTGAAGATTTGGAGCGTGAAGAATGTCTCGGTGCGCCTGCATGTGTGGAGAGCGGTGCTTGGCGTTGCGTGGATGATGCCGTTGTTGGGTACTTTTTTGCCGGCGCTGTCGATTAAGCTGCCTGCGCGAGTGGGGCAACGATTCGAGGAGTTTTACAGGACCTCCAGCGGCGGAAGCACAGTGATGAATGAAATGAAGCGTTCGCCACAGTCGGAAAAAAAAGCAGGCGTTGCGGAAACCGCTGATAGCGAGCCTGAGTACGCAAACGCTAATCGCGAGAATCCTTGGTTATCGGCAGCGGGAGTTTCGTCGCCTGCCGAGAGAAATGTGCAGATTTCGCTGTCTGGTGAAAAAACAGGTCAAGTAACACACGCGATGGGATGGCTGAAGACGAGCTTGCGCGCTATGCCCTGGACGGTTGTGGCTATGGCCACTTATTCGCTGATTACGCTGGGTTTTCTGTTTCGCTTCGCGGTCGGACTGATTCTGAGCTTGAGGCTGGAGCGTGGGGCGCACAGAATCCGCGATCCGCGAGCGCTGGCGCTCGTTTCAAGCTATGCGCGAACGGCCGGGATTCAGCGCTTGCCGGATTTTGCTGAGTCCGAACTGCTTTCCGTTCCGGTGACGATCGGCGTGGTGCGTCCAGCGATTTTGTTTCCATCGGACTGGCGCGATTGGGATAAAGGCGAATTGGACGCAGTGATCGCGCATGAAATGTCGCACGTGGCGCGTCGGGACGCGCTTGTCGACAGGCTTGCGCTCCTTCATCGGGCGCTGTTCTGGTTCAGCCCGTTGAGCTGGTATTTGACGGGCGCTCTGGGGGAACTGGCCGAAGAAGCTAGCGACGAAGCGGCGCTGGCAGCCGGGGCGGACCGTACACGCTACGCGGAAACGTTGCTCGGATTTTTCTCGGAGTTGGAAGCTGCGCCGGGACGAGTTTGGTGGCAGGGAGTAGCGATGGCCACCGCGGGGCAGGCCGAGAAGAGGTTAGATCGAATCCTCGAGTGGAAAGGGAGTGTTGCCATGCAACTGAAAAAGTCCGTTGTTGTAGTGCTCGTGATGACTGCAGTTCCGGTTGTATATGTGGCTGCGGCGCTGCGTCCGGGCGCCTATAACTTCTCTTCAATTCAGTATGGCGCGGCTCCAGAGCAAACACCGACGCCGCCCCCAGCGCCAGCTTCGCCGATGGCACCGCCAAACGTGGCTCCGGCGGCAAGAGTGTCTGCTGTTGCAACGGTCGCGCCAGTTGCGAGGGTATCGGCTATGTCTATGGTAGCGCCAGTTGTGTTCGTAGGCCCGCAGAGTGCGCCTATGCCCATGGTGGAACCGTTCGGCAATGCGTTTCCTCCGGGCCTGCCGCAGGTGATTAAACCTTCGCAATCCGGTGCCTCGGTTATTGTTTTGAACGACGAAAGCGATGGACACCAATTTGTAATTTCCTCTGGAAAAACATACATCAGTGTTTCCGGAAATAGCGAAAGCTTCGGCACGGACCACCCATCGGAGTTCGTTGAATTTCTACAGGAGAAAATTCAGGGCGACTTCATATGGTTCCGCCATGACGGAAAGTCCTACATCATTCGAGACCAAGCCACCATTAAACGCGCGGTGGACTTCTTCTCTCCCGTACATGCTCTGGAACAGAAGCAGGAAGAACTGGGCAAACAACAGGAAACCCTCGGCGCCCAACAAGAAGCCTTGGGAAAACAGCAGGAAGAAGTTCATGTTCATATTCCGGACATGACCGAAGATTTACGCAAGCTCGAAGCGGAGCTAAAGGCGCTGGGCGCTAGCGGCTCGCAAGAAGATCTCGGACGCATTCAGGAGAGAATCGGGGAACTACAGAGCAAGCTGGGCGACCTTCAATCCAAAGCCGGTGAGGAACAGGGCAAGCTAGGAGAGAAGCAAGGGGAGTTGGGCGAGAAACAAGGCAAGCTCGGCGAGCAGCAGGGCGAGCTAGGACGCCAAGAAGAACAAATCTTCAAGAGCGCTTCGCGCCAAATGAAATCGCTGATCGATGACGCCCTTGCACATGGATTAGCGAAGCCGGAATAATTGCCGGGTCACCGCAAATTATTAAGGGCATGTAGGCGGCGAACCTCAGGACGACTCAGAACAATGTAAAAACCGGCCGCCCCCAGGCGGCCGGTACAAAGCTAATTCTCACTGCTTGTCACTCAGCGCCCTTCCTTGTAGATTAATCGTTCATCAACACAACGAGATTCTCTTGCCGCCGCGCAAAACAATTGCTCCGAAATCGCGTGTCAAAGCCAGGGCGCGCTCTGCTTCGCCGAATAGCCGTCCCCAGCCGCAGACTACTTCCGCCATAAGTATTCAGCGAAACGAGCGGGATAAGCTCGCCGGCAAATGGTTTGAAAAGTTAGTGGCGTTGCAAGCCCGACTGCGCGCGGCAAATGGCTGTCCGTGGGACCGCGAGCAGACGCACGAATCACTACGCAAATTTCTGATCGAAGAGACTTACGAGGTTCTTGACGCGATGGAAACGGGCGACGCGCGAGAATTTTCAGCTGAACTTGGCGATTTGTTGCTTCAAGTTATTTTCCACTCCATCCTCGCCGAAGAGGCAGGAAAGTTTACGATCAGCGACGTGATCGAATCCGTGCATACGAAGATGGTCCGCAGGCACCCCCACGTTTTCGGTGACACCAGGGCGGCGAATTCGGCGGAAGTGTTGAAGAATTGGGAGCAGATTAAAGCGTCCGAGCGCGCCGAAGCGCAGGGGAGCAAGAAAAGTGCGTATCGTTCGGAAGTCAGCGCTGCAAGTATCCTGGCGGGTGTGCCGCGGTCGCTTCCCGCGGTTTTGGAAGCCTACCAGCTTACCCGCCGCGCTTCGCGCGTTGGGTTTGACTGGGACGATCTTTCCGGCATTTTGGACAAGTTAGATGAGGAGAAGCGCGAGTTGCAATCTCTGTTCGCGTCCGACACCAGGGGCCTCAACGCGGCGGAACAGCGAGCCGCCGGAGCGCGTTTGGAGGAAGAAGTTGGCGACCTTCTTTTTGCCGGCGTAAATATCGCGCGGTTTCTGGGAATCGATCCTGAAATTGCGCTTAAGAAAGCGAATGGTAAGTTCACGGAGCGGTTTCATTTCATGGAGGCGGCTGCGGCCTCCGAAGGGAAGCAGTTCGCGAATTTGTCTCGCGAGCGCAAGGAAGAATTATGGAATAGCGCGAAATTGGTCGAGCAGAAGAAGGGTTTGGGAGCGAAGAAGATGGTCGGGGCGGGGAACACGCGAATGAATGCCTCCGCAAAACACCCAGCGTCGGGACTTGCGCCGGTGGAAATTGAAGTTCGCCATTGCGAAACGCTAGCCGAGTACGACGAGTGCGTGAAGATGGAGCTGCTAACCTGGGGCGAACATCTGACCGTGCCGGCGGCGATTTTTGTGGTTGCCCACCACACCGGGGGCCAGATACTTGCGGCATTCGACCGCGGGAAGATGGTCGGATTCACGCTGGCTTTGGCTGGGATGCGCGGAGGCAAACCGTTCCTGCATTCGCATATGACAGCCGTGCTGCCGGGCTATCAGAACCGCGGAGTGGGGCGAAGTCTAAAACTCTTTCAGCGAGAAGACGCGCTAAAGAACGGAGTGCCGCTGGTGGAATGGACCTTCGACCCACTGGAACTGAAGAACGCGCATTTCAATCTCACCAGGTTGGGCGCGGTAGTTCGGCATTACATCCCGAATTGTGATGGACTGACGGAGAGTCCGCTGCACGCTGGCCTGCCGACCGACCGGCTGGTCGCCGAATGGTGGCTCGATTCGGACCGCGTGCGCGGGATACTGGCGGATAATCCGTGTCCACTG
>Ga0073928_10010295_pt1 | contig 11177 bp, 5 predicted proteins | sample PaiPotPPA55metaG_FD_76969 | JGI IMG/M metagenome (GOLD analysis project Ga0073928, IMG submission 76969) | Iron sulfur acid spring bacterial and archeal communities from Banff, Canada, to study Microbial Dark Matter (Phase II) - Paint Pots PPA... ...
GTGATGGATTGCGGCGATGCCGGTCACATTCTTCTCTCGAAACGCGTCGCGGACGACCTCGAGCAATATCCGCAGTGGCGATCGCACTTGTCCGATCTCGGTGAATGCGAAGTTAAACACGGAGCACGTGTTTCGGTTGTCAACCTCTACACGGACGATGCGGGCAATCCTCGGCCTCCACAAAAATTCACAAATGGCGCGTCCTCTGTAGCGGCAGCCGTGCCGGCTGCGGCTCCGCGGCCACTTCGCAAACTCGTGCTCGCTGCGGGCGCTGTGCTTGCTCTGCTAATCCTTGCTGCTGCGGCCTGGTTCTTTTCGCGGCAGAAAATGGCGACAGGCTCGCCCGCCCCGCCGAGTCTACCGATCTCTGCCGCCATGACGATTCCCGAAAAGAGCATCGCGGTATTGCCGTTCGATAATCTGAGCGACGACAAATCGAATGCATTCTTCGCTGAGGGCGTCCAGGACGAAATTCTCACACGTCTTGCCAAAGTCGCCGATTTGAAAGTGATCTCGCGCACCTCGACGCAGCGTTTCAAGAGCGTGCCAACGGATCTCCGTGAGATCGCCAAGCAACTCGGCGTCATGAACATCCTGGAAGGCAGCGTGCAGAAAGCCAACGACCAAGTGCGCGTGAATGTGCAGTTGATCAATGCCATGACCGAAACGCATCTTTGGGCAGAAATTTACGATCGAAAGCTGACCGACATTTTCTCCGTCGAGAGCGATATCGCCAAAACGATTGCCGATACCTTGCAGGCAAAGCTGAGTGGCTCGGAAAGAACTGCGATCTCGAAAAAGCCGACCGATAATCCTGAAGCCTACGAGCTTTACTTAAAAGGCCGCTTTTTTTGGAACAAGAGGACGGGCGCGGATTTGCTCAAGGCAATCGATTATTTCAATGCGGCGATAGCGAAAGATCCGAATTACGCCCTCGCTTATTCCGGTCTGGCCGACTCCTACCTGCTTCTTCCGCCATACGGGGCTGCAGCGCCAAAAGACTCGGTTCCGCAGGCGAAAGCTGCGGTGAAGAGAGCGCTGGAACTCGATGACACGCTGGCGGAGGCACATGCTTCGTCGGCTAGAATCCTCAGTGGCTTCGATTTTGATTCGCAACAGGCAATTACCGAGTTTGAACGAGCGCTTCAGTTAAATCCAAACTACGCCACCGCGCACCACTGGTTTGGCTCCGGGCCTTTGCTGGCGCTCGGTCGATTCGACGAAGCCATCGCCCAGGCCAAACGCTCAATTGAATTGGATCCCCTATCCATGATCAACAATGCCGATTTCGGTAACGATTATTATTATGCGCGACGCTACGACGAAGCCATCGCCCAGCTTCGCAAGACCATCGAAATCGAGCCGCGTTCTTATCTGGCTCATTACTATCTTGGCCAAGCGCTTCAGTTGAAGGGACAATTGCCCGAGGCTATCTCTGAATATCGTAAAGCGACCGAGTTGGATGATGATCCGTTCGCGCTGACGATGCTAGGCCAGGCCTATGCTCGATCGGGTCAAAGTGATGACGCCAAAAAAATCCTCGCACGACTGAACGAAGAAGACAGGTCACGCTATGTGGCCGCTTACGGTGTCGCAGTCGTCTTTCTTGGATTGGGGGATAAGAGCCACGCCATGGATGAGCTGGAGCGTGCTTATAGTGAGAACGACGGCAACGATATCTACAACATCAGGGTCGATCCGCTGCTCGATGACCTGCGCGGTGATCCGCGTTTCGAAGCGCTCGCGGAGAAAATCGTTCCAATGCGAGAATTTCACGCGGCTTCGAAATGAAGATCGACAATGGACCCGGCGGGAGCCGAGAGACATCGACGGGCAAGCGCCCGAGCGTTGGCGAGCGGGGACGCGAGTTGATCAAATTCTTTGCGGCGCTGAAACGCCACAACAACCATCGCGGATGAGCGCGAACATCGAACAACGCAAGCTGGCCGCGATCATGTTCACCGACATGGTGGGCTACAGCGCGCTCTCGCAACGCGACGATAAGCTCGCGCTGGAGTTGCTCGAGGAGCATCGGCGATTGCTCCGCGAAATTTTTCCACGTTTTCACGGGACCGAAATCAAAACCATCGGCGACGCGTTTCTGGTCGAGTTCAACAGCGCCTTGGAAGCGGCGCAGTGCGCAATCGAGATTCAGCGGGCGCTTGGGCATCGTAATCATGACGTACCAGCCGAGCGCCACATCGAACTGAAGATCGGCATCCATATCGGCGACGTAGTGCATCGTGACGGCGATGTTTACGGCGACGGAGTCAACATCGCCTCGCGGATCGAACCATTCGCGGGTGCAGGCGGTATTTGCGTGTCGATGGATGTGGAACGCCAGATTCGCAATGCCGTGGAGACGCGCTTTGAGAAACTGGCTCCCACGGAACTGAAAAATATTTCTGTACCAATGGAGCTGTTTCGGATCGTGTTGCCTTGGGAACGAAAATCAGAGGCCCGAGGTCAGAAGTCAGAGATCAGAAAGAGTTGGGCAATTTCTAAAGGCGGAAAATCCGTATTGATTGGCGCGCTCGGCTTGCTGTTCATTATTGGGATCGGCTGGTGGTTGACGACTCGCCCTCAGACGCGGCCGGCTTCGCCTGTCACGGAAGGCGGCCAGCCTCAAAATATTCCTGAAAAAAGCATCGCAGTGTTACCGTTTGAGAACCTGAGCAGTGACAAGGAGAACGCTTACTTCGCCGAGGGTATTCAAGATGAAATTCTGACCAAGCTTGCGAGCATCGCAGACCTCAAAGTCATTTCCCGAACCTCGACCGCAAAATATACGAGCAGGCCGGAAGACCTAAAGGCCGTCGCGAAACAACTAGGGGTCGCCAATGTGGTCGAGGGAACGGTGCAAAGAGCTGCCGACAAAGTGCGCGTGAACGTGCAGCTGGTTGATGCGCGAGCCGATTCGCATCTTTGGGCGAAAAGTTACGATCGCGATATCAAGGATGTGTTTGCGGTTGAAAGCGAAGTTTCCCAAGAGATTGCGGACGCGCTGCAGGCCAAGCTTTCGCCTAACGAGTCAAACACGCTCGCTACTGCACCGACCAAAGATCCCGAAGCTTACGACTTGTTCTTGAAAGGCGATTACGAACAAAGAGAAGCCGAGAGCGGCCTCAAAGCTGAAGCATTCGATCGCGCAGCCGCGTTTTATCAACAGGCGCTGGACCGCGATCCGAACTTTGCTCTGGCTGCGGCGCGTCTCGCCATAAGTCGAGTCTTGCGGCACTGGTTCATCACCAAGCTGAACGCAAGTGAGATAGCCAAGGTAAAGGAGATCGCTGACCGCGCCGTGGCTCTCTCACCAGACCTTCCCGAGGCGCACATCGCCGTTGGCAACTTCTATTACTACGGCCAGCGGCAGTACGATAAGGCTCTAGCTGAATTTCAACGCGCGCTCGAATTGCGACCAAACAATATTCAGGCGCAAGAGACCATTGCCTTTATCTATCGCCGCCAAGGTCGATGGGAACAGGCCTTGTCCGAAATGACAAAGTGCGAAGAGCGCGACCCGCGCAATGCCACGCTTCTCGCCAATCACGGAACTACCTATCTCAACTTAAGGATGTGGCAGGAAGCTAGACGTGCCGGTTCGCGAGCCATCGCTTTGGATCCGCACAATGTCGTTGGTATGCGGGCCGTATTTCTCAGTTATCTCAATGGCTCTAAGGATCTCAACGAGGCAAAGCGAGCATGGGCGACATTTCCGCCAGGCACTACTCTTTCAAACTCATCTCAAGTTGGCAGTGTCGGGGCTATTATTGGGGACGGCGTCCATCTTTATATTATCGAACGGGACTTTGCCACCGCCCTGAAAGCCTGGGAAAATAAAACAACCGAGCCGGATCAAGAGCGTGTGCGAATTGCGGCGCTCGCGGCTATCCACGTGTTGGCTGGCGATGCGACGAGCGCGCAAGACGAAATCGAGACGGCGCGCACTCTGATTGAGGCGAGATTGCGCGCGGAGCCGGATCACGTTCAGGCGCTGATGCAGCTAAGTTGGATCAACCTCGGGCTAAAACGCGATTCCGAAGCAGTTCGGCTAGCGCATGCTGCGTACGAGCTTTTGCCCGTGGAAAAAGACGCGATTGGCGGCCCGCAGGTTCTCGCTGGTCTGGCGGAGGTCCAGGCACGCGGCGGCTTGCCGGGCGAATCTGTGAAAACTCTGCGACGGCTGCTCTCGATTCCAGCTGGCATCTCAATTTCCATTCAGCGACTCAAAATCGATCCTCTGTGGGACCCAATCCGGAACGATCCCGGCTTCCAACAACTGCTCACTGGACAGGAACACGTCGGACCCTAACGAGTGACTACGCCATCCGAGCAACACTCCGACATAAGGTTCGAGATCGGTCATGTCTTGTTCATCGACATCGTCGGTTACTCGAAATTGCTCATCAACGAGCAGAGCGAGCAGATTCAAAAATTAAAGGAGATCGTGCGCGGGGCGGAGCAATTCCGTCTCGCCGAAGCAGAAGGTAAACTACTGCGCCTGCCAACCGGTGACGGCGGCGCGCTGGTGTTTCGGACCAGTCCCGAAGCGCCCGTCCTGTGCGCGCTGGAAATCAGCAAGGCGCTTAAACAGTATTCTGAACTGAAGGTGCGCATGGGCGTCCATAGCGGACCCGTAAATGCAATCAACGATTTGAACGAACAAGCGAACATTGCCGGCGCTGGCATCAACATCGCGCAGCGGGTGATGGATTGCGGTGACGCCGGTCACATTCTCATCTCCAAGCGTGTCGCCGATGACCTGGAGCATTACCCGCAATGGCGTTCGCTTCTACACGAACTCGGCGAATGCGAAGTCAAACATGGCCACAAAATATCGATCGTTAACGTATATGACGACCGGGTTGGCAATCCGAACGTGCCGCAGAGGGTCAAGAGAACAAAGGGCGCGGGGCAACCGCGACGGAAGTCTGTTGCTAAATTCGCCTGGGCAACTTTGGCGTTGGCCGTAATCGCAGTGGGATTCCTGGCGTTTCTATTTTTGCATCCGAGATCCCCGGCAAAGTCAGTGGTAGCTCCTGCCGCGGAAAGCCCGCCGACCGCCACTGCGAAAAAATCGATTGCAGTCCTTCCGTTTGCGAACCTCAGCGCCGACAAGAACGACGAGTATCTGAGTGATGGCATGACGGAAGAATTGCTCAACGTGCTGACGAAAGTGAAAAGCCTGCACGTGCCCGGGCGCAGTTCGTCCTTCGCTTTTAAGGGCAAGAATGAGGACGACATCTTTCGCAAAGTCGGCGAACAACTTCACGTCAATACGGTGTTGGAAGGCAGTGTACGCAAAGCTGGTGACAAGCTTCGGATTACCGCTCAGCTAGTCAATGTAGCCGACGGTTTTCATCTCTGGTCCGAGACCTACGACGGGGACATGAAAGACATCCTCGCCGTGCAAAGCGATGTGGCGAAACGCGTGGTCCAGGCACTGCAGGTCCAGCTAGGTGTTGACGAAGCCCGCGCTTTCACGAAGAAGCCGACCGAGAATCCGGAAGCTCATCGTCTCTACTTGTTAGGCCGATACCATTTCGAAAAGTTCACGCGCGCAGGGTGGAACCACGCGATCCAGTATTATGAACAGGCCCTCCAGATAGATCCCAACTTCGCTTTGGCCTATTGCGGACTAGCTGACACTTACGGCTGGGCTGGAGGACAACTAATGCCTGGCCGGGAAGCGTGGGCCAAGGAAATGGAACTAGCAGAGAAGGCGCTGGCCCTCGATCCGAATCTCGCCGAAGCGCATCTGGCCATGGCGACAGCTCTCTTCAGCGTGCTCGGTCCGCACGCCTCCGAGAAGGAACTCGACCGCGCGGTGGAATTGAATCCCAACCTGGCTCTGGCTTATGATCAATATGGTTGGACCTTCGCGGAGATGGGCCGGTTCGACAAAGCGATCGCGGCAGAAAAGAAGGCACTGGAACTCGATCCGCTAAACACTTTGCTGAATACCGACCTCGCCTTTTTTCTTTACTGGGCGCGCCGTTACGAGGACGCGACTACGCAAATCCGCAAGACTTTGAAATTGGATCCGAATAATGCTTTCGCCCACTCGATATTGGGCTGGTGCTTGATCTGGAAAGGGAGCAAGGCTGAGGCAAAGGCGGAGTTCGAAAAAGCTACGACGCTGGATGACCTGCCGTGGTATGTCAGCTCGGTCGGCTACGCCTGCGCCGTCTCGGGTGATCGCGCGAAAGCCGAACAGGTGCTGCGCGAGTTGGAAGAGCTGGCGAAGCAGCGATATGTCTCACCCGCGAACCGGGCGACTGTTTATCTGGGGCTGGGCGAAAACGAAAAAGCTTTGGATTGGCTGGAGAAAGCTTATGAAGACCGGGACCCCATCTTTTGGTGGATCAATGGCGATCAGCTCTATGACAGTCTGCGCGGCGCGCCGCGATTCGAAGCGCTGGTCCATAAGGTTGTTAGGACCAAAGCAGAGTCAAGGAAGTGAAGATCGAGAACTTCTTCGCCGAGCTGAAGCGGCGCAACGTTTACAAGGTCGCTGTTGCGTACGCGGTAGTTGCCTGGCTGTTGATTCAGGCCGCGTCGATTTTCTTTCCGGTTTTCGACGCGCCGCCGTGGGTGATGAAGATATTTATCATCGTCATCACCAACGCGGATCTGGGAATGAATTATTATTATGCACGCGGCTACGACGAAGCTATTACGCAACTGCGCAAAACGCTGGAGATGGATCCTGGCTATTACTATGCCCATGTCGACCTCGGTCAGGTTCTCGCGGCGAAGCGAGCGTTCGGCGATGCGATTTCGGAGTATCAAAAGGCGCGGGCTTTAAACGATGCCCCATTCGTGCTCGGGCTACTCGGTCACGCTTATGCCTCCTCGGGTAACAAGACTGAGGCACTGAAAATACTGGATCAACTGAAGGAGTTATCCAGTCAGCGCTACGTCTCCATGTATAGCTTTGCTATTGTTTATCTCGCACTCGACGACAAACAAGAGGCGTTTCGCTCGCTCGAGCAAAGCTATCAAGATCGCGCCGGTGCTGACATTGGGTGGATTAGAGTTGACTCGCTTCTCGATCCACTGCACGGCGATCCAGGCTTCGAAGCGCTTGCAGAGAAGATTATTCCGGCGCGGGAGTTCGCCAAGGCATCGACGACCTCAAAGTGAACGAATTCCTGCAACGCCTGAAAGAGCGAAAACTGGTGCAATGGACACTGGCCTACGTCGCGGCAGCGTTCGCGCTGTTGCAAGGCATCGACATTGTCGCGCAACGATTTGGATGGCCCGAACAAACGATGCGCCTCGTCATAGTCGCGCTAAGCGTCGGCTTCTTCGTCGCGTTAGTCCTCGCCTGGTATCACGGCGAACGCGGTGCGCAGCGGGTAAGCGGAACGGAGTTGATCATTCTTGCACTCCTGGTCTCGTTAGGCGGATTTCTGCTCTGGCGGTTTGCAGCTGGCGCGCGCCCGCCCGCCATCGCTTCCTCTAACTCAACTTCGCCGATCGCCATCCCGGAAAAGTCGATTGCTGTCCTGCCGTTCGAAAACTTGAGCGACGATAAGGCCAACGCCTATTTCGCGGAAGGAATTCAGGACGAAATCCTGACGCGCCTCTCGAAGATCGCCGCGCTGAAAGTTATCTCGCGCACGTCCACTCAGAAATATAAAAGCGCCCCGGATAACCTGCGCGAAGTTGGTCAGCAACTTGGCGTAGCGAGCCTGCTGGAAGGCAGCGTACAAAAAGCTGGCAATGCTGTGCACATCAATGTGCAGTTGATCAAGGCCGCGACGGACGATCATCTTTGGGCCGAGAGTTATGATCGTAAAATCGACGACATTTTTGGCGTCGAGAAGGAAGTAGCGGAAAGCATCGCCGTCGCGCTCAATGCGAAGCTGAGCGGTTCCGAAGAAAAGGTCCTTGCGCAGAAACCCACTGAGAACCCGGCCGCCTACGAAGCCTACCTGCGCGGTAAAGCCCTCATTTGGGAGGGAAACGAAGATGCCGTTCGCAGCGCACTCCAATCATATGAAGAAGCGGTTCGCCTCGATCCGCAGTTTGCTCTTGCCTGGGCCGGCCTTTCCAGCGCTCGATCTATCGGGTTTTACTACATGGAGTCTACACCGGCGGCGCGTGCCGCCGCCGAGCAAAGCCTGGCCAAGGCGGAGGCGCTACAACCTGAACTCCCCGAGGTCCAGCTGGCTCGCGCCAACTTTGGTTATTTTGTTCTGGGCGACAACAAAGGCGTGCGCGATGTCTTACAGCAACTGCATCTCATTTGGCCTAATAACGCTGAAATCATCCAACTGCTCGCGTTTACTTATCAACGGCTCGGGCAATGGCAAAAGGCTATCGATGCCTTTGATCAGGTTATTGTCTTAAACCCGCGTAATCTTCAGGTGCGAAAGTTTGCCGCCTACACGCGCTGCGATGTCCGCGATTGGCCCGGCGCCCAGCGGGTTCTGAACGAAGCGCTTAAGATTTGGCCCACTGATGTTAATTTATTAGCTATCAAAGCTCAGATCTTCCAGGCCAACGGTCAGCTCGATCAAGCCCAGTTAATCGTGGATAAGTTAATGCCCGACCGGCTCGATTACGATGCCGTGGGCGCCGTCTGGTATCAGGCGAAGTTGCAACGCAAACCAGCGATGGCGCTCAAGGTACTTGAACCGCTCGCGCGTCGCAGCGACTCGCTCAAAGAATGGGTGCGCGATGCACAAGTCTTCGGAGAACTTCAGGCGTTAGCCGGCGACAACGTAGCCGCACGGGCGACATTCGTCACCGTTCGCGATGATCTAGAAGCCAATTTGCGGGAACAGCCTGGTAGTACGCGATCCCTCAGCCTCCTTTCTTCTGCTCTGGCCGGATTACAAGAGCGCGACGCCGCTCTGCAAGCGATCGACAAGGCGGTCTCCTTGCACGCCGGGGACGCGCGCGCTCAGCCTGCCAATCAGGAAACAAAGGCGCGAATATTGGCGCACTTCGGCGATAAGGATGGCGCTCTCGCTATCTTGTCGCACCTGCTGGAAATACCCTACGAAGGCGGCTTGTTCGGCCCACCGCTCACTCCCGCCTTACTCCGTCTCGATCCTGATTGGGACAATCTCCGCGGCGATCCGCGCTTCCAGAAACTGTGCAAGGAGCAGACGAAATGAGTGCACCAAATTTCTTCTCCGAGCTGAAGCGGCGCAACGTTTACAAGGTTGCGGTCGCGTATGCCGTGGTCGGCTGGGTAATTGCACAAATCGCGACGCAGATTTTTCCGTTCCTCGAAATTCCGAACTGGTTCGTACGTTTAGTCATAGTTTTGATTGCGATCGGATTTCCGATCGCGCTCGTGATCGCGTGGGCGTTTGAAGCGACTCCAGAGGGAATTAAACGGACCGAAGTCGCTGACGCGATGCCGGTGTCTGCGGCGATCGGTCGAAAGAAACATGCGTGGATCTACGTCGTCGCGATCGCCGCCGCTATTTCGGTCACGCTATTTTTTCTTGGCAGATACACCGCAGGAAACAAACGCGTTGCGTCCGCGCCTAACGAATTGCGGATGAAATCGATTGCGGTCTTACCATTCGCTAATCTTAGTCGCGATCCTGACAACGCTTATTTCGCTGCCGGCATCCAGGATGAGATTATTACGCGGCTGTCGAAGATCACCGACTTGAACGTGGTCTCCTGCACATCCGCCCAACGTTTCAAAAGTTCGCCCGACGATATACCGGCGATCGCCGCGCAACTCGGAGTGGCCAACATTTTGGAAGGCAGCGTTCAGCGCACCGCCGACGCGGTCCGCGTCAACGTACAGCTAATCAGAGGCGCCACCGATACGCATCTTTGGGCCGACACCTTCGACCGCCAGCTAACCGACATTTTCGGAGTCGAAAGCGAAATAGCCAAAACGATCGCCGAAACGTTGCGCGCAAAGTTGTCTGGCTCGGAGCAGAACGCCATCGCAGCGCGCCCGACGGAGAGTACCGATGCGTACCAGCTTTATTTGAGAGGGCGATTTTTCTGGAATAAACGAACGGGTGAAAACCTGAACAGAGCGGCGGATTATTTCAACCAAGCGATCGCTGCCGACCCCAACTACGCGCTGGCGTATGTGGGGCTCGCCGACTCCTACGTGTTGATGCCGCTCTACGGCGCGGGAACGCCGCGGGATTGTTACCCGAAGGCAAAGGCCGCGGCCGAGAAGGCGCTGCAACTTGATGACACACTTGCCGAGGCACACACCTCACTGGCACAAATATTTTGTTATTATGACCTCGATTTCGTTCGCGCTGCTCGTGAGTATCAGCGCGCCATTGAGCTCAACCCGAATTATCCCACTGCGCACCAGTGGTACGGGAGTTCGGCGCTTACCGCTCTGGGACGGTTCGATGAAGCCATTGCCGAAGTGAAACGCGCGATTGCGCTAGATCCTCTCTCATTAGTGATTAATGCCGACCTTGGAAACAGCTATTATCGTGCGCGCCGGTACGATGAAGCCATCAAGCAACTCCGCAAAACCGTCGATCTCGATCCAGGATTCTATTATGCACACTGGAACCTCGGTTCGGCATTGGCTGCTAACGGCGATTTGGCCGGGGCGATCGAAGAATACGAAAAAGCGCGCAGCTTAAACGACGACCCCTCCATGCTCGGGTTGCTCGGTAACGCCTATGCCGCCGCGGGAAGAAAAGCGGAAGCCATTAAAATTCATGATGAACTCGAGGCCCTCTCGAAACAACGGTACGTTTCCGATTACAGTTTTGCGATTGTTAACCTCGGACTCGGCTACCGGGACGAAGCACTTCGCCGATTGCAAAGCAGTTATCAGGATCGTGCCGGAGATTCATTGAGATTTATCCGAGTCGACCCCTTGCTCGATCCGTTGCGCCTCGATCCGCGATTCGAAGCCCTGGCTGAGAAAATTATTCCGGCTCGCGAATTCAAATCACAAACTGGGTCGAAATGAACTCAGGCAACTTCTTTGCCGAACTGAAGCGGCGCAATGCTTACAAGGTTGGTGTTGCATATGCTGTCGACAGTTGGTTGCTCCCTCAAAGAGCCTAGCGATTAGGGTATGTCCCCTGGTACTCCTTCAGAACTGAAGTTCGATATCGGTCACGTTTTATTTATCGATATCGTCGGCTACTCGAAGCAGCTAATCGCAGAACAAAGCGATCAGATCCAAACGCTGCGCGAGATTGTGCGCGGCA
>Ga0073928_10010297_pt1 | contig 11175 bp, 11 predicted proteins | sample PaiPotPPA55metaG_FD_76969 | JGI IMG/M metagenome (GOLD analysis project Ga0073928, IMG submission 76969) | Iron sulfur acid spring bacterial and archeal communities from Banff, Canada, to study Microbial Dark Matter (Phase II) - Paint Pots PPA... ...
TACCCCCTACTTCTCGACCCGGTGCCGTAAATTAGCGACAAGACACTGGCTCGCGTTGATCATCTGTTTCTCGCGGTTCTTTTTCCTTCGGGCCGGCACCTGGATGCTGAACAGAGGACCAGGACATGATACGGCTCTGGCGATTCGTAAATATTGAGCGTGAGATGCGGATTCGCCGAGATCGGTGATGTCGGATCGCGGCGCACGCGAATCCTTGAAGAACATCCCAACATTATGCGCAGCGCTGCGCATATGTCAAGCACGAATACAAAAAACCCTTGCGCGGCGGTACGCATGGGTGTAAGAACTACACATGGCGAAAAAGAACTCCGCGGCTGTTCAGCTTGGCAGGCGAGGTGGAAAGGCCACTGCGCAAAAACTGACGGCCGAACAGCGCAAGGAAAGCGCCAGTAAGGCTGCGAAGGCTCGCTGGGCTAAACAGAAGGGCAACTTGTCGCGCGACAGGTGAGACATAGAGTAGCAAAGAAGGTTTCCCGCCGTGAATGAACGAATCCATTTCATCAGCCATCAAAAGAAACAGGTTCTCTTGGTCGACCTCTCGAACTGCTCGTCCGCTGAAGTCGAAAAGATCGCGCGAGCTGTTCCCGACTACGTGAGCACTCAACCGCGCGGGTCGGTGCTAGTGCTTTCCGATTTCACAGGGGCGTCATTGGATCAGGACGCCATGCGGACCATAAAGGAAACCGCCGTATTCGACAAACCCTACATCAACAAGTCCGCTTTGGTAGGAGGAGGGAATCTCTCAGAAGTATTGGGGCAGAACCTAAAAGACTTCTCTCGGCGCGAGTTTCCAACCTTCAAAACCCGGCAAGAAGCCTTGAACTGGCTTGTGGGCAACGATTGAGCGTGCGCAGCGAATGGGCGAACTATGCGGGAACTGACCTCCGTTGTTCGAGCACACGACCACGAAGAGCAAGAAGAGCCGGCGCGTTGATCTGTCGCGAGATCTGAGGCGGGTATTGATCGAACTACGGGACAGGCGCCTTCTGGAAGCTTTCCTGGAGGGTAAGAACGACATCTCCAACGAGCTCGTGTTCCCATCGCCGGACGGGTCGATTCTGGATCCTGACAAACTCTACCACCGCTACTTTCAGCCAGTACTCACCAAGTCCGGGCTCCGGAAGATCAGGCTCCATGATCTGAGGCATACGTTCGGCTCGCTGCTGATCCAGAGCGGAGCCTCGATCGTATACGTCAAGGAGCAGATGGGCCACAGCTCGATCCAGGTGACCGTCGATATATACGGGCACCTCATCCCCGGAGCAAACGTTTCGTTCGTGGACAAGCTGGATGAAGTTCCGCAAGAGTGTGCGGAAATAACCCCGCACCAATCCGCACCAGGCCGAAAATGCTAGGGAGTCGATTCCCTCGGAACTTGCTGATTTAATTGGTGGCGGCGAGTGGACTCGAACCACTGACCTACGGATTATGAGACCGTCGCTCTAACCACCTGAGCTACGCCGCCAAACTCGGGGAAACGGTGCGAAAGGAATCTCGGCGCCGGCACGGCATTCGTAGCACAGCGCAAGTTTACGTCTAGCGCCAATTCTAAGAGTCCTGGGGAAATAGGTCAAACACCACCGCATCAACCCGGATATACTCTGCGGCATGTCTCCCGGCCCTGCTGGTAGGTGCGTTTGACCAACTTAAAATATCTCGACCATTCATGAAAGCGATCGCTGTTATCCCCGCCCGCTTAGGCTCCACGCGCCTCCCGCGCAAGATGTTGCGCGAGATTGCGGGCAAGCAGCTGATAGGAGTGGTGTACGAGGCCGTGCGTTCTTCGCCGTTGCTCGCAGAGGTGATCATTGCCACAGACTCCGAAGAGATCATGAAGGTCTGCCGCGAACACGATTGGAAAGCGCAGATGACTTCGCCGGCGCATCGCAGTGGTACCGAGCGAGTGCACGAAGTTTCCGGCCACGAGACCGCCGACGTCTACATCAACGTCCAGGGCGATGAGCCTCTCATTCGCCGAGAGCACATCGCTACCTTGCTCCAGGTGATGGAAAATCCCGAAGCTCAGGTCGGGACACTGATGACTCCCGCAGCCGATGCCGACATCCCGAATCCGAATGCCGTGAAAGTGGTGACAGATCTCAGCGGACGCGCCCTATATTTCTCCCGTGCGACGATCCCATTCAACCGCGATGGTGCGCAGCCGCGTTACTTCAAGCACCTCGGCCTGTACGCATATCGCAAAGATGCCTTGGACCGGTTCGTGAGACTGCCGGAGTCGTCGCTCGAAAAGAGTGAACGCCTGGAACAGCTGCGTTTTCTGGAAAACGGTATCCGCATCTTCGTGGGGGAAACTTCGCACGACAGCATAGGGGTCGATACCGAAGAAGACCTTCAGCGCGTGATCAAGATCCTACGACGCCGCTGACCCCGGCGTTCAAACCTGGGGAGTCAGGTTGTGTTTTCGACGCCATTCCTGCGCGGCTCGCAAACGCCTTGAGATTGCCGGATGCGAATGGAAAAACCATTCTACCCACTTCGACGGCGTTCGCTCCGCCAGGTTCTGCTCCGCCAGTTTGTTCATCGACGTGATGAACGGCTCGACGCTCGAGATGGACTCGAAGGCATACCGGTCTGCCTGCCGCTCATTGAAGCGGGAATACGCGTTGAGCGCGGGCATGAGCAGGAACGACAGGACCACCGAAACGAGCGCCAGCAGCGGCAAGTTGGCGAAGTCAGACAATTCCTCGAACATGTGATGGTCCAATGAGTAGTGCAGTACCCAGTTGGCCGCCCAAAAACCGAACAGCGTGATCGCAGCCTGCACAAAAATACTCTTTAGAATGTGACGATGGACGTGGTGCCCAAGTTCATGGGCTAGCACCGCTTCGATCTCTTCCGGCGTGTAGTTGTCGAGCAGAGTGTCGGCCAGAATGATGCGTCGGGTTGCGCCGAGCCCGGTGAGTGCCGCGTTCGCTTTCTTGCTTTTTTCCGAAAGTTTCCAGCGGTACACCCCGCGCACCCGCGTTCCCGCGCGCTCGCTCAGCACTACTAATCGGCGCCGCAGGTCTTCATTATCCAGGGGCTCGAACTTATAAAAGATGGGAAATAGAACGACCGGGGCGACTTGGGCCAGTACAATGAACAGTCCCATGAACAAGGCCCAGGCCAGCATCCACCAATGCTGCGGCCATTGCCGGATGGTTAGGTACAACACTTCCACTACCAAGCTCCCCAGCACCAGTCCGACCAGAAAGCCCTTTACCTCATCCCAAACCCAGGAGCGGAATCTCTGCGTCGAGAGCTTGAATCTCCGCTCCAGCCAAAAGCCATAGTAATCGAGACCGATGCCCAGCACCTTGCTGATTACCAGCAACAGCAGCAGGTACACAAAAAGCGCCACTGAATAGTTCTGAAAGCCGAGACGATAGGCCGCGTCGCGCAACGAATCCGACCAACCCGTGACCAATAGCACAACCAAAAACGCGAATCCCACCGCAAAATCGGCAATGCCCAGCCAGCGGCGCACGCGATTGTAACGGCGGGCCTCGGGCGAATCGGACTCAACCGGATTGGGATCGTCTGCCATGAAAATGTCGCTGTGATGGTAGGAAAAACCACTAACCACTATTTTTCACAAAACTCTCGCCTGTAACCAACAGTTCGCTGACCAACTCCGGCGAGGATGCCTCCGTGTAAAGCCGCAACAGCGGCTCCGTCCCGGACGCACGGAACAGTACCCACGCTTCCGCTCCATTGCCATTGGTCGGCGCATCGAGAAAGAACTTGATTCCATCGAGATGCTCTTTCTTGAGCACGCGGTAGCGGCCCAGACTCGGTGTACTTTCTGCGCGCGCCCGCTGAATGGCGTTCTGCTTCATGTCATCTGAAATATGCAGATCGCGACGCCCGTAATAATGCGCGCCAAACTCGCGCTGCAGATCCGCAACCAACTGGCCCAGCGGTTTGCCTTCCTCCGCCATCACATTGGCCAGCAGGAGGCAATTCAACACGCCATCGCGTTCTGGCAAGAATCGCGAATATCCAATACCGCCCGACTCTTCTCCCCCGATCAGGATTTCTCCTTCCATCATCAGGTCGGCAATGTACTTGAACCCAATTGGAGTCTCGTGCAGCTTGCGTCCATATTTTGCGGCGATACGGTCGAGCATACGCGTGGTGTTGAACGCGCGTACCACGTCCCCCGGCCATTTCTTACGCTCCAGCAACCAGCGCAGCAACACACAGAATATTTTGTGCGAGTCTACGAAGCTGCCGTCTTCCGCAACCGCGCCGATGCGATCGGCGTCACCGTCGGTGGCCAAGCCGGCATCGCACTTCTCGCGAACCACAGTTTGCTGTAGCATCGCGGTGTGCGGTTCAATCGGTTCCGGATTGATCCCCGGAAACAGCGGGTTCAGTTCCTGCCGAATGGCCACGCATTGCAAGCCGCGTTCGGCAAATATTCCGGTCAGCACGCCCCGTCCCGAACCATACATGGCATCCACGGCAAACTTGAACTTCGTCTTCGCGATGAGATCCATGTCAGCAAAATTGCAAACGGCAGCGACGTAGGATTTCTTGAGATCGACTTCCTCGATGGCTGCCTTATTTCCTTTCGGCATGGCATCGGCTGCCAATTCTTCTTCGATTTTCTTCATCATCGCTGGCGTAGCCGAGCCGCCGAATTTGCCTTTAAACTTCACGCCATTCCAGTTCCACGGATTATGGCTCGAGGTGACCATAACGCCACCCGCTGCGCCTAGATGTTTCACCGCGTAGGAAACCGCGGGGGTAGGGGTGTAATCGTTAGCCAGTTTCACTGGGATGCCGGCACTGGCGATGACTTCAGCAACAATTTGCGCCGCCCGAGGAGAAGCAAAACGTGCGTCGTACGCCACGAACACTCCGCGTTGCGCCTCCTCGTATTTCAATACGTAGGAAGAGATCGCACCAGCAACCTGCCGCACATTGTCGAAGGTGAAATCATCGGCGATGATTCCACGCCAGCCATCGGTGCCGAATTTAATCTCTTGCGCCATCGTCTTCCGGTAATTAGCGGTCAGCGGTCCGTGGTCGTCACAAACCAATGCGCCCGTCTGACTGGCTACTGGCCGGTGGGCCAGTGATCTCACACCAGCTTATGCAACCTCTTCTCGTCAAGATACTTTACGACCTTGCCCACGTCCTGCGCCTGCTGCCGCGTTGTGATCAGCAATGCATCCGGCGTCTCGACCACGATTAAATCGGTGACCCCGACCGCCGCAATGAACTTTCCTGGCGCGTGAATATAGTTTCCTCGGGCATTCAGCAGGAACACCCCAGAACCCGTAATCAAATTACCTTCAGGCGGCGTGGTTTTCGCCGTATGGTGCTCGTGCAACGCGGTCCAGGAGCCAAGGTCGTTCCAGCCAAAATCGGCCGGCAAGCAATAGATGTTTCCCGCCTCCTCGCCCTTCGCCGAACGCGGTTCGAGCACGGCATAATCCACGCTTATGTTTTCACACTCCGGATAAAGGCGCTTGAAAGTAGCCGCAAATTTGCGTGTTCCGTGAGTGTCCGCGATGGTTTCCAGCAGCAACGCCGTCTTGGGCAAATGTTCTCTCAGCGCTTCGACCAGAGTCTGTGCGCTCCACAGAAACATTCCGCTGTTCCAGAAGTAGCTACCGGCCGCAACAAACTCAGCTGCGCGTTCGGCATTCGGTTTTTCCGTGAAGCGGCGCACACGCAGTGCGTCGCCCTGAAATAATCCGCCCGTCTCGATGTAACCGTAGCCGGTCTCCGCCCGATTGGGCCGGACCCCGAGCACCACGATATTCGCGCCGGCCGCGGCCAACTCAATCCCGCGCTCCAGTGTCTCGCGATAGCGTTTCTCATCCGCAATTACGTGATCAGAGGGGAACATTCCAATGATTGCGTCGGGATTCTGGCGCAACAATAAAAATGCGGCCAGGCCTATTGCTGGCGCCGTGTTGCGTCCGATGGGCTCAGCCAACATTTGCGTCTTGGGCAGCTTTGGAAGTTGCCTACCGATGGCAGGGCACAGATCTTCGTTGGCAATGATCCAAAACTTTTTCGCCGGAGCCAGCGGCAACAGACGTGCCACAGTCTGCTGAATCATCGTCTGCTTGCCGTCGAGGGCCAGCAATTGCTTCGCACGCTTCTTGCGGCTGAGCGGCCAAAAGCGTGTGCCGCGTCCACCAGCCAGAATCACGGGATAGAAATGTAGGTTCTTAACCACGCTCTTGTCTTCAAATGCCGGATTTCAGAAATCAGATTTCAGATTGAAGATTCTTAGACTAGCGCCCTTGCGCGATCTCACGTCCAATTGCCGCACGAAGGAATTCTAAAATCTGAAATCTCAAGTCTGAAATGGCTGTTCTACATTCTCGTTTCCGGCTCAGGCAGCGGCTTTCCCGGCACATAGGCCCGCAGGAACTCCAACGCCCACTGGGGACGCACACCGACTTTGCCGACACAAGCAGGAACAACCACCGCATCGCCTTTCGTGAAGGTAACCGGATCCATGCCCGCCGCCTCGACCACTCCGCAGCCCTCCAGCGCCACCAGAATCTGCACTGAACTCCGCCCTGAATCGTCCCGCGTCGTAAGCTCCACAGGCTCCTTCGCCTCGAACATGTCCACCACGAAATACGGTGCTGCAACCAGCAGCGCGTGCCGATTCTTGCTGCTGCCAATCGACTGCGGCGCCGGGCGCACCACTTTCCCCGAGCCTACTTTCTCTTTTACCGCCGCCATGCCGTCCTGGAGATGCAACTCGCGCGGTCGCCCGTAATCATACAGGCGATAGGTCGTATCCGACTGCTGCTGCGTCTCCACCACCACCGATCCTGGCCCCAGCGTGTGCACGGTGCCCCCGGCCACATAGATCATGTCGCCCGCATAGACATTGACCCAGTTGAGAACTTCCTCCGCACGCTTCTGGTGAATCGCTTCTTCCAATTGCGGGGCGGTAACTCCCGGCTTAAGGCCCAGAGCAATCCGTGCCCCTGGTTTCGCGTGCGCAATGTACCAACACTCGGTCTTGCCCCAAGGCTGGCCTACGCGCAGCGCCTGCTCATCGTCAGGATGAACTTGCACCGAAAGTTTTTCGTGAGGAAAAAGAAACTTCAGCAGCAACGGAAATCGTTTGGCGTCGCGCGCCGCCTCGCCCACCAGGTCACGCTGATGTTCTTCGCTCAACTGGGCCAGGGTTCTTCCGGTGAGCGTCCCGTTGGCCACTTTGCAATCGTCTCCACTGAGCCAAGCCTCGCCAATCTTTTCCTCGAACTTGTGATGGGGATAAATCGGCGACAAATCGTGCGTGCCCCACGGACGCGGATCAAACCCGGGAAGCATCAGCAGTGGATAGAGATTTCCCATACAAAACGTGCGCCCACAAAAAAGGCCGCTCGCAAACGGAACGGCCCTTGCCGAACCTAAATGATTTCGAATTAATTAACTCTAAAGCGCCGCGAAGAATTCCCGCATGCGCTCGAGCCCGCGATCCAGCTCGCCCTTCGAAGTGGCATACGACACCCGAATATGGGCGCCCGTGCCGAAGCCTTCACCGGGAACGGTCGCCACATGAGCTTCGCGCAACAGTCGACCAGCCACGTCTGACGCAGATTTCAAGCCGCCCCGTGCGAAGAAAGACGAAATGTTCGGATAGGCATAGAACGCGCCCTCCGGCAACGTGCACGCCACGCCCGGAATGGACCGCAACCCCTTAACCACGTGGTCGCGAAGCTGGATGTACTCCCGCCGCATCTGCTCCACGCATTCCTGCGGTCCTGTCAGCGCGGCCACGGCGGCCTTCTGCACAATCGAAGTCGGATTCGAAGTCGACTGGCTCTGCAACTTCGCCATCGCGCTGACTACAGGCGCCGGCGCCAGCGCATATCCCAGTCGCCAGCCGGTCATCGCATAAGTCTTCGACAACGATCCCAGCACCACCATTCGTTCCTTGTATTCTTGCAGCGACCCGACAGAAAAATTCTTGCCGGTGTAATTCAGGTACACGTAGCATTCATCCGACAGAACCCAAATTCCGCGCTCATGGGCCAGACGAACGACCTCGGTCATATCTTCCGGGCTCATCACCGCTCCCGAAGGATTCGAGGGCGAGTTCAGAATAATGACCTTCGTCCGCGGAGTGATCAGTTGCGCGACCATCTCCGCAGTCACGCGGAACCCCTGCGCTTCATCCGATTCCAGCAGAACACAATTTCCGCCGGCATAGAGCACAATGTCTTTGAACGAAACCCAGTACGGCACTGGCAAAATCACTTCGTCGCCATGATCCACCAGAACTTGGACGGCATTGAACAGCGCATGCTTGCCGCCGGTTGAGGCAATCACTTCCTCGCGCCGATAATCGGAATCGAAATCCACGTTGTGGCGATGCGCGATGGCATCGCGCAATTCGGCGGTTCCAGCCACAGCCGTATACTTTGTGAAGTTGCCCTGAATTGCGGCAATGGCCGCGTCTTTAATGTGCTGCGGCGTCGCGAAATGCGGCTCGCCTGCGCCAAAATCGACGACGTCGATTCCCTGCGACCTCAGCTTCTCCGCCTCGGCCACTACCGCCATGGTGGCGGAGGGCTCGATGCGGCTGATTCGTTCGGTGAGTCTTACCGCTTGGGTCGTTGCCGTGGTCATGCCTTCTTCTTCCTTTTTCTCGGGACTTCTATCAATCGCGAGTCTCGAAGTTTGTATGCGGGCTCCAGTTTCTCCCGCAACTTCTGCTCCACCGCCTCTGGAACCAACCCCCTCACCGGGCCGCCCGCCCGCGCCACTTCCCGCACTAGCCGCGAACTCACGTACGAATATTTGTCGGCCGGCATCATGAATACAGTTTCCAGCGTGGGTTCGAGCTTGCGATTCATCAGCGCCATCTGCAGTTCATATTCATAGTCGCTGATGGCGCGAATGCCGCGCAACACGCATTTCGCGCCGATCGACTTGGCGAATTCCACCATCAGCCCGTCGAACGTATCCAGGCGAACATTCCTCAAGTCGGCCGTCAGTTCTCGCAGCATCTCCAGCCGCTCCGCAACGGTGAACATCGGTATCTTCTCCGAGTTCCGCAGAATAGCCACGACCAGCTCCTCAAAGATCTTGCTGCCCCGTTCAATCAGATCGAGGTGCCCATTGGTCGGCGGATCGAACGAGCCGGGATAAACAGCGATACCCTTATTCAATCATCCTCACAAGAAGGCTGCAGGTAGAGCATTTGGAGCAACAGAGAAGCAATAGGAGATTTTATGCGGGCGGGAGCAACAATGGCAATCGGGAACGCCAAAACTCAGGCTGGTGAGCCTGAGACCTCAATACGTGTCATCCCGAGAAACGCGAAGGACTTGGGTTTCTGCTTGCAGCGCAGATCAGAGACGGCGCAAGCAACAACCCGGGTCCCTCGCTTCGCTCGGGATGCTAATCGGATTACATGTCCTAGCGCTTGGCTGCCACCGGCACTTTGATCGGTTCCGGAGGCGGAGCACTCGGCATGGTAGTAACTCGCCCCGTAGATCCATTCGTCGGTGCCGCGGCGGCCGAAGTTTGCGTCGGACCTTGCGTTAATCCCAGCGCCTTGCGTACCTCGGCGTCGAGCCTGGCCATCACGTCCTTGTTGTCTTTCAGGAACTGCCGAGCATTTTCGCGCCCCTGGCCAATGCGTTCGCCTTTGTAGCTGAACCACGATCCGGACTTTTCGAGAATGTTGCTGTTGACTGCGATGTCGAGCAGGTCGCCCTCGCGCGAAATGCCTTCTCCGTAGAGAATGTCGAACTCCGCTTCGCGAAACGGCGCAGCCACTTTATTCTTCACAACCTTCACCTTGGTCCGCGATCCAGTCACAACGTCGCCATCCTTAATGGCCCCGATACGCCGTATATCGATGCGTACCGAAGAATAAAATTTGAGCGCCTTTCCTCCGGACGTGGTTTCCGGATTGCCAAACATTACGCCAATCTTTTCACGGATCTGATTGATGAAGATCAGGCACGTCCTCGACTTGGAGACCGTTCCTGTCAGCTTGCGCAACGCCTGCGACATCAGTCGCGCCTGCAAGCCCATGTGGCTGTCGCCCATTTCACCGTCGAGTTCAGCCTTGGGTACAAGCGCCGCCACCGAATCCACCACGAGCACGTCGATGGCATTCGACCGCACCAGCGCTTCGGTAATTTCCAGCGCCTGTTCGCCGTAGTCGGGCTGCGAGACGAGCAAGTTGTCCACGTCGACGCCCAGCTTCTTGGCATAACCGGGATCGAGCGCATGCTCGGCGTCGACGAATGCAGCCATGCCGCCCAGTTTCTGCGCCTCGGCAATTACCTGCAAAGTAATCGTGGTCTTGCCGGAAGACTCCGGCCCAAACACTTCTATCACGCGTCCGCGCGGGAAACCGCCCACGCCGAGCGCCGCGTCGAACGAGATCGATCCGGTCGAAATTACCGCTATAGGGACGATCGCTTCCTTCGAACCCAACCGCATGATCGACCCTTTGCCAAATTGCTTTTCAATCTGCGCAAAAGCTAACTCAATTGCCTTGCCCCGTTCATCGGCCATGGAGTGGCTCCTTTAGAAATGCCTCATGAAATGAATCTGGCCGGATTATACAGATAGATCGAAGCGAATAAAAGGCGAATCAAACAAATAACGGTGGATAAGTTCCGAGAAATGGGCAATGTTGCTGTGGCGCGGGCACTGCTGCCCGCGAAATCTATCCAGAAAGAGGAATGAGGTGGGCTGCAAGCCACTCGTGGAGAAGGGCAAAGCGGAACTTGCCGTCAGAGATCGCTCGAATCAGGAACTCGAACGCAGCTTTGCTCGAAACGTCCAAATCGAATCTGTTCATCAACAGAAACGTGTGAGCCGCCGCAAATCCCACCCGTTTATTGCCATCCACGAAGGGATGATTATTGACCAGCGACTCCAGCAGCGCCGCCGCCTCCTCGCTCAGGTCGTTGTAGTAACCAGTCTGAGGGCGGAAAACGGCAGATTCCAAGGCGCCCTGATTAAGCAGCCCGCTCTCGCCGCCGTACTCCTCAAGCTGGGAATGGTGAATGGCGACGACTTCAGCTACGGTCAGATAGACACGGTCGGCCGTCACTTGGCCAGTTTCTTGTACAACTCACGATACTTTTCATTGGAGCGACGATAGGCAGCCATCACCTCAGGCCGGACCAGCCTCTGCGA